>Ga0070661_100000203_pt1 | contig 49196 bp, 76 predicted proteins | sample KBSC43metaG_FD_64663 | JGI IMG/M metagenome (GOLD analysis project Ga0070661, IMG submission 64663) | Corn rhizosphere microbial communities from Kellogg Biological Station, Michigan, USA - KBS C4-3 metaG | ecosystem: Host-associated > Plants > Roots > Rhizosphere > Soil ... | reverse complement strand
AATAAATTGTGTACAATTCTGTGAGATAGGTATAAAATAACTCTATCGAAACTCAATACGGGAACCTAAAATGAAATCTTGGCATATCGTAGTGATGGAAGGTCACAAGCTGATCAAAGACGTCGAGAAGTTCAATACCAAGGAAGCGAACGAGCTGTTCGACAAACTCAAGAAAGAATACAAGGAAACCAATCCCACGTACGTCGTCAAGCGTGAGTGGTACTGATCTAATCAGATAATAACTTCTCCTTTTCCCAGATTGGTAGCGTATAATGAACTACCAACCTGGAAAGGAGAAGTTCAATGGAACCCGAAGTCAAGCATGGCTTTTTCACCATGGACGCCGTCACCGCTGTTTGTAATGAGACGGACCTGTCTGCCGCGAAGCAGATCGCAACTGCCTGCATCACAAAGCAGTGTTATGCAACTCCTGAGAACATTGCCAAGGCTCACCAAATGGTGCAGCGTGCCAAGACAATCAAGAACCTAGGTCTTGGTATGACCAACTTTCTCCTTGCCCATCCATCTGAAAACTTGAAGATAATCCGGTGAAAATCCTTGTTTGCCTTATTCTAGGGTTGATCGCCGGCGCGGCGATCGGTGTCATGTACTTCGCTGCATCTGTGCTGGTTGCTATATTTGGCGCCCTCGTGCTTATCGCTTCGCTCATGCTCTTCTGCACCTTCCTTATCCTTGAAGAGTTGAAGAACCATCGACCACGTACTTTAAGGCCGTAATGGACGCCGCCCTTCCTCAACTTACGCTACCAAGCACATTTCACCTAAACTCACCTTCCAACAAGGGTCTCATTGTTGACAAGATTTGGAAGAATAAGCTGCGCGAGCTTAGCCCGCGTTTCTACATTCCTGAAGAAGATGACGCACCATACGACGCGTGTCTTGATGGAAAGGAATGGTTCGACGTTAAGTTGATTCCAGCGCGTGAGAAGTCCTATCACAGCTCATATGTTTATATCTCTCATAATGAGTACCTCTTTGGGAAGGAACACGACACGCGTTTCGTCATCTATGAGGAAGTTGGCGATATCGCAAGGTTCCTGATCCTCTTCACCTTCGCCTGTGCAAAGCGGGAAGGTGCTATTACCCTCTTCGACCAAGGTAAAAAGGTTCACTGCAAAGCCACGGGGAAGCTCGAAGCACCTTGGAGCATCGAGGTCAGCCGCATCCTCCAAAAGTTCACCTCAGCACCGTAAAAGTGTGATACAATAAAACCATCTCCTGACCAACGCGATGGAGAGATCAATGTTTAAAACTGAAAGTGTAGAAACCGTTACAACCTACGTCCATGTACCAAACGTGGACTGGGTAAAGGACATCGCTGAGATGCACACGAAGTTCGGTGTGAACCCGGTGATTCGATCCCTTGATCGTGAGAAGTTAACCACGTTCCTGGACTTCCGCATTAAATTCCTCCAAGAGGAGTTGGATGAAATGAAAGCTGCGCTTCACGATCCAGAGTTCACAAAGAACCGTGGCGATGAAATCGTGGACGCGCTCATTGACCTGTGCGTTGTGGCAATTGGCACCCTCAACGCATTTGACGTGGACGCTCATGAAGCATGGCGCCGAGTCCACGACAAGAACATGCAGAAAAATCCAGGTATCAATTCCAACCGTCCAAACCCACTTGGTCTCCCTGACTTGATCAAGCCACATGGATGGACCCCTCCAACACACGCCGATAATATCGGCCTTCTTTCAAAGGTGTTCTAATGCCTGACCAATCCACGACTCAATCCATGATTCAGCTGAACGGTGTTGCTACTCGTGAGGTGGCAAACGACGTGCTGTCCCTTTCGTTCACTCAAACCATTGTAGGGAAGGACGCAACTGAGGTACAGGAAAAGCTGCGTGAAGATGTAAAGGCAGCGCTTGAGGTCGTCAAGCCATTCATTAAGTCCGGTGAAGTCGATGTCGAAACTGACCAATTTGCCGTCGAGCCTAACTACAAGAACTCAAAGATGATCGGCTACCAAGGCGCAGCCGGCATCACTCTCCGCGGAACGGACACCACGACCATCTCAAAGCTGGCAAGTTCCATCAAGACGATGGTGGTCTCGTCCTCTCGCAACACCATGAGCCGCAAGGCTCGTGAAAGCGTAGAAGCAAAGCTGACTCAAGAAGCCATCAAGGACTTCCGCAAGAAGGCAGATGATGCCGCGAAGGGCTTCGGCGCTGCAGGTTGGAAGGTCGGTAGTATTTCCATCGCCACACGCGCCGACCGCGGGCAAATGGGCAAGGTCTTTGCCATGTCGGCCGCAGTTGGTGGGGCCGAGTCTACACCAATGCAGGTTCAAGGTGGTAAATCCGAGATCAACGTTCACGTCTCTGGAAGCATTATCCTGGAGTAAACATGACCAAGCTTGTTTCACGCCCGTCAGAACGCTTTGAAAGATCAGTAGAACAGATTAGAAGCGTTATTTCCAGTGTGATGGCCGACGTTATGGCAGGTTCTCCATACTCAGAGTACAAATTGACTCTGAGCACCTGCATGAGAACGCTTTCAATTCTCGGAACGATAGAGGATTACGTTGTCATGGAGGGAAGGAATCACCTTGAAGTTGCGTTTTCAATGCCAAACACCAATAACTTTTTGCTGTTGAGTTTGCGTATTTTGTAAGGCGTGGGAGCGACGCGTCGCTCCCACATCTGATACTTTAAAGAACTTTGGAGGTCAATTATGACGAAACTTTTGTCTCGCCCACCTGTCGTTGAACCAGCAATGACCATTGATGACGTCATCGCGCTCATCAAAAAGGTTCTCAACTATGAGCATGCTGACGCCAATGATTCACTTTATCTTGCAAAGGGCTGCGTCATCACGCTCATCAAGCAAGAAAAGGTAAATGCCTTCGCGCTTCATCATACTGATCGAGACTGCAGTGAAATGGAACTCTACATCAGAATTGTTCCAGATGGAGATGTCACGCACAAAAGATTCGTGTATCGTTGAACCTCACGGGAAATTATCATCATGACTAAACTGCTGTCTCGCCCGCCTGTCGTTGAACCAGAACTTGATATCGATCAGGTTGTTCACCTTATGAAAAAGGTTCTTCACGAAAATCGATACGGTTCTTCTCCACAACAGGTTGCTAGTGGTTGTCTTTCTACTCTAGTTGTAATGAGCAAGATTGACGCCTTTGCAATAGATTATAATGAGTCGACACGAATGTTCCAGCTTCGCTTAAGATTTGTCCCACGTGGAAAAATTGAAAGCGCACATTTCGAAAACATTTAGCATGTTTACCTCATACTTTTCGAACATACGGAACATCAAGGTTCCATTGAGCATTTCACAGTATCCTCCTAAGTGGTACACTGGGCCACAGTTGAAGTTGTTGGCTCCACCATGGAGCCTTGTGGACATGGCCCACAAGGGATTGAGCAGAGAACTGTACGCGAAGGAGTTTCACCGACTCGTGCTTGATCAACTTGATCCTCGTGAGGTGTATGATGCAATCATCGATGAGTATGGGGTTGACGTGACGCTGATGTGCTTCGAGAAGATTGAAAACCCCGGTGACTTCTGCCATCGGCGCCTTGTGGCTGAGTGGTTTGAAGAGCACCTTAACGTAGAGGTCCCAGAATGGGTAGCACCACCAAAGAATCGCTCGACGCTGCAGTTCTAAAGGCTGAGCTTGGCCTCAACGTTGCAGTGATGGCCATGACTGGCTCACTTCAGTACCAATGGGAAGGGGAGTGGAGGGAAGAGATTGAAGCTCTTAATCAAGCACACACCCGTTGGCTTGATGCAAAATTGAACCAACGGAAAGCCCAATAAATACCTGACTAAAGAAATCATCAGGTATAAGGCCCATGCGCAAGATTAAGATTCTTCAGATCAACCCAAACGCTGGCACTATTGACGTGGATGGGGACGTGAGTAGCGTCTTCCAAGGAAAGTTCTACCGCAACCCCACCACTGAAGACGTTCTACCGTTCTACACAACACCTGCACCAGGTGGATATGACCTGATCAAAGCGACCACCTTTGACATAATTGGAAATACGAAGTACGCGGGTCGCTACACGGTCTACACTCCAACAGGGGCTGGTGACGCGGCCTCAAGCGTCTTTTCTAATTCAAAGACGACAATCAAGGTCAATGAGGGAATTCCATCCCTTTCTGGTGGTGAAGCAGCCACTCTCCTGACTGATGGTTACATCACCAACATGGGTACGTACCTCCTAGATACAGGAGGTACTGCCATCATTGTCCCACCAACGGTCGACATCACTAAGTTCCCCGTGGAACTTATGGGTCGTGACTCCTCTGGATGGGGCGAAACGTTTACTCAAAACTTTGTGAACGTTGCTAGAAATTTTTCAGGCTCGTCTGCTCCTACAAATCCATTTCTTGGCATGTCATGGTACAGCACAGACGATCAACAGGTTCGAATCTGGAATGGAGCAGGCTGGGACCTATTGAACCGTCAGTCCTACGGCCTTACCTATCGGCACACCCAATCTACCGCCTCAGCCACGTGGACGGTTAATCACTACCTCGGTTTTCCAGCTCCCTACATCGGCTTCTGCCAGTTCTTCGTAGACCGTGGAAATGGTCCAAAGATCATCATTCCAATGGACGTGACCTTTGTAAGCGGCAATCAACTCACCGTGTCTTTTTCTAACCCTGAAGTTGGCTACGTGTTGGTGCGGCAATGAAACTAGATGAACTCCTTTCAAGACCGCTTCCGTACGAGATCACAGAAAACAATGATACGATGTTCCGTGCAAAGTTCAAGGCCGGCGAACGTGTCATTGAGTTCTTCGGTGAGAATGATCAAGGAGACCTTGACGAAGATGAGGGCGAATGGGACATTGGATTCGGTGAGCGCGTAAAGAGAACGTTCGGTGACATAACATATGACCTTTTAACGTTTGAGCTGACGAAAAGCGGTGAGGAGTTCTCCGTCTTTGCAACCTTGAAAGCGTTAATTGAGAAGTTAGTCAAGGAAAAGAATCCTAAGCGATTACGTTTCACCGCTGACAAGCGGGATGGAAATCGTGCGCGTCTTTACCAAAAGATGTTCCAGAAGAACCTTCCTTCTGGCTGGAAGATCAACCGTGATGAGGGTGCAAAGCATGAAGGCACACTATTCACGGTCATCAAGGAAGCTCTTGACAAACCACTTCCTTATGAGGTAACTCTTAGATCGAACAAATATTGGCAAGCTGAGTTTAAAGTTGGTAATCGCCTTATTCAGTTTGAAGCTGAAAGGATAGGTGGTGGCTGGGACATCATTTTTGGTGAGATGGAACAGCGTGAAGGTGGCTACAGCGATGGGATGAAAACGAAGAAAACTGGTAAGGGTAATGAATTTCAGATATTTGCAACAGTCAAAGCCATCCTTGATAAATTCATAGAAGAAAAGAATCCAATAATGCTTTCACTTGATTCTCATAAAGGTGAACCAAGCAGAGCAAAGCTTTATCAACGCATGATTGCGAAGAACCTTCCTTCAGGTTGGAAGATGGAACGCGATGAATCGCATCCAACCTATACAACATTCGTCCTTAAAAAAGATATGCCATAAGTCACGTGTCTATGTTATAATACAACATAGACATTGACCTTAGGTTGCATATTTTGAATCTTTTTTATCTCGACCGCGACCCACAGCTTTGCGCGCAGATGCACTGCGACAAGCATGTCGTCAAGATGATCCTCGAATACGCTCAGTTACTGAGCACTGCCCATCGCCTCCTCGATGGTAAACCACAGACCTTCGATTTTGATCTACCAACTGGCAAAGTCAAAAGACTGACGCATTGGTCTCTTCCTGGTGAGACAGTCACGCCGATGATCCTTGAAGGCAAGCCATTCCTCACGATTGGCAACTCACAGTGCTACAAGGTGGCACACTCGCACCACCCGCTGAGTCACTGGTGCCGAGAGAACTCTAGCAACTACCAATTTCTATTTGAGCTGTTTGTTGATCTGTGCGCTGAGTACACCCACCGTTATGGGAAGGCACACGCTGCAGAATCTCTGTTCTCCAAGCTAGGCAATTGGCCTCTGAACATTCCGTACAAAACATTCACGGACCCGCCGCTTTCCATGCCGGACGAATACAAGGTTGACGATGTCGTCATTTCTTACCAAAATTATTACGTGGGTGACAAGGCACGGTTCGCGAAGTGGACCAACCGTCGCCCACCAGAATGGTTTATCCAAAGGATTCCAAATTATGACCAATCCAATTTCGAACGAACGCGTTGAATGGCTGAAAGCGCGAGCCAAAGTTCTCGACGAATGCATCCGAGTAACTTCAAGTCAGGCCTATAGCTTGCCGCAAGGCGGCCAACGTGAGGACCTAATGAGCGCTTTACGCGCATTTCGCGTTGAGCGTGTCTCCATTTCTATCGAGCTCACTGTTCTTCTAGGACATTTTGAGGTAAAGCCGTGAGAATCCACGAGCTGATCCCGTATGATGGGATTGACCTCATCGTTCACAACGAAGAAACAGGACATACCGTTGTTCTGACTTCAGCTGGTGCCGTCTTCACGAATGAGAGAACGGATGATGTATTGAACATGTGCATTGCCTTTGGGGTCCTCTTCATCTCAGACGAGTGGCGCATCGCTACAACCAAGGAAGTGAAGCACTTCCGTGAACACCCAGACCAGCCGATGATGAAGCTGTCGTGGATTGTTCCTGACCCTCAGAAACCTGTTCAACTTGTAAAGGAATAGAAAATGGGAGCAGCACTTGACGTTGGCTTCGTCGTCGATATCGAAGCAACCTGCTGGGAAACCAGGGAAGAACAGGGCACGAAGCCCAATGAAGTGATCGAGATCGGTCTTTCAAAGCTGCACTATGAGACCGGCGAGGTGACGAAGTTTCCTTCGTACGTGGTGCGCCCGCGCTTCACTGAGATCAGTCCTTTCTGCACCAAGCTGACGGGCTGGACACAGGAACAGATCATGGACCATGGCAAGGACATCGCGCGTGTCCTTCGTGAAATCAAAGCTGAGCACGGCATCCGTCCTGAGCACGTGTGGTATTCCTGCGGAAACTACGACAAGAACATGCTCAGCTCGAAGACCCAGAAAGGAGTTGGCGCCCTGTACGGAATCAAGGCTGAAGACAACCCGTTCGACATCATGCTTCAGCACGTGAACGTGAAGACCCTCTTCGCGGTTAAGCACAAGCTCAAGAAAGAAGTCGGGATGGACCGCATGCTTCAGATTATGGGTGAATCCCTCGAAGGCCGCCACCACAATGGAGCTGACGACTCCTTCAACATCGCCAAGATCGTAAAGCACGTCCTGTAATTTCAAATCAGGGGAATCTTAAACGTTTCCCCTGCCTTCGGCACCCTCCGGCCATTCAGTTCATTGAAGAGAATACGCAAGAGCGCGAGATCGTTCTGCGTATAGTTATGCCTGCCCCTTAGGCGAATCACCGCGTCAATTGTTTCGGTTGGGCGGAAGGTGTGCTCAATGTATCTTATCATCTAATATTTATCTGCCGCCAGAGCGCGCGGAATACAGCATTAGTTAGCAAATAGCGGTGGCCTATCCCAATGCCATAAATAGTTCAAATCTTCATGTGGACTAATATGAGCACCCCTACCGATATTTCAGCAAAGACAACCCACGACCTGTGGATTGAAGCGCGGCAGTTCTCAATTGAGGTAACACGCCCAACTCCAACAAGCATCCTTCTCACGATCACCAGACCGTATGCCTTGGAAGTAACAGATGGTGCTGTGGTTCTCTTGAGTGACAAGCCAATCAGCGCGTCAAATTATCCACGAGACGGTGAGCCTTACGCTGCAGATCCAAATCCAGATTGGTTAAATCCAATTCAAAGGATCGGTGACGCACAGGTTGTAGGTGCATATCACACCGCGCTTTCAAAGCCATTTCCAGAAACTGAGCAGGTGACGGCGGATGCGGTGACGACCAACATGGTCAGCGCTTTCAAGACCTTCACCATCACAGTCAACAACACGAACCCTAACACGATCTACTACGCATCTGTTCATGCTTCATCGAACATCATGCAGTACTACCCGATTGGCGTTCAGTCCTATCCTCTGGTTGGTGCAATCACCGAGCGCGGTACTTCATCGTATACCGGCAACATCCCATCATTTCCATCGGCGCCAACTGCACCATCTCCTGGAATGGTCTACTATGACCAGGTCCTGAATCTCGTTCAGTACTTTGACGCCAACACGGGTACTTGGATTCCAACGCTGTCTGAGTCCATTATGTCAGGCCCGTACAATCCTGGAACTCTAGGCCAGGTCTACATGTTCGGCAGCTCGCTACGCATCTTCGATGGCGTCAAGTGGGTTCCTTTGACTTCAGACAACCTTGTGCTGCGTTCAGCGGTTGGTGATCCTTGGGTCAAGCTACACACCTTCTCATCTCGAGTGGATCGCCCATCGGTATTTCAAGCGGGTACGATGTACTACGACTACACGCTTGAGCGTCTCTATTACTATAATGGCGCGGACTGGGTCACGCCAAATGCAACAAACGCCCTCCTCGATCGTGGTGGTGACCAAGTTCCAGCCTTCATTCGGCCAATCACCCTCGAGCCAGAAGAGCTGCGTAACCCCTACATCGGGCAACTTTTCTACAACACGACAACCAAGGACCTCAACGCCTGGAATGGCGTGTCATGGAACAAGGTCAACACTGATCAAGAGGGTTCACCGTCGACTGACAAGATCGGCATCGGCAATGATGGTTCGTATGACGAGCGCATTCAGCTGATCAAAGTCCTGAACGCGCAGATGGGCTGGCCACAGCTTTGCGTCGAGCTCCAAGAGGAGCAGTTCAACATCGCGATTGACAACGCGATTCAGAATTACCGCCAGCTTTCAAGCGGCGCGTACAAGCGCGGCTTCATTCTCTTCCGTCTTATAGCTGGACAGCAGAAGTACTACCTCAATTCGGCCGTTGACAAGACAGATCACATCGTTGATATTCACAAGATCTACCGAGTCAGCCCTTATGGATTCGGTGGTGCAGGACCAAACGACGTTTGGGCTCAGGCCTTTGCCCAACAGTACTATGAGTTCGCAGCTGGTCAAGGAGATATTCTCACTACCCACCTGCTGAGCTCGTATGGAGAGGAAATCAGCCGTGTCTTTGCAGGAGAATTGATGTTCCAATGGGATGAGCCATCCCACGAGTTGTTGATCCTTCGCGGTGTACATGCGTCTGAGATCGTTGTCATTGAGGCAATGCTTGAGAGAAGTGAGCAGGAACTTCTCACTGACCGTTGGTGCCAACAGTACATTCAAGGCTGGGCAATGGCCGAACTGAAGATGACGCTTGGCTTGATTCGCTCTAAGTTTGCATCTGGAACCCCTGGTCCAGGTGGTTCAATCACCCTCAATGGTGAACTGTTGATAGCTGAAGCGCGTCAAGACATGACCGAGCTGAAGGAGGAACTTCTGAACTACGAGTACGGTGGTCCAGTTGGCATGGGTAACTGCTCCTTCTTGATTGGATAAGCATGCTAACATTCAAGCAATACCTGGCAGAGGGTCGAAGCAAACCAATTGACCTGCAAAAAGCACAGGAGTGGATGCTGAACAACGCAATGGATTATCTCCATCATGGAACCTACTTATATCGTGGAATCCAAGGAGAGGATTTTTCAATTAGGCACGCCAACACTGCAGAAGGAGAGCCACGAAAAAGCATTGGTGGCATGGCAAATTACTACACCTTATGGATGTCACATAATCCAGAGTGGGCAGGAAAACCACGTCGTGAACGGTCCTTTATTGTTTCAAGCTCAAGGAAAGATGCAGCAACATGGGGAAAGCTGCACATTGTTGTCCCGTCAAATAACTCAAAGATTGGAGCTGTTGGGTCAGATGATATTTGGAATAGGGAAATATTCGACATTCGTCTTGCCCGCTTTACCACTCAAACTAGAATTATCTTTGAGCGGATGGACGCGCCTACCAAGTATGACAGCTACTCAGAGCTTGCTTCAGCCATGAAGGCCATATCAATGGATGAAATTAAAGAGGTCACTACAAAAGCGAACTATCTATTCGATGCGAACCTTCTGGCATTTATCCATACACAAAATAACGCTAAAAACCTTTTTGATCTTTGGGAAATCTTCTTTGACCCGAAGCACTTCGACTTCATGACACCTAAAAATATTAGAGGCCAAGGTGAGTTTTGGATTGATGGAGAAGCGTTGTACATTCCAACTAAACCAGCATTAAGTGATTCAGATAAATTTGATATGATAGCATGGGCTAAGAAGCATGCACCTGATTTTGCAGACGAATTGAGAGCACGGTGGATATATGATCTTAACGTTTAAACAATTCCTCAATGAGACTGGCACCGCTGCAGGGCGCACCAAACCTGTAAATGCCAAAGAGCTCATTGCGTGGGCAGATAAGAACGCCAAACAGTACTTGAGTGGATCACACTTCTTGTACCGGGGAGGATCAGGCACTGGTGCGCCAATTCTACTTGGACATTCAGTTAGTTCCAAACCACGCAGGAGCGCCAATACTAACAACAACTACACGCTGTGGATGGACAATAACCCGATGTTTGAAGGATATCCTAAGCGTTCTCAAGCTTTCATTGCTACTGATGATAAGCATACTGCTGCTGGGTTTGGTCATCCAGCCTTGATCATCGTTGCAGATGACGCAAAAGTGGGCTTGGTCGGCCATCAGGATATTTGGTTCATTGAAGTTGACCCAAAGACCCATATGACCGTTGAGGAATTTAATGGGAACATGGAATTTGCTCTTCAAAAAATGGGTCTTGGCAGGTCAGAAACCTACAGTGAGCTTCATGCAAGCCTGAAGGCTGCAACTACCGAGAGACTTCAAGATGCAATTGATAATGAACGCAAAGAAAGCGATGAAGAGATACTTGAAGAGGTGATGGATTCTCTCTACAAGAACGGCTGTAAGACGATGCTTGAACTCTGGGAAAAGCTTTTCACTCCTAAGCTGTTCCCAGACAAAGAGACTGGGGCAACGGTCAGCCATGAACCAGTGTTTGGTGAGGTATGGATTGAAGGAGAAGTTGCATTTATCTCTGCATCAGGCCGTGGAATTCCAGCAGAAGATCATGAGGCCTTAATGAAATGGGCTGATGATAACTATCCGCATTTCTTTGATAGGCTCGCCTCAGATTGGGGTGATACAGAATTCAATGACGAACTCTAAACGAACTACGCTTGAAGAATGCCAAGATGCGGCTGGCTCCTTCAATAACCCATCGAACCCAAATTCAGGTCTGCCTGACACGACTACTGTCATCGTTACTCCTGGAACATATGTCGTACCTACCATCTGCGTTGGCACCTATCAGCTCACGTCTGATGCCTGCGCTTCAACAGAGAACCAATACCAAGAAGCGCTAGCTGCACAAACGCTGTCTATTTCAGGTGCGCCACTCAACGTCTTCAAGCTGCTTGGTAACCACGAGCAAGGCAAGTTGATTGACCTAGTTGGCCAAGGAGCACCTATCGCCAGCGGTGGCAGCCCTCAAAACGCCTTCGATGAACTGGCTGACAGTTGGACCAGTGACACCACAGGCCTCTCAGTGCTGCAGTCACAGTCGTATATTGGCTACGACTTCGGCATTCGCCGGACCTCATATGGTCAACCAGAGAACGCCCCAGGCGCGCCAGACAGCCAACACATTACGAGCATTCGCATTAAGCAGGGCGATGACCCTACAACTCGTGCGCTACAAGTTAGAATTGATCGATCTGATGGTAACTTCACCGTCAATCCGTTGAAGATTACGTTCACTGGAACTGGCAATGGCGGTGTTGGAGACTTTCAACAGGGAGTGCGTTCTAAACCTGGCTCGTTCATGTTATTCGCTGACTCTCCTACGAAGTTTACCGTCATGTTCGTTTCATCAACTGGAACAGACATCGTTGGAGTGGCGACAGTTGGGGTGCCATTCAACACCCCTCAAGGGACCTTTACGATCAACAGCGGGTCCATTCCATTTGCTGCAGGTGACTCGTTCATGGTTCCTGTTGAGATGGACTGGAAGCGCGTTGACGTTGTGAACCTTCCAAACATCGCTGCACCCGCGCTGATCCGAATCAAGCAGTCGGCCGCGTCCCGTTACTGGAGGCTCGTTCCAACGTCCTTTGCTGGCGTAACCACGAACTCCCCATGGGTAGTGGACAAGCTGGAGCTCTTTGACTACCAAGCCACAACGCTCGATGACATTCAAGATCCGCTCTTCATGGAGAACCGGGACCGCGACTACGCTAAGTCCTCAGTGCAGCTGAGAGTTCAGTACACACCGTTCGACGCGGTCTCAGACCTCTCAAAGTTCGGCTTCCAAGTGGCCGACATCTACTCTTTCACCGTCTCATTTGCACAGATGGTAGCACAGCTTGGCCGCCCGATCGTAGTTGGTGATGTCCTTGAACTTCCATCTGAGATGCAGTACGACCACCACCTTCGTCCTGTACGCAAGTTCCTTGAAGTAACAGACGTGGGCTGGGCCGCAGATGGTTACACCTCCGGTTGGGTGCCAATCATTTACCGTTTCCAGGCACAGCAGCTGATTCCTGGTCAAGAGCACCGCGACCTCCTTGGAACTGTTGATACGCAGAAGTACATCGTCGATGATGGCCGTTTCTTCGAGGGTATTGAGCAAATTCAAACTGCACCTCTCACCGTTACAGAGGCAAATGAGGCCGAGGCAGTTCGTGCTGTTCCAGAGAAAGGCACGAACATCCGTGAAGAGGCATCAGGTGCAAACCGCTTTGGAACCCCAGGTTCATATGACGGGGTTGGGCTGTATGTAGAAGATGGTCTACCACCAAATGGTGCGCCTTACACGTCAGGCTTTGAGCGGTTGCCAGATGTTTCAACTGCAAGAGACGGAGATTACTTCCGCCTTGAATATGAACCAAGCAAGAACCTGCCTGCTCGCCTGTACAAGTTCTCAGGTGTGAAGAATAAGTGGATCTACGTTGAGACGGACCGTCGTGCACAACGCTCTGCGCATCGCCCAAGTCAGCTTGAAATTCTGAACATGGACAATATCATGTCACCAACAACCAAGAAAATTACATGATTACATTCAAGCAATTTCTGTCAGAGCAGGAAGCAGATGACTTCATCAAGGTCATCGAGCGGGACTGCGCTCCATTCATGAAGGTGGCGCACCATCATGGTTACCTAATTCGTGGGATCAAGAACGTAACCTCCTCTCCTTCATTTCTCGCTAACGTACCCTGGAAGACGGAGGACTATGATGAGGAGAAGAATACACAGCCGCCTATCAAGGTTTACATAAGGGACGTCAGAAAAGATCGTCAACCAAAAAATACACCTGGGACCTGGCATAATAACATTGATTCTTGGTTCAAACATAATTTTGGAATCAATGCACGCACTCAAGCAGTCTTCGCTTTTGGAAAAGACGTGATTCCAGAAACAGTGAAATGGTATGGTACTCCGCACCTTGTTTTTCCAATTGGAAGTTTTAGATATGTTTGGTCGCCTGAAGTTACGGATCTTTATGCCGATCTCGACGATTACATTCAAGAACTGTATAATGAAGACGAAGAACACGAGAGTGTTGAAGATTGGCTAAGCGATCTTGGATACCGTACCACTGGGTTAGAGCAGGCGCTTGCAAGTAAATGTGAAATCATGATTGAGTGCGATAAGTACTATGCGATTCCAGCCGAACATGAACATGGAATTAAGAAATACCTTGGACTATGATTACATTCAAACAATATTTGACTGAGGAGAAGAAGTTTCCTAATCTCCTTGATATTCTAAAGAAAGATTGCAAACCTTTCTTAGAAGAGGCAAAAGGAAATGGGCTTCTGTTCCGTGGCGTAAATGATCTTGGTACTCCTAAGAAAGTGAGTATTCCATGGGTTATTGATGGAATGGAACCAGGAGAGCCTATTAATCTTTACAAGAAAGCTGTTCGTAATGATAGGCAACCAAAGGATTCATCAGTTTTGGCGCACAATATAGTAAATGAATGGTTCAAAGACGAGTTTGGTTATCCAGCTCGATCAGAAACCATTTTCTGTATTGGTATGATTGGCAAATACGGAGACGAATCTGCCGGAATTGTAAGAAAGTACGGCACACCACGTGTGGTATTTCCGATTGGTAAGTTCGAGTATGTCTGGGCAACTGACGTTCACGATCTTTTTCAGCAACTCCATGCAATGCAAACTCCAAACATCTCTGAAGAAGAATTGAGAAAGAAAATACACAGGTTTCTTGATCATGCAGATTATTCTCATAGGTACTTGAGGAATGCGCTGAATCAGGGCAATGAAATCATGGTGAGGTGCAAAAGCTACTACGCCATTGATATTGAGCACGCTTATGACTTGAAAGAATGGATGAAAACCCTATGATTACATTCAAACAATTCCTGTCGGAAAGCGACATTGAGGCCATCTCCGCTGAGGTCATGATCAACAAGGACTGCCATGATTTTCTTTATGAGACGATGGGAAGCTTCCTTGTTCGTGGTGTTAAAGGTTTAAGCGAAATTCCTGCTCATACAGCTCTTGATGCTGAGGGCAATGAAATGGAATATGGCATCAAGAACGTGCGGACTGATCGTCGACCACTTGACACTTCAGCTCGTCGTCATAAGATATTTGACGATTGGTTTGAAAGGAAATTTGGTTGGAAGCCACGCTCAGAGGGAGTGTTTGCCTTTGGTGAAAAGACCTCTGTAAATGAATTAAAAACGTATGGAACACCATGCGTCATCTTCCCAATTGGGCCAATTAAGTATGTCTGGTCACCGCGCGTAAGCGACCTGTACGCAGATATTAACATCTACACTGGAATCAAAGGAGATGACAGTGTAGAAGATAGAATCATTGATTGGCTCGATCACGCAGGCTACATCGATAATCAACTTGAGGACGCCGCATACAACTCAGCAGAAGTCATGATCAAGTGCTCGAAGTACTACGCCTTTCCATACAAGTACATAGAGCGATTACACGAAGCTTTAAGATGATTACATTCAAACAATACCTTAGTGAAGCTGATCCTCGAGCTTGGGATGTAGATGACAGCCTTGAGGATTTCTTTAATGATCACTGCCATCGGTACATGACAGCGCTTGATGCTGACCTCAACACCGCGCTTCATGACATGCCTCTATACCGTGGCGTCACCATCAAAGGTGACGACGAGAAAGTCAAGCTACTCATTAATGGCGAAGTGCGTACATGCTATATCAAAAAAGTTCGTAAGGATCGTCGACCTGTAGACACGCACCCTCAGCTCTCTGCAGTTCTTGATGACATCTTCAAAGAGAAGTTTGGATGGAAGGCACGGTCAGAGGGTCTCTTCTGCAAAGGAAATTACCATGGTCTTACTGAATTTGGCCATGTGTATAAGGTTTATCCAATGGGGCTCTTTTCTTTCCTTTACAGCCCAAAGGTTCCAGACTTAACTGAGAGCATTCAACACCTGTTCACGACGTATCAATTTCCAAAGAAATGGTCTGCGCAGGAATACACAGGTGAAGAACTTGAAAAGGCAAAAGAGATTCTAACTGAATTCATTGAGCGAAAAGAATACACTGATCATGATCTGCCTAGCGCCTTTGTTGATTCAACAAAAGCTCCCGAGATCATGATTGATTGCGACAAGTACCTAGTGGTGCCGGTCAAATGATTACATTCAAGCAGTTCCTCAGCGAAGAGGAAATGAACGAGGTTGAGAAGCTGATCAAAACAGATTGTGGCCCATTTCTTCGTGAAGCTAAAGGCGCCGGTTTTCTGCGTCGAGGTATAAAAGCTCGTACATTTGACAACTTCGTTACAGATTACGCAGGAGATGATTTATCCTACATTGTTAAAGAGGTTCGTCAAGATCGTCGACCTGCCGATTCTTCACCTTTCGTACATGCAGCAATGGATGAATGGTTTGAGAAGAACATGGGATTTAAGGCGCGGTCTTCAACCATGTTTGCTTTTGGTGAACACGTGCGTTCGTCTGTGTTAGCTTCATATGGAACTAGTTGCATCGTGTTTCCAATTGGCCCTATTAAGTATGCTTGGTCTCCAGTAGTTCGTGATCTATATGTCGAGTTGCCAGTGTTTCCAAATGAAGAAGATAATGAGGTTAGAAAGAAACTTATCTGGGAAAAGCTTGACGCTTATGATTATAAAACTACTGACCTTAATGAAGCAATTTCTCATGATCCCTATCGAGAAATCATGATTCAATGCGATAAATATTATGCATTTCCAATAGGTTATAAAGAACAACTTCAAATCTCTCTGGACATTTTCCCATGAGTATTCGTCACTACTGGTATGACGGCCAGATTCGTCAATACCTCCTTCAATTTGTTTCTATTTTTCACGGTCTTCAGGTGCAAACTGGGATAGGTGAGTGCGACGTTCCTGAGTTTGTCTCTGTACCTATCGTGATTGGCAACAAGGACAGGGTTGTTGCCGCGATCATGTCAGGCAACACGCAAAACAGGGTCTTCTCACTGCCAACCATGGCAGCACAGATCACAGGCATCGCTCCGGCTGATGAGCGTCGTCGTTCTCCAGGGATGATTGACCAGCGAGTCACGATGAAGACAGGAGGGGTCTTTCCAGATGACCTCACAGTCGTGAAGCGCGTCATGCCTGTGCCATACAACCTGTCACTTGAACTTGCGATCTACGCATCAAACACAATGCAGATGCACCAGATACTTGAACAGATCCTGGTGCTTTTTAACCCTGACCTACAGATTCAAAAGTCAGATGGACCATTCGACTGGACCAAGATCACGAATGTCACGCTGAATGATATCGCAAATGAAGAGAACTACCCGACTGGAACTGAACGTCGCCTAATTTCTTGGACGCTGACCTTCACCATGCCAATTTGGATTGGCATGCCGATTGGCGTCAAGGATGACCTAGTTCGCAAGATCATCATTCAAATTGGTGACCTCTCCTCAATGGGCACGCTTGAGGTTAACGAGACTGGAAACCTTCAACCATTTGGCGATCCTTATGGTAGAACAGAAATCACTGAGCGTGACCCAGAAGGCCCAACTCCACAACAGGTAAATGATCATCAATGACTACCTTTAAACAATTTCTTCTTGAAGAAGAGGATGATGACGATGAGGATAGAATTCTCACTCTTGCAAAGCTAATCAAGCAGGATTGCAATAAGTTCTTGAAAGAGAGAAGTAAAGACAAGCTGATATACCGTGGAATGAGTAGGTCTATACGTCCATCTGGACAAGTTATGATTGGCTCTTCCACTGTTCCATATTATGAAAAAGTTGTTAGAAACGATCGAACACCTGTATCCATGCCTGGTCGAGTTCACAACATGTTAGACGATTGGTTCTATAGAAAATTCCATATGTTTGCCCGTTCTAGCACGATGTTCTGTTATGGGGAAGGAGCTATCAAGGCTGCATCTCAATATGGGAAAATACATGCGGTCTTTCCTATTGGAAATTTTCAGTATATCTGGTCAAAGAAGGTTCATGACCTTTTTAATCTACTAGATTCAAAACAGATCATTGACAATCCTCACGAGGAAGACGTTGTGGACCTGTTAAATTCCTTGGGTTATAAGTCAGATGATTTAAAGGGAGCCATGAAATCGTCAGCTGAAATTATGATTAAGTGCTACAGTTACTACGCAATTCCAGCAGAGAAACCAGAACAGATCAGGCTTATTAAGGAAGCACTGAAATGAGAACCTTTAAGCAATTTCTTCTTGAGGAAGACACGCCATACTTGATGGATATCCTAAAGAGGGACTGCAAACCATACCTCGATCAGATCACTCACTCTTCAAGTCTGTTGTTTCGTGGTATGAAAAATTTTGGTGAACCACAGGGCAAAGTCAAAATTCGTAAGAAAGAAGTCGATTATTTCAAGAAACTTATTCGTCAAGATAGGCAACCAAAGTCTACAAGTCCCGTGATTCATCAGTACGTGGATGACTGGTTTGAGAAGAAATTTGGAGTGCGTCCTCGTGGAAACGCAGCTTTCTGTCATTCATGGAGTGCTTCAGGCCGCACTGAAATCTATGGTAAGACTGCGATTATTTTTCCAATTGGAGAGTTTGAAGTCATCTGGTCAAAAAACGTGATGGACCTTTACGATGACTTTGAGAACATGGGCATCACACGACGATCATCAAGAGAAGACGTTGAGTTTCTTCTCGATGATGCCAAGTTTAAGAAGGGAAATTTGGAGGCTGCACTTTGGACGACTGCAGAGATCATGGTCATTGGCTCAAGTTATTACGTAATTCCATATGATAGCATAGACATAAGAGCCGTCTATGCTGAAATTAGAAAGTAAGGAAATGTGAAGAATATGCCTAGGAAATTAGCTAGGATCATAAATATCACATGAACAACCAGAGCAGCACTCCGGCTGCCCATCCATAGGAGAAAAACAATGGCAACACTGGTATCCCCAGGCGTCTCAGTCACTGTTACAAATGAGAGCTATTTCATTCCGGTGTCGGCATCGACAGTTCCGCTTATCTTCATTGCGACCCGCGCAGGGAAGACTCAGCCAAACGGCATCACACCTGCTGCAGGCACGCTTGAACACTCAGTTGTCCGGACCGTTACATCCATCCCTCAGTCGCTTCAATTGTACGGAGTTCCACACTTCCGCAATGACTCTTCGGGCAACGAGTACCACGGCGACGCCCGCAATGAATACGGCCTACTTGCCCTGAACAACTTCCTCGGTGTTGGCAACCGTGCCTACGTCGTTCGTGCAAACATCGACTTGACTGATGAACCAGAAACGTTCACCAGCCTTGGCACACCACAAATCGCTGGTGAGCCAACCTTTTACGGTCTCGGCACGGGAACGATGGGAAACATCACAGCAACTGGTGCCAACGTCAAGCCACAGACATTCACGATTACGTTTAGCTCGCCTACATCATTCTCCGTAATGGGCTCATCGTCTGGCTACATTGGGGCTGGATCAGTCGGTATTCCTTTCACGTCTCAGCTTGTCAACTTCACCCTTCAAAACGGTGATGTTCCATTCGCAGCAGGCGACCGCTTCACGTTTAACCTTCAGTACGCAGCTACTCCAGAAAACAACAACGTTGGCGATGGAACCCTGTCGGGTCTGTTGACCTCCGAGCTTGCGCGTCCTGAAACTCTCACCGTGACGTTCACGTCTCAGACTGAATTTACGGTAACTGGTTCAGTAACCGGTGAAGCAGGAACTGGCACGGTAAACACTCCATTTGACAACACGCTTGTGAACTTCACCATTGTTCCTGGTGAAACCGCTTTCCAACGTGGTGACCGCTTCACCATCACAGTTTCTGACGTAACGGTGGCAGCTCCTCTGGGTGCCAACGACGCAGCACGCCGCGTAGCAATCGCCACTGCTCTTCAGGCAGAAATCAACAGCAACACCGAGGTTCGTTCAAGCCTCTACGAGTACAATCTCATTCTGTGCCCTGGATATCCAGAAGTTGTAGATGAGCTGCTCGCTCTGTCGGTTGAAATCAAAGACGAAGCGATGGTCATTGCAGATACGCCAGGAAACATGTCGCCAGAGCAGGTGGCTCAGTGGTCGCTGACTTCGGAACGCTTCTCTTCTGAGTCGGTTGCGTACTACTACCCATGGGCGCTTCAGTCGAACATGGACGGACGTAACGTTCTTGGCGCGCCTTCAGGTGTGGCTCTCCGCACTCTGGGTGTCAGCGATAACGCAGGCTATGTCTGGACTCCACCTGCAGGCGTGGCTCGTGGTCTTGTGACCGGTGTATCGAAGGTTGGCTACTTCACTGGAACCCCAGGAACTGCGACGACCTTCGTTGAAGCGAACCTGAACGATGGACAGCGTGACAACTTGTATGAGTACGACAAGAACATCAACCCAATCACGTTCTTCCCAGGACGTGGGCTCCTGGTCTGGGGACAAAAGACCTCGGCTCCTGCAGCTTCGGCTCTTGACCGCATTAACGTTGTCCGCTTGGTCATGTACCTCCGTCGCTCGCTTCGCAAAGGCGCGATGCCGTTCGTGTTTGAACCGAATGACCGTGTAACACGTGACAACCTGAAATCGGCAGCGGACTCTATTCTCAATGACATTCTTGTCAAGCGCGGGCTGTCAGATTACGCGACATACTGCGATGAGGGCAACAACTACGGAGATCGTATCGATCGTAATGAGCTTTGGCTTGACGTGGCTATTAAGCCAACGCGCGCGGCTGAATTCATCTACATCCCGATCCGTGTCGTTGCCACGGACGCCGACATCTAATTAACTAAGGAGAATTACCGTGGCAACACTCAGCAATTTCGGTATTCCAGGAGCTGGTGCAGGTATCCTGCACCCACGACTGAAGAACAAATTCCGGCTCACCTTCCAGAATGTTGGACAGCTGCTGCCTGGATCCAACTCCCGTAACCTGTCCATGCAGGTTACGACGATCACGCTGCCGAACATCACATGGGAAGAGGTAACCCTGCACCGTTACAACTCAACTGCGTACGTAGCTGGTAAGCACAGCTGGGAACCAATCTCAGTAACGATTGAGGATGACATCACCGGCCTTGCAACTCAGGTCATTGAAGCGCAGATGGAAACTCAACAGCGCATCATCGGTTCTGACCTTGATGGTCGCTGGCTGAACACCGCTGCAACTGGTTCTGACTACAAGTTCGGTGCTCGCATTGATCAACTTGATGGTGACGAAGGTATCGTGTCCTCATGGATCCTTGAGGGTTGCATGATCGTCAACGCCGACTTCGGTGATCGTGACTACTCAGCATCTGAAGCAGCAACGATCACGATGTCAATTCGCTTCGATCACGCACGCAAGGTTGAATCTGGCGCCGGATATGGAACCGCTCTTGGCGGTAACATGGTTGTCTAACCTGCAGGTTAGAGCTTGACCAACACTAAATAGCCTGTCTAACACGCAGGCTATTTTCGTAATACACCACATAGTGACCCACATGCTAACATTTAAAGATTATCTAGTCGAAGCGCAATTTGATGGCGCGAACATGGATCGCGTCATGAATGCCTTCCAACGCCGTTTACCAAAGCTGCTCGGAGGTCCAATCTACCGGTACGGTGGCAAGGACGGTAACGATGGTACAGGTGTTCTGTACTTCTTTAAGAAAAAGGCGTTCCGCGTCCGTACGAAGGGTAGTTCTATTCTCGGCATCGATGTGTGGGACGAGTACAAGATCAATCGTGGACCGTCGTACTTCCTCGATATTCGCTCATTTTCGGCTGACACCATCCTCAAGTCGATGTCAAAACTTGCGGCGCTGATCAAGAACCCTGAGACAGGAAAGCATCCAATCAAGGAAGACCTGCAGCTTGACGAGATGGCGAAGCGTGTCAGTGACCAGGAGTTCTACAATCTTGCCAAAGACGACTTTGACACCTCGACACTGAAGCGCATGACATGGGCTCAGATTCAACAGGTCGCTCAGTCCAATGACGTGTTGATTCCTGGTTACATCAAGAGCCAGAAGATTGACCGTGGTCTTTGGGACATCACTCCAAAAGCTGGAGGTTCATCTAGGGATGATGACTCTGATGACGAGGATGATGACTCTGATGACAGCGGAAAAGAGCATCGTGGTGGTGCGACTGTCAAGGTTGATGCTGAAGGCGATGAGCCTACCTTTTACATCAAAGTTACTGCACAGGACCCTAACTCTGGTAGGTGGCTTTCTCCAGCAGATAGCAAGAAAGCAGCTAAGATGTTTGCTGCAGTTCGTGCAGCAATTCAAGCAAACCCGACAAAAGAAGAACTCAAGGACCCTGAGACGATGTACGGTCACATGGCCCAGCTCGTTGAGATGGCCTGCCGTGGTAAGCTGCGTTCTCTTTTGATCTATGGTGGCCCAGGTACTGGTAAGACGTTCACCATTATGCAGACCGTCAAGGAAGTTGGGCTAACTCCTGGTAAGGACTACGTCAAACTCTCTGGTAAGGCGACTCCAGTCTCCATCTACGAGACTCTCTTCATGTTTCGCAAAGGTGGTCTGGTCATCTTTGACGACCTTGACTCCATGTGGCGTAACGAGGAAGCAACCAACATCCTGAAGGCTGCTCTCGACACCTCACCTGTTCGTGAAATCTCCTGGTCATCTGCCAACACCGTCAACGTATCTCGTTGGAGTGAACAACGACGTGAGGACTACAATGATCAACTTGACAAGCTGATCAACGGAGAAAGCGTTGAGGAGGACGATGAGGACGACGACTATGATGACGATGATGACGCACCAAAGAAAAAGAAAAAGTCGTCAAAGCCAGAGAAGATCAAGTATCCTTCGACCTTTGAATTTAAAGGTCGTGTTATCTTCATTTCAAACCTGAAGAAAGAAGAGTTTGACACAGCAATCATGTCGCGATCCGCAAAGATCGGTATGGACATGACGCCTGAGCAGATTCTTCAGCGTATGCGTACCGTTCTTCCTAACCTGGGAGGAACAGACGTTTCTATGGAGCTCAAGGAAGCTTTACTCGAGCAACTTTTGAAGATGCGTAATGATGGTGAGTTGGATGCTGTCACCATGCGTGAATTCACTAAAGGCCTTGACATTGTTCGATCAGGTGCGCCGAATTGGCGAGACCTTATCCAGTATGCTTGACAATTCATTTGTGCCCTAAGTTAGTTAATCCAGCATGACGCTGGTTATTTTTACATAAGGAAATGATATGAAAGCGCTTTTTACTGCGGTGCTTCTTGCACTAGGTTCAGTGGGTTCTGCCTCGGCAGCTACTCTCTCAGTTGGACCAGGAAAGACGTATGCCGCACCTTGCGCAGCAATAGCTGCAGCCAAGGACGGTGACACGATTGAAATCGCTGGCGGCAACACCTACAAAGGTGATGTCTGTAAGATCGTACGCAATGGATTGACGATCCGCGGTGTTGGCGTGCGTCCAAAGATCGATGCTGCTGGCAAGATTTCAGGAGACAAAGCCATCTGGGTCGTTGACGGCAATGACTTGACAGTTGAGAACGTTGAGATGTTTGGCGCTAAATCCCCCTTTAGCGGCAATGGTGCGGCGTTCCGCCTGGAAGCAATCAACTTTACGCTGCGTAACAGCTTTCTACACGATAACGAGAACGGCATCCTAAGTAATTCCGTTCCTACAAGTAACATCTTGATCGAGTACAGCGAGTTCGGTCACAACGGACGTGGCGATGGGCAAACGCACAACCTCTACATAGGCCGTTCAAAGAGCTTGACCTTCCGGTACAACTACTCGCATGATGCAAATGTCGGTCACGACCTGAAGTCGCGGGCGATGATGAACATGATCACGTATAATCGTTTCTCTAGCACACCGCCAGGACAGATTGGCTCAACAGCTTCTGGCCAACCTAGTTACGAGATCGACATTCCAAACGCAGGTGATACCTACATCATCGGCAACATCATCGAACAACCAGCTGCCAACCAGAATCCGGCCATCATTGCCTATGGTGAGGAAGGCGCAACGAATGGAACTGACCGTCTATACGTCATCAATAACACATTCATGAATGACTACAACAGCGGCACTTTCATGTTCATTAGCGGCAATGTTGTTACACCAGCTATCGTGCAGAACAACATCTTTGTGGGTGGCGGTGTACTTAGCACGAACTCTAAGACAATTTTCAAGAATAACTTCCGTGCCAATCCCGACTTCTTCGTGAACTATGCAGCATATGATCTTCGTCCAATGAACAGCGCCCTGGTTGTAAACGCTGCATCGAACCCAGGTCTGTCAGCGACTGGAGTTTCTCTAACTCCAGTTTCTCAGTACAAAGCTACCGCAGCTGGTGAGGCTCGCCCTGTTGTAGGTGCACTTGACATTGGTGCCTTTGAAGCCACAGCCGAAGGTGCGTCAACGTTGGCTGCAACTTGGACGAAGTGCGCTGCAGAAGGCGCAACTTGTAGGTTCACTGGAACCCGTGAAGTTCGTTACGGTTCAGCCGACATCGCTACATCAAAGATCTTTACTGATTCGGCAGTTTGCGGACGCCCTCCATTTACGTTTGACCCGGCACCTGGTGTTGTGAAGACCTGCAGCTACTCCAGTGCAACCACAGTCATGCCTCCTGTTGCGCCATCTTCATCTTGGATTGCGTGTGCAGGTGAAGGCGGCACCTGTACGTTTACTGGAACTCGTGATGTTCGCTACGGCACCGCCACCAGTTACGTGATCAAGACCTTCACCGGCTCGGTCGCGTGCACGAACACCGTGTTCGGTGATCCGGCCCACGGTTACGTCAAGACCTGTAGCTATTCAAGCTCTGTCAAGTAAACGCCAACTATGGATAATGAATATCATGCTAATCAAAGAATTACTTGATCTAATTGAATCAAATGACTTATATTCCCGTATCAATGATGCAGCAATGTCTGTTGGCACGAGAAAGGAACTAACTAGCAAGGTTCGTGATCGTGTGAAACATCTTGTCAGCAAAGGTTTTAACAGTTTGAACGATGCAGATATTAAAGAATTGATGCGTAAAGCTGATAGTGAAGAAAAATTTGCTCTTCGTGTAGCAATGAAAGTTGTTGGCCACCGCGATCCAACTGAAATGTAATACAGAATCGTGGTGCAGCAATCTGCATTGGCACTCAGGATGATGAGTGCCAACCACGTTCTCCTTATCCAATCCAGCACGTGCGAATCGTGCGATCTGGTTTTGATTGGTGCTTCTTGTAATCGTAGCGGCCAGTTTCATGACGCTCGCTGATGTAGAGGCGAAGAGCCAACTTCCTGCCATCACGAGTTTCCATGGTTCGCATGACATCTTCCACGTGCTTGAAAGCATCTGGCTTTGAGACCGGCACCGACCCAATAAACCTATCTTGAAGGTAGTGTTCGCTGTCGCCGACGATCATGGCATCGTGCATTGTGTTGACACGCACGAAGTACGAGTAGTTGATGACTGCCTTTGCCTGCTCGATAGTCTCGCACAGGTAGACGGTACGCCAATCATCCTTCACGCCTTGCGGCATATCTTTCTTAGCCATGTTAGTTCTCCTGTTTCTTTTCAGGGTTAGCGTACAGAAAATCTGCAACGGTATCTACACCGATGCTGCCAGAACACCCAGCGGCATGTCCTCGAGTGAAGTAGTAACCATCCTTGATATGAACGATGTACCTCGAATCGCTACCGTTCATGTCAGAAGTTTCTACGAACGTAACCGCCGGGTGATTGGTAAAACCTTTAGGAATCTTTTTCATGTTTAGAAGGTGTTCGAGAAAATTTGGTTTGCAAAGCTCATGAACTCGATTGCCATATCTTCGGCCGAGTTGTTCTTCAGGAGACCGAGACGTTTAGCCATGCAGTACGGGCCTTCATCCCGGAATTTGTCGATCGCGAACAACACGTCCATTGCCATGATCTCGCCATCTGCAACAAGACCATCAGTCAAGATGGTCTTGACTGCATCGGTCATTTTAGGGAGAGTAGGATCGAAGGTGAAGTTTGCCATTTTTCTGCTCCGTTGCTTTGTTGATAGAGTCATTATATCAAAGTGTTAGAAATCTGTACACTCTTTTGTTGCTGATTCCCATAAATAGTTGATCACTATTGGAATCCCGTATGGATATTTCATCAATCCTCGATAAAAATCAAATTGAACTTGAGAAAAAAGCCACTGAAAAGTTCGGTAAGGCTGTAGACGAGTTCAAGCGAGGCTCACTCAAGTCAGTAGCTCCTGTTACTTCCGAACCTGCAGCTACGAAAACTAGCAGCAGCCGTGAAGGCGGGACGTTCTACTCATCTACGTACGCGGCTGCCCTAGCAGGTGGAACGAGTTTTCGTCCAAAGTTAAAGTTCCTCTTCAAGGTTGAATTCATCTTTACACCAAAAGCTGTTGCTCAATTCCCAAGTATCTTAGGAGGCTCCCATTCTCAGGACTTTACCTTCATGGTAAAGTCAGTTGACCGTCCAAAAATTGACTTTGAGTATGAAGAAGTCAACATGTACAACTTCTATACCAAGGTCTTGAAGAAGATTCGGCACCGTGAGCTGACCATCACGTTCATTGATGACACTGGAAATCGGGTTCTCAACTTCTTCCGTGCACTCATGATGATCCACTCTCCGATCACCCGTCGGCAAATGATCAGGGAACTTGGTTCTTACAATCAACGCATCTCTCCACCTGACGCTAACTCGATCAGCATGGGCAGCGGAATGGCCTTCACTGAACTTACTGACATTGATCAAGATGATATTGCTCATAGAGGCGTTATCAATTCAGATGTTGGTAACATCATCCAAACCATTCGCGTAAAACAGATGTACGTGGATTCAGGTGCACCTATTGGAAGCGCGGCAAAGGAGGTCATCTTTGACTTCCTCAATGCTCGTCTCGTTTCTTTTGACCTTGATGACCTTTCGCATGAGGCGTCTGACGTCAACAACGTCACCATGCAGTTTGATTATGATTGGATGGAAATCGTTGACGTTGGTTCCTTGCAAGCTCCTGACAGCCCTAACTACAACATCACGGTTCCAGGCATCACGAGTAATCCTATCGATACGTCACCTGCGGGAACGGCGGCATCAAGCCCAGGTGGTGGAAGCCCCTTCTCAAACCTTGCAGTTCATACCTCAGAAACTGTAGATAGCAGTCGAGCTGTGTCAATGACGCCAGGAGGTGGACAAGCCACCTCTCTTCCAGGTGGGCTGGTCGGAGCGGCATCACGAAGCACAAAGGTAAATCAAGCTGGAGCAGCTTTGGACGCAAGCGTTCGCAATGTAATTAGACCACCTGTTAAACCACCAATTGCACAAGTTACAGTGGATGATTCTGCAGCAGGAGGCCCGTCATTGATTGATTCAATTGTTTCGTCTGACGCAAACTATGGAGATATTGCATAATGGCGACAGCTCGTGGTAGGTTCATCCCAAAAAATCCTCAGAAGTACGTGGGCAATGTGCACAACATTCTCTTTAGAAGTTCCTGGGAATTGAGGTTCATGACCTGGCTGGATACCAACAATGCTGTTCTTCGATGGGGTTCAGAGGAGCTGGCGATTCCCTATGTAAATCCAATCAAGACGGATCCTGCTGGCCGTCCAAAGATCTCTCAGTACTATCCTGATTTCATCATTCTTTACCGTGACATCATGGGAAACATCAAGAAAGAAATTGTTGAAGTCAAGCCATACAAAGAGGCTGTAATGACTCCACGCATGTCAGAGCGGGATAAGCTGGCATACGCAGTTAATCAAGCAAAATGGAAAGCAGCAAGCATCTTTGCTGAAGCACAAGGCGCAACTTTCCGTGTGATCACTGAAAAGACCATGTTCAAAAACAGTACACCGCGTGGGAAAGCACCACTATGAAGATAGAAGAATTGATCCTCGAACGAGAGCGTCCTATCAGGAATCAGAAGTATCGCTTTCCATTAGAGGAGGTGAAAGCCTGGAAGATGATCGCACGGTACTGTAAGGATGCGGTTCCAGACCTGAACACTCCTATTGTCCGAGGAATGCGAGGTTCTAGCGCTGAGCACAAAGTTCAAATGTTTCATGGTGCGGCAGGTGAACGTGAATCTGCAAACACTTCGAACTACTACACGGTGATTCTTGATCATGTTCTATCACCGCTAGGTTTCCCAAAACGGTCTGCCTCAATCATCTGCGCTAACTGGAAGAACCGCGGCCACGCGAGTGGTTATGGCACCATGTACGCGATCATTCCATTTGATGGAGTAAAGATCGGCGTTTGCCCTTACCATGACATGTGGGAGACCGAGATATGGATTGGTGGTCGTTTTAATACCATTCAGAGGTGGAACCGTGAATTCAAACAGGAAGGTGTCAAGGACAGCGATACATATGAAAAGATGGTCGAGACACTTGAACTTAGGGCAGAGACAAAGGACGAGGAAGAAAATGGTTGGCGATTTTCTGATGAACGTTGGTTGAAGGCATTTCTGAATGGTAAAGGAGATGAGACCCTTAAGAAAGCGTACAGCAAACCATTCAAGCTGACGACCACCAAGGAAGCCGCCTACAATGACGGAAAGAAACATGAGGTATGGATCGGTGGCAAATGCATTGCAATTGAAATCAAACTATTTACCACCATGATGGGACGTGAACTGCCCGATGAAGAAATCTATGCGTGGAACGAGTACTAATCATGAAACCAAAAAGTGAAAACCCAATGATCAACCCCCTCGACGAGTTGTTTAACACAGCTCCTCAAAGAGAGAACGAGGTTGATGAGTACGAGCAGGTTACCGAAGGCGAGCTTGCGGAGATGCGTGCACCTCCTGAAGTTGAAGAGAAGGATGATGAGGACCGTGAAATCGATGCAAAGATCGATGCAGTTTATGACGCTGCCCTTGAGACCTTCCAACAACAAACAGAATACACGCAGATCATCGAGCCGCGCTATGCTGCTAGAAATGCAGAAGTTGCCGCGTCATATCTCGCAATTGCGCTGAATGCAGCTGCAACTCGAGCAAAAGTCAAGGGAGAACGTAAGCGTCAAGCATCATTTGTGCCATATGCAGGAAAGACCCAGAACAACGTCGTCGTGGCCAGCCGTGAAGAGATTATGCGCATGCTGAGCGTCGATGCGGAGACTAAGGAAATCAAATGAGATTCAAGCAGTTCCTCATGGAAGGCGATCACAAGCGTGACATCAGTATTGAGAAGGCTCTTGACCTTCTAAAGGCTAACTGCTGGTCAGCGCTTGAACATGTTGACACGCCGCTTTGGCGAGGAACCAAAAAGTCAAGTGAGGACGCGTACTTCATTCATGGTGAAGCAGGTGAGACAGGCCGTGAATCTGCAAACACCACGAACCATTACACGATATTAATGGACACGTTCCTTCCGTACTACGGCTATCCGCTGCGGTCTAAATCCATCATCTTTGCGAACAACGCAAATTATGATTACGCGAGTTCATTCGGCAAATCATATGCAGTCTTTCCATACGACAGCGAGTCGATTGGTGTTTGCCAGAAATACGACCTTTGGCAGACAGAAGCCTTTAGGATCGGGCAATATCCCGGCGCAAAGACTTTCTCAGATTGGAATTATTTTTGGTCGAACTATGGCATCAGCTCAGCATCATGGAAAGAGTTTGAACGGACTTTGACAGAGAAGATGGCAGAAGAAGATACGATAAGAGGTCAAGACTTTCGCAAGTGGTTTGGACCTCCTGAGAAACTTCGCTCTGTATTTGAAAAGGCTTTTAGCCCAGAGAACCTGCACCTTGAACTGACGAACACCGAGAACGTTTATGACATCGAAGGTGAGCATGAACTGTGGATGAGTGGGAAGTGCATCGCAATTAAGAAGAACGTATATCATGATATTCTTCCTGACTTGAGGAACCTTCGGTGAGATTTAAACAGTTCCTTGAAGCACGGATCAATTCGTACGAACATGAACCTCAAGATGGTGGACAGCTTCTTGATACGCTTCGCACCCACTGCATGAAGTCACTGCGCACAGCTCAAGCTGGTAACATGATCTACCGTGGGTCACGCTCTGCTCTTAAGAGTGGCGTGTATGACCCAGGTCTGGGTCTGCGCAAGTCACAGAACACCACGAATTACTACACGGTCTTCCTCGATACCAACCCCAGAAATCGCGGCTTTCCAAAGAGAAGCCAGTCCTTTATCTGTTCGACCCGTAAGGGAAAAGCAAAGCAGTACGTTGAGAAGGGAACCTTGCTCAACATCTTTCCATATGATCAGACCAAGATCGGTGTCTGCGATGATGACGACATCTGGGGACTTGAGTTACACTTCAAGGGTTTTCTAAAAACATTCCACCTTGTAGACTTCAACGATTTTTGGGATGACCTATGCGATGACCTTGGAAAAAGCCCAGGCAGCCTGCAGTCTCTTGATGACGCCCAGTTCATGTTGCGTTCCGCACGTCAGGAGCAAGTGATCAAGGCACTTCACCGAGAAGGTCTTCTCCATGGAATCGACAGCGTAGGTGGACCGAGCGATCGCGAGATCGTTGATAACTTCATCACATCACTGCCTGACGCGTACAGCTACAAGCAGCTTCGCTGCAGGGTTGTTGACCCTGACGAGATTCCTGAGATTGGATCAGAGGTTTGGTTCTCAGGGAAGTGCGTGGCGGTTACAGAAAACGATATGGACATGGTAAGAGAGGAATTCGGATTGTGATTACATTCAAGCAATTTCTACAAGAGGAAGAAGACATTACTCACTCGAATACAAAGCAGGCAGCTGAGGCATTTGTCCAGCACTGCAAGGAGTGGAAGGACATTGATCATCCTCTGTATCGTCTCACAGATTCTGAAGGCAGATTTGCAATGCGCAGCCGCTCACCTCGTCGTCGTAATTCTGATTCTAAAGGTGGAAGCCGTGATGTGCAAAGAATGATCTTCGCGCAGAAGGGTTGGGAAAACTATCCTGATCGGTTGCATTCAATCTTCTGTTCAACAAACAAAGAATTTGCAGTTGGTGATGTTGATGAGTTTAGTGAGAACTTGATAGTTATCTATCCATTTGATGGTACCAAGCTGGCGATTACGACAGACACGAATGACTTCAACCTCATCAATCTTATCAGGATCAATAGCATTAATGAATTTCCTGTGATGGACTTCGCGAGCGCAGTAAATCAATTTTGGACAAGCACAATTGGAAGGTACAAAACTGGATTGGACTGGAGGTCCTCTCTCATGAATCTCAAGGAGGTTTGGCTAAAAGACGGAAAGTTTGATCCTACTGCGAATGGTAATGAGGAATATGCGGAGCGCTATGAAAGTAATTCAAACACCTTTCGGAAAGCACTTCAGTTCATCGTTGAGAACGTACCTGAAATCTGGACTCCTGAGTACCTTGGTTGTGAGCTTGTAACGCCTGCCACAATTGAGCTGCCTGGAAAGACACGTGAGGTTTGGTTCTCAGGTAAATACCTGTCTATTCCATGGCACAAGTGGAAAGCATTCAAAGAGGACGTTAAGTCACTTCAAGCTGATGAAGAGCCAAAGGATCGCAGCCTTCCTAAAACAGTAACTCGAGCACCATCAAGAGAATGATTACATTCAAACAATTTCTCCTTGAAGCTGATACCACTCACACAGTTTCAGAAGCAGTTGAGATTTACCTGAAGAACTGCAAGCAATGGAAAGACGTTGAGACTCCTCTTTATCGTTTTAGTGAAGAGAAGGACAATGAGCCACATGTGGTTCGTTCTAGGGAACCGCGTGAACGATTAAGTCAGTCACGTGGACAGACACGTCCTATTCAAGATTACATCTTTAGTCAGCCTGGATGGGAGGACTACCCGCCGCGTTCACGCTCAATCTTCTGTTCAACGTCGACTGAATCTGCACTTGGTGGAACAAATCTTATGATCTATCCATTTGATGGAACAAAGATTGCAGTTGTGAATGGCTATGACCTCAACCTTATGGATGTTTTAATTGGTGTACCAAAGAAAGACCGTGAAAAGCACAGTCACCTTTCTATGAACCCTTTCGTTGCGCAGATTCGTGACGCATATGTCGAGATCATGCGGCCTGAACAAAAGCCAGCAATGAAGGACTTCGTCAAGCTTATTGATGAGATCAAGAAGAAGTTTACCAAGAATGGTGAATTTGACGAGGAAGCAAATGGAGACGAAGAGCTTGCTGAGTCGTATGACCGTGCTCCGTCAATGGATCGTGAACTGTTCCGCATTATTGTCAACTACGTTCCTGAATGCTTCAGGCCGGAGCCGATGGGTTTCAAGCTCGTAACGCCTGCTACAATTGATCTTCCTGGAAAACCGCGTGAGGTCTGGTTCTCAGGCAAGTACCTTTCAATTCCAAAAGCCTATTACTCAGAATTCGTACAAGAAGTTAAGAAAGCAAAGCGATGATTACATTCAAACAATACGTGACTGAGTCGATTAACGACAAGGGAATTCTCAAAGCTATCTTTGTCGTAGGTATTCCTGGAGCTGGTAAGTCATACACCGTTTCACAGCTAAAGGGGCCTATTAGCCCAAAAGTGGTGAACAGTGATATCGCGACGGAATTTCTTTCTAAAAAATTCAAGATGCCTTCAAACTCTGCCACATGGAAGTCGTTCTTCCGTGATCGCACACGGCCGATGACTAAGAACGCGCTTGTTGGTTACATTGACGGCATGCTTCCTCTTTTTGTGGATGGAACCTCTAATGACGTGTCCAATATTCTTGGTCGTGCTGGTATTCTGAAATCAGTAGGTTATGATGTTGGTATGGTCTTCATCAATACAAACCTTGACACAGCAATTGAGCGTGCAAAGAAACGAGGTGAGGACATCAATCGCCATGTTGATACTGACTTCATTGAAAAGGTACACGCCTTGTCTGAAAAGAACAAGGAATACTTCAAGAGTGAATTCAACTTCTTTCGTGAAATCTCAAACAATCCTGGCGAGCTTGACGACGCCGCGATCATGAAGATTTTCAAGCAGGTCTCTAATTTTTATGAGGAACCGTTGAGCAACCTTGTCGGTCAACGGACTCTTGAGGAACTTCGTGAAGCCAAGCAGGCGTACCTGGTACCTACGATCATGTCTCGAGAAGATTTGAAAAAGAAGGTCGACGGCTGGTTCCGCGCTTGATAAATAAGACGCTGAGGAAAAACATGAAACTATCTGAGATCACCCAACGACCAACCCTTCTCGAAGGCAAACGGCTTGAAGTTTATGAAGCGCTTCTTCCGCTTCTTCTAATTGAGGAAGATGGAGAAGCAGCAGGAACTACGAATCCAGGAGATGCAAGCGGTGGTGTTGTTGACCCAACCCCTGTTACATCTACAACTGCTGCAGATTCGGCTCCATCTACTCGCTCAGATGGCGGATGGGGTCATGGTCCGTTCAATCCAATGGGTAATGGACCCGGCAGGTGGTTTATAGAACTTTATAACTCAGTGAAACAACTCATCATAGCAAATAATATCGTGAAGAGAATGAAAGAGCTTGGCATCAGCAGTGCTGGAGCAAGCCGTGTGCAGAAGGCAGCAAAGCAGGCTGCCTCAAATGTCAATTACCTTCTAAGCAATCCGATGGCAACTGTCAATCGGATACCTGTTTGGACATTTGATAAGCCAAAAGCGCCAAGGATCAAACGCTGGAATGAGGCGTTTGCCTATGAGTTTAAGGCCGAATTGGCGAAGCTAAATGAGAAACAAATCCTAGACTAGACGCGAAAGCGCAAACTCTAACTTTAAGGAGATTGACACGCATGAATAACCGCCGTAAAACTGACTACGAAACCTACAAGACCGTAGACCCGGAAACAATGAGCATGTTGACCAAGGTCATCCTCAGTGCCGTAACTTCCATCCTTACATGGTATGCATCTAAATGGACCGTTCAGAAACTTCAAGAACGTCCGCTGAAGGCGCGTCTCCAAGATGGAAAAGAGGCAATTGCCGGATTGCGTGAGAGCGCAAAGACAAAGGTCAGCGCCGCTGCTGCAAAGGCAAAGGTTCTAATTGACGATTCTGCTGACAAAACTGTTGAGAAACTTGACGATGCACAAGAGCAAGTTGACATTAGCAAGGCTGAAGCAAAAGACAAACTGAACGGAGTGTAAACCAATGACGATCTTCCAGACATTCAAGGACTTTCTTAAAATTGGATCGAAGGAAGATCTTATAAAGAAGTGCGGTCCCTTCATTGAGGAGTCGAAGGGGCTGCCGCTTTACCGTGGATATGGAATGAAGATGTCAGCAGCACTTCATGGCCAGCGCGAGGTCACCGTTCGTAAGGACCGAAAGCCTCGTGATACGTCCATTGAAATTCATAACATCATGAACGCCTACTTCTTTAAGAAGTTTGGTGTAAACGTTCGTTCTGAAGGTTTGTTCGCGATTGGCGACATTAAGCGAGCCAGCTCGTATGGGCACCCTCATTATGTTCTACCTGTTGGTAAGTTCAAGTATGTGTGGGCTGAATGGAATGGTAAGCCAGTTCATGACACACTCGCTGCAACTTGGGCAATTAAGGACGCAATGTGGCTTAAGCCCGCTGCAGACCAAGAAAGGCTGGCACTAAAAGCGCTAGACGAGTTTACTTGGCACAGCACTGATCTTCCAAGAGCAATCAAGAGTCATGCAGAGATTGCTTTGCTGTGCGATAAAGCAATTATTATTCCTGTTGGTGATATACCTTACTCAGAAATCATTGGTGTTCAGGCCGACGATGCTGGCGGTGCTCAAGATGACGATAGGAGCGATAACACTTCAGTTGGCTCTGGAAGAAAGTCCTTGGTGAAAAAATGACTAAGCTTATTTCAAAGCGTGGACGTGAAAAACTAGGAGCAAATGGAAAGATTAAGTACACTCCATTTGAAGTAGATGAAATACGGTTCTGCACTCGCGATCCGATGTACTTCATCAGTCGTTATATCAAGACACAACATCCAGTTCTTGGTGCAACAATGCTGCCGATTGAAAAACACCAAGTTGATTACATCAACGCAATCAACAACAGCAAAAACCTCATCGCCATGCTTCCTCGACAGACAGGCATGACATCAAAAACAATTGCGTTTCTTTTGTGGGAAGCACTGTTCAGAGTTAATCAACGCATCATTGTACAGGGAGTAAACGTTAACACCACTAAGTACATGTGTGATCTTCTAGGATTTCTCGTCGATCACCTTCCGGCTTTCTTGAAATGTTCAGTTACAACGAAACGCCGAACAACAGTCGAATTTGAAAATGGATCATCTATTGTAATCGGTGTTATCTCAGGAAATGCGCTACGTGGCGCGCACTACACCCGTCTTTACCTCGATTGCTTTGCATTGGCACCAGATCGAGTGCAGCAAGAGGTCTTCATTGCAGCAGCGCCGATGCTCGCAAAGGGCCGAGTCGTTATGTCATCTACGCCGAACGGTCCAACAAACACGTTCGCTCAAATTTGGAGCAACGCCTCAAAACATCTCGGCCATTTTACGCCGTTCAAAAGAACGGTCGATGACCTTCCACATGCGCTGTCTTGGAAAATGGCGCGTAAAGCACAAATGTCTGAACGCGATTGGCAGAGAGAATACATGTGTGAATTCATTCCATGAAAAATCCCCAGCTAAAGAGGGCGTACTCCACTGACGAGTACACCCCAAACATGATACAGGAACTGGCTCGCTGCAAGAAGGATCCAGTTTACTTCATCAGAACTTATATCAAAGTTCAACACCCAACAAAGGGCACGATTCCTTTTGACCTCTTTGAGTATCAAGAACGATTTGTTCGGCACATGCAGGACAACCGCTTCGTGATCACGCTTCAGCCGCGGCAATGCGGTAAGACCCTGACTGTCGCGATGTATCTTTTGTGGTACGCGATGTTCAACAAGGACGTTCTCCTTCTTATCGCCTCCAAGAATCAGGGCCACGCCCTCGAAATTGCGGCCCGTGTGCGCTTCGCCTATGAAGAACTTCCTAACTGGATCAAGTGTGGTTTGAAATACTATAACCGCCACAACATTGAATTTGATAATGGTTCACGCATCATTTCGGAAGCAACCACAGAAAAGACTGGTCGTGGTCTGGCAATCACCAAGATCTACCTCGACGAGTTGGCGTTCATCAATCCACGTATTCAACAAGAGCTTTGGAACTCTCTAACCCCGACCCTTTCTACCGGTGGTTCAGCAATTGTTTCGTCAACTCCTAACGGTGACACTGAGCTGTTCGCCTCTCTATGGCGTGGCGCCTGCACTGAAGGTGATGGAAAACCTGGTGTCAATGGATATGCGCCATTTCGAGTGTACTGGCAGGAGCACCCTGAGCGTGATGAATCCTACTGGGATTCGATGGTCTCGCAGCTTGGTTTGCTTGCAACGCGTCAAGAGGTTGGTTGCGAGTTTCTGTCATCTGATGCGCTGCTGATCAACTCACTTAAACTCATTCAAATCCAAGCAGCTTTACCTCACCATGAGGACATGGGCTTCAAATTTTGGAAAGCGGATGAGCAGATAGGTGGACAAGGAAAGACATATCTAGTTGGTGTTGACCCTGCAACTGGAACTGGTAAGGACTTTTCTGCAATTGAGGTCTTTGAGTTTCCTTCTCTTGAGCAGGTAGCAGAGTGGAGAAGCAATGATATCAACATCCCTCTATTGTATGCAAAAACGAAGTGGGTTCTTGAGAAGCTTTGCGCACCTGTTGGACGTGGGCGTGCAGAGGTCATTTGGACCTTTGAACGAAATGGTATCGGTGAGGCCCTTGCTGCGTTGTACACCAACGATGAAAAGCAGCCTGAACATGCAGAGCTCTTCTGCGATGAACCACAAACTACCAAGCTTGGTGTTTTTACATCTGGCAAGAAAAAAGTGCTTGCGTGCCTGCAGCTTAAGTCACTTATTGAAAAAGTGAATGGCGGGCTGAAAATTAATTCAGCAATTCTTCTTGAGGAACTCAAGAACTTTGTAGCAAAAGGCGGCACATATGAAGCGAAATCAGGAGCAACTGACGATACCGTTATGGCAACAATCATTACGGTGCGTTTGTTGAAGAGACTTGCAGAGTACAATGATCAGGCCTTTAAGCAGATGAACGCGTACGTTCCTCCAGACGAGAATGACCAATTTGGTGACGAACCGGTACCATTTTTAATGTGACATCCATAAATAAGTTCATGAACACCCTCACTTAAGGATTCTATTATGTTAACAGATGGTCTCAAACTTATCGGCACTTCAGCCACCGAGAACCTCATCATCGAGCATGGAAGCGCTCTCCCTACTGCAGGCATGAACTTAGGTGAGCTGTTCTATCAGACTGGTGTTGGTCTCCACATTTATGATGGTAGCGCGTGGTCTCGTGTAACTCCAGATACAGCCGTATCCTCAGGCGCAAATCTACCAGGTAGTGGAACAGCAGGACAGCTGTTCGTAAAAACTGGCGATGGTCTTTACATTTCCAATGGATCAACATGGTCCAAGGTATCTTCGACGTACTCGTCAGGAGCCAACCTTCCAGCATCTGGCTCTACAGGTGATCTGTTCTACCAGACCGGTGTAGGTCTTATGGTCTATAACGGAACTGGTTGGGTACGTACTAGCACCACATCAGGCGCAAATCTTCCATCTTCTGCAAGCACTGGTGATCTGTTCTACAAAACAGGTACAGGCCTTATGGTCTACAATGGAAGCGCATGGGTAAGGTCAAGCACTTCTGCAGGAGCCAATCTTCCAGCGACATCTGGAGCGACTACAGGTGATCTGTTCTACCAGACCGGTGTTGGACTCATGGTCTACAACGGAACTGCATGGGTTGCAGTGGCACCTGCTGCACCAGCCACTCCATATGATATTGCTGGGTCAATCTTTGGTAAGCCATCTGCACCATCGCTTGTTTTCCGCTTTATCTGCCCACGATCATTTTCACTTCCAGCAGGTCTAACAGGTTCGTACGCATCAACTTCTACAGTTGCAACTGGCGCTACGGTTCTTAACATCTACAAAAACGGTTCTGTCATTGGAACGATCAACTTTGCTGCAGGTGCAACCAACGCAACTTTCACGTTCAGTTCTTTGACTTCATTTGCAGCAGGAGACCTGCTCACTGTTGGATATCCAACGGCTGACTCCACTTTCGGCGACGCACAGTTCACTCTCGCAGCAACACTCACCTAATTCTGATTGAGTAACCTTTCGTATAGGTTCCATGTTATAATGGGCCTATACGTAAAGGAACCCAATCATGAGCATAGTAGTTTTCTATCTTTCCGCCGGTTTACCAGGGTGTGTTCAGTTTGCTGATCATCAAATGACCGAAGCTCTGGCGCAATGTCAACTTTTTCGCAACATGGGCCACGATCACGTGGTCATGTCCTCCCAATTAGAAGGAAACGTCGGCAAAATAGGCGTTGACTCCGTCAAGGACGGTAAAACCCCAGATGGCCACGACTATCAATGGTCCAAGGCCCATCGCGCCGGCGCGACCCGTAAATAGTAGTGTACACTTCGACCTGTATTTGATACAATCAACCTATCAATTAAACGGAGTCGAAGATGAAAACCACTTCCACTGATTACGACCTGGCGGATCGATTTCCCGAGAAGCCAACGTCTTCCTACGGTTACGGCATCAGTGCCTCGACCGCCAAAATCTCTCCAGCCCAACTCGAACGTCTTCTGCGCCTCGAGCTGATCAAGCTCGCCCCTGCTCATGGCCAAGGTGTGTATGCAGGTGCTGATTCTCTGAAGAGCCCTGGACGCGGTACCACGGGACGCGAGCACGCTACTTTTGTACGAACCTACAAAACGAGGCCGACAAAATGAGCGATGACAACAAACACGAGTTGAATGACTACGTCATTTGCCCGTACTGCCATGACATGCACGACAGCGCTGCATCGACTGACAACATGGACTCGCTCGAGCAGCCACAACCTGGTTCTCTGAACATCTGCACCAACTGCGGAAACATCTCAGTATACGATGAGATCATGGAGCTTCGCTTGCCGACTCCAGAGGAAGACGCCGAGATGTTGGCTGATGCTGACTTTCAAGCTCAGCTTGTGTTAATGAGAGCCGCAATTGCTATCACACAAGCAGGAAGAAAGGGGAAAAAATGAAGCCAGATATGAAAACTTTGAACTCATTCCGTTCTATCTTTCATGAACGGAACAAGCTGTGGTGCCCTGACGAGAAGTCGAGGTTGAAGATGTTTGTCGAGGAGCACTTCGTCGAGCGGCTCTTCGAGCGCTTTCATAACAACGAAGAAGCAACCCAAGTCGTTAAGGACATCATGAAATGGATACGTGAGAACTATCCAATCCTCCAGTACGAAGACACGTTTGGAACAAAGCGCCAGTACAAGATACCATTGTTGAACAATGCGTTCGGCGTGGTGATTCTCTTTGCTGGAACTTTAAGGATACGAACTTGCTATCAAGCTGCTTAAAGTAGTGTACATCTAACCTGAGTTTGGATATAATAACTACATCAACCAAACAAGGAGATTCAGATGAAAACTCAAGATCAAATCAGGCACATCGCGGACAAGTTCCAGATCGGTGAAGATCAGGCCCAGGAAATCCTGCGGGTCCTGATCGCCGGCACCGCCAACTTCAGCGATGAAGATTACGAGCTGATGTTCTCGTACTACTGCGACAGCGGTGAGATTCCCTACGATATCGCCACCTCGGGCGACCCGTACGTGTGGATCAGCCAACACCTGAAAACCGAACTGGAGATTCTGGTATGATGCGCTACTTCATTCTTGTACATCCAGCCAACGCAAGCCTCAACGAGATCGTTCGCATCGACGAAGAAGGCGTGTCCGTGGGCGGCAGGACCATGGAAGAGCTCGCAATCGAGGAACTCATGCGGCTCTCAAAGTGGGATAAAGGCACCATTGTGATCCGTGAGGCGACCTCTAACGAGGTCAATGATCTCGACGATCTCGAGGCGGAACAGGAAGCTGGAGAACCAGATGTCGGCTTCCATTTTCCTGAAGATCGCAACAAGATCGTCAACCTCCTGCGTGAGTGGACGAACCCGCTCTCGTACGAGGAAGCTCTCGCTGAAATTGTTGAAAACTCCTACTTCGCGTGTTGTGGGCCTGATTTTGCTTTTCGCCATCTCCGAGAAAAGTTCGGTGCTCGAATTCTCTGTGAACGCCAGCTCCGTGCGTTTCTTAAAATACTGAACTTCCCAGCAATCCGCGAGGAGAAAAATAACCTGAAATTTGCCCGCAAATAGTTGTGTACAGGAAATTCAGGTTGATGTATAATGAATCATCAACCAAACAAAAGGAACCTCCAAATGGCAACCTTCATCCTCTTCAACAAAGGTCTTCCGGTTCACGTGACTAACGAATCTCCATGGACCGGTACTCCGAAGCTCAAGGAATTTCCTGGCATCGAGTACGATCAAGTGCGGCAGTCTCGCGATTTTAAAACCTTCGAAGAAGTAGAGGAACTGGCCAAATGGGCCACTGAAAAGACGGGAGCCATCTGGCTGGCCTACGATGACGGTGCAAGCACCTACCCGCGCTTCGGCATCTTCCAACCGCCCAAGGTTGGTGATGAGGTTTCCTACGCCTTCAATGGCGACTACTACCCCTGCGGCAAGATCACGAAGATCACGAAAGGCTGGAGGATCACCACCTCCGAAGGAAAGGTTTTCAACCGCAAGAAGCAACGTCCGCAGTGGTTGATGGTCGGCGGAACCTGGTCCCTGGTTCAGGGCCACATTGAACGTCAAAACCCGGAGCTTTAATGAATAAATTTCTGATCCTGATCCTGATTGTGGTTGCAACCCTCGCGGGTTGCACCAGTTCCAATGACGCCGAGAAGGCACTCAAAGGAGCCGGTTACACTGACATTCAGATCGGTGGCTACGCAGTCTTCGGTTGCAGCGAGGACGATCAGTTCCACACAAAGTTCACTGCGAAGGGACCCAGTGGGGTCCCAGTTGAAGGTGTCGTCTGCAGTGGTTGGTTCAAAGGCGCCACTATCCGTACAAAATAAACAAGGAGAAAGAAATGAAACGCAATGATACCGTGAAAGAAGAAGGCTATGACCCGAATCGGCTGTTCAACCATGTCATCGCATGGCACTCACTGAAAAATGATGCGCACCTGTCGCGCTTCCTTTCGGTTGCACCGCCGCTGATCTGCAAGGTTCGTCACCACCGCCTGCCAATCGGCGCCTCGCTGCTGATCCGTCTCCATGAAGAAACGGGGCTGACCATCCGCGAGATGCGGACGATCATGCAGGACCGTCGCCAGAAACACCGCATCTCCAACGCAGAATGGAAAAGGAAGGCCGAGCAGGCATGATCACACTGGAAGAACGTGTCAAGCTCGAGAGCTTGTTTCGTGCCTGTAGCCTCGCGCAAGACCTGCAAAGCAGGTCTCTGCACGGCTGGACAAACAAGACGCCAGAAGAAGTTACCGCTGACAACGTCAAGGCCATTAACAATCTTAATGAATTCCTTGACAGCATTACGAAAAAACAAAGGGTGAAGAAATGTCCTTCGACAAAGATGACGAGCAACGACGCGGAAGCGGAGCCGGCCGACGCGGCTACCCAGCAGGCGACGGTGAATTCAAATTAAAACCGATCATTCAAACCTACGAGCTGAGTATCCCTGATATTCAGAAGCTGCTCGTGCGTGCTCTCGGTGTTCCGGAAGAGCGCATCACCATCACGCCTCTCGAGAAAGATGGGAAGTTCAATGGCATCACGGTGACGGTGAAAGGCCCGTGATGTCATGATCACTTTCCTGCTGATCGCGCTAGTTCTGTTGTTTATTTTACTAGCGTGTGTTCTCAGGACTTGGATGATTGTTGTCTTGCTGATTATCGGATTTGTGTTCAACATGTGGTACAAAGCCGATGAGAAAGCCCGCTGTGAAGCGGCAGGCGGACGATCAAGCATTCTAGGAGAGTGCTACACCGTTGAGGTGAAACCTCTTCCAGTTCCTGAGAAGAAAAATTGAAACTCCAGTAAAATAGATGTGTACATCTTGGGTGGTTGGTGTATAATAACTACATCAACCAAACAAATAGGAGTTTCAAATGGAAAACCAAGTCAAAACCACCCCGAAATACCTGGCTCAACAAGCTGCTCGTAAATCCTTCACCTTCGGCCCGGTATGGAACGCAGCAGTCCTCGGCGGCAAAGTCAAGGACTTCGACAAACTGGTCGCTCACGCAGCTAAGCTGAAATGCGGCAAGAAGTCGGACCTGAAGCGCACCAAGTTCGCTACCGTCCTGGTCAAAGTTCAGAAAGTCCTGGCACAACAAGCTCTGAGCAACTAAGGACTGCCATGACAAGTGAAGACAAAATCAAAATTCTGACGGAGGCGCTTCTCGCTATTCGCGATGGAACTCCTCTCGATGAATTCAATCGCAACGACGATGGCCTGAATGACTTCATGTTTCGTCATGGAGACGTAACTAAGACCCAGTTCAAACATTGGGTAGCCATCGCCGATAAAGCGCTAAAGGAAACACAATGACGATAAAATTTTTTGAGAAGTTCCTGGAGCGGGTAAAGAAGACACCCAACTGGGCAACCATGGAAAGGACTGTCGAGAACACGACGTGGCACCGCGAAGCAAACGTTGCGGTGCATACCCAGATGACGATCGACGTCTACATGGAAAAGTTCTTCAAGGATCGTACACCGCGTCAGCAGCTGCTGACCCTGATCGGCCTGACTTTCCATGACTTCGGCAAGCCTGAGGCCGAGCAAACCGTCGAAATTGAACCAGGTTTGATTACGCGAAAGTATGGTGGACATGAAGCGATGTCTGCACGAGAATTCAAGTACTTCATTGAAACACATGAAGACATGCGCCAACTGCTGTACGAAGGCGGCATTGACGATGACGACATCGAGGCCATTCGCGTGATGATTCAGCATCACTTGCCGTACAACATCGAAAGCGCGAAGAAGCGCATGAACTTGAAACGCCGGCTGTATGAAGTCCTGGGCGGTGACCTGGTTTGCTTCTACGACATGCTGCGTTCTGACTGTGCTGGTCGCATCTCCGATGACCATGAGACGAAGATCGCCAATGTTGAAAAGTGGATTGCAGAGTTCGACACCATTAAGCTGCCATCAAAGCGCTTCTTTATCTCGTGGAACCCCGTATATAAACATTGGAAGTGCGTTGATCACCAACATCAAGTTGTTGCATACGGGATCGACCCTTCTCACGCGATGCAGATGTCCTTAGAAAAGGTGCGAAGACAAAGTGATGACATGTAAGATCGTCGCCATCGTCGCAGCATACAACGAAAGACCTCGAATCCGAAAGGTGATCGAGGTCCTTTCGTCTTATGAGCGATTTGACGAGATCGTTGTAGTAGATGACGGTTCAACAGATGGCACCTTCCTTGAAGCACTACGCTCAAGGCAGCTTCAACCAAATCCCTCAAAGATCACCATCATTTCGCAGCTCACGAATGAGGGGAAAGGTCAAGCTATGGACCTTGGAGTCCAGGCTTCTAACCCTGATATCATCTTCTTTGCAGATGCAGATATCAGTGGTCTAAGCCATGAAGATATCGATAGAATTTTAGATCCAGTTCTGCAGGAAAAGACCTCGATGTTCATTGCGATGCGCAACAGGTCGATCTACACCTTTCCATTTGTTCTCAAGATTATCGCTCTTTTGGGCGGTGAACGAGCACTGACACGAGAACTGTGGGAATCCATCCCGCACAAGTTCAAGAATGGTTTCATGATAGAAACTGCCCTCAACTACTATGCAGCACGAGACGGCGGTTATCAGTACGGCACGTTCAACATCAAGCAAACCATCAAAGAGCAAAAGCACGGGTTCTACCGTGGGTTCATTGCTCGCCTCAAGATGATCACCTCGATCTTGAGGACTCACGTTCTCCTTCGTACTCAGAAGTAACCTTTACCACTCCTGTTACAACCTTCACGTAGGTTAGTAACAGGACGCTGGGATGTTACAATGATTCTCTCGGTTATGCAAATTGCATAACTGCGGAGGTTGTAAAGCACGGGGTTTCATATAAATACCTGGCAGCCAAAAGAGGCCTGCACTTTACGACACATTTGATAACTTTGAAAGGTTTACCATGGCTAAGAAATCCCTCGCAGATCTGGCATCGGCATTTGCATCCAAAACTTCCGGTGGTGACGGCAACCAAACATGGAAGCTGTTCTTCAACTTCTGGAAGGCACCAGTCGACAGTGTTTCTACTGTTCGCTTTCTCCCTGACGCAGACGAAGAAAACCCAATGGGCTTCCTGGTGGAGAACCTCGCTCACGAGCTGACCATCAATGGAAAGCGTGAGAAGGTGCCTTGCCTCAAGATGTACAACGAGGACTGCCCAATCTGCGCACTGTCGCAAAAGTACTACGACGAGAAATCGCCGGAACACAACGAACAACTGGGCAAGAAGTACTACCGCAAGAAGTCCTACATCGGCCAAGTTCTGGTCGTGGACACCCCGATCGAACACGATCAAGAGCAGCTGGTCAAGCTGATCGAGTTCGGACCGAAGATCTTCAAGCAGATCCAAGCTTCGTTCTCCTCTGGAGACCTGGAAGAAGCGCCATTCGAACTGAAAGGCGGTTACAACTTCCGCATCAAGAAGTCGAAGTCTGGTGAGTACGCTGACTACGGTACTTCGAGCTTCTCGCCGAAGCAGTCGGACGTGGCAGACGACCTCATCGAGCTGATGCAGCTGTACGACCTGAAAGAGTACCGTACTCCGAAGGTTTCGCGTGATGTCCTGGAAGCCATGCTGCTGGCTGATCAGACTGGTGGTTCGTTCTCTGGTGGCGAGAAAGACGATGACGACGCTCCATCGAAACCTGTCGCGGCAGCGAAACCAGCTGCAAAGCCAGCACCTGCTCCTGCTGAAGACACGCCTCCGCCTGCAACGGGCGAGAAGAAGCTCTCCGTCGTGGAACAGCTCCGTCAACGCGCTGCAGCTCAAAAGGCTGCTGAAGAAGCGGAATAAACCAGAAGGGGCTTCGGCCCCTCTCCTAAGGATCACAAATGGCTTTAAAATTTCTTGAAAAGTTCAAGAAGGAAGTTGCCAAGCTTGATTCGGTTGGTGTTGGTATCCGCACCGTCGAAGAATGGCTAAGCACTGGCAACTACGCCTTGAACCGCGCGTTATCGGGGGATTACCGAAAGGGAGTTCCTCTTGGCCGAATTACCCTGTTTGCTGGACCATCGGGTGCTGGTAAATCCTTCATCGTGTCGAACATTGCTCTTCAAGCACAGAAGCAGGGGTATCACGTCCTGTTCCTGGACTCTGAGCACGCCATCGACGTTGACTACCTTCGTAAGATCGGTGTGGACATCAGCGAGGACAAGCTGACGTACCTCTCTGTCTCAACGATCGAAGACGTCAATGGAATCCTGTCCGAGTACTTCAAGGAGTATGTGAAGGAATTCGGCAAGGACAACATGGAAGCGGATCGCACGCTTATCATCCTTGACTCACTGGCGATGCTCTCGTCTGTAACTGAGATGGAGAACTACGACAAAGGCGTCATCAAAGGTGATCAAGGTCAGCTTGCAAAACGTCGTAAGGCGATGCTGCGTCTAGCTGTGGGCAAACTCGGACGTCTACCGATTAAGCTGTTGATCACCGACCACGTGTATCCGCAAGACATCATGCTGGGCGACGGTGCATGGGCAATCACCAACTCGACCAAGTTCTCTTCTTCCATCATCGGCATCGTCACAAAGCTGAAGTTGAAAGAAGACAGCAAGGTTACGGGTGTTCGCATGCGCTTTGAGACCTACAAGTCTCGCTTCGCACGCCTTGGCACCAAGGTCGAGCTGGAGGTTCCTTACAACAAGGGCATGTCTTCAACTACAGGTCTCCTTGAGATGCTTGAGGAAGATGGCGTCATCGCGAAAGGCACACAACCAGGTGAGAAGCAGAAGTACGTTGCTGACATCAACGGTGAACACATCGCTTTCAAGGAAAGCGAGCTTGACGATGCGATTGCGCAGAAGCTGCTCAATCACCCGAAGTGCGCGCCTATGATTGCCCGCGATGAGCCTGAAATCGACCTCGATGCTCTTGATGCTACAATGGATCAAGATGAGGAACAACCAACAAGCAGAACCATGCAACTCCAGGAGGACTAAATGGAAACAGTAATCTCAATTCAGCTCGTGCACGGCGGATTCATCCTCACGACGCCTGACAGCTCACTTGATAAGTTTGGTCTTGACAACTCGTCAATGACTGGCAACTACAAGACCGAGGTGTTCACCTCACAAGGTAAGCTCATGAAGGCGCTGCGCGCAGTCATTGAAGCGAACTCGCTCATCGAGAAACCAAAGAAGGACGATGACGATCCAAGCATGATGGACAAGGTCAAGCAAGCAGTATCACACGTCACCCTCGGCAGCGAAGCTGACTAACTAGAGGGGCCCGTACGGGCCCCTCTTTTCCTATGTGCCAAGAACTTTTGCGCGGCCATGCGTTGGCGCGCAACTGCGCGTGGACCTGACACTCAGTTCTGACATAGGTGATTTCGATAGTAAAATAACATGTGCGCCGCTCAAGGCGAATTTATTCACTCACATAGGAATTTAAAATGGCAACATTCTCAATCATGGTAGAGTTTGAAGTTAAGGCAGACGACTACGATCACGCTGAGGCCATCGGCAAACAGATCACCGAGGCAGTTCGTCTTGAAAAGTTGAGCACTGATGCCAAGGTACAGGACATTGAGATGCTTGATGACGACGAGCTGCCTGACCTTGACTACAATGAGGATGACGAGTGAGCTTTCTCTTCACGCTCGAAGAAGATAAGCTAGCTGATCAGCTGCCGAAGATATTCGAGAATTACGAGAACCACGTCAAGAATGCCGAACCGCTTTTTGACTTGGATGGCATGAGGCTTGAGCTGATTGCCCGTAACCTCCCTCAGCACCAGGTGTTCTACGCTCACCGTGCAAACGAGATGAAGCAGGTAATCAAGTGGTTGGAAAACTACAAGTCAAAGCTGGAAGCGCGCTTCACCAAGAACTACTCCCAAGGTCAACGCGCGCTAACGGCTCGTGACATTACGACCTTCATCGGCGGTGAGCGAGATATCGTTGAGCTGAATCAGCTAATTATTGAAGCGACCCTCCTCTATTCCCAGCTCGACGAGATCGTCGAGGCCTTTAAGCAGATGGGGTGGATGGTGGGTAATATTACAAAACTCCGCGTAGCGGAACTACACGACGTTGAAATTTAAGGTGCCACATGTCACAATCCATGGGAAACGTAGTACTGACAGACGAAGACATCAAAATTATTACTGGGCAGATTAGCTCAGGAACACTGACCATGAATGGGACACTGGCCGTAAATGGTTCAGCGTCAGCCAACTACGGAAACACCTATACCTACACAGGATACACCACGACAAATAGTCTGGGGATGCCAATGAGCTCTGCAAACACACCTGAACTGCCGGCGATGATCATCGTCACGACAGACGAACAAGAGAACGAAGTTCGAATGACCCTCGCTCCTGAGTCTGATATCACCACAAATGAGTGCGTCAAGCTAATCATGTTGATCACCGCAATGACCGTTGCGCCTGATAAGTTCAATGCGCTGGCACACGTCAAGAAATACAACCTTGAGCGTCACTTCAAATACTCATGAGCTGGGATGCCTGGATCGGTCACAACGAGTGTCATGAAGAACCGTCAATCGAGATAGAGGGAACGTCTACATTAACCGATCCTAATACCTTTGAGTTCTCCGTGATTGTCCGTGTTAAAATAAAGTTTTCACCGGAAATGCAGGCTGAAGGCCCATCGTACTGCCGTAACTATGCGCTACACCTAATCGAAGAGAAGCTTAAATGAAGATCAAGTCGCGGAAAAAAGATAAAGGTACGCTCCCTTCCAGAATTGGAGACATAACCGTTATCATCGATCCACGAACATTTGAATCTCTTGCAATGGTGAAAGTCACGATTCCTTGGACAATCCTTGAGCTGCATATTGGCAATGGAAACAAGATTGATATTTCTATAGTGAAAAGTTTTCTTGAAACTCATTTAAAGATCGAAAAATGAAAAAATGCATCATCACGGTGCGTGACGAAGTTTTTTGTCAACTCACTGGTCTTGAACCACAAGATCACGAGTTTCTTGACAACAAATTCGCCCTCATGGTAGAGGGTGCCTTCTTCATGCCGTTGTACAAGCTTGGTCGTTGGGATGGTAAGGTTCGCTTCCTCGATAAAGCAGGGAAAATTTACACGCGCCTGCTACCAGATGTGCTCCCATATTTGGAGAACTGGGGCTACGAGATCGACCTAAGGGACCTCCGTATTCCAATACAGCTGGTGACACAGCGAATCGATGAGGACTACTTCATCAATCGAACTCCGTTGAAGGTGAAGCTTCGACCCTATCAAGTTGAAGCAGTGAATGCGTGTCTTGACGCCACATCTGGCTTCATCATTGCAGCGACGGGTTCTGGTAAGACCTGGATGGTGGCCGCCCTTGCTGATGTGATGGCAGTTAACGAGATTAGAACCATCGTCATCGTGCCATCAGACGACCTTGTCAAGCAAACTGCGGCTACGTTCAAGCTTGGTGGGCTGGACGTTGGCATCTACTCAGGCTCCACGAAGGACATCTACCACATGGTGGTAGTTGCAACGTGGCAGGCCTTGCAGAACAATCCATCGCTGATGAATGAGTTCAAGTGTCTCGTTGTCGACGAGGCCCATGGAGCGAAGGCTAGAGTTGTTGGTGAGCTGATCAACGCTCATGGAAAGAACATCGGCTACCGCTTCGGTTTTACCGGCACGATGCCAAAACCGGCCATCGATCAGATGACCCTGAAGGGATCGATCGGTGAGGAGTTGTTTTCGATCACCGCTGCCGAGCTCATGAAGATGGGCTACCTAGCTCAGCTTGAGATTGAGCCAGTTGAAATTGAGGACGACGTTGAGGAGGACTTCCCCGACTATCAAAGTGAGAAGACCTTCCTTGCAAAGTCACCAGCGCGCCTTGACTTCTTAGCTGACTTGATCATCGCAAAGGCTGAGAAGTACGGCAACACCCTTGTCCTGGTTAACTCGATCAAGCAAGGACAGCAACTTCAGAAGCTGATCAAGGATTCCGTGTTTCTGTACGGAGCGGATGACACCGATGTAAGGGCTGAATGGTACTCGATGTTCGAGAAGAGGGATGACCTCATCGTGATTGCAACGTTTGGCATCGCTTCCACAGGGATTAGCATAGATAGGATCTTCTGCGAAATTATGATAGATGCCGGCAAGGCGTTCATTCGATGCATCCAGTCTATCGGGCGTGGCCTTAGACTAGGTCATGATAAGGACCGTGTACATCTCGTTGATGTGCACAGCAAGTTGAAGTGGAGCAAGAAGCACTACCGCGAACGTGTGAAATACTACAAATTTGCGGAGTATCCAATCACTAAGTTGGTCAAGTACAAGCTATGAGAGTTTGGCATGTTAAACACTTAGGCAGTGGGATCACTACTACTGTAACAACGTTCAATGAGATGACAATGATCTTTGAGGAGTTCGACATCTTCATTGGCACGCCGCCTTTTCATGCAAAGACCTTAGGTCCGTATAAAATGGAACCGTTGCAGTTGATCATTGCCGATCAAGACAAGATGCGAAAGTTCATGTTGGCGCAGGCATTTTCAGGCACTAACTGCTTTTCGTTAGAATCA
>Ga0070661_100000201_pt1 | contig 49297 bp, 49 predicted proteins | sample KBSC43metaG_FD_64663 | JGI IMG/M metagenome (GOLD analysis project Ga0070661, IMG submission 64663) | Corn rhizosphere microbial communities from Kellogg Biological Station, Michigan, USA - KBS C4-3 metaG | ecosystem: Host-associated > Plants > Roots > Rhizosphere > Soil ... | reverse complement strand
CTCGTGGCCGGGGATCGACGGTGTTCGGTCAAGGTTCCGGCGGTCGGTCCAGGTCGAGGGCCACTCCATCTCCGTTGGAACGAATCCCGACGCATGAATCTCAACGATGACGTCATTTATCGCGGCGGACGGTTCGGGGCGTTCGGTCAGCGTCATTCCGGCCAATCCCGCTGTCCGGTCTGTTACGATTATCGCTTTCATCTGCGACCTGCTTGGGTTGTGAAGTTCCGCCTTTCGGTGCGGCTGTTTTAGCGCACCACCTCCGTATCGTGCCACGATAAACGATGGTGCCGTCTCAGGCGTTCGTCTGGTCCGATGGAACGTTTTTGGGAAGTGTTGCGGCTCCGTGGCCTTGCTGGGAAGGCGGGGCATCCATGCCGACGCCGTAACACGTCATCGACAGCGATATGGCGGCTCGGGCCTCGGCTATCGGACATGTCATTGCGATGGAAAAGATCAGCCGCGGCTCCGCGAGCGTTGGCCTGTCTTACGGCGCGCATTACCAACAAAGTGGGCAGTCAGTCAGGCCGCCGGCTTATATGCCATTCGCAAGCTTATCTCAAAGAATCTGCGCAACCACAGTTTTGCTCTTTCGGTGAACAGTCCGAGCGGTACAATGGACGCCAACACAAGCAGAGCCAATGCGATCACCGATTTGCCGGTGAAAATCTTCCAAAATTCCATCAAAGGGTAGTGCAGCAAATAGATGGCAAATGTCAGCGCTGCGACCCATTTGACGATTGGACCGGTAAAGCCAAAGCGCAGCTCAGCGTAGTGCGCGGCAAAAAAGTTAACTGCTAGAATTAGCCCCAACACGGTATCCCCGACGAACCATTTTGAAGCCGCCAGATGTTTGTAGGTCCAACCAGAGGACAATCTGTTTATATTGTCATCGATCGGAAGTGTTAGATTGAAGGCAAAGCAGGATACAAGAAGTATTCCACTGACGAGCAGAATTGCCCTCGCTTCCCATACTCCGATTTTCATACGCCCATCGCTGTGTAGCCGGTAGATCGCGGTTCCAAGAATCCATATCGGAAACAACACCCATAGTTTCGGGCCCATAATTGCGAGCAGAATAGCTACGAGCACGATGCGGCGCCTTCCATCGAAATAAAAGGCAGCCGCGAACACGGCGTAATACAAGACTTCATATAGGAGTGACCAATACGGCACGTCCGAAAATGCCGGTATGTTCAGGAACCATAAGTCGCCGCCAAACGACAAACTAAAAGCCAGATACTTAACCGGTTGCATGATTTCGTAGACTGGCATGCGCGCCGTGATCGGCGAGGTAGGCGCTTCCTTCAATAAGAAGAGATCAACGGCGAGCGTCAACAAGAGTGCCGGCACTGCAACTGAATAGATCCTTGCGGCGCGGCTGACAGCAAATGCCCCTAATGAGTGTTCGCGCGTGTTGGCGACAAACGCGATGACATAGCCGGACAGCAGGAAGAAGATGATTACCGCATTATGTCCTATTTGGCCGGGCACATAAAACGAACCGAAGATTTTTGCGGATAAATGACCTGTCAAAACCAGTAGAGCCGCGGTCACGCGCACAAGGTCCAGATAAGTGGAGAAACCCTTGTTCATGACTAGTCATTATTTCTGAGCTTTACATCTGCACAGAATAAAGCCGTACCCATATGTTTCTTATAATAATATATTCCTACTTGCGGCATACCACTTGCAGACAAGTTCGAAGCTAAATCGTTGCCTCCACTTGGCAAATTCTGCGACCGGGTTACGGTTCCCCTTGAGTCGACCAATGGCTTGCCAGCTAATGATGGACGTCTCATAGGAAGTTGCCCTGCGAATAGATTGAATGATGATCCCGAACAGCTACCCCACGCTCGACCACGATCTCGGCGACACCGCGGACATGCTCCGCGATACGGCGCGCAGTTTCTCCTCGGATCGCATCGCGCCACGAGCTGACGAGATCGACAAGTCGAACCAGTTCCCGCGTGACCTCTGGCCCGAACTTGGCAAGCTCGGGCTGCTCGGCGTCACGGTCGAAGAAGAATATGGCGGCTCAGGCCTCGGCTATCTCGAACACGTCGTGGCGATGGAAGAGATCAGCCGCGGCTCCGCGAGCGTTGGTCTTTCCTACGGCGCGCATTCCAATCTCTGCGTCAACCAGATCCGCCGCAACGGCACCGAAGAACAGAAGCGCCGCTATCTGCCGAAACTGATTTCCGGCGAACATCTCGGCGCGCTCGCCATGAGCGAAACCGGCTCCGGTTCCGATGTCGTGTCGCTCAAACTCAAGGCCGAGAAGAAGGGCAGCCGATACGTTCTCAACGGCACCAAGATGTGGATCACCAACGGCCCGCAGGCCGACACGCTGGTGGTTTACGCCCGCACCGATCCCGCGCCCGGGCCGCGCGGCATCACCGCGTTCCTGATCGAGAAAGGCTTCAAGGGATTCTCAACCGCGCAAAAGCTCGACAAGCTCGGCATGCGCGGCAGCGATACCGGCGAACTCGTGTTCGAGGATTGCGAAGTCCCCGAAGAGAACATCCTCGGCCGCGAAGGCGGCGGGGCAGGGGTGCTGATGAGCGGCCTCGACTACGAACGCGCCGTTCTCGCAGCCGGCCCGCTCGGCATCATGCAGAACTGCCTCGACCTCGTTCTGCCTTACCTCCACGAACGCAAACAGTTCGGCCAGCCCATCGGCAGCTTCCAGCTCATGCAGGGCAAGCTCGCGGACATGTACGTCACGCTCTCGACCGCGCGCTCCTATGTCTACGCCGTGGCGCGCGCCTGCGACCGCGGCCAGACCACCCGCAAGGATGCGGCGGGTGCTATTCTCTACGCGGCAGAGAAAGCCACGTGGATGGCGCTGGAAGCGATCCAGTGCCTCGGCGGCAACGGCTACATCAACGACTATCCGACCGGCCGCCTGCTGCGCGACGCCAAGCTCTACGAAATCGGGGCGGGCACCAGCGAAATCCGCCGCTGGCTGATCGGCCGCGAACTGTTCGAGGAAACAAGCTGACGCTGCCTCGTCCTTCTTGTTAAGCTCCCGGCACAAGCTATTCAAAAACCGGGAGAAATACATTGATCGACCTGCACCATGTTGGCACCCCCAACGGGCACAAAGTCTCCATCGCGCTCGAGGAGATGGGCCTGCCGTATCGCGTGATCCCGTACAATCTGATGAAGGGCGAGCACTTCACGCCCGAGTTCCGCAAGATCAACCCGAACAACAAGCTGCCCGCCATCGTCGACACCGATCCGGCGGACGGGAAAGGCCCCTTCGCCGTCTTCGAGACCGGTGCGATCCTCGTCTACCTCGCGGAGAAATCCGGCAAGCTGCTCCCCCAAGATCTGCGCCGCCGCAGCCTCGCGATGCAGTGGCTGATGTGGCAGATGGCGGGCCTCGGCCCCATGCACGGCCAGGCCCATCACTTCGTCCGCTACGCCCCGGACGGCCAGCCCTATGCGGTGGACCGCTACATGAAAGAAGCCCGCCGCCTCCTTCACGTCCTCGAATACCGCCTCAACGAAGCCGAATACCTGGCCGAGGAATATTCCATCGCCGACATCGCCTGCTGGCCCTGGGTCCGCGCCACCCGCATGATCGACATCGACCTCGCCGAATTTCCCGCCACCCAGAAGTGGTGGAATAAGATCAACGAACGCCCCGCGATTCTGGCGGGCACCGGCAGCAAGGATTTGGCCACGCCTGCAAGTTACGGCCAAAAGCGCGCACAGCTCACGCCGGAACAATGGTCAAACCTGTTCGGCGACCGCATGCTCGCCGCATCAGAAGCGAGGTAGAGATGTCAGACCAGGTGGTGATCCTTTCCGGCGCCCGCACCCCGATGGGCGGCTTCCAGGGCGAACTCGCAAGCCTCACCGCCCCCCAACTCGGCGCTGCTGCCATCAAAGCGGCGGTCGAGCGCGCGGGCCTCGCACCAAACGACATCAACGAAACGCTCATGGGCAACGTGCTGTCGGCGGGCGTCGGACAGGCCCCCGCGCGTCAGGCATCTCTCGGCGCAGGCATTCCCAACACCACGCCGTGCACCACGATCTCGAAAGTTTGCGGCTCCGGCATGAAAGCGGTGATGATTGCGGCCGACGAACTCGCGCTCGGACGCGGCGATGGCTTCATCGTGGCAGGCGGCATGGAGTCGATGACCAACTCGCCCTATCTGCTGCCGAAAGCGAGAGGCGGCTATCGCCTCGGCCACGGCGAGATCAAAGACCATATGTTCCTCGACGGTCTCGAAGACGCCTATGAACACCGACTGATGGGCACTTATGCCGAAGACGCCGCGCGCCACTACCAATTCACCCGCGAAGCACAGGATGCCTACGCCACGGAATCCCTCAACCGCGCCAAACGCGCCCAAAGCGACGGCTCGTTCAAAAATGAAATCGCGGCGGTAAAAATAAGCGGGAAGGGCGGCGATACGGAAATCTCCACCGACGAACAACCCCGCAAAGCCGACCCCGCGAAAATCCCGACGCTGAAACCCGCCTTCGCGAAAGACGGCACCGTCACCGCCGCCAACTCCTCCTCGATCTCCGATGGCGCAGCCGCCTTGGTGCTCACGCGCGAAAGCGTTGCCGAAAAACGCGGCCTCAAACCCATCGCCCGCATCGTTTCGCAAGCCAGCAACGCCCACGAACCGCGCTGGTTCACCACCGCACCCGTCGGCGCCATCCAGAAAGCGCTGCAACGCGCAGGCTGGAAAACCGACGACGTAGACCTGTTCGAAATCAACGAAGCCTTCGCCAACGTTGCGATGATCGCGATGCGAGACCTCAACCTCGATCACGCCAAGGTGAACGTGAACGGCGGCGCCTGCGCACTGGGTCACCCCATCGGTGCCAGCGGCGCCCGCATCATCGTGACGTTGCTGAACGCATTGCAGAAGCGCGGAGGCAAACGCGGCATAGCCAGCCTCTGCATCGGCGGCGGCGAAGCGACAGCGGTTGCGGTAGAATTGTTGTGACGCATATCTTTTCTTACCTCCCCCTACGCGGGGAGGTCGGCGCGCGGAACGCGCGACGGGTGGGGGCTTCGCCGTGACTCAAATCAAATCCACAATCTCTACAACCAGTGCCACGTTCAAAAACAACGCCGCCGCCATGTCTGCGCTGGTCGAGGACCTCCGCACCCGCATGGCAACAGCGGCATTGGGCGGCGACGAACGCTCCCGCAAGCGCCACGTCGAGCGCGGCAAGTTCCTCCCGCGCGAGCGCGTCGAGCGCCTGATCGATCCGGGCTCGCCGTTCCTCGAACTCTCCCCGCTCGCCGCCTACGGCATGTATGACGGCGATATCCATGGCGCCGGTGTCATCACCGGCATCGGCCGCGTGATGGGCCGCGAATGCGTGATCGTCTGCAACGACGCCACGATCAAGGGCGGCACCTATTATCCCGTCACCGTCAAGAAACACCTTCGCGCGCAGGAGATCGCACAACAGAACCGTCTGCCTTGCATCTATCTGGTCGACAGCGGCGGCGCGAATCTACCGAATCAGGCGGAAATCTTCCCCGATCGCGAACATTTCGGCCGCATCTTCTTCAACCAGGCGAACATGAGCGCCGCGGGCATTCCGCAGATCGCATCCGTCATGGGCTCCTGCACCGCGGGCGGCGCATATGTTCCCGCGATGAGCGACGAAACCATCATCGTCAAAAACCAGGGCACCATTTTCCTCGGCGGCCCGCCGCTGGTGAAAGCCGCCACCGGCGAAATCGTCACCGCCGAAGAATTGGGCGGCGCGGATACCCACGCCAAGATCTCCGGCGTCGCCGACCACTACGCCAACAACGACGAACACGCGCTCGCCATCGCACGCCGCATCGTCGCCAACCTGAACACGCAAAAACAACCGAACATCCCCATCGCCGCGCCGCGTCAACCCGCCTATGGCACCGCCGAACTCGACGGCATCGTTCCGCCCGCGCTTTCTATCCAATACGACGTGCGCGAAGTCATCGCCCGCCTGGTCGACGGCTCCGAACTCGACGAGTTCAAGAAAACCTATGGTACCACCATCGTCACCGGCTTCGCACATATCGAAGGCATGCCCGTCGGCATCGTCGCCAACAATGGCATCCTGTTCAGCGAATCCGCGCTGAAAGCCGCGCACTTCATCGAACTGTGCTGCCAGCGCCGCATCCCGCTGCTGTTCCTGCAGAACATCGCGGGCTTCATGGTCGGCAAGAAATACGAACAAGGCGGCATCGCCAAAGACGGCGCGAAACTGGTGATGGCGGTTGCCTGCGCCCAAGTCCCGAAAATCACGCTCATCATCGGCGGCAGTTTCGGCGCCGGCAATTACGGCATGTGCGGCAGAGCCTATTCCCCGCGCTTCCTCTTCACCTGGCCCAACAGCCGTGTCTCTGTAATGGGCGGCGAACAAGCCGCAAGCGTGCTCGCCACCGTCCACCGCGACGCCGACAAATGGACGCCCGAACAGGCCGAAGCCTTCAAAGCCCCCATCCGCCAGCAATATGAAGACGAGGGCAACCCGTATTATGCAACGGCGCGCCTGTGGGACGACGGTATTATCGCACCGAGCGATACGCGGCGCGTGCTGGCGCTGGCGTTATCGGCTTGTCTGAATGCACCGATCCCGGACACGAAGTTCGGTGTGTTCAGGATGTAACTCCATCTGTCATCCCCGGCCGAGCGAAGCGAGGGGAAGGGGACCCAGGCGCCTCAACAAAGACGTTCTAAAAAGCATTCCTCAATGAGAGAACATCTCTATTTCGTCTACATCCTCGCCAGCCAACGCAACGGAACGCTCTACATCGGCGTCACCAACGATGTCCTGCGTCGCACGTGGGAACACAAGAACGACCTGATCGAAGGCTTCACCAAGAAATATCGTGTCCACCGTCTCGTCTGGTTCGAAGCCTACAGCGACATCCACGAAGCCATCGCCCGCGAGAAACGCCTCAAAGGCTGGAACCGCGATTGGAAACTCAAACTGATCGAAAAGGAAAACTCCGGCTGGAACGATCTCTATGACAGAATGCTGGGCACTATCTCGCTTCCAGATAATCCCGGTCTTTGACGCATCCCTTTGTCATCCCCGGCCCAGCGCAGCGAGGGGAAGGGAACCCAGGTATTGATAGCCGCATGATCTTGCAGGTTTGCGTGAGAGCTATTTTCTTTGAGGGCATTTCTGTTTTGATACCTGGGTCCCCTTCCCCTCGCGCCCTTTGGGCGCTCGGCCGGGGATGACAAAGGGCAACCAAATGATCCTTCGCAATACTACGCACGCCGATTGGCCCGCTGTCCTCACCCTCAACGAGCAATCCGTCGAATACCTCTCTCCGATGGACGAGCCGCGTCTCGCGCAACTCGCAAGCGCTGCCAACCATTTCTGCGTGATCGAAATGGGCAGCACCATCGCCGCCTTCCTCCTCGGCTTCCGCAAAGGCGCAAACTACGACAGTCCCAATTTCCTCTGGTTCAATTCCCGTTTCGACGATTTCTTCTATGTCGGCCGCGTGGTGGTCGCGCCCGAATTCCGCGGGCAGAAACTGGCCGACCGCCTCTACGACGATTTCGAATCCGCCGCCCACGCCGCAGGTGTCTCCCGCATCACTTGCGAGGTGAACATCGCCCCGCCCAATCCCGCGAGCCTGCGTTTCCACGAACGCCGTGGTTTCCGCGAGATCGGCCGCCAGCCTTACGGCGACAGAAAGATAGTCGCCATGTTCGCCCGCGAGCTGGTGTGAGCCCGGCGGTTGCCAGCCGGCGCGGCCCCGCTTAGGAGATGCAGCGCATGTCCGACCATCTCCCCGATCCGCAGCTTCGCGTCTATTTCACTCCGCCGCGCCGGTTCAAATTCGCCGGTTGCGCGGGATGTTTGATCGCTCTCTTCGTGCTGGGGGGCATTCTGGGCGTGCTGCTGTTTGGCTGGCAGAAGCTGTTGGGCCTCTGAGCTCCGCCCTTGCGCGCGGCGGATTCCAGGCCATAGTGTCGGGGCAAATATCTCAATCGTGAGAGAGACTTAATGGCCGGAAGGGGGAGGGGGCAGGAAAAAGCGGAAAACAAATAAATGTCGCTTTGAACCTGCTTGTCGCACGAATGTTTCGCAGCCTCCTCATCGCCAATCGCGGAGAAATCGCCGTCCGCGTTATGCGCACGGCCCAGCGGCTCGGCATCCGCACCATCGCCGTCTATTCCGATGCCGACGCCGCCGCGCTGCATGTCGCCATGGCCGACGAGGCCGTCCGCATCGGCCCCGCCGCCGCCCGCGAAAGCTACCTGAACATCGAAGCCGTCCTCGCCGCCGCGAAGGCAACCGGCGCCGAGGCCATACATCCTGGCTACGGTTTCTTGTCGGAAAACGCAGAATTCGCCGAAGCCTGCGCGAGCGCGAAGATCGTGTTCGTCGGCCCGCCGCCGTCTGCCATCCGCGCCATGGGCCTGAAAGACCGCGCCAAGGCGCTGATGCAGAAGGCCAGCGTGCCGGTCGTCCCCGGTTATCTCGGTGACGACCAGTCGGCGAAACACCTCGCCGCTGAAGCTAAGAAGATCGGCTACCCCGTCCTCATCAAGGCGGTGGCCGGTGGCGGCGGCAAGGGCATGCGCAAGGTCGAAGCGGCGGCGGATTTCGATGCCGCGCTCGAAAGCGCCAAACGCGAAGCCAAGTCGTCGTTTAATGACGACCGTGTGTTGATCGAAAAATACGTCACCCGCCCGCGCCACATCGAGGTGCAGGTGTTCGCCGACGCGCATGGCAACGCCGTGCATCTGTTCGAACGCGACTGTTCGCTGCAACGCCGTCACCAGAAAGTCATCGAAGAAGCCCCCGCGCCCGGCATGAGCGAGGCGATGCGCGCCAGCATCGGCGCCGCCGCCGTGAAAGCCGCACAAGCCGTGAACTATGTCGGCGCGGGCACCATCGAATTCATCGCCGACGCATCGGAAGGTCTGAAGCCCGATCGCATCTGGTTCATGGAAATGAACACGCGCTTGCAGGTGGAGCATCCCGTCACCGAAGCCATCACCGGCCTCGATCTGGTGGAATGGCAGTTGCAGGTCGCGGCGGGCCGCAAATTGCCGAAACAGCAGCACGAGCTGAAAATCAAAGGCCACGCCATCGAAGCGCGGCTCTACGCCGAAGACCCGCGCAAAGGCTTCCTGCCCTCCATCGGCACATTGCAGCGCCTGCGTTTCGGCGAAGGCGAGAACATCCGCATCGACACCGGCGTTCGCGAAGCCGATGCCGTGACGCCATTCTACGATCCCATGATCGCCAAGGTGATCGCCTGGGACGAAGACCGCAAAGGCGCCGCCGCGAAACTCGCGACGGCATTGGCACACACACAAGTCGCAGGCGTCGCCACCAACGCAGGCTTCCTCGTCCGCGCCTTGCGCAACACCGGGTTTTTGGCCGATGACATCGACACTGGTTTCATCGACCGCCATTTGGCCGAACTCACCACAGCGCCACCCGCTGCAACCGCACTACCGCAAGCCGTAGAATTTTTGCTAATCGAACGCGCGCGCGGCGATCATTCCGATCCGTGGAACGCGCAAGACGGTTTCCGCCTGTCGGGCGAGGCCAAAGAACATCTCACCTTCACGCAAGGCGAAGATCGTTTCCCCGTCGAAATCGTTCACAAGCGCGGCGCAACCGAAATCGTTATCGCAGGCAAACCCCAAGCGCCCGCATCCGCAGAAAACGCCCTGCGTCTCGCGAGCGGCGAAATCGCCGTCATGCACAACGGCGACACGCAAGTCTTCGCGCTTTACGATCCGTTCGACAGCGAGGACAGTTCCGGTTCCGCAAGCGACCGCATCATCGCGCCTATGCCCGGCAAGGTGATCCAGCTTCTCGTCAAAGCGGGAGACAAGGTGAAACGCGGCGCCCCGCTCGCCATTCTCGAAGCGATGAAGATGGAAAACACGCTCGCAGCCCAGGCCGATGCCACCGTCGCCGAAATCGCCGTCGGTATCGGCGATCAGGTGGGCGAGGGCGCGCTGATCCTCACGTTCGAAACCGAAACCAAGAAATGACCCTGCACATCATCAAGCTCTGTGTCGGCGTCGAGACGGTCGAAGAACTCGCCCAATGGCAGCTAGGCCGCATCAAGGAGCAGAAGAAAAAGGGCAAGAAAAATCCCGAACTGATGCACGTCACCCGCATGATGCCAAAGCGCGCCGAGGATATCGTCGGCAAAGGCTCGCTCTATTGGGTCATCAAAGGCCAGATCGCGGTGCGCCAGAAGATTCTCGAACTGCGCCAGGTCACGCGCGGAGGAACGCCGCATTGCGGCATCGTCTATGATGCCAAACTCATCCCCGTCGCGCGCCGCATGCACCGCCCGTTTCAGGGCTGGCGCTACCTCAAACCCGAAGACGCCCCGCCCGACGCGCGCGGCAGCAAAGGCGGCGCCGGATTGCCGGAAGCGCTGAAAGCCGAACTCGTCTCGCTGGGCCTGCTCTAAAGCGCCATATTGTCGATCAGCCGCGTCGCCCCGATTTTTGCTGCCGCCAGAATGCGCGCGGGCCGCGCAAGTGAATCGATACGCTTCAATGTTTCCGCATCGCGGATCGCCACATAATCGACCGACGAAAATCCCGCCCGCATTAAACCGTTTGCCGCATCGGTTTCGATGCCCGCGATTTCGCTGCCGCTTTTCGCAAGCTCGATGGCCTCCGCAAGGATCACGTTCAACCGCCCAGCCACCACCCGCTCGTTCGGCTTGAGATAGGCGTTGCGCGAAGACATCGCCAACCCGTCCGTCTCGCGCAGGATCGCACCGCCCGGAATCTCGATAGCCAAACCCAGATCGCGCACCATGCGCCGGATCACGAGGAGTTGCTGGTAATCCTTCTCGCCGAAGATCGCCGCATCCGGCATCGCCGCCAGCAGCAGCTTGGAAACAACGGTGGCCACGCCCGCGAAGAAGTGCGGCCGGAAATCGCTCTCCAACCCTTCGCTCGGCCCGCCCACCTCTATCCGTGTCGCGAACCCTTCCGGATACATCTCCGCAACCGGCGGCGCGAAGATCAGGGCCGCCGGTGTTCCCGCAAGCTTGCCACGGTCGCTTTCCAGATTGCGCGGATAGCGGTCGAAATCTTCGTGCGGCGCGAATTGGGTGGGATTAACGAAAATGCTGACAATCACCTTTTGCGTGGTGTTTCCGATCTCGCGCACCAGAGACAGATGGCCTTCGTGCAGCGCGCCCATGGTGGGCACAAGGCCCACGCGCGTGCCGTCCGCGCGCCAGGCTGTGATGCGTGCGCGCAACTCTGAAATGCTCGTCACAATCTCGGCGGTCATGGCGTAGGGCGGGGCGTCTGGGTTAGGATCGGCGGCCCTCGATAGCACACACCCCATGACGTTTGAAAACCTGCGCCGCGAGATTTCCGCGGCCTATCTTGCCGACGAAGACGCCATCACCGCCAAACTCCTCGAACGCGCCCGGTTGACGCCCACGGAGAGCACCGCCACCCAATCGCTCGCCCGCGAATTGGTGAACCGCATCCGCGTGCGGCCCACCGGCAGCGGCATCGACGCGCTGCTGCAGGAATACGCGCTCTCTACGGAAGAAGGCGTGGTGCTCATGTGTCTTGCGGAATCGCTCCTGCGTGTTCCCGACACCGAAACCGCCGACCGCCTGATCCGCGACAAGCTCGGCCACGGCCGCTGGGACGATCATCTGGGCAAATCGCATTCGCTGTTCGTCAACGCCTCGACCTTCGCGCTGATGCTGACAGGCCGCGTCGTGCGCCTCGACGAAACGAGCCGGTGGGATTTCGAAGGCATCTGGCGCAAGCTCGTGGGCCGCGCGGGCGAGCCCGTGATCCGTCAGGCCGTCACCTATGCCATGCGCATCCTCGGCCGCCAGTTCGTCATGGGCCGCACCATCGAGGAAGCGTTCGAAAACACCGAACGCGAATACCGCTATTCCTTCGACATGCTTGGCGAGGCGGCTTACACGAGCGCCGATGCCGAGCGTTATCTCGCTGCCTATCGTAATGCGTTGAACAGCATCGCCAAGAAAGCCGAACGCCACGACGCCACGGTGTTCGCCCGGCCCTCCATCTCGGTCAAATTGTCGGCGCTGCATCCTCGCTATGAATATGCGAAGCACGAACGGGTGATGCGCGAGCTCGTGCCGACGCTGATCTCGCTGGCGGCGGAAGCCAAGGCCGCCTATCTCGGTTTCACGATTGATGCGGAGGAAGCCGAACGCCTCGACCTCATGCTCGACGTGTTCGAAGTCTTGAGCGCCGCGCCCGAATTGCAGAACTGGAACGGCCTCGGCCTGGCGGTTCAAGCCTATCAGAAGCGCGCCCTGCCCACGCTCGGCTGGCTCACCGAATTGGGCCGCGCACACAAGCGGCGCATTCCCGTGCGCCTCGTCAAAGGCGCCTATTGGGATACGGAAATCAAACGCGCACAGGAAGGCGGCGTTACCGATTACCCCGTGTTCACACGCAAGGCAGGAACGGATGTATCCTATATCGCCTGCGCGCGCGCCATGTTCGCTGGCGGCGACGCCATCTATCCGCAATTCGCCACGCACAACGCCCACACGCTGGCGGTGATCGAAACCCTTGCCGGCAGCCGCACCGATTTCGAATTCCAGCGCCTGCACGGCATGGGCGAAGCGCTTTACGACGTGTTCCACGATCTCAGGAAACCCGCAGCGCGCGGCATCGGAACGCGCGTCTACGCGCCCGTGGGAAGTCACGAAGATCTGCTGGCCTATCTGGTGCGCCGCCTGTTGGAAAACGGCGCGAACACATCGTTCGTCAATCGTCTGGCCGATGAAGAAGCACCGATAGACGACATCGTTGCCGATCCCGTGGCCACGCTTTTATCGCTGACCTCGCGCCGCAATCCGCGCATCCCCCTGCCGCACGACATGCTGCCGGATCGCAAGAACTCGCAAGGCTTCTTCTGGAGCGATCCCGCGGCGGCCGCGCCCGCGCTTGCGGAAATGAAACGCTCCTTGGCGTCGTCGCAGCTCGCCATTGCAAGCGGCGCGGAAAACGCACGCGGCGTCAAATCCGTCCTCGATCCGTCGGATCGCAGGCGGAAGGTCGGCGAGGTCGTGGAAGCCACGCCCGAACATGCGAAAGTAGCACTCCAAAGCGCCCATCGCGCGGCGCATGATTGGGATGCGCTGGGCGGCGATGCGCGCGCGATAATCCTCGAACGTGCCGCCGATCTCTATGAGCGCGACCGCGCGCATTTGATGGCGCTCGCCGTTCGCGAAGCCGGAAAGACCTTGCCAACGGCTCTGGGCGAAGTGCGCGAAGCGGCAGATTTCCTGCGCTACTATGCCAAGCGGGCGCGCGCGGAATTCCAGAACGCGGAGCAACTGCCCGGCCCGACAGGCGAGGACAACAAGCTTTCGCTGCATGGCCGCGGCGTGTTCGCCTGCATCGCGCCATGGAATTTCCCGCTGGCGATCTTCACCGGACAAGTCGCAGGCGCATTGGCGGCAGGAAACGCCGTACTCGCCAAACCCGCCGAACAAACACCGCTCATCGCGGCAGCGGGCGTGAAATTGCTGCATGAAGCAGGCGTGCCGGAAGATGTGTTGCACTTCCTTCCCGGCGATGGCCCGGCCATCGGCAACACGCTGTTCTCGGATGCGCGCCTTGCGGGCGTTGCGTTCACGGGATCGACGGAAGCCGCCAACGCCATCAACCGCGCGCTCGCCGCGCGCAACGGCCCCATCGCGGCGTTGATCGCGGAAACCGGCGGCCAGAACGCGATGATCGTGGATTCCACTGCGCTGCCCGAACAGGTGGCGCGTGACGTTCTCGCGTCTGCCTTCGACAGCGCGGGCCAGCGTTGTTCGGCATTGCGTGTCCTGTTCCTGCAGGACGATGTGGCCGACAAGATGCTCGACCTCATCCTCGGCGCGATGGACGAGCTGAAGATCGGCGATCCCATGAACCTCGACACCGACATTGGTCCGGTGATCGACGAAGAGGCCCGAAGCAATCTCGAAAAGCACGCTGCGCGCATGTCGTCCGAAGCCGAACCGCTACGCCAACTTCCGCTTGGCCCCGAACACGAAAACGGCGTCTTCTTCGCCCCGCGCGTATTCGAGATCGAGGACCTGTCGCATCTGAAGCGCGAAGTCTTCGGCCCCGTGCTGCATGTGATCCGGTACGGAGCGGACAAGCTCGATGCCGTGTGCGAAGCCATCAACGCCACCGGCTACGGTCTCACGCTCGGCCTGCACAGCCGCATCGACGAAACGGCGGATTTCATCCGCTCGCGTGTCCGCGTCGGCAATTTCTATGTGAATCGCAACCAGATCGGCGCGGTGGTCGGCGTCCAGCCCTTCGGCGGCGAAGGCCTTTCCGGCACCGGCCCCAAAGCAGGCGGCCCACACTATCTTTCCCGCTTCGCCGTCGAACGCACCTACACCGTCAACACCACAGCCGCAGGCGGCAACGCCGCCTTGCTCGCCAGCGGCACATGAACTTACCTCCCCCTACGCGGGGAGGTCGACGCGCGAAGCGCGGCGGGTGGGGGGCTGCAACGAATTCGCAGAAGAGGTAAGATTGCATCCGCATTCGCCAGCGCAGAATATCCGCGCATGAGCAAAAACCTCCCCGCCAACCGCTCCACCTCGAAGGACATCGACGCCTTCCTGGGAAACGCCGCGCGCGTGCCCGCCCTCAATCAGGTGAAAGGCCGCCTGATCTTTGCCATCGACGCCACGATGAGCCGCCAACCCACCTGGGACCGGGCCACCGAAATCCAGTCGGAGATGTTTCACGTCGCGCAATCCATGGGCGGGTTGGCGGTGCAGCTCGTATTCTTCCGGGGCGCGGGAGAATTCGAGGCGAGCCCGTGGGCAACCACGCCCGCAGCGCTCGCCGACCGGATGCGCAGCGTTACCTGCCGCAGCGGATTCACCCAACTCCACCGCGTCCTCACGCACGCGGCCGAGGAAGCGGGCCGCGCCAAGGTTGGCGCGCTCGTCTATGTGGGCGATTGCTTCGAGGAAAATCCCGATCTCGTCGCGGGCGCGGCTGGCAAGCTCGCGCTGCTCGGCGTCCCGGCGTTCATGTTCCACGAAGGCCATCATCCCAATGCGGAAGCCGTGTTCCGCGAAGTCGCGCGGCTGACCAAAGGCGTCTATGCGCAATTCGATGCAGGTGCCGCAAAACGTCTGAAGGAATTGCTGGGCGCGGCCGCCGCTTATGCAACGGGCGGCGAAGTTGCGTTGCGCGAATATGGCGAGCGCATGGGCGGCGAGATGTTGCGCATCGCCCACTCGATGAGCGGACGGAAATGACGTTCGTTCTGGCCGGCGCGCTGTTGCTCGTTTTCGTTCTGGGCATGGGATACGCCTTCACGCGGGCCAATCCGACGACGCTCGCGCGTTCACTGCGCACCCTCGGCGCCGTTTTGCTGGGACTTGCCGCGCTCGCATTGATGCTGACCGAGCGGATCGGTCTCGGGTTCTTCGTCGGCACCGTCGCGTGGTCCTTGTTCACGCAAGGAAGATTGTGGCCGGGCGGCTGGCCCCACTATGGCGGATTTCCTTCGGGCGGATCTCGTTCGAACCGGCCGCGGCAGGATCGATCAAGCGCCGTGCGCACAGAATGGATCGCGCTCGAACTCGATCACATGACTGGCGAAATGGATGGCGAGGTGCTGAAAGGCGATCACGCGGGCGCGCGGCTAAGCGCGATGACGCGCGACGCGCTTGTAGGACTGTTCAACGAGTCGAACGCCGACATCGAAACGCGGCGTCTGCTGGAAACCTATCTCGACCGCCGTTTCGGCAACGCATGGCGGCAGGCCGAACAAACACAATCGCAATCGCGCTCCCGCAACGACAGCGCCATGTCGCGCGAGGAAGCCTATCGCGTGCTGGGTCTGGAGCCGGGCGCAGGCGAAGACGAAATCCGCGCCGCCCACCGCAAACTGATGCTGCAAAACCACCCCGACAAAGGCGGCACAAGCTACCTGGCCGCGAAGATCAACCAAGCGAAGGACGTCTTGCTGGGATAGTCGCCGACTTACCTCCCCCCACGCGGGGAGGTCGACGCGCGCAGCGCGGCGGGTGGGGCCTTTACCGCGCGCTCATCGTCGCGAAGCAGGTCTGGCCGCGTTCGGTAAGGCTGGCGCAGAGTTCGCGGGCGTCACGTTCGGCCATGGGGCCAAAGCGGGCGCGGAAGATCGTGTGACCGTTGGCGGACTGCACCGGGATCACCACTTCCTGCGCGGCTTTCAGAATATCGCCCGACTTGCGGGCATAGGCTGCAAGCTCGCTGTGCGCGATGGCGTTGGTGGCATAGGCGCCGATCTGGATCGCCCAGTTGCGCGCACCCATGGCTGCGACCGTGGTGTGCGCGTCGTCGGCGACGTCGCCTTCACCCACATTGTCGTTGGCGGCAGGCTGCGCGCCGACCAGCGTCTGCGGGTAGTTGTTGGCGACCAGAATGGGTTTCGCCATCGGCACGGGGGCGGAGGTCGCAGCTTCCGCCGCATCCTCATCCGCGTCGGGATATTTCGGCGGCTTCATCTTCGGATTGACCGCCTTGTTCATCGAGGCGAGCAGGCTCCAGCGATGCGAAATTTCTTTGGCGTTGTTCTGGGCGACCGCACTCAACGGCGCGGCGTTCACGTCAAACCCGGCGGTGACGGGCATGCCCTTGGAATTCTCGGCGATCTGCTGCCACGGCACTTCGGCGCGGGCAAGCAGGGTGGGCTGTGTCTTGGCGCGGTCGAACGTGTCGTCGAGCAGGCGCACCATTTCGCGGTCGCGCGATCTGGCGGTGTATCCGCCCATCACCACGGCGATCACATGCTCGCCATTGCGCACCACCGACGACACGAGATTGAAGCCGGAGGCGTTGGTATAGCCGGTCTTGATGCCGTCCGCGCCTTCGTAATTGCCGATCAGGTTGTTGTGCGTGATGTGCGGCGTGCCGTGCCAGCTGAAGCTGACGGTCGAGAAGTAATGGAAATATTGCGGGAAGTCGTACGCCACGTGGCGCGCGAGGATCGCCAGATCGTCGGCGGTCGTGATCTGGCCGGGATCGGGCAGGCCGGATGCGTTGTTGTAGTTGGTGTTCTTCATGCCGAGCTGATGGGCCTTCGCGGTCATCATCTGCGCGAAGTTCGCTTCGGTGCCGCCCAGGTTCTCGGCAATGGTCACCGCCACGTCGTTGGCGGAGAGCACCACGATCGCCTTGATCGCCGTTTCGACCGGGATCGTCTCGCCCTTCTTGAGATAGAGCTTGGTCGGATTGGCCCGCGTGGCGTGGGCGGAGACCTTGAGCGGGGTGTCCATGGTGACCTTGCCCTGCTTCAGCGCGTCGAACAGCAGGTAGAGGGTCATCATCTTGGTGAGGGACGCCGGGTGCCGCAGCGCATCATCGTTGCGGGCATAGAGGGTGGCGCCGGTGCGGCCGTCGATGACGAGGGCGGCATCCTTGGACGGATCTGTCGGACGGGCAGGGACTCGGGCAACCCGGACCTTCTTGCGATTCTGGTGGTGGAAGACCTTCGCGTGATGGGTCTTGGCGTGGCGCGATGCCGCAACGGCTGGCTGAGCCGGCGACAACGTCAGGGCGGCGAACGCTGCCGCCGCACACCACACAAAAGCCTTACGCATGGTCGCGCCTCCCGCGGCGCGCGGCCAAAACAGCATTTACGCAGCCCCTATTCGGTCTTGTTAAAGTCGACCCACCTTGATTTGCATTGAGACACAATTCCCCTCACTTGCGCAACCCTTTATGCCGAAATGATGATGAATCTCCGATGTTTATGAATGGTTAGCAATCTTGGTTAACGAAACTTTGGTTCCATGGACGAACCTTTTGTGCAGCGCAACAAAGCCCCTTGACAGGCGGCATGGTGCACCGCATATAGGTCATGTTGCACTGCAACAGGACGCCGTGCTGGCCCCTGAAGCGATGCGTAACCAAAGGAAAGGATTTTCTTATGGCACCGAAGGCAAAAGCGGCCAGCGCTGAAGCGGCCGAAGGCATCGAAACCGCGCTCAAGACGGGCACGGAAGCGTTCAAGACCGGCTTTGAAAAGGCCGTGAAGGGCTACGACCAGATCCTGGGCTACGGCAAGGAAACGGTGGAAGCCTATGTGAAGTCGGCCAATGCCGCCGGCAAGGGCGCCGAAACGCTCCACAACGAGATTTACGCTTATTCCAAGCAGTCGATCGAAGAGTCGATCGCCGCGGCGAAGGCCGTTCTTGCGTCGAAGTCGCCGCAGGAAGCGTTCGAACTGCAGACCGATTTCGCGAAGACCGCGTTCGAAGCCTATGTCGGCGAAGTCACCAAGCTAAACGAAATCTTCGTCGCCTCGACGAAGAAGGCGTTCGAGCCGATCCAGGGCCGTTACCAGGCGTGGGTCGACACGGTGCAGAGCTTCCGCACCGCCGCTTAAGAATTTCGCAGGCGTACTTTCTGCGAATAAAGGCCCGGCTTCGGCCGGGCCTTTTGTTTTTTAAGCCGGATTTCAAGGGCGAAACCCCAAAAAAATAAGTTGGTTGCGCGCCATGCCCTTCATCGCCTTATCTATTAGGCGATAAAGTAAACTTTCCGGGTCAGAGTCTGCTGGCATGAGAGACGACAGGGACGGGCAGGGAACGGGCAACGGCACCGGTTCGGGAACCGGCGTCGTCACACGCACGCGCCCGAAAACCAAGAAGCCCAGCCTCTACAAGGTGCTTCTGCTGAACGACGACTACACGCCGATGGAGTTCGTCGTTCATATCCTCGAGACGTTTTTCGCCAAAAGCCGCGAAGCCGCCGTCGAGATCATGCTGCATGTCCACCGCCATGGCGTGGGCATCTGCGGGGTGTTCACCTACGAGGTGGCGGAAACAAAGGTGGCGCAGGTCATTGAATTTTCCCGCCGCCATCAACATCCTTTACAATGTACCATGGAGAAGGAGTAGCGCGTCGATGCCATCATTGTCCCGCAGTTTGGAGCAGGCCCTTCACCGCGCCATCAAACTCGCGAGCGACCGGCATCACGAATACGCGACGCTCGAACACCTCCTGCTCGCGTTGATGGACGATGCCGATGCCGGCCAGGTGATGAAGGCGTGCAACGTCAACACCGATGCGCTGCGCCAATCGCTCGTCAAATATGTCGACGAAGAATTGATGACGCTCGTCATCGAGGATGGCGAGGATGCCAAACCAACCACCGGCTTCCAGCGCGTGGTCCAGCGCGCCGTCCTGCACGTCCAGAATTCCGGCCGCGACGAGGTGACGGGCGCCAACGTGCTCGTCGCCCTGTTCACCGAACGCGAAAGCCACGCCGTCTATTTCCTGCAAGAGCAGAACATGACGCGGCTGGATGCGGTAAGCTACATCAGCCACGGCATCGCCAAGCGCCCCGGCATGAGCACGCAGAAGACAGTGCGCGGCGCCGATGAGGATGAAGAAGCCGAGAAGCCCGTCAAGCAGGGCACCGAAGCGCTCGAAGCCTATTGCGTGAACCTGAACGAAAAGGCCAAGCAGGGCCGCATCGACCCGCTGATCGGCCGCGACGCCGAAGTCGAACGCACCATCCAGATCCTCTGCCGCCGCTCCAAGAACAATCCGCTGTTTGTCGGCGACCCCGGCGTGGGCAAAACGGCGATTGCCGAAGGACTCGCCCGCAAGATCGTGAAAAAGGAAGTGCCGGAGGTTCTCACGAACTCCGTCATCTACGCGCTCGATATGGGCGCGCTGATCGCGGGCACGCGCTATCGCGGCGATTTCGAGGAACGCCTGAAATCGGTCGTGAAGGAACTGGACAACCTCAAGGGCGCGATCCTGTTCATCGACGAAATCCACACGGTGATCGGCGCGGGCGCCACCTCGGGCGGCGCGATGGATGCCTCCAACCTGCTCAAGCCCGCGTTGCAGGCGGGTACGCTGCGCTGCATCGGCTCGACCACATACAAGGAATACCGCCAGTATTTCGAAAAGGACCGTGCGCTCGTCCGCCGCTTCCAGAAGATCGATGTGGCCGAACCCACGGTTCCCGACGCGATCAAGATCCTCAAAGGCCTTAAGCCTTACTTCGAGGAATATCACAAGGTCCGTTACACGGCGGAGGCGATCAAGGTCGCCGTCGAACTGGCGGCGAAATACATCAACGACCGCAAGCTGCCCGACAAGGCGATCGACGTGATCGACGAAGTCGGTGCATCCCAGATGCTCCTGCCGGAATCGCGCCGCAAGAAGGTCATCGGCGTGAAAGAGGTGGAAGAGGTCGTCGCCAAGATGGCGCGCATCCCACCGAAATCCGTTTCGAAGACCGACGCGGAGCAGTTGCGCAATCTCGAAGGCGATCTCAAGCGCGTGGTCTATGGCCAGGACGCGGCGATCCATGCACTGTCGAGCGCGATCAAGCTGTCGCGCGCAGGCCTGCGCCAGCCGGAAAAGCCCATCGGCTGCTACCTGTTCTCCGGCCCCACCGGTGTCGGCAAGACGGAAGTGGCCAAGCAACTCGCCTCCATCATGGGCGTCGAACTGCTGCGCTTCGATATGTCGGAATATATGGAGCGTCACACGGTCAGCCGTTTGATCGGTGCGCCTCCGGGTTATGTCGGTTTCGACCAGGGCGGCCTGCTCACCGATGGCGTGGACCAGCATCCGCATTGCGTGTTGCTGCTCGACGAAATCGAGAAGGCGCATCCCGATCTGTTCAACATCCTTTTGCAGGTGATGGATCACGGCAAGCTGACCGATCACAACGGCAAGAAGATCGACTTCCGCAACGTGGTCCTCATCATGACCACCAACGCGGGCGCGTCGGATGCCGCCAAGGACTCCATCGGTTTCGGCCGCGGCAAGCGCGAAGGCGAGGACGAAGAAGCGATCAAGAAGCTGTTCACGCCCGAATTCCGCAACCGCCTCGATGCGACGATCAGCTTCGCGCCGCTCGGCCGCGACACCATCGACCGCGTGGTCGAGAAGTTCGTGCTCGAACTTGAAGCCCAGCTGATCGACCGCGATGTGACCTTCGACCTGACATCCGAAGCCACCCGCTGGCTGGGCGAGAAGGGCTACGACGATGCATTCGGCGCAAGGCCACTCGCCCGCGTGATACAGGACCACATCAAAAAACCGCTCGCCGACGAGATATTATTCGGCAAACTCAAAAACGGCGGCACCGTGCGCGTCCTGCTCGACCGCGAGAACGACAGTCTCGCCTTCGAATTCATCACCGACGAAACGGCAAAGCCCGTTCCGCCGCCGAAGAAAAAACCGACGCCGAAAGAAAGCGTTTAACACCCTCCGAAAAGGAAGGTTTAAACATCTCTGTCATCCCCGGCGAACGCAGCGAAGCGGAGTGAGGGAAGGGGACCCAGCTGGTTGGTCTCATTCGGACGTCCGTCGTTTCGCGTCAAAAGCGCATATAATCGACCCACCTGGGTCCCCTTCCCCTCGCTGTCGCTCGGCCGGGGATGACAGCCGGGAACAGCAGCGAGGTTGCCCATGCAAACCATCACCGGCGGCTGTCTCTGCGGCGCGCTCCGTTACGAGGCGACGGGCGAACCTGCTTACTCCGGCTATTGCTGTTGCAGCGATTGCCGCAAGGCATCGGGCTCCGGGTTCATCGGCTTCATGGGATTTCCGGCGGGCGCCATTTCGTTCACCGGCGAATCGCAAATGCACACGTTGAAGCAATCCGACGGACGTTTGTCGCAACGGAATTTCTGTCCAAATTGTGGCGGGCTGGTCTTCGGTGGCGTGGTTGGCGTCTCAAAGGAACATACGGTGTATGCGGGTTCCCTTGACGATCCCTCGCGCTTCCAGCCAACCATTGCTATCTTCACCCGCGACAAGCCGGATTGGGTGGTTCTTCCAGCCGGTATCACCCTTTTCGAACGGATGCCCGGATAGAAGCGGGTTTTCCGCGGCGGACACCGAATGGAAAAACGCGACATCCGGCTCGACTTCCTGCGCGGCACGGCGTTGATGATGATCTTTGCCGATCACATCCCCAAAAGCCTGCTGTCGCTTGCGACGCTGCAATCCTTCGCCTTTGCGGATGCGGCGGAGCTTTTCTTTTTCCTGTCGGGTTTCGTGGCGGCGATGGTCTATGGCCGCACGCTCGACAAGCGCGGGTTCCTTGCCGGTGCCGCGCGCACGTGGCGCCGCGCATGGGATATCTATGCGGCGCAGATGGTGCTGCTGTTCTTCTTCGTGGCCGAGATCTGCGCCATCGCATCGGTGCTGCCCGACGCGGGCTACTTCCAGTATTTCCGCGTCAACGCTTTCATAACGCACACCGAAACGACAATCCTGCAGGCGCTGATGCTGCGCTTCCAGCCGACCTATCTCGATATCCTGCCGGTCTACACCGTCTTCTTCGGGCTGTTGCCGTTCATTCTGGTGGCGCTCAAGCGCGGGCCGTGGCTCGTGCTGCTGGCGTCGTTCCTGCTTTATGTGGGAACGCAGTTGTACGGCTGGAACTTCTCCACCCATCCAAATGGCGAAGGCTGGTTCTTCGATCCGTTCGCCTGGCAATTCGTGATGGTGATGGGTGCGGCGTTCGGCTCGGGGCAGATGGACCGCTACAAGCCGCTGCTGTTCTCGCGGCCGGTGCTGATGGGTTCGGGCGTCATCGCCGTGGTGGCGGCTTCGATGCAGTTCACCAACAATGTGCACGCGCTGTTCGCTGCCGTGCCGACGCTGTTCCTGATCGATGTGCCGATAGAAAAGACCATGCTGGAACCCGCACGGCTCGTCAGCTTCTTCGCGGTGGCAATTCTCGCGGCGCGCTACATGCCGAGTGCCGCGCGCATGGCGCGTTTCGCCGTCGTTCGCGCACTGGCGTGCTGTGGGCGGCATTCGCTGGCGATTTTCTGCATGGGCACCCTGCTGGCGATACCGGGCCATGTGATGTGGCTGGAGGCAGGACAATCGCTGACGTTGCAGTTGATCTTCAACGTGGCGGGCGTGCTGTTGCTGATCGCAACCGCATGGCTGCTCGATTGGATCAAAGAAGGCCAGCGCGCGATCGTGCCCATGCCGGAACTGGAGCGGGTGCCCGCTTAAGTTCGAACCACTTTACGAACCCGCGCCCTAACTCTTGCGGTCCACGATCTGCGGCGTCTGGCGCAGATACGTGCCTTTCTCGACGCAGCCGAGCACGAAAGCGGCAACGTCGGCGCGCGAGATCGAACCGTAGCGATAGGTTTCGGGCGTCAATAGCGCCGCGACCTTGTTCTTCTTCGGGCCGTCCGTGAGCCGTCCGGGCCGCACGATGGTCCAGTCGAGATCGCTTTTCTGCAAGAAGGTTTCGGCGCGATCCTTGTCGGCATAGCTGCGCGCCAGGAACACCGGAAACAGCACGTTGTCGTAGAGCCAGCCCTGATGGCCGCGGCTGTCGCCGGCGCCCAGGCCCGTGATCAGCACAGTGCGCTTCAATCCGGCATTGTCCATTGCGCGGCTGAGCGCCACCTGGGCTTGCGAAAAGAGGTTGGTGTTTTGCCAGGTTTGGGTCACACCCAGCGCCGTCACCGTCGCGCTGCAGCCTTCCAGCGCACGCTCCAGAACCGTGGTATCGCGCGCATCGCCGCCCAGCCAGCGCACGTCGTCCCGTATCAGTCTGGGATCGCTGCGGGAGACGATGACCACCTCATGGCCGCGCGCCAGCGCCTCGTGCGCCACGGCCAGGCCCGTACCTCTGCTGCCACCGATGATCGCAATGCGCATGAACACCCGCCCCGAATCATGTGTTGCAGCACTATCGCCGAAAGGAACTGCCGCTCAAAGCGGCTTGCCGTAGTGCTGGACGGTGGGGAAGGGTTCGTAGAAATGGTGAAGCAATTCGCGCCATTGCTGATATTGCGCCGACTGGCGAAAGCCGACAGTGTGCGCCTCCACCGAGCCCCACCAGACAAGCAGCAGGTAGCGGTCCTTGGATTCGACGCAAGGCCGCACCTCCATGCGTTGAAAGCCGGGCGTGGCCTCGATCAGCGGACGCGCCTTGGCCATCGCGGCCTCGAAGTCCTTCGACTGTCCGCGTTTGATGTTGAGGACGGCGTGTTCGAGGATCATGCCAGTGCCGCGCGAATGCGCGCCGCAACCGTTTCGAGCACTTCTGCCTTCACCACCGTGCGCCCATGAAAGCGCAGATCGGCGCCCTCCGAACGCGGCAGGATATGGAAATGGATGTGCGGAATGGTTTGCCCCGCTGCCGCTCCGTTCAACTGCGCCAGCATGATACCAGGACTGTCGAGCCCCTTCTTCACGGCCAGCGTGACCTTCTGCGTGGTTTTGATGAGCGCCGCCGCACCTTCCGGAGAGAGATCGAGAATATCTTCCGCCGCTTCCTTGGTGATGACGAGCGTGTGGCCTTCGACGGCGGGCATGATGTCCATGAAGGCGAGCGTCAGCTCATCCTCGTAGACCTTCACGGAAGGCAATTCGTTGCGCAGGATCTTGGCGAAAATATTGTTGGGATCGTAAGCCATGGCATAACCTTTGAAGATCAGGAACTCTTCCTGAAAGGGCCGTATTCCGCAAGCTGCTCGATCTGTTCGGCCACCGCTTCGCGCTCGCGGACCAGATATTCGCTCACCGCGCGGCGCAACCCCGGATGAACGATGTGATGCGCCGAATAGGTCGGCACCGGCATGTAGCCGCGCAAAAGCTTGTGCTCGCCCTGCGCCCCCGCCTCGACGCGCTTCAACCCGCGCGCGATGGCGAAATCGATGGCCTGATAGTAGCAGGTCTCGAAATGCAGGAAGGGCACATATTCGAGCGAACCCCAGTTGCGCCCGAATATCACACCGCCCCCGAACAGGTTCAGCGCACCCGCGATATAACGCCCGTCACGGCGCGCAAGGATGAGAAGCACCTGCTCGCCCATCGACTGACCAAGCAGGCTGAAGAATTTGCGCGTGAGATAAGGCCGCCCCCATTTGCGCCCGCCCGTATCCATATAGAACGCAAAGAACCGATCCCAATGGGCTTCAGTGATATCTGCCCCCGTCAGCCAGTCGAATTCGATCCCGGCTTCGCGAACCGATGCGCGTTCTTTGCGCAAATTCTTCCGCTTGGAGGACGACAACTCCCCAAGGAACTGATCGAAATTCTCATACCCGCGATTTTCCCAATGGAATTGCTGGTCGGTGCGTTGCAGATACCCAAACGCGCCCGCAGCTTGCCATTCGTCTTCGGTGAGGAAGGTGATGTGAACCGACGATGCTTCCATTTCCTCCGCAGCCGTCGCCGCCGCACCCATCAACGCCTTGCGGATAACGGTTTCGTCGCCGCCTTCGGCCACCAGAAACCGCTTTCCGGTGACCGGCGTGAACGGCACGCTCGCCTGCAATTTGGGATAGTAACTTCCGCCCGCTCGCGCGAACGCATCCGCCCAGCCATGGTCGAAAACATATTCGCCTTGGCTGTGGTTCTTGAGATAAAGGGGCAGCAACCCGACAATCTTCCCGCCCCGTTCAATCGCGAGATGACAGGGCCGCCACCCATTGCGCGCGGTGGCCGAACCGGATTCCTCGCAGGCTGCGAAAAATTCATGGCGCGTGAACGGATGCGGATCGTTCGACCTTTCCGGATTGGCGCACGCATTCCACGCTTCGGCGCCGATGGTCGACGCCGGTCCATATAATCGTGCTGTCAGGTCTTGTTCGCTCACGCGATCTCGAAAATCGCTTCGACTTCGCAGGCGACATTGCGCGGCAACGATCCCGCGCCCACCGCCGCGCGCGCATGTTTGCCCGCCTCGCCGAACACCTCGCCGAATAGATCGGACGCGCCATTGGCGATTTCCGGGTGTTGTGTGAATCCCGGCACAGCGTTGACGAAAACCGTCACTTTCACGCAGCGTCTGACACGATCGAGATCGCCGCCGCAGGCGGCTTTTACCTGCGCGATGACGTTGACCGCGCAAAGCCGCGCCGCCGCCTTGCCGTCTTCGAGCGACAAGTCCTTGCCCACGATGCCGACATATTTCAGCCCATCGGGCGCGACCGTCACCTGCCCGGAGATGAAAACCAGATTGCCGCTCACCACATAAGGCACATAACTCGCAACCGGAGCAGGCGGCGAGGGCAATATGATGTCCAGTTCCTTGAGGCGCGCGTCGATCTTCCCGGCCATGATGTTCTCCGTATCGAACGTAAAGTGTAAACGCACGCGCGAGCCGACGCGAGGGGTTTTCCGACCGCTGTCGCAGCTTGTATAGAGAGACATGAACAAACGGTTGGATGCCGACGATCCCTGTCCCGCGCGCGACGGCTATGCGATGCCCGCGGAGTGGACGGAACATGTGCGCACCTGGATGTGCTGGCCGTGCCGCACCGAGGCGTGGGGCGGACCGGAAGGTTTGCTGCGCGCCAAACAGGCGGTTGCGCGTGTGGCGCGCGCGATCTCGTCGTTCGAGCCGGTGGTGATGGCGGTGCGCGCACAGGATTGTGCGGAACCGAAACTCGCCTGTTCGGGCCGCATCGAAACATTCGAGGTCATGCTCGACGATTCCTGGTCGCGCGACATCGGCCCGACATTCCTCGGGCACGCGCAAGGCCGCAAGGCCGCCGTGCAATGGCAGTTCAACGCCTGGGGCAACAAATATCACCCCTACAATCACGATGCGGAATTCGCCACCAAGGCCGCCGCCGCCATCGACACGCTGGTCTATCACGCCCCGCTCGTCTGCGAAGGCGGCGCCATTCATGTGGACGGTGAGGGCACATTGCTGACGACCGAACAATGTCTCCTCAACGAAAACCGCAATCCGAGCCTGACCCGCCAACAGATTGAGGAACGCCTCGCGCTGTTCACCGGCGTGCGCCGCATCATCTGGCTGGGAACCGGTTTCTCCGACGAGGAAACCGACGGCCACATCGACAACATCGCCTGCTTCGCGGCCCCCGGCCGCGTGATCGTGGGCGTGCCCTCGTCCCGCTCGCATCCCGATTACGAACCGGTGATGGACGCGCTCTATCGCCTGAGCAACGCGCGCGATGCGGAAGGCCGCAAGCTGGAGATCGTGGAAATCCAGCAACCCAGCATCGAACGCCGCGACTGGCAGGGCCGCATCCTGCAAGCGAGCTATGTGAACTTCTACCTGCCGAACGGCGGCATAGTGATGCCGTCATTCGACGATCCGAATGACGAAGCCGCGCGCTCCGTGCTCGCCGATTGCTTTCCCGGCCGCGATCTGCTGCAGGTCGATGCGCTCGACATCGTGCAGGGCGGCGGCGGAATTCACTGCATCACGCAACAGGAACCCGCATGAGAAACGTCACCTTCGCCGCCACACAGTTCGCCTGTTCGTGGGATGCGCCTGCGAACATCGCCAAGGCGAAGGAACTGGTGCGCAAAGCAGCCGGGCAGGGCGCCAACGTCATCCTGCTGCAGGAATTGTTCGAAACGCCCTATTTCTGCCAGGACCAGTTGGCCGATCATTTCGCCCTCGCCAAACCCTTCGCGGAAAATCCGGTGATCGCGGAAATGGCGATGCTGGCAAAAAAAATGAGCATCGTGCTCCCCGTCAGCTTCTTCGAGAAAGCCGGTCACGCCCATTTCAATTCGCTGGCGATGATCGATGCGGACGGCACCGTGCTGGGCCTTTACCGCAAATCGCATATCCCCGATGGTCCCGGCTATCAGGAGAAGTTCTATTTCACGCCGGGCGACACAGGCTTCAAAGTGTGGAAGACACGGTTCGGCGTCATCGGCTGCGGCATCTGCTGGGATCAATGGTTCCCCGAAACCGCGCGCGCCATGGCATTGATGGGCGCGGAAGCGTTGCTCTATCCAACCGCCATCGGCACCGAACCGCCCCCAGCCCCGCCCGTCGACAGTCGTGATCATTGGCGGCGCGTGATGCAGGGCCACGCAGGCGCGAACTATGTTCCGCTCGTGGCCTCCAATCGCATCGGCAAGGAAAAGGGACAGAACGGCGACATGACGTTCTACGGCTCGTCCTTCATCGCCGGCCCAACAGGCGAAATCGTCTCCGAACTCGGCCGCACGGAAGAGGGCGTGGCGACGGCTACATTCGATTTGGATGAGATCGCAAAGATGCGCGCCTCATGGGGCCTGTTCCGCGACCGCAGACCCGAACTTTACGGCGCGCTAAAATCGCACGGATAAACAACTTACCTCCCCCTCGCGGGGAGGTCGACGCGCGTCAGCGCGGCGGGCGGGGGGGCGCGCAACCAATTCGGTGCGTGAAGGCCCCACCCGTCACCGTGCCGATGCACGGCGCCGACCGCCCCGCGAGGGGGCGGTGAGAACCACTCACCGCAATCCGCGCCCTTTGCCCACCGCCTCCCCACCAAACTTCGCCCGCACCTTATCCATCGCATGTTCTGCCTTGGCGCGTTTGGCGGCGCCGATATCCACCAGATCGGGCGGATCGCATTCGCCGGTCTCCGCAAGCTGCGTGATGCCCACGCCAAGCAGCCGATAAGCCGTCCCGTCGCATTCCCGTTTCAACGCCTCGCGCGCCACGCGAAAAATACGGTCCGCAAGCTGCGTCGGCGCATCGAGCGAAGCACTGCGCGTGCGAATACGAAAACCTTTGGTCTTCAGCTTCAACACCACCGTCCGCCCGCCCAGTTCGGAAGCCTTCGCCCGTGTCGAAACGCGCTCGGCCTGCCGCCACAGAATGCGTTCAAGCTCCGCGAAATCGGAAATGTCGCCTTCGAAAGTGGTTTCCGACGAAATGCTCTTGGTTTCGCCTTCGGGATCGACGGTGCGCACATCCTGCGCGTGTGAAAGCCGATGTAGCCACAGCCCCGTATTGCCATAGCGTTGCGCAAGCGTGCGCTGCTCCATGTCCTGCAGTTGAGAAATGCGCGTGATGCCATCCTTGGCGAGCCGCGCCTGCAACGCCGCGCCCGCCCCGCGGATGAACGACACGGGCTTTTCGCGCAGGAAATTTTTGGCCTCCGCCGCACCGATCACGGCAAACCCGCGCGGCTTGTCGAGATCGGAAGCCAGCTTGGCGAGAAACTTGTTGCAGCTCAGCCCGACGGATGCCGTGATGCCCACTTCTTTTTCGATGCGCTTGGCAAGCAACGCCAAAGTCTTCGCCGGCGTGCGCCCATGCAGCCGCTCGGTGCCGGAAAGATCCATATACGCTTCGTCCAACGACAACGGTTCGACCATCGGCGTCAAATCGATCATCATCGCGCGAATGGCTTTCGCAGCCACGGTGTATTTCGCGAAGTTCGGCTTGATGACGATGGCTGTCGGGCAAAGTTCCAGCGCCTTGAACATAGGCATCGCCGACCGCGCACCCGCGATCCGCGCCACATAACATGCCGTCGAAACCACCCCACGCCGCGAACTCCCACCCACCAGCACCGGCTTGTCGCGCAATTCCGGATTGTCGCGTTTCTCGATGGAAGCATAAAACGCATCGCAATCCAGATGCGCGATCGACAGCGTATCGAGTTCGTCATGCGCCAGAATGCGCCTGCCGCCGCACGCATTGCAGCGCGCAGCGCCCGCGCGCGCATCGGTCAGGCAATCGCGGCAGAAAGCGGTCATGGGAAAACAAAACTTACCTCCCCCTCGCGGGGAGGTCGACGTCGCGGAACGCGACGGCGGGCGGGGGGCGGTTGCCACGCACTCGGTGCAGCAGAACAGCCGCGCGCTTCAAGCAAGGAATACATCAGACACACCGTCATCGTTGCGCGTCCCCCCCACCCGCCGCGCTATCGCGCGTCGACCGCCCCGCGTAGGGGGCGGTAAGTCGCAACCTCACTTCGGCAGCCCTTGGGCCACCTCATCCTTATGCCACAACCACGCCGCGCCGCGCACGCCGCTGGAGTCTCCATACACATTTTTCAGGATGCGCGAGGGGCCTTGCGGGGTGAAGGCATAGCGTTCCACGCGCGGCGGAAGTTCGGTGTAGAGCGCGTCGATATTGGAAAGCCCGCCGCCCAATACGATGGCATCGGGATCAAGGATATTGACCAGCGTGGCAATGGAGCGGGCGAAGCGATCGTAAAAGCGCTGCATCGTTTGCTTGGCAGCTTCGTCGTCCGACGCGGCGATTTCGGGCGCACTCAATTGCTGGCCGGTGACGCGTTTGTGGTCGGCGGCCAACCCCGTGCCGCTGCACCACGATTCGATGCAGCCATGCTTGCCGCAATAACAATCGGGTGGGTCGATCAATTCGTCGTCGCGCGGCGCGGGCAGGGGATTGTGACCCCATTCGCCCGCAATGGCATGCGGCCCGTTCAGCACGCGCCCGCCAATGCAGACGCCGCCGCCGACGCCCGTGCCCGCGATGATACCGAAGACCACATCGTGGCCTTTACCCGCTCCGTCAGTCGCTTCGGACAGCGTGAAACAGTTGGCATCGTTCGCCACACGCACCTCGCGGCCAAGCGCCTTGGCCAGATCCTTGTCGAGCGGATGGCCGATCAGCCGCGTGGAATTGGCGTTCTTGACGAGCCCGGTCGCCGGACTGATCGCGCCGGGAATGGCCACACCGACGCTTCCCTTTTTGCCCAGTTTGGATTCCGTGCCGATGACGAGATCGCGAATGGCGAGAATGGTTTCGTCATAACCGCTATGCGGCGTCGGCACGCGATGGCGATGCGATTCGTTGCCCGCGTCGTCGAGCGCAATGATCTCGATCTTCGTGCCTCCAAGGTCGATGCCCAATCTCATAGGGCCTCGGCGAGTTTCGCGCGCACGAAGTCCTCGATCTCGCGCCAGTTGTCGGCGCGCAGATGCGCCTGTTCGCTCGCCGGCAGCAGAGGCTTCAGCCGGTCGTCCCCGATGAAATGAATGCGGAACACGTCGGGCGCTTCTTCGGCGACGGACATCAGATGCGGAGGAATGTCGTCGACAAAGAAAGCAGGCTTTCCTCCGCGCCCCGCGAGCGTTTTCACCGCCGGACCTTTCGGGCCGGAATTTGCGATCAGCGGATAGGGAAACCCCGCCGCCGCCAGATTGCGCAAGCGTGGCTCGGCTTGCGAGGCCGAGACGTTCGACAGCACCACAATGTCCATTTGATCCGAAAGACTATCCAGAACGTCCTGCGCATCTTCCACCGCCGCAAGCGAATCGAGATCGGCGCGGAAGACGTCGAGCAGGCGTGTCACCTCCGGATTCGCCACCACCGAATCATCGATTCGCGTTTTGACGTTTCCGTGGAGGCGATAGCTCGTGAGATCGAGGTAATAACCCCGCGATTCGAGGAAATTCATGAATCCGTCAACGAACATGAACAGCACTTCGTCCGCGTCGAGGATAAGAAGCGGCCGGCCGGAGAGGGCCACGGTGTCCGGTTCGGCGATGACGGGCGGAAGGCTCACAGGTTCGTCAGCACATGAAGGGCGGCGTGAATGTCGCGCGGTCGGATTGAAGCGGTATCGCAGAATTCGATCAGAAGCCCTTCATTCTTCAACATAAAATCGATAACGGCTGCGAGCACCACCGGTTCCTCCGCGCGTTCGCGCAATTCGTAACCGTTAATACCAGTGACCGCCAGAAACCCGTCCAGGTTGTCCGGCGAATTCGCAAGGAACTCCAGCGTCTTGAGCGCCAGTGCTTCGGCTGATTGCGGCGTCATTTGGCCTGCCATCGTCAAGGGAGCGTTAAGACATCGGCCCTAATACTAGCAAACAGAACGGCATCCGGGGCACTCGCCGCCCGGATTTCTTTGAGGCGCGGAGCGCTCTTTATGGACGCCAAGATGAAGACGGTCCTGATCGTGGAGGACAACGAGCTCAACATGAAGCTCTTCCACGACCTGCTGGATGCCCACGGTTACAACATCCTCCAGACCAAGGACGGCATGGAAGCGCTCGACATCGCGCGCGAACATCACCCCGACCTGATCCTGATGGATATCCAGTTGCCGGAAGTTTCCGGGCTGGAAGTCACCAAGTGGCTCAAGGAAGACGACTCGCTGAAATCCATCCCCGTGGTGGCGGTCACCGCGTTCGCCATGAAGGGCGACGAGGAAGTCATCCGTCAGGGCGGTTGCGAGGCCTATATCTCGAAGCCGATTTCCGTCACGAGCTTCCTGGAAACCGTTCGTCGCTTCGTGGGCTAAGCCCATGACTGCGCGCGTTCTGGTCGTCGACGATATCCTGTCGAATGTGAAGCTTCTCGAAGCCAAGCTCACCGCCGAGTATTTCGAGGTGGTGACGGGCTTCAACGGCATGGAAGCCATCGCCAAGACCGAGGAATGCTCGCCCGATATCATCCTGCTCGACGTGATGATGCCCGGCATGGACGGCTTCGAAGCCTGCCGCCGCATCAAGTCCAATCCGAAGACCGCCCATGTGCCGGTGATCATGGTCACGGCCCTCGACCAGCCGAGCGACCGTGTGGCGGGCCTTGAAGCGGGCGCCGACGATTTCCTCACCAAGCCGGTGGACGACGCAGCCCTGTTCGCGCGCGTGCGCAGCCTGGTGCGCCTCAAGATGATGACCGACGAGCTTCGCATGCGCGAGTCGACCGGTCAGAGCATGGGCCTGCTCGACCCGGCCGAAACGCTGATCGACAACAATCCCACGGGCCGCATCCTTGTGATCGAGGATCGTCCCGAATCCGTGGCGTGGTTCAAGAACGCGCTCACGCCCGCCAACGAGATGGCCGCGGTCGATACGTTCGAGGAAGCGCTCGTTCGCGTGAAGGGCGGCGATTACGACCTCATCGTCGTCAGCCTCGGTATGCGCGGCTTCGACGGTCTGCGCCTGTGTTCGCAGCTTCGCTCGCTGCCGGAAGGCCGCAACGTGCCGATCCTCGTCGTGGTCAGCGAAGGCGAACGCCGCAAGCTGACGCAGGCCCTCGAAATGGGCGTGAACGATTATCTCACGCGCCCCGTCGACAAGAACGAACTCACCGCGCGCGTCCGCACGCAGCTTCGCAAGAAGCGTTATGCCGACCGCCTGCGCCACAACGTGCAGCTCAGCCTCGAAATGGCCATCACCGACCAGCTCACGGGTCTGCACAACCGCCGCTACATGGAACGCCACCTGTCGAACCTGATCGGCAACGCAGGCAAGACGGGCAGGCCGCTCGCCTTCCTCATCATGGACATCGACTACTTCAAGTCGGTCAACGACACGCACGGCCACGACATCGGCGACGAAGTGCTGCGCGAATTTTCATCCCGCATCGGCGCCAACGTGCGCGGCCTCGATCTCGCCTGCCGTTACGGCGGCGAGGAATTCGTGGTGGTGATGCCGGATACCGACATTTCGTTCGCCTATATGGTGGCCGAACGCCTGCGCCGCAGCGTGGAAACCACGCCGTTCGAAATCAGCCGCGATCCGAGGAAGCTCAACATCACCATCAGCATCGGCATCGCCTCGTCGGAAGGCGAGAAGGATACCGCCGAAGCCCTGCTGCATCGCGCCGACCAGGCGCTCTATCGCGCCAAGCGCGACGGCCGCAACCGCGTCGTCGCCGACGCCGCGTAATCAGTTTTCTTCCAGCGCCAGCTCGTCCAGCTTTTCCTGAACCTTGTCGATCACTTTCACGATCGCCTCCGGGTCCTGCGCGCCTTGCAGCATGAACTTGTTGGCGAAGATGAAGGTCGGCACGCCGGAAATTCCCATCTGGTGCGCCAGCGCATCCTCGCGCTCGATCAATTCGCGGTCGGCATCGCTGGCGAGCAACTGCTCGACCAGGTCCACATCCATATCCGCTTCGCTGGCGATCTCCGTCAGCACGGCCGAACTGCCGATATCGCGGCCCTGTTCGAAATAGGCGCGGAACAGGCGTTCCACCACGTCATCTTGCACGCCCGCCGTCGCCGCCCAACGGATAAGCCTGTGCGAGTCCGTCGTGTTGGGCCGTTTCTCGATGCTGTCGAACTGAAAGTCGATCCCTTCGTTCGCGCCCGCCTGACGCAGCGCATCACCCATCGCCTTGGCCTGCGGATTGTCGCCGAACTTCGCGCGCATATACGCCTTGCGATCCACGCCTTGGGGCGGCACCTGCGCATCGAGGCGATAGGCGCGCCAGCTGATCTGGAACGCCATCTCGGGCCGTTGCGCCAAAGCCTTCTCCAACCGGCGTTTGCCGATGAAGCACCACGGACAGACCGTGTCGGAAACGATGTCTATTTGCATGGACGAAGCTTAGCCCGGCGCGGCCGCGCGCGAAAGCCGTTGCGCGTGGCCCTCGGATCGTGTTTGCAGGGGGGGAACCGATATCAGGAGAACTTTCATGTCTAAGGATCTGGCGGGCAAGGCCGCCTTCGTCACGGGCGCCACCAGCGGATTGGGCCGCCGTTTCGCGCGCCTGCTCGCCGATGCGGGCGCCAGCGTCGCCATCGCCGGCCGCCGTGTCGACCGCCTTCAAACACTGAAAGCCGAAATCGAAGCCGCGGGCGGCAAATGCGCCGCCGTCGCGCTCGATGTTACCGACGCCAAGCGCATCGTGCCCGCGCTGGACGAAGCGGAAGCCGCGCTCGGCCCCATCGACATCCTGGTCAACAACGCGGGCATGAACAGCTTCGGCATGGTGACCGACCTTCCCGACGAAGGTTTCGACGCCGTGATGAACACCAATCTGCGCGGACCGTTCTTCCTCGCACGCGAAACCGGCCGCCGCATGATCGCGCGCGGCCAGGGCGGGCGCATCATCAACATCGCCTCCATCGGCACATTCAAGGTGCTGCCGGGATTGACCGCCTACTGCATCTCCAAAGCCGCCATCGGAATGATGACCAAATGCCTCGCGCGCGAATGGGCGCGGCACGGGATCAACGTCAACGCCATCTGCCCCGGCTACATCGAAACCGAACTCAACAGCGAATGGTTCGAAAGCGAAGGCGGCAAGAAGCAGATCAATTCTTTTCCGCGCAAGAAGCTGATGGAAGAAGAAAATCTCGATGCGATGATGCTGCTGCTGGCCTCCGATCGATCAAGCGCCATCACCGGCTCATTGCTGACAGTGGACGACGGCCAATCCCTCTAAATCTTACCTCCCCCTCGCGGGGAGGTCGACGCGCGACAGCGCGGCGGGTGGGGCCGCGCAACGCACTCACTGCCCTTCGTTTTGCTCGCCGGGAAGATCCGTCATCGCATCGTTGCTCTCCGCATCGACCCGTATCTCGCTGATACGCGCGGCAGGGCGCGGCGCAACCGTTTTCGCGTCCACCGGCACAAGCGCCTCGATCACGGCGGCATCGGGCGGCGGCGGCACGGCAACGAATTCGAACGCCATCACATGCGCATCCTTCGACGCTTTCGGGCGCAGATGCGGGTTCGTCCACCCGCCGCTGCTGACGGCGCCATGCGCGGTGATCACCAGCTTGCCGTCATCGTTGGTGGTGACGACCGAATCCACTTTGTAGACCGGTTCCGGCGCCGTCTTGTGCGGCGCGGCAACAGCCGGCGCGATGGCGAAAATCGCTGCGAAACCAAGAGCGAGACTGCGTCTGTTTACCTGCATTGGTCCGCCAGCTAAGAAAACAAATACGGCGCAATTGAGATAGGGAGAAGGGCCATGGGTCCGTTGCAGGGCATCAAGGTTGTGGAGTTCCAAGGTATCGGGCCGGGCCCGTTCACCGCAATGCTACTTTCTGACATGGGGGCGGACGTGATCCGCGTCGACAGGAAGGGCGGACGCACGCCGAACAAGACCGAAGTCACCTATCGCGGACGCAAGGCGGTGGCGTTCGATTTGAAAAAACCCGAAGCGGTTGAAGCGGCTTTGAAGTTAATCGACGGCGCGGATGCGTTGATCGAAGGCTTTCGTCCCGGCGTGATGGAGCGTTTGGGCCTCGGCCCCGATGTGTGTCTCAAACGCAACCCCAAACTTGTTTATGGCCGCATGACCGGCTGGGGCCAGACCGGGCCGCTTGCCCAGGCCGCCGGTCACGACATCAATTACATCGCTTTAACGGGCGCGTTGCACGGCATCGGCAACGCCGGAAAGAAGCCGGTTCCGCCGCTCAATCTCGTCGGCGATTTCGGCGGCGGCGCGCTTTATCTCGCGTTCGGCATCGTCTGCGGATTGGTGGAAGCCAAACGCTCCGGCAAAGGCCAAGTGGTGGACGCCGCGATGACGGATGGCGCGGCCTCGCTGATGTCGATGTTCTACGGCATGAGCGCGATGGGCTTCTGGCAGGATACGCGCGGCGTAAACCTGTTGGATTCGGGTGCGCATTTCTACGACACCTATGAAACGAAGGACGGCAAATACGTCGCCATCGGTTCCATCGAACCGCAATTCTATCGCGAACTGCTGGAAAAGACCGGCATCACCGACAGCGCGTTCGAAATGCAGATGAACCCGCAAGGCTGGCCCGCGCTGAAGGAAAAACTCGCCGCCGTCATCAAGACGAAAACACGCGACGAATGGGATGCGATCATGCTGGGCAGCGATGTCTGCTACGCGCCGGTCCTTTCGCTCAAGGAAGCGCCCAAACATCCGCACAACGTCGCGCGCGAGACATTCGTTGAAGTCGACGGCGTGGTGCAACCCGCGCCCGCGCCGCGTTTCTCGCGCACGCCGCCGAAAGTGCAGGGCGGGGTGACGGGAGCGGACAACGAGGCTGCGCTCTCCGGCTGGGGTTTCAGCCGCGCGGAGATCGACAAACTCTCGCAGGCCGGCGCGATCTGACATGCGCTTCCTTCCGGGCACCGAAGCCCGCCGCCGCATCTATCTGATGCGTCACGGGCACGTCGATTATCTCGACCGCAAAGTCGTCGAAAGTGGCGCGATGCACGAAGTCGTGCTGACGCCGCGCGGCCAGATGCAGGCCGAAGCCGCAGGCCGCGCGTTTGCGCATGTGCAATTCGACCGCGCCGTGTGTTCGGGCTATCCGCGCACCAAGCAGACGGCGGAAGGCGTGTTGTCGTTCGTGAAAGATGCGCCATCGCTGGAGATCGACCCCGGCCTGGTCGAAATACACGGCGGCAAACTTCCGCCCGTGCGCAGCCGCGAAGAACTCATCCGCGCGATGAACGCTTTTTTCGAACGCGCGCATGAACCCGGTGCGACCAATCACGAAGGCGGCGAGGTGTTTGCCGAAGCGCAAGCCCGCGCCGTCTCGGCAATCGAACGGCTGCTCGATCAACCGGACTGGCACACCAGCCTCGTCGTCGCCCATGAAGGCATCAACCGCCTGATCCTGAGCTGGGCCTGCGGCGCGGGCCTCTGCGCCATGAGTTCATTCGAACAGGACACCGGCTGCATCAACGTGATCGATTTCGATCTGAACCGGCAGGACGGCGTGCGCCGCGCGCTCATCAAAGCCGTGAACCTCACGCCTTACAATTATCTGAAGCACGGCATGAACCTGACCAGCCTCGAAGCCATCTTCGAACGCGACGTCAACGACAAACCGCCGGGGTAAATTGCGCTCTCTCTGTCATCCCCGGCCGAGCGAAGCGCAGCTTGGCGAGGGGAAGGGGACCCAGTCGCCACCCGCCGATCGACATCCGGCCAGTTAGTCTCCGACTTTCGGTTTCGCGCGGAAATGCGGAGAACGCGAAGAAAAACGATATGACTTCGCTCGGTCTATTTGAACCTATCGCTTGTCGGTCCTTCAAATAAGGTGATTTTAACCGCTGCAGCTACTCCGCTTATCCATAAGCAGGCACCACCAAGCATCGACAGAATGCTGGAGCGTTCCCGCATTTTTGACATGCCCAGAGCTGTCTTGGCGAAAACACTTCCGTTTTTGTACGCATTCACGAGCAGCTTCCTACCCATTTCCCGGTCGCGGCGAACGCCGTGGCCGCCCGAATACATCCTTCCCAGCAGATGCATTGCAGGCGCAAAGCCACCCTCAACTGAACGGGTCAGTGCTTCCACGCCCTCCTGTGCTTTCTTTTTCATCAGGTAGAGTTGTCCCAAATGAAAATATGCGCGCGCAGAGCCCGCGTTCGCAGCGCGTTGGAGCCAAAATTCAGCAGCATCAAAATTTTTTGGCGCTCCGGTCCCCGTCATATGAACCTCTCCCAAAAACACCATGCCCAAAATATTTCCCTGCTCAGCACGCTTTTCAAATTCCAATTTGGCTTTGGAATAGTCCGGTGCTTGGCCATCTCGCGGACGAAATAGCCCGCGTAAGACTTTTAGTTCAGCGTCGTCTTCGGTGAGGTAGTTTTGGGTGGGCAATGCCATATATTCAGACACACTATCGCTTAAATATCCAACTCACACCAAACCGGCACATGATCGCTCGGCTTGTCCCAGCCGCGCACATGCTTGTCGATGCCCGATTGCTTCAACCGATCCGCAGCCTGCGGTGACAGCATAATGAAATCGATCCGAATACCATGATCCTTCTGCCATGACCCAGCCTGATAATCCCAAAACGAATACTGATTGGTTTCGGCATGGCACGCGCGGAACGCATCGGTGTAGCCGAGGTTCTGCACCCGCCGCAGCGCCGCGCGCGATTCCGGCTGGAACAGCGCATCGTTGACCCACGCCTTCGGATCGTGAACGTCATCCACCGTCGGAATAACATTGTAATCGCCCATCAGCGCCACCGGTTCTTCCAGCGCCAGCAATTCGCGCGCATGGATCTTCAACCGCTCCAGCCAGCCGAGCTTGTATTTGAACTTGTCGGTCCCGATGGGATTGCCGTTGGGCGCATAGATCGACGCCACGCGCACGATCCCGTGCTGTCCCTTCACGATGGCTTCGAGATACCGCGCGTGATCGTCCCCATCGCCGCCGGGCAGGCGAGGCGTCACGTCTTCAAGCGGGCTCTTGGAAAGAATGGCGACGCCGTTATACGTCTTTTGTCCGTGTACGGCGCAATTGTAGCCGAGGTCTTCGAACGTCTGGCGCGGAAAAGCGTCGTCGACGCATTTGATTTCCTGAAACACGACAACATCGGGATTGGCCGCCTTCAGCCATGCCACGACGGTTTCCGTGCGGGCCTTGACCGAGTTGACGTTCCAGGTGGCGATTTTCATGTGGTCTGTATGTCCGCAGAACGCAAATCACGCAACGCCCACGGCCCCCACCCGTCGCGCTGACGCGCGCCGACCTCCCCGCGTAGGGGGAGGTAAGAAAAAAGGGCGCGATCTCGAACAACTACTTACCTCCCCCTACGCGGGGAGGTCGACATCGCGGAACGCGATGGCGGGTGGGGGGTTGTGCCCAAGCCGTTGAATCAGAAAAGGAATATTTACTCCAAAACGTCCTTGAAATTAGGAATGATATAGAATATATTCAAGATCACCGAAATTCAGAGGACCAAACAACCCCATCCACGCAGCGGTATCGGCGACGGCCAGAAATCCCCTGCACCGCGACATGAGACAATACAGGGATAGGGGTGTCGCCTCATGTGCGCCGCGCGTCCATCCGCCAGTTTCGCCCGGCCTCTTTGCGACCACACCAGCTTGTGTCGGGGCGCATTGCCGCCGGGGCGTCAGGGGTGAAGGGACAATTGCCGTTGGAGGAGCAAAGGTGCGGAAGGTAGCAACGCGTGAGGGCGGCCGGCTTCTCCGCCTGCCGTAGCTCTGACCTCCGCCTCGTCACCCGTCGCGACCTCGCGAAACAGTGGCGAGGCGGAGTTATATTGGGGGTTACGGCATCAAACCGAAAAGCTGGTCCCGCATCCGCACGACGAACTGGCGTTCGGATTGTTCACCTTGAACGCAGCACCGATCAGATCGTCGACGAAATCGAGTTCTGCGCCCTGAAGGAAATCGAGTGACATCGGATCGACCAGCACCGTCGCGCCGTCGCGTTCGATCACGAGATCGTCGTCCATGCGCGTGTCGTCGAGCGTGAAATTGTACTGGAAGCCGGAGCAGCCGCCGCCCGTCACCGCCAGGCGCAGCATCATCGGTTCCGCTTCGGCCTTGAGGATTTGCGCGATCCGCTTCGCCGCCCGGGCGGAGACGGTCATCGGGGCGGGGGCCGCGGAAGAAGGAGGGGTTGCGGTTTGGGCGTCCATGGGTCCTATGTAGTCATTGCCGAAGCCATCCGCAAAGGCCATGGAAACAAAGCCCGGCCGCCTGATTCCGCCTCTTTTCGAGCCGCCCGCGGCCAAGGCCCCGTTCGCCACCAGGCCTGCCGAGAGCCGTGGCCGGTTCTATGCGGAACCCGAAAGCCCCACGCGCACCTGCTACAGCCGCGATCGGGACCGGGTGATTCATTCCGCCGCCTTCCGCAGGCTGAAGCACAAGACACAGGTTTTCGTGGAACACGAAGGCGGCGACTATCACCGCACCCGCCTCACCCATTCGCTGGAAGTGGCGCAACTGGCGCGCTCCGTTGCCCGCGTGCTGGCGGTGGACGAGGATCTGGCCGAAGCCCTCGCACTGGCCCACGATCTCGGCCACACCCCGTTCGGCCACGCGGGCGAAGCAGCACTAAGCAAAGTCACCGCCTCCATCGGCGGCTTCGATCACAATGCGCACGCGCTGCGCCTCGTCACCAAGCTCGAACATCGCTACGCCGATTTCGACGGATTGAATCTGACCTGGGAAACGCTCGAAGGCTTGGTGAAACACAACGGCCCGCTCACTGGCAAAAAGCTTCCCGCTCCCATCGCAAGCTTCGATGCGCGCATGAATCTCGATCTCGATTCCTGGCCCGGCCTCGAAGCACAGATCGCGGCATTGGCCGACGACATCGCCTACGTCAATCACGACATCGACGATGGATTGCGCGCCAAACTGTTCAGCATCGGCGATCTCGGCGATGCGCCGTTGGCGGGCGAATATGTCCGCGCTGTTTCGGCAGCCTACGGCGAACTTGAGCTGGGCCGCTTCATCGGCGAACTGGTCCGCAAGCTGATGGGCAAGCTGGTGGGCGACCTCACCACGGAAACCCGCGCGCGGCTTTCTGAGGCCAATCCGAAATCGGCGGCGGAAGTGCGGGGCCAGGGCAGGGCGCTGGCGAGCTTCTCCGAATCGATGACGCGGGACATCGGCGCGCTCAAGGGGTTCCTCTTCGATCACATGTACCGTCACCCGCTCGTCATGGCGCCCGTTGAAAAAGCACAAGGTGTCGTAGAGGAGCTGTTTACCGCCCTCAGCAGCGATCCGGGACTTTTGCCCTCGGATTGGGCTGCACTGTGCGGAGCGCCGGGCGATGCCGCCACCGGGGGCGTGGTGCGCGACTACATTGCCGGGATGACAGACCGCTACGCCCTTGAGGAATACGGCCGCATCTTCCATAGGGAGATAGAACTGTGACAGGGCCGCAGCCGGGATGATAAACTCCCGGCCGCTGTCAGGATTCTGTGGAGTTGGCATCACATGGCCAGAATCGAACCGGGCCTTTACGAGCCTTCCGACGACGTCCGCGTCTTCGACGGCGCGGAGGACGATTACGACGATGAAGGTTCCCGGCTCCCGCTTCTGATCGTCATCGCGCTTCTGGTGCTCGCGGCCTTCGCGGGCGTGGTGTGGCTTGCCTATACCCAGGGCGTACAGCGCGGCCGTCAGGACGTGCCCCGTGTGATCGCGGCCGATAGCGGGCCGGTCAAAACCGCTCCCGACCAGCCGGGTGGCGCGGCCAATCCCTACAAGGGCCTCAAGATCTACAACAACAAAGCCCCCGCCGACGCGCACGCGGGCAGCCAGCCGCTGCCCTCCATCATCACTCAACCGGGCGAACCGTTGTTCTCGGCCTTCGGCCCCAAACATCCCGCGCCTGTTCCTGCCGCTGCACCCGCTCCGGCGAAACCTGCTCCCGCGCCCGTCCAGCAGAGGGTAGCCGTCCAGGCACCGCCTCCGGCCGTCGTTCACACGGCTCCTGCACCGGTGGCGGTGGCGCCCAAACCGGCACCAGTGGCAGCCAAACCCGCGCCCGTCGTGACCAAGCCCGCTCCGGCTCCTGTGACGGTCGCCAAGGTGACGCCACCGCCCGCCGCACCCGTTACAGCCCCGGCGGTGTCCGGCGCCTATGTGGCGCAGATCGCCGCTTTCAAATCGCAAGCGGAAGCGGAAACCGGCTGGGCTGCTTTCAAGCGCAACCACGCGGCAATCCTGGGCGGCATGAGCCCGAATATCGTTTCCGTCGATCTGGGCGAGAAAGGAACGTGGTTCCGCCTGCGCACCGGCTCCTTCGCCGACAAGGCGGGGGCTGCCGCGTTCTGTGACAAGCTCAAGGCGGAAGGGGCAAGCTGCTTGCCCGCGAAAGGATAAGCGGCTCTCCCATGCGTACGCGCGCCATCTATGGCTGCGCCGGGCTCACGCTCACAGAGGAGGAACGCGCGTTCTTCCGTGAGGCGCAGCCTTGGGGCTTTATCGTCTTCGCCCGCAACATCGCGGATCGCGTGCAGTTGCGCGCGCTGTGCGATGGCCTGCGCGAAACCGTCGGCGATGCGAAAGCGCCGATACTCGTAGATCAGGAAGGCGGGCGCGTGGCCCGCATGAAGCCGCCGGAATGGAAAACGCATGCGCCGGCGCGCACCTTCGGCGAACTGTATGCGAACGATCCCGAGAAGGCGCGGGAAGCGACCTATCTCAACGCACGGCTGATCGCGCACGATCTCAACGAAGTGGGCCTCAACGTCGATTGCCTGCCGGTGCTCGATGTGCCGGTGGAAGGCGCAAGCGACGTGATCGGAGATCGCGCCTTTGCGTTCGAGCCCTCCACGATCATCGATCTGGGTCGCGCGCAGATCGAAGGCCTGACGGATGGCGGCGTGCTGCCGGTGATGAAGCATATCCCCGGCCATGGCCGCGCGGCCGCCGATACGCATTTCGAATTGCCCCATGTCACCGCGAGCGCGGATGCCCTGAGCGCGTCCGATTTCGTCACGTTCCGGAGCCTGTCGGATTGCCCGATGGCGATGACGGCGCATGTCGTCTACGACGCCATCGACGGCCAACGTCCGGCGACCACCAGCCCCAAAGTGATCCGCGATGTGATTCGCGGCGAGATTGGTTTCGAAGGCGTTCTCATGTCGGACGATCTTTCGATGAAGGCACTCACAGGTTCGATTCGCTCCAGGGCCAAGGCAGCCCTGTTCGCGGGTTGTGATGTCGTGCTCCACTGCAACGGTGGATTCGCGGAGATGCAGGAAGTGGCCGAAGAAGCCGGACCGCTGGAGGGCGCGAGTTTGAAGCGCGCCGAAACCGCGCTTTCGCATCTGAAGCCGCCTGCGAACTTCAATTGGGTGAAGGCGGAACGCCGCCTCGCGGAACTGATGGCACCCGTCGCATGAGCGAATTCGACGAAGCCTTCGACAATTTTAAACCGCAGACCGATGTCGCGCCGGAAGAGGCGCTTGTCGTGGCGGTCGATGGTTTCGAAGGCCCGCTCGACCTGTTGCTGACATTGGCACGGAACCAGAAGGTCGATCTCGCCAAGATCTCGGTCCTGAAACTGGCCGATCAATATCTCCACTTCATCGAATTGCTGGGGCCGCGGAAGCTGGAACTCGCGGCCGATTATCTGGTGATGGCGGCGTGGCTCGCCTATCTGAAATCGCGCCTGCTGTTGCCGCAGCCCGCCAATTCCGACGGCGAGCCGACTGCGGACGAGATGGCGGCGCGTCTGCGCTGGCGCTTGCAACGGCTGGAAGCGATGCGTGAAGCCGCTGCACGCCTCATGGCGCGCGACCGGCTGGATCGCGAAGTCTTTGGGCGCGGCATGCCGGAGCCCATCAATGTGGTGCGGCTGCGCACCCAGACCGACACACTCTACGACCTGCTCACCTCATATTCGACCCAGCGCGTCCGAAAGATGGGCGGCGGCGTCTACCGGCCCAAGCATGCCCCCGTCCTTCTCATCGAGGAGGCCCGCGAGCGGCTGGAACGGATGTTGGGCAAGATTCCCGAATGGAACACGCTGTCGAAGCTGTTGCCATTCGATTGGTCCGGCGGCGAGCGGCGGCGCTCGGCGCTTGCGAGCACCTTGCTGGCGTGCCTAGAACTGGCGCGCGACGGCAAGGTCGAAATCCGGCAGTTAAAGGCGTTCGATGAGGTCTATGTGAAGGACCGCACCACGCCACGGGCGGAGGCAATGCCATGAACCGGGCAGTTCGTTTGGTCGAGATCACGCAAGCAATGACAACAGAAGAAGACATTCAGATAGAACAACAGAAGCCGGAGCGAGCCGGCGAGCACCTGCGCATGATCGAAGCACTTCTCTTTGCGGCCTCGGAGCCTTTGGACGAGAAGGCGTTGTCATCCTCGTTGCCGGAAGGTGCGAACCTGAAGGCTCTGCTTTCCGAGCTTCAAGGATTGTATGAAGGCCGGGGTGTAACCCTCGTGAACGTTGCGGGGAAATGGCAATTCCGCACGGCGCCCGATTTGGCGTTCTTGCTCCGCCGCGAGAAGCCGGAGCAACGCCGCCTGTCCCGCGCCGCCATCGAGACCTTGGCGATCATCGCCTACCACCAGCCAGTCACCCGCGCCGAGATCGAGGACATCCGTGGTGTGGCCCTCTCGAAGGGCACGCTTGACGCCTTGATGGAGGTTGGCTGGATCAAAATTCGAGGCCGCAAGCGCACGCCGGGGCGCCCAGTGACCTATGGGACAACGGACAGCTTCTTGGTCCATTTCGGCCTGGAAAGCGTGAGCCACCTGCCGGGGGTGGATGAGTTGAAGGCCGCTGGTTTCCTGGAGGCGCTCCCACCCTCCGGGCTGGACGTGCCTAGCCCCTCGGACGAGCTGGCCCCCGACGAAGACCCCTACACAGGGGAGGAGGAAGGCGACGACCTCCTGACCGGCGGGCCTGACCCGGACTGAAGTTCCTCGGAAAACCCGCCCTCCGGCCAACTTGGCGTTAAGCAAGCTTGGCTATGTTCGCCGGTTCGAAGTGGCCGGTGGAACCATGTATCTCGACCGATCCGTCCGATATCTGAACGCGCTGGGGAATGCCTCGACCAGCCGCGTACTCAACCTCATGGCCATCGCCAAGGGCCACGGCGGCGAGGACGACTACAAAACGCGCGCCCTGTTCCAGTCGCCGGTGATGAACGCGGCGATCCTGCTTAAGCATCGCGTGCGGGCCGACGAGACTTATCTGTTCCTGTCGCCACGTTCAGTGGCGACCAAGGTAATCGTACCGTTCGATCTGAACGATTTGCGGCTGGGCGGGCGTTCGTTCTTCTTCGAGCAGCGCGGCTTCCAGGAAGCCATGCAGCAGATCGGTAATTATCGCGAAGGCACGATGGATCGCGATCTCGACGTACTGAAGCTCATCAACACTGTGCCGTCGCTCGATCCGTTCCTGTTGCGGGAACATCTGCGTATCCATCACTACGATATTGCGGACTGCTATTTCGCGATCAGCCAGGCCGACAAGGGCCGGATGTATGAATACGTCTCGGCGAACATTCGCTCGCTGATCCAGTTGGCGGGATTGGGCGGCAAGGAGTCTTCCACCGCGAAACTCGTTTCTGCGCTGTTGTCTACCGAAGTCGATGAAAAGCTGGCGCCGTTGCGCGCGACATTGGGACTCGATGGCGAGGCGTTTCGCGAAGGTGTGTTCAGCTGGCGCGGCTTCCTCTACTACAAATGGTGCATGCAAAACCTGTGGCCTGAGCTTCGAGATGTCGTGCGCGAATTGAAGGCCGTAAAAGCAGGTGGTGCATTAAGCGCGGAATACATCACCTATATCGGTGCATCCAAGGAACGCATTATCGAAAATATCCGCCAGACGGGCGTGCATGTGAGCAATACATTGCGCGTTTATGACAACGCCTATGCCAATTTGGTGGAGCACGGCCAGCCGTCGGCGTTCCGCGACTTTCTCTTGGGCGCGCCTGCGATGTTCCTCTCCATCGGCGAGAAGATGGGCGCGATCTCCCACATCGCCAGCTTCTGGCGTTATCGCTTCCCACCCGGACATTCCGGCCGCGCCGACGCGGAAGAACTGGTGACGATCTTCCAGGATTTCGAATCCGGTTTCGGTTTGACGCCCACACCAATGTCGGATTGGGCGGCCTAAGCCGTTTCCACCACCACCGCTTCGCCTTTTTTCAGCGCGATCGCGAGTTTCCCCTCGCGCAACGCGCGCGCGTCGCGACCGAACACTTCTTCCCGCCAGCCATGTAGGGCTGCAACGCCATCGTCTTCGAACGCGGCGAGCTTTTCGATGTCGTCGGAATTGGCGATGAGGCGCGGCGCCACGCGAGCTTCTTCGGCACGCAGACGCAGCAACGTCTTCAACAGGTCGATGGCAGATTGCGACGGCTCGTGCTTACGGCGCGGGCGTTCCATCACGAAGCCTTCCGGTGGCTGCGAATGGCGGCCCTCCGCGATGGCTTCAAGCAATCCCTTGCCCTGCCGCGAAGCGCCAAAGCCTTTCGGGACGGCGCGGATATGTTCGAGAGAGGCCGCATCTTCCGGTGGATGGGCAGCGATCTCCAGAATCGCTTCGTCCTTCAGAACGCGGTTGCGCGGCACGTCGCGTGTCTGCGCCTCGCGCTCGCGCCATGCGGCCACGGCGGCCAGGATCGCAAGGAACTTCTTGCTGGAAGTGCGCGGCTTCAGGCGCTTCCATGCATCCTTCGGCTCAAGCCGGTAAAGGTTCGGATCCCTGAGCGCCGCGATTTCCTCTTCCACCCAGCTTGTACGGTGGGTGCGCGCCAGGTCTTTCGACAACGCCTCATAGATCGTGCGCAGATGCGTAACGTCGGCGAGCGCATATTCGAGCTGGCGGGGGCTGAGTGGTCTGCGGCTCCAATCGGTGAAACGCGCGGACTTGTCGATTTCGACATGGGCAAGTTTGCGCGCGAGCGTTTCGTACGATGCCGCTTCGCCGAAGCCGCACACCATCGCGGCGACCTGTGAGTCGAACAGCGGATCTGGAATAGCGGCTGCTTGATGGAAGAAGATTTCGATGTCCTGCCGGGCAGCGTGCATCACCTTCACGATCTTGGCGTTCGTGAGCAGGGCGTGGAACGACGACAGATCGAGGCCCGCAGCCAACGGGTCGATGATCGCCTCGACGCCGGGCGCCGCCACCTGGATGAGGCAGAGCTTGGGCCAATAGGTCTGATCGCGCATGAACTCGGTGTCGAGCGCGATGTAGGGGGCTTTGGCCAGTTCGGCCGTCAGGACTTCCAGTTCCCCCGTGGAATCCACAATCCGCATAGATCGGCTATAACGGATTCGGGCCGTCCGTGTATGGGAATTTCGGCTACTGGGCGTATTTTCTCAGGGGCCTGACAGCCCCACGGTCTGTCCGGGAAAGCCTGCGGCATCGAAATATCGTCGTCCTCCGGCCGACTGCCGGTCCAGGCGGGTGACCCGACCGTTAGCGGCGGGTTGGGACTCCAAATGTTCGCGCGTAAAAGCCACCGGCTTGCCGCCTTTAAGGGCTTCCGAGATCACGCGACCTGTGAGAGCTCCTTTGGGCATGATGTCGAGGTGGAGCAACCCGGCCAGCGTCGGCGTAATATCCGCGTTGCTGATTGGCGCGGGGTCGGCGAAGTGTCGCCGGAAATCCGGCCCAAACGCGGCCATGAAATTTCGCGTATCGGAACGGCTGAAACTGCCATGCATTCCCTGGCCGGTCTTCAGAGATGTATCGGCATATTCGGCGGCGCATAGCAGCAACGGTTCGCAACCGGGCAGGGCAGATGAAGCGAAGCTGAAGATGATTGCAGGCTGAGGTGTTTTTGCGCTGCCGCGATAGTTGATGGCACTCATCGGTAATGTGCCGGGTATTTCGCCATATTTGTCGTCGACGAATATGCCGCTCACATAGATCTGTTTCGTCAGGAAATCGACGATCTGGTGCAACCGTTCGTTCGAATTATGCGCAGGCAGATAAATTAGCTCCGAGCCGCCATTGGCGACCACGATGACTTCCGGCGCCTTGGGATCGTTGCCGATGAACCCATTACCAAACGCGGGATGATGGCCCGCGCGATAATCCACATTGCGCTTCAAGTTGGGATCGAACAGCGGCAAATTAAGTTCGGATGCAATGTCGATGGCGACGAAGCCGCTTGGGAGATCGACAGGATCGCCGCTGTCAGTCTCAAATTCGGCGGCTTTGCTCGTATTGCGGTTCACGGATTTGACGATGGTCGAAAAGCCGTGATCGGCAGTGATGAAAACGTTCGTCGTGCGATTCAAACCTTGGGATTTCAGCGCCCCCATAAGGCCGGCAAACGTATCGTCGGCATCACGTACCCCCGCGACAGCACTTGGGCCGTTGATGCCGTATTGGCTTTGCGCCGTCGGAAGTTTAGCCGCGCTATCCTTGGTTCCGTGCTGCGAGGCATCGGGGTCGCGCGACCAGAACACGAGCACGAAGGGCTTGCCGCCCGCTTTCAATTTCGGCAGCACCACTTTCGTTGCAACTGCGAGCATGTAGCTGTTCTGATCGGTGTTGGGCACGGCCGTCTTGGGCGCGCTCGGCGGCAGTCCGGCGTCGGCGATAGCCCTGGCGATATCAGGCGGAACAGGAAGGCCGTTCGGCTTTCCAATGACGTCGTCTATGACGATGGTTTGCGTGCCATCGCGCGCGGTGATGTCCTGTATGGCAGTGGGGCCGGTCTTGCCGATGGCAGCTGTCGCAAACCCGGCCGCGCGCGCAGCCGCTAGCAGCGTTGTTTCGTTGAGGTAGTTGCCGCCGAATTCCGCGTTCATTAGCCCCAGCACCTCGTCGTCTTCGAGAAAGGGCGTCGAGGTTTTGCCGAAATCGAGCCGGCTGACGAAAACTGAATTCCCGAAATTTCCCGTGTCGCCGATGTAATGCCCCGTAGCGATGGCTGACGCATTGACCGTTGTAATGGTGGGGTAGACCGAGTGGCTGTTGACGAAATCGACACCGCGCTTCTTCGCGGCATAAAGGGCGGGCGCGCGTTCCGGCGTCACGCTGTCATACCGCAAGCCGTCCGCCACGAAGACGACGACGTTGTGGGTTTTGTCGGCGGCGCTGGCGGGCAGGGCCGTGGTCAGTGTCAGAATGAGGACCGCGGAAATCAGTCGCTTCAAGGTCGTAAATCCCCTTTGATCCCGGCAGGTTAACCGGCCTTTGCGACAGTTGGGTAGCGCCCTTGACTAAGTCCGGCCCCGCCCGCCACATACGCCGCTTTTCGAGGGCCCGACATGCACGCTTATCGCACCCATACCTGCGGAGAACTGCGCGCGGCACAGGTGGGCGAGACCGTGCGGCTGTCAGGCTGGGTCAATCGCCGCCGCGACCATGGCGGGCTTCTGTTTATCGATCTGCGCGACCACTACGGCATCACCCAATGCGTTGTGGAACCGGATGGCGCCGCCTTCGCCGAAGCCGACAAGGCGCGGGCCGAATGGGTGCTCACCGTGACCGGCAAGGTGGTGGCGCGCATGCCGGAAACCGTGAACAAGGATCTGCCGACTGGCGAAATCGAAATCCGTATCGAGCAGGTCTCGATTCAGTCCGTGGCGCAGGAATTGCCGGTGCCGGTGTTCGGCGAACTCGAATACCCCGAAGAGACACGGCTGAAATACCGC
>Ga0070661_100000196_pt1 | contig 50078 bp, 27 predicted proteins | sample KBSC43metaG_FD_64663 | JGI IMG/M metagenome (GOLD analysis project Ga0070661, IMG submission 64663) | Corn rhizosphere microbial communities from Kellogg Biological Station, Michigan, USA - KBS C4-3 metaG | ecosystem: Host-associated > Plants > Roots > Rhizosphere > Soil ... | reverse complement strand
TTCCTGCAGATTCTCATCGAGAGCATTTCCATCGCGCTGATGGGCGGCGTGCTCGGCGTGGGCGTGGGCATAGGCCTCGTGCAGCTCATCATGGTGATCGCGCCGGGCGACAGCGAGCCCTACATCTCGACGGGTAGCGTCATCCTCAGCATCGCTTTCGCCACGGCGGCGGGCGTGATCTCGGGCATCTATCCCGCCGTGCAGGCGTCGCGTCTCGATCCGATCCAGGCGCTGCGTTACGAATAGCAATCGGGCGCGCGTAACGAGCGCCACATTGCGAATATCGGTTGCTCCTCGGGATGACGGGGAAGGATCGAGTGTGTCGTTGGCAGGCTTTCTTTTGTGAATCGTCTTTCACTACGAAGCCACCGAGTGGGACTCCCCCGGCCGACTGATCCGAAGCGGCGCGGATACGCGAATTCTCGTTGACGCTGTCTGCAACACGTCATTATATACGATCATTTTACTCGTTATTAATCGAGTAAAATGCCTTCCAACCCATACGGCAGCAGTGAAAACGAACTTTTACCCAATCTGGCAACGGCGGTTTCTAAGAATAACACGATCATTTAAATCGTATTAATTTTAGAGACTGACTTTCTTCGCTGAGCTTCGCCATGGTTTGCCCGTCCGCCGGTTTTTCGTTGGCTCGTCGTCGTTTCGCCCGTGGGGCGATGGCGGCTGGGTTGACGTTGCTGGCGTTTTCCGCCGAGGCGGGTGATATCCTCCGCGGTGGGACGGCCACTTCTTCATCTGCGCGAAGGAGTGGACCTTCCGCGGCGAATGCCGGCAGCGATGCGGCGACACGGGCGCAGGGACACGCGCGCGACCGGCTGGCGCGCACGACCCAATCGCTCGATGCCGTGAAGGCGATGCAGGCCGCCGCGCGCGCTGCCGTCACGGGGCGCGGCGTGACTTCCGGGGCAAAGGGGAAACTGCCCCGGGTGACCGATGGGCTCTCGGCGAATGGCTTGAAGCTGGCGGCCGGCGTGCCGAAAAATTTGCGACGTCCGAAGGTGGGCGAGAACGCGGCGCTGTGGGCCGGCGCGGAGTTGCCGCGGCAAACCTCGGGCGGCGGCGAAACGGACGTGACGATTGTGCAGACCGCGCAGCAGGCCGTCTTGAACTGGGAGAAATTCAACGTCGGGAAAAAGACCACGCTGACGTTCGACCAGAGCGCGGGCGGATCCGACCGCGGCAAGTGGGTGGCCTTCAACAAGGTCAACGACCCGAGCGGGCGGCCGTCGCAGATCCTCGGCTCGATCAAGGCCGACGGTCAGGTTTACGTGATCAACCAGAACGGCATCCTCTTTGGCGCGCAGAGCCAGGTGAACACGCACACGCTGGTCGCGTCGGCCCTGCCGATCAACGACACGCTCGTCGGCCGCGGCCTGCTCAACAATCCGGACACGCAATTCCTCTTCTCGGCCATCGCGTCGGACCCGCTGGACATGGACGGGACCCCGCAGGTGCTCAGCCAGATCGTGGACTCGCGCGAGCGCGTGCAGCTCGCCTACACGAACCGGAACGGCGATTCCGTGAAGCTGACCGCGGGCGTGGATTACGCGCTGAGCGTGGATGCGAGCCGCCGCGCGACTGTGACGCTGACCGACGAGGGCGTAGCGCGGTTGAAATCGAGCGAACCCGCTCTTGGCCTGAAGCCGGACACGACGCTGGTCGCGAACTACGTGGGCTTGAGCGGCGACGTGACGGTGCAGGCCGGGGCGCGGCTCACCAGCCCCACTTCCGCCTCGAAGGTGGGCGGCCGCGTAATGCTCGCCGGCGCGAACGTGACGAATGCGGGAGAGATCGCCACGCCGGATGGCCAGACGATCCTCGCGGCGGGACTGCAACTCGGCGTGGTGGCGCATCCCGGCGACGATCCCAGCCTGCGCGGACTCGACGTTTTCGTGGGCGATGTCGCGAATCCCTTTTCCAAAAACGGGGCGATTCGTGCCGGCACGGCGATCAACGATGGCCTCATCGAGGTGCCGCGGGGCAATGCCACGATCACCGGCCGCAGCGTGCAGCAGAACGGCTTCATCGACAGCACGACGTCGGTGTCGCTCAACGGCCGCATCGACCTCGCGGCGAACTATGGCGCGGTGAACAACCCCGCCTACGATCCCGCGCTCGGCAACAAGGAGCAGTTCGTCTATCGTTCCACGGGGATCGTCACGCTCGGGCCGGACAGCGTCACCCGCATCCTGCCGGAGTGGTCGAGCGACGAAACCGCGGCGGCCACGGAGCTGCCGCTGAACTCGCAGGTGAATATCACGGGGCTGGCCGCGCATCTGGGGACGAATGCGCTGGTCTGGGCGCCCGGTGCCGACGTGAGCGTGAAGGCGGGAGCCTGGAATTTCGTGCCCAGCACGGACGCGTCGGTGCCGCCGACATCGACCTTCGTCTTTGCCACCGGGCAAATTTACGCCGAGGGCGGTGCCGCCATCGACGTGGCGGGCTCCACGGCGGTGGCCGTGCCGCTCGACCAGAACATCCTCCACGTCGAATTGCGCGGGGCGGAGCTGGCGAATTCGCCCCTCCAACGCGATGGCGCGTTGCGCGGCACGACGATCACGATCGACGCGCGGCAGACGGGAACTTTCGCCGGCCGGTCGTGGGTGGGCACGCCGCTCGGAGATGCGAGCGGGTTCCTCGGTCTGCTCCAGCGGGACGTGAGCCAGCTCACCGCGGCTGGTGGCACCGTGGACCTGCACGCCGGCGCCAGCGTGGTGCTGCAGCGGGACGCGTCGATCGATGTCTCGGGCGGATGGCTGGACAATGCCGGCGGCCTCGTGAAGACAACGAAACTGGTGCAAGGCAGCCGCCTCGTCGACATCGCGGACGCGACGCCGGACCAGCTCTACGACGGCGTTTACGATCCGAGCTCCACCGAGGTGCATTCCAAATGGGGGATCACGCGCACGTTCCGGCATCCGTTCGATCTGAACGGCGCGCACTACGAGGCGGGCTACGTGCAGGGTGCGGATGGCGGCGCGATCACCATCACCGCGCCGTCCATGGCCCTCGACGGCCGGCTCACCGGGACCACGATCAAGGGCCCGCGGCAGGTCCGCGAGACGGCGACGACGAGCACCGCGCCTGCGGCCTCCACGCTGGCGCTCACGTTCAAGTCGCAGGATCCCGCGCCGCGATTCGGCGATGAGTTTTCCGACACGTCGCTCACGCCGCCGAAGATCGTCTTTCGCTCCGATGTCGCGCAGCGCGCGGTCGCGGCCTTCGCGCTGGACGCGGAGGGCATCCCGCTCGCGCTGCCCGGGATCGATGCGGAGGGCCTCGCCGATCCGCTCGCGCTCCCGGCCGGACGTGCGGCGAAGGTGGTGCTCTCACCGACGTTGCTCACCGACGACGGGTTCGGCGGCCTTACGGTCGAAAACGGCGCGGGCGATATCACGGTGCCAATGGGAGTCGATCTCGTGGCGCCGGCGAAGGGCTCGATCACGCTGGACGGTCGCAATGTCACGATCCTCGGCGACGTCCATGCACCGGGCGGCACGCTCAGTTTTACGGCGAACAACATCTCGCCCTATCTCGCGGCGCAGTTGAAGGCCGAGGCGGGCAAGGACAACCGCGATCCCGATTTCGCCGTGCCGGCGGCGCTGGCACGGAACGGCAATTTCGTGCTCGGGGCCGGGGCTTCGCTGGACGTGGCCGGCCTGGTGCTCGACGAGCGATCGGGAGCGGCCGATGCGACCCTGCTGCCGATCGTGCTCGCCGGCGGAAGCGTGGACATCACCGGCTATCGCGTGAGCCTCGCGCCCAAAAGCAGCGTGGATGCATCGGGCGGCGTGCAGGTTACGGCGCAAAGCGAAATTCGCTACGGCGACGCGGGCGCGATTGCGATCAAGGGCGGGGCGGACCCGAACCTCGCTTCCGCGCTGCCGCGGTGGAAGCGCCACGGCGAGCGCACGGAATTTCTGCTCGGCGGCTGGCTGCATCTTGGCGGGCAGTTGACGGCGGCGTCCGGTGCAAAGGGCGGTTCGCTGGCGTTGCAGGCACCGTTCATCCAGGTGGGCGGATTCTCGACCGAGCGGCACGCGCTCACGCTGGCGCCGGATTTCTTCGACGAGGGCGGATTCACGCGGTTTACGCTCACGGGGCTCGGCGGCGCGCTTGGGATCGGCGCCGACGCAAAGTTTCTGCCGGGCATTGTGATCGCGGCGGACACGGTGCTTTCGCCGCGCGTGCAAAATCTCCAGGCGGTGCCGTTGACGCCAGGCGAAGGACTGACGCTGCGAAGCGTGGTCGCGCCGCGCGGGGAACGCGATGCCGTGAGCCTGAGTTTCGACAGCCCCGGCGTGGACGACATTTTTTCCGCGATGCTGATTCGCGGAGATCTCGTGATGAACTCCGGCGCCGCGATTCGGACGGATCCTCTCGCGGCGGTGGCGCTTTCCGGCGACACGGTGGCGGTGCTGGGCTCGATCTCCGCGCCGGCTGGCTCGATCTCGATCAAGGGCGGGACGAATTCGGCGAAGCTCTTCCGCTTTGCCTCGCCGCAGGACGAGCGGCCGACGCCCACGGTTTACATTGGATCGCAAAGTCGCCTCTCGACCGCGGGGACCACGGTGCTCACGCCGGACCCGCATGGACGCCGCGTTGGCAGCGTGCTCTCCGGCGGCGAGATCGCGGTGGCCGGCAACATCGTGGCGGCCCGCGGCGCGGTGCTCGACGTATCCGGCGCGGCGGGTCAGCTCGACCTCGATCCCGCCGAAGTGGACGCAGCGGCGTCGTTGGCGATCTCGCCGATGAGTGGCCTCACGCAGCCGCTCGCGTCGTTGGTTTTCGTCTCCGCGCGGGTCGAGAGCGACGCGGGGGATATCACCCTCGCTGGAGGCCAGGAGTTGTTCACCGACGCGACGCTGCTTGGCCGGGCGGGTGGGCCGAGCGCCCGTGGCGGCACATTGACAGTGTCGTCGGGGAGGTTCGTGCGCAGCGACTCCACCGTGCCGGTCACGCCGATGACGACGACGCTGCTCGTGACGCAGAGCGGCGACACGATTGCCACGCCGTCGGGGATGTTGTTTTTCGGGGCGGGCGGGGGGCCGGCCATCGGGCAGCCGGTGCTGAATTCGTTTGGTGGGGTGGCCGTCGGGCTCGGGCACTTCGTCGCGGACGACTTTCTCGCCGGAGGGTTCGACTCGCTCGCGCTCGAGGGCACGGTGCGGTTCCGCGGGCCCGTTGCGATCGAGGCGCCCGGCAGTATCAAGGTCGGCACGGGCGGCGTGATCTACGCCGACGATACGGTGGATATCGCCGCGCCCTACGTCGCGCTCGGCACGCCCTTCAAGGCGCCGATCCTTGCGACCCAGGATCCCACGCCCTTTGGCACCACGCAGGTGCCGATCAATTTTGCGCCGGTCCACGGCCCCGGCCGACTCACGGTGCGCGCCAGCTTGATCGACATCGGCAATCTTTCGCTGCGCGGCATTGGGCGCGCCGACTTCCTGGCGGACGGTGGCGATATTCGAGGCGCGGGCACGTTGAACATCGCCGGGCACTTGTTGTTCCGCGCCGGGCAAATCTACACGCCCACGGCCCAGAAATTCACCGTCGTCGCCTATGATTATCCGATGGCGAAGGCGGGCGCCGCGCCGGGCGTGGGATCCGTGCGCATCCAGGCCTCGGGCGTGCGGCCGCTGCCGCTCTCCGCGGGTGGAGAGCTAAGCATTTACGCGAGCCACATCCGGCAGGACGGCACGCTGCGCGCGCCGATGGGCACGATCAACCTCGGCTGGGACGGCACGGGCGACCGTCCGAACGACCTCATCGCCGGTCCGAACGCGAATTTTCCGATCACCCGCCGGTTGGTCCTTGGCCGGCATGGCATCACGTCCGTTTCGGCGGTGGATCCGCTCACCGGCGAGGGCGCGCTCATTCCCTACGGCGTGAGCATCGACGGAAATTCGTGGATCGCGCCGACCGGCGAGGACGTGACGTCCACGGGATTTCCGACGAAGAATGTCTCGCTCTCGGCGGCAAAAATCACGACCGCACGAAAGTCACAGATCGATCTGCGGGGCGGTGGCGACCTTACCGCGTATCGCTGGGTGCCCGGCAACGGCGGCACCGAGGACATTCTCGCCGCCGAGGGCAGTTTCGCGGTCATTCCCGGATACTCCGCGAACTACGCGCCCTACGCGCCGTTCAACGACAGCCCGCTCGCCACGAACCTTCTCGCCGACGCTACGGATCCCGCCTCACAGGCCGCCGGTTACGTGAACGCAGGCCTTCGCGTCGGCGATCAGGTCTATCTCGGGGCCAGCACCGGGCTCGTCGCTGGCGCCTACACGCTGTTGCCCGCGCGTTACGCCCTGCTGCCCGGCGCGGTGCTCGTGACGCCGAAGAGCGGCGCGGCGCTGGGCACGCTCGCGTTGGCTGATGGCTCCAGCCTCGTGGCCGGCTACCGATTCAACGGACTTGCGAATCCCGCCGCGCCTGCGCAATTCACGCGCTTCGAGGTCGCACCGGCGGATGTCGTCCGCGCCCGCGCAAATTACGTCGATCTTTCCGCAAACGAGTTTCTGCGCGCTGCCGCGGTCGAACAAAATGCGACCCTTCCCGTGCTGCCCCGCGACGCGGGCCATCTCGTCTTCCAGGCCACCGAGGCCCTTCAACTTCGCGGCGCCGTGCGCGGACAATCGATTGCCGACGGGCGCGGGGCGTTCATCGACATCAGCAGCGAGACGGACATCCTGATCGCCGGGGCGAAGGCGCTGCGCACCGCGCCGAAGGATGCGCTTGTGCTCGAGGCTGGCGTGCTGAGCGGCTGGGACGCGGAAAGCCTGCTCATCGGCGGCATTCGTCGGACCACCGCGGACGGCACGACGGTCGAGGTCCACACGGGCCGCATCACGGTGGATAATGCCGGCACGCCGCTCACCGCGCCGGAGATCATTCTCGCGGCGAGCGATGCGCTCACGCTCGCGCCGCGGTCCGAGATCGCGCAGAGCGGCCGGCTCACGCGCGTTGCGGATCCCCTGCTGGTCGATGGAAACGGCGCGTTGCTGCGGGTGAGCAGCGACGAGAGCGCGGCGATCCAGCGCACGAACGTCACGGACACCGGCGACGCGCAGTTCACCATCGGCGCGGGCGCGCGGCTGTCCGGCGCAAGCCTCACGCTCGACTCCAGCAACGCCATGTCGCTCGATCCGCGCGCCCGCCTGCTCGGCGATGCCGTGTCGCTCGATGCCGGTCGCATCGCGGTGCGTCTCGACTCGAAGGCCGACATCGATCCCTCTTCGGCCCTGGTGCTTGGCGGCCGGGCCCTGCGCGACCTCGCGGGGAGCGATTCGCTGTCACTCCTGAGCTACTCCTCGCTCGACTTTTACGGCGCTGGAAAATTTCGCCTCGATGGCGCGCTGGCGCTGCACGCCGGCGAGATTCGCGGCTTCCAGACTGGCGAAGGCGCCGCCGACATTTCCGCCGATTCGCTCCTGCTCGACAACGCCGGCCTCGCCACGCAGCCGGGCGCGACGCAGGCCGCGAGTGGGTCGCTGTGGTTCCGCGCGCAAACGCTCACGCTTGCCCGCGGCCGCATCGATATCGACCAGTATGCCTCCGTCGAACTCGACGCCTCGCGCGGCATCCGACTCGAGAAGAACGGCCACCTGATCGTGCAGAATGACCTCACGACGCGCACTCCGCGCATTTCGGCCGAGGCGCTGGCCACGCACGGCATCCGCGCGGGTGGCGACCTGCGCGTGCTTTCCGCCGGTCACGCCAGCGAACTGGTGGATGCCGGACTCGGGGCGAGCCTCGTTTTGCAGGGCGGAACGGGCGTTGCGGTGGAGTCCGATATTTATCTCCCGAGTGGCGCGTTGACGTTGCGGGCGATCACGGGCGACGTGACGGTCGCGGGCCGGCTGGACGTCGGCGGGACGGCGCAGACGTTCAACGACCTGGTCAAGACCACCGACGCCGGCGACATCACGCTCACGGCGGATACCGGCCGCATCGTGTTGAAAAAGAGCGGCACGCTGGCGGTGGCGGCGGATGCTCGCGGCGGCAACGCAGGCCGGCTGGTGATCGATTCGCTGGGCGGCGCCGCGGTGCTCGACGGCTCCCTCAAGGGCGACGCAGGCAAGGACGGAACGGGCGGTTCGTTTGCCCTCGACACGCTCAGCCTGGCGTCGCCCGTGGCAATCAATGCCGAGCTGAACGACGGCGGCTTCACCGAGTCGCGTGACTTCCGCATCCGCACCGGCGACGTCGTGCTCGGCGGCAACGCGGTCGCGCGAAATTTTGCGCTGTCGGCGGATGCCGGGTCCATTCGCGTGACGGGCACGGTGGATGCGTCCGGCGCGACGGGCGGGACGATCGCGCTGAGCGCCGCGGGCGATCTGGTGCTGGCGCCCGGAGCGGAGCTGACGGCGGCCGGTCGGGATTTCAGCCATGCCGGCAAGGGTGGCGCCATTACGTTGGAAGTGGGTGCGGAGATCAACGGCGCCTTCGACGCGGCAGCCACGCTCGATCTGCAGGCAGGCTCGAAGATCGATCTGTCGGTGGCCTCCGCGAACGACCAGAGCGCGGTGCTCGGTCGCTTCACCGGCACGCTGCACCTCCGCGCCCCGCAGAACGCCGCCGGCGACGATCTGCAAGTCGCGGCCATCGGAGCCACGATTCGCGACGCGTCGAGCATCGTCGTCGAGGGCTATCGAATTTACGATCTCTCGGGCTCGGGAGGAACGATCGACGCGACCGTGCGAAACCAAGTGAAGGCCGACGGCATCACCTTCGCCGGAGATGCCGGTCAGCCCGCCACCGCGAGCTACACGGCCATGTTGGACCGCGTCCTCGGGGGCAACGCCGGCCTTGCGACTGTGCTGACGATTCGTCCCGGGGCGGAGCTGATCAATTCCTCTGGCGACCTCACGCTCGGCACGGGCGAGACGTCGCGGGTGAGCAACGATTGGAATCTGGACGCCTTCCGCTTCGGGCCGCGCAGCGTGCCAGGTGTTCTCACGCTGCGCGCCGCCGGCGACCTGATCTTCTACAACGCGCTGCAGGACGGATTCGCCATCACAATCCCGAACGAGGCCTACCGCGCGGATTTGCTGCCCTTCAATCCGCTGCTGCCCGGGAATGCCCAGTCGTGGTCGTATCGGCTCGTGGCGGGTGCGGATTTCGCGGCGGCGGATTTCCATCGCGTGCAGCCGCTGTCCAGCCTCGGGCCCGATTCCGGTTCTCTGCGTCTCGGCAAGGACAACGGCGCAAATGCCGTCAGCGGCGGAAAAAATGCGACGACTTTCAAGGCGATCACCGGCGGTGGCAGCGGAAACAACAATACGAAAAATCGCTATCAGGTGATCCGCACGGGTTCGGGCGACATCGACATCGCGGTCGGGCGTGACGTGCGGTTGCTCAACCAGTTCGCCGCGATCTACACCGCGGGCACGGCGGTCGCGGATGCCACGCTCGGCGGGACGTTCGACGTCCCGAATCTCGATCTCAGCGGCGGCAACGGCAGCAACGCTCTGGGCGTGAGCCAGCAGGACCCCGCCTCCCACGCGCAATACACTTTCGGTGGCGGAAACGTGCGCATCGCGGCCCGGAACGACATCGGCCACTACACGATTCGCGATGGCGAACTCGTCGCCGATTCCGAGTTGCAGATGCCGAACAACTGGCTGTATCGCCGAGGGCAGATCGATCCGCTCACCGGCGAGTTCGGAACCGGTGCGCGGAAGATCGACCCGCTGGCGCCCCTCGACACGCAGTCCACGACGTGGTGGGTGGATTTCTCGAACTTCTTCGAGGGAGTCGGCGCGCTCGGCGGTGGCGACGTGCGAGTGATGGCCGGGCACGACGTGGCGAACGTCGATGCCGTCGCGCCCACGAACGCTCGCATGCCGAAAGGTCGGCCCGATGCCGCCGCCCTCGTCGAACTCGGCGGCGGCGACGTGACCGTGCAGGCCGGCCGAAACATCGACGGAGGCATTTATTATGTCGAGCGCGGCCAGGGCACGTTGCGGGCCGGAGCGCAAATCCTCACAAACGCCACGCGCGCCTTTCCCTCGGATGGCACCACGTTGAGCACGCGGCCGGATCTCGCCTGGCTGCCGACGACGTTGTTTCTCGGCAAGGGAGGCTTCGACGTGTCGGCCCGCGGCAACGTCCTGCTCGGCCCGGTGGCCAATCCCTTCCTGCTGCCCGCGAGCATCAACAACGGCGCGCTCTACAAGACGTATTTCTCGACCTACGCGTCCACCAGCGGCGTGGACGTGCTCTCGTTGGGTGGCGACGTCACGTTGCGGCAGGCCTCCACGCGGGCGGGCGACAATAGCGGCGGCAACGTTACGCCGCTGCTCCAGGCCTGGCTGCAGGAGCAGTTTGTGCTCTCCAGCGCGACCTCGTCGGTGAAGGGCGCTTCCTACGCGCAACCGTGGCTGCGCATCGGCGAGACCAGCGTAAACGCCTTCGGCACGGTTTCGGCCCTACTGCCGCCGACCGTTCGCGCCACGGCCTTCGCGGGGGACATCGATGTGGTGGGAGGGCTCGCGTTGTCGCCGGCCGCCCGGGGCACGCTTGACCTTGCGGCCGGAGGGTCGATCAACGGCCTGCAGCCGAACGGCGTGGGCTCGCTGGACGGGGTCGAGACGACCTTCTGGGGCGCGAGCGTCATCAATGTCTCCGACGCGTCGCCCGCCGTCATTCCGGGCATCGCCTCGCCGCTCGCGTATCAAAACATCGTCGGCACCGCGTCGTTCGCCGCGAAGACTTCGTTGAACGATTTCCTGTCCGCCACGGATGCGGCCTTCCGCGAAACGGGCGCCACCGACAGCGTGCTGGAGGTGCGGCAGGCCCTCCATGCGCCGGGTCCGCTCCACGCCGGCGACAAATCCCCGGTGCGGCTCTACGCGCGGACGGGAGACATCTCCGGGCTCACGCTCTTTGCCCCGAAGGCGGCGCGCGTGATCGCCGGGCAGGACGTGAGCGACGTCGGCCTCTACGTGCAAAACATCGCCGCGGAGGACATCAGCATCGTGGCCGCGGGCCGGAATCTCCTGGCCTACAACGCGAGCGCGCCATCGCGAGTCGCGGCTGCGGCTCCCGGAAACCTCGTGAACTTTACGGACCAGGCGCCGCTCTCGGGCGACATCCAGGTCAGCGGTCCGGGCACGCTCGAAGTGCTTGCCGGCCGCAACCTCGACCTTGGCACGGGAGCCAGCAACGCGGACGGCACGGCGACAGGCATCACCACGATCGGCAACGCGCGCAATCCGTTCCTTGGCGCCGACGGGGCGAGAATCGTGGCCGGGGCCGGCATTGGCCCCGCGGCAGGCCTTGCCGACAGCACGCTGGATTTCGACGCCTTCGTCGCGGACTTCCTCACCGGCCCGGGCGCGGCGGGTTATCTCCACGAAATAAATCCCAAGCTCACGCCGACGACGTTTGCGGCCCTGCCGGCGGAGGAGCGCGACCGGGTGGCGCTCGAGGCGTTCTACCTTGTGCTGCGTGACGCGGGGCGGGCCCATGTCGCCGCGAACAACGCCGGCGTGAGCGACTACGCGGCGGGCTTTGCCGCAATCGCCGCGTTGTTTCCCACCATTGACGACAACGGCGTTCCGATCACGGGGAATATCCTGACGCGTTCCCGTGACATCCGCACCAAGAGCGGCGGCGACATCGCGCTCTTCGTCCCGCGCGGCGAATTGCGCCTGGCGAACAGCACCGTGGGCAACCCGCTGGTTCCGCCCGGCATTGTCACGGAAAGCGGCGGCAACGTTTCGATCTTCACCCGGGGCGACGTCGATATCGGGATCGGCCGCATCTTTACCCTCAAGGGCGGCGACATGGTCATCTGGTCCTCCGAGGGAAACATTGCCGCCGGCGCCGCAGCAAAGACCGTAAAGTCCGCGCCGCCCACGCGCGTGCTCATCGATCCGCAAAGCGCCGACGTGCAGACCGACCTCGCGGGCCTCTCGACCGGCGGCGGCATCGGCGTGCTTGCGACCGTGGCCGGCGTGGCCCCGGGCGACGTGGACCTCATTGCGCCCACCGGCGTGGTCGATGCGGGCGACGCCGGCATTCGGGTTTCCGGCAATCTCCACATCGCCGCGACCCGCGTGTTGAACGCCAGCAACATCACCGTTGCCGGCACGACGAGCGGCGTGCCCTCCGCGCCCGTTGTCGCCGCGCCGAACATCGCCGGCCTCACCTCTGCCTCGAACGCCGCCGGCGCCGCGAACAGCGCGGCCAGCAGCGTGGCAAACCAGGCCCGCCAGCAGGTCGCGCCCGACGAAACGCCGTCCGACATCACCGTCGAAGTGCTCGGCTACGGCGGCGGCGACGATTCCGCCTCGCTCTAAAATTCCTCCGATTTCCAGCCCGATGAAATTCCGCCTTCCCCTTCTGCTCGCCTCGGCTTTTCTCGCCGTCCCCGCATTGGCCGCCGATCCCGCCGCCAAGGACGACGCCGATTTTCTGCTCGGCCGCGCCTACCTCAATGGCAACGGCGTGCCGAAGGATCCGCAGAAAGCCGCGGCGCTGTTTCGCCAGGCGGCGGAGCAGGGCAACTTCAAGGCGCAGCACAATCTCGGCCTGATGTATTCCGAGGGCCGCGGTGTGAAGGTCGACCGGGCGGAAGCCATCAAATGGCTGCGAAAATCCGCGGAGCAAGGGACCGTTCGTTCGCAGGTCGCGCTCGGCGATCTTCTCGCCAGCGAAGCCCCGCCGCTTCAGAACGTCAAGGAGGCGGCGGAGTGGTATCGACGCGCCGCGGAGCAGGGCGACGCCCGGGCGCAACAGCGCCTCGGGGAGTTGTATTTCACGGGCGAGTCCGGCTTCGAGAAGGACCCCAAAGAGGCGGCCAAATGGCTGGGCAAGTCGGCCGCGCAGGGCAACGTGGCGGCGCGGAATGCCCTGGGTGTGCTCTACGAGCGCGAGTTTGCGGACAAAGCCGACGAGGCGGAGGCGGCGAAGCTTTACGAGCAGGCGGCCCGCGCCGGAAACGCGAAGGCGCAGAGCAATCTCGGCCGGCTCTACTACGAGGGAAAAGGCGTCGATTCGGATCTCGTAAAAGCCTACGCCTGGCTCGCGGTAAGCAGCGCGGCGGGGGAAATCACCGCTCAGAATTTACTGCCGGCCGTGGAGAAAGCCCTCACGCCCATCCAGCTCGCCGAAGGCAAGCGGCTCGCCCGGGAGTTCACCGCGGCGGTGAAAGCACCGGTCGCGACGCCATCCCGTTAATTTGCGGCTGTCTCGCGGTTGGCGGCTTCGCGAGCCGCCTCGCGCCGCATCAGGTCGAACGCCGCCCAGCCCCACTTGGCGCGAAAGAGATTTTCCTCGGGCGTGAAGACCTGCAGCCGGGAACGGCGCGGAGTTTCGCTGGTCGGATCGGTCGGGACGGTGGCGGAGTCCGCGACGTAGGTAGCGTCGATTGCGGTGGCAGAAACTCCGGTTGCCGAGGAGCGGCGGCTGGCGGTTGACGGTTCGGCGGAAGCGGTCGCGTCATTGGCCGCCGAGGCGGACGAATTGTCGTTTGGGGAGGTTGCTTCCGATCCCGTGGTCGGAGCGGCCGCTTCCGGCGTGACGTCAACTGCCAGGCCGGGCTGACCGGCTGGGCCCGTGCCGAGGTTTTCGGCGACGGCGACGCGCATGCCTCGGAAATGCAGGAAATTCCCCGGGGCGGAGGATTCCACGGGCACGCTGGTGGGCGCGTTGGCCGCGGTCGGCGACGTGGGGTTGTTCGAGGTTGTCGCGATCGGGGCCATCCGGCCGGGAAACGCGATGACGGGTGCCGTGGCGGCGGCTACGGACAATGGTGGTGAGGACGGGATCGGAGCGGACGCACCGGCGGGAAAGAAAACCGGCCCGGAGGCTCGGGGGGCAACGGCGGAAGGGGCCGGGCCGGGAGCCGTTGATTTCGCGACGACGGCAGAAAGTGGAAGGTTTGTCGGACCGGAGCGCCCGATCCAGAAATATCCCACCGAGCCGATCAACAGGGCGTTCAAGGCGACCGAGGCGGTGAGGATGGTTTCGGTCTTCATCGTTTACGGGAGAAAGGAAAACACCCGGCGCAAACGGGAAGAACGCACCGGGTGGTTTTGAGTTTGGGAATCCGCCTCCAATCGGGGCGGACTCCACCGCAGGGTTAGAAGTAAGTGGGCAGGACCGGAGCGCCCTCGCCGTCGCGGGAGACGTTCAATCCGCCGATCAGGATGCCGGCCGAGGCTGCGTCCGTGCTCGTGATGCGGTTTTTGAGCGCGGTGTAGAAGTTGAAGATGGTGCCCGTGGTAAGCGTCGAACGGCGCAGGATGTGCGAGTAGGCCCAGAGGGTGTATTGGCCCTCCTGGATGGCCGCGTCGCTTTCGGTCACGCCGTTGTATTTCAATTCCACGCCGCGATTGGCGACGGGAACCGAACCGCCCAGCACGCGAGTGTTCGCGTCACCGACGGTGAGGTAGCCAATGTAATAACCGGCGGTGCCGGTGCCATTGAAGGTCTGCGCGGCGGCGGTGCTCAGGGTGGCGGTGAGCGCCGGGGCGAGATTCGCGCCGGTGGTGAAGCCGCTGTTGCCCGGGGTGACGCTATCCACCCCGCTCACGGTCTCGCGCGGCCACAGGGCGTGCGAGGTGACCGTGCCGCCATAGGTGAGGCTGCCCGAGGTGGTCGCCCCGGAGATGACGGGCTTGTATTGTTTCACGGACTGATTCACGCCGAGACCCGCCTCGGTGAGGGTGATGTAGCGCTGGCCGGCATCGGTGTTGCGGCCAAGGGCGTAGACCACTTTGTCCTCATCCGCGCTCGACCCGGTGAAGAGGGCCAGCGGAAGGGCGCCGGTGGTGTAGAGCGACTGCACGAGCTGCGTCGTGATGTTGGCCCCCGCGGCGGGGAAGCCCGGGCTGGCGACGTATTTCAGAGGGATGACGCCCGTTAGGCTGTCGATCAGCGTGGCGTAGGTGACCCCTTGGTAGAGGCCCCTGTAGGGCGTGGTGGACTGGAAGTTCGACGAGACGATGAAGCTCGGGACCTCCGCGTCGGGCGTACCGGCGGTGTAGGTCGCGGAGTTTCCGAGGTCGTTTGCGCTGCTCTGCCCCGTCGCGGTATCCGGCAGGAAGCCCACCGTCTGATTGCCGGCGAGAGCCTTGGTGGCGCCGGTCGCACCGATGAAGGAGACTTTGATCTTGTAGGTCTCGGTGTTGTAAGTGCCGGTCCAGATGCCGTAGTTCGCGGAGGTCGGGGCGGCGCTGCCGACGAACGTCGCGCTGGTGAGGAGATTACCGATGGCGGTTTGCGTGGCGGTGCGGTCGCCGTTCGAGCCAGCGAGGTAGATCGTGGTGGCGGCGGTGAGCGAGGGGCCCAGGGTGAGGCCGACGATTCCGAGGAGGAGAGCCTTGAAAGATGTGGTTTTCATGTTTTTTCGATTTGCGATGTGTGGATGGAAAGGGGATCAGGCGCGATTGGGGCGACGGCGGCGGAGCAGGACGAGGCCGGTGGCGATCGACATTCCGACCAAGGCGACGGTCGAGGGCTCGGGCACCGCGGTGAAGCTCACCACGCCGGACGAGGAAATGCTCAGGCTCCCGAGCAGGACGGAGGCGGAGCCGTTGACTGGATCGATCTGGAAGAGGTCCAGCACGGCGTCCGATGAGTTCACGCCGCCCGAAAAGTCTCCTTCGATGTTGTCGAAGCGATTGAAGTCCAGGTTGGACACGAATTGAAACTTCGAGTCCCAGCTGTTGCCATCGCTCACCCCCTGAATGGTGCCGGCGGCGTTGCTGGCGTTCGCGCCGCTGAGGAGATACCCGCTGGCGACATCCTGAATATTCGTGATCGTCTGCATCGAGGCGATGGGCGATTTGCCGAGGAACTCGGTCGCGCTCGACTGGGGCCTGGAGACGAAGATGGTCTTCGGGTCGCTGCCGGTATTGTAGGGAGTGCCGATCGCGCTCCAGAGGACGCCATTGCCTTCGCCGCGATTTGTATTCCAACCGGCACCGAAGACGGCCGTGAGGTCGGTCCCGACGGTGCCGATCGTGAAGCTGTTGCCCGTGGTGTAGAGCGAAAACTGGCCAATGTTGACGACGTAGTCCTGCGTGGCGCCCGTGCCGCCGAGGGCGCGGAAGCCGAGGAAGATGTCTCCCGGGGTGTAGCCATATGCGGCTTTTGCCGACTGACCGGTGAGGGCGACCCCGGCGGCGAGGAGCGCCGTAATCGCGAAGGTTTTGATTTTCATGCGGTGATGTTTTTCAGGTTTTTAGAGTTTCGATGGTTCGGAGCCCCGCCGCCCACCTGTGGCGCGCGGCGGAACCCCGAAAAGCCATCCCCAACCGGTGAGCTGGGTAACAACGATCTATTCAATCGTTATTCGAGGAATGGTTTATACGATCAATTCAGTCAATATTAATTCCAAAAATTTTTTGCGGAGGGATGAAAATGTCAGCGTTGGATAATGGCGACAAACATCCCCGTTACTGGGCCGCCAAGGGCAAACGGAAAATCGAGGGCTTGGCGCGGGAGGAAACGGGAACATCCGCGGAAGCAGCGGAATTTACAGCGCGCGGGGGAGAGCTACGCGATCACGTCCCAAGGCTCTTGCCGTCGCGTGAGCGTCGCCGATCCGCCAGCGCAGATCACCCCGGAAAATTCAAACGCGCGCTGGCGCCGAGCAAACGCGGGAACGACGCCGACGTCGCAATATCGATCATCAAAGGATTTCCCGAACTCTCGCGAGGCTGCGCGACGGACCTCTTCTGAGCTTTCAACAAATCCCAAGGGCATCGCCCCCGCGGGAATGTGACGGATTTGTCACATTTTGCGGCTCAGTTCTTGGCGGCGGCCTGCGTTAGGAACGCACGCGTCATTTTCTAACCGGCGCGCGTTGCATGGTCTTTTCCGATACGGCCATGCCTCGCGCCTTTTGCCGCTCCGAGGTTGACAACTTTTAAATAACGATTAATCACGTCGCCTTTCCATTGAACACCATTGCCCATTCGTTTGCGCGACGCGCGCCGTTGTTGGGGGCCATCCTCGGGATGGTCGCTCTGCTTTGCGTGCGCTGGGTTCGCGGCGCGGAAGCGGCGGCGGGCGCGGGTGAGACGACGTATATCCAGGAGTATCGCGTCAAGGGGGCGAAGCAGTTGGGGTCGGAGGAAATTGGCGAGGTGGTGTATCCGTATCTGGGTCCGGGGCGGAGCGCGGAGGACGTCGAGGGGGCGCGGGCGGCGTTGGAGAAGGCGTATCAGGAGAAGGGATACCAGAGCGTGTCGGTGGAGATCCCGAAGCAGGACGTGCGCGGGGGCGTGGTGTTCCTGCAGGTGAACGAGAACACGGTGGGGCGGCTGCGAGTGAAGGGGTCGCGGTATTTTTCGTTGGAGCAGATTCGGAATGGCGTGCCGTCGCTGGGGGAGGGCGGGGTGCCGAATTTCAACTCGGTCGCGCGCGAGATCGTGTCGCTCAACCAGCTGCCGGACCGGCGGATCACGCCGACGCTGCGGCCGGGGGTGGAGCCCGGGACGGTGGATGTCGATTTGAACGTGAAGGACACGCTGCCGCTGCATGGCAGCCTCGAGCTCAACAACCGATATAGCGCGAATACGACGCCGCTGCGCCTGAATGGCTCCATCAATTACACGAATCTCTGGCAGCTTGGGCACACCCTCGGATTCAGCTTCCAGATTGCGCCCGAGCGGCTGTCGGACGCGACGATCTACTCGGCGTTTTACATCGCGCGCATCCCGGGGGTGGATTGGTTCAGCCTGCTCGTGCAGGGGACGAAGCAGAACAGCAACGTCTCGACGTTGGGCGGGGGTTCGTCGGTGGGTGACGGGCAGACGGCGGGTTTCCGGCTGATGTTCACGCTGCCGGCGCCGAATACGACGGGGTTCTACCACTCGTTGAGCCTGGGGATGGATTACAAGCATCTCGCGCAGGACCTCATCCTGGGGGACACGGCGACGGGTTCTCCGATCACGTATTACCCGATCACGCTGGAATACAACGCGGCGCTGGCGAATGCCGATTCCACGACGGAGTTGAGCGCGAGCGTCGTGGCGGGCACGCGCGGCGCGGGCAGCAGCACCGAGGAGTTCGACAATCGGCGCTACAACGCGGACGGATCGTTCATTTATCTGCGCGGCAGCCTGTCGCACACGCACGACCTGCCACTGGGCTTCCAGGTTTACGGGCAGGTGCAGGGCCAGGCGTCGGCGTATCCGCTGGTGGACAGCGAGGAGTTCAGCGGCGGCGGCCTCGACACGGTGCGCGGCTATCTCGAGAGCGAAGTGCTGGGCGACAGCGCGCTGATTGGGTCCTTCGAGCTGCGGAGTCCATCGTTGCCGAAGGTGCTCGGGATCGACGAATGGCGCGTTTACGGCTTCACGGAAGGCGGCTCGCTCACGCTCAACGATCCGCTGCCGGAGCAGCAATCGCGGTTCGACCTGGCAAGCGTCGGCGCGGGCAGCCGGGTGCAGTTCCTCAAGCATTTCAACGGTTCGCTCGACGCGGGCGTGCCGCTCATCAGCCAGATCAATTCCCAGGCGGGCAGCGTGCTGCTGACGTTCCGCATCTGGGGCGAATTCTAAAATTTTTATGATCCGAATCCTGTTCATCGTCCTTGTCCTTGGTTTGATGCCGCGCGCGCAGGCGTGGTGGAATCCCGATTGGAGCACGCGCAAGAAAATCACCATCGACACGAGCGCGGCGGGCACGGAGATCGCGGGGCCGATTGGCGGGGCGACGGTGCTGGTGCGACTGCACGACGGCAATTTTGCCTTCACGTCGGCGAAGGACGACGGGAGCGACATCCGGTTCGTGGCGGCGGACGACAAGACGGTGCTGTCGAGCCAGGTCGAGAAATTCGACGGGCTGCTGAACGAGGCGTTCGTGTGGGTGAAGGTGCCGGAGATCAAGCCCGGCGGGCAGACGAGCGTGTGGCTTTACTACGGCAACCCGGCGGCCAAGCCCGAGAAGGACGCGAAGCCGCCGTATGCCGGGGACACGGCGCTGGTGTATCATTTCGCGGACCGGGGCGCGCCGGCGGTGGATTCCTCCGGCAACAAGAACAACGCCGAGACGGCGGGGACGGCGAGCGAGGGCGCGTTGATCGCGGGCGGCCTGCGGCTGCTGGGCGACAAGCCGATCGTGATTCCGGCCTCGCCGACGCTCGCCGTGACGGCGGGTGAGGCGGTGACGTGGAGCGCGTGGGTGAAGCAGACGGTGGCGCAGCCCGACGCGGTGCTTTACGACCAGAAGGGTCTGCGGGTTGGCGTGGCCAACGGCGCGCCCTACGTCGTGGTGACCACGGCGGCCGGCCCGCAGCGGGTGACGTCCTCCGTGCCGCTCACCCTCGATGCGTGGACGCATCTCGCCGTCGTGACGAAGGACAGCACGCTCACGCTTTACGTTGGCGGGAAAAGCGCCGGCGTGCTGAACGTCGCGCTGCCCGCGCTCAGCGGCCCGGCCAGCCTCGGCGCGGGTCCCGGCGGGGCGGTAGCCGGGTTCATCGGCGAGATCGACGAGCTGGAACTCACCCGCGCGGCCCGAGGCGAGGGCGGCGTGAAATTCGCGGCGATCAACCAGGCCGGGGGCACGGCGGCCGAGAAGCTCGTGCAGGTTGGCGAGGACGAGGCGAGCGGCGGCGGCGGGCAGAACGAGTTTACGAAGCAACTCTCGCTGCTGGGCACGATCTCGAAGTCGCTCACCTTCGACGGCTGGGTCGTCATCTTCCTCTGCGCGGTGCTGGCCATCGTTGGCTGGGTCGTCGCGATCCAGAAGCTCGTGTTCCTCAGCCAGCTCAAGAAGGGCAACGACGAGTTCATGAAGCGGTGGAGCCATCTCTCGGGCGACCTCACGCTGCTGGATCACAACGACGCGGAGAGCATCAAAAGCCTGGGCGGCGCGGCCACGCCAGCGGCGCAGCGGTTTCTGCGCAAGTCGCCGATCTACCAGATCTACCACATCGGAGCGGAGGAAATCCGCCAGCGCATTGCGCGGTCGGGCGACGACTTCAACGGCCTGTCCAACCGCTCGATCCAGGCGATCAAGGCCAGCCTCGACACCGGCCTCGTGCACGGCGTGCACAAGCTCAACTCCCACCTCGTCTTCCTCACGATCGGCATCGCGGGCGGGCCGTATCTCGGACTGCTCGGCACGGTCATCGGCGTCATGATCACGTTCGCCGTGATCGCGCAGACGGGTGAGGTCGAGATCAATTCCATTGCGCCCGGCATCGCCGGCGCGTTGCTGGCGACGGTGGCGGGCCTGGCCGTCGCGATCCCCGCGCTCTTCATCTACAGCTACCTGAGTTCCCGCATCAAGGAGGTCATCGGCATCATGCAGACCTTCATCGACGAGTTCATTTCGAAGATCGCCGAGAGCTACCCGAAGAAGGACTGACGCCATGCAGGTCGATGACAACAAGAGCTACGACGACATCAACGTCACGCCGATGGTGGATCTCTACCTCGTGCTGCTGCTCATCTTCATCATCATGACGACGGCCAGCGTGCAGGGACTGAAGGTCGATCTGCCGAAGGCGAGCAAGTCGCCGCCCATTGGCGAATCGAAGGTCAAGGCCATCACGGTCAACAACGAGGGCAAGATCTTCCTGAACACGGTGCCCGTCACCCTGCCCGAGCTCGAGACGCAGCTCGGCGCGGCGAAGGCCGCCAATCCCGACCTGCCCGTGATCGTGAAGGGCGATAGCAAGACGCAATACCAGGGCGTGATGGACGTGCTCGATGTGGTCGGCCGCGTGGGCATCAGCAAGGTCGGCCTGGCCACCCAGGCGCCGAAATAACGATGGCCACGCAAACGCCGCCGCCCGAAATTATCGAGGACGAGGAACTGGGATTCTTCCGCCGGTTCCGCATCCCGCTCGCTCTCGGCGCGCTGCTCGTGATTGGCGGCGCCGTCTGGGTTTTGAAAGGCGACCACAAATCCGCGCCGAAGCAGGCGCCGATTCACATGGTCGCGGTGATGCCACCGCCGCCTCCACCCACGCCACCGCCGCCCACCCCGCCCCCGACTCCGCCCCCACCGGAGCCGGAACAAAAGCCAGAATTCCAGCCCGAGGAAAAACCCGAGGAGAAACCGCCCGACCCGCCGCCCGCCGCGCCGAGCCTCGGCTCGAACATCGTTGGTGACGGCGACAATGGATTCGGTCTCACCGCCGGCGGCGGCAACGGCTTTGGCAACGGCCTGGGCGGCAACGGCGGCAACCGCAGCAAATACGGCTACTACGCCGGCCAGGTGCAGGGCCGCGTCGTCGAGGCGTTGCGTGCCAACAAGGCGACGCGTTCCGCCGCGATGACGCTGCAGGTGCGCATCTGGGTGGATGCCTCCGGCCGCGTCACGCGCGCCTCGCTCGCGGGCTCCACCGGCAGCGCCGCGAAGGACACCGCCCTCCGCGACGAAATCCTCACCGGCCTCCAACTTCCCGAACCACCGCCCGAGGGCATGCCCATGCCCATCGTGATGCGCATCACCGCCAAACGGCCCTAGCGCCGCTCCCATTTGTTACCATGACCCACCGTTTCCTTGTTCTTCTGCTCGCGTTGCTTGGCGCGACGAGCCTCCGCGCGCAATCCACCGACGAGCCCGCCGCCGAGGTCGTCTCTCCCAAGCTCGCCGCCAATCCCGCGTCCGCCGCGGACCCCGACGCCTGGTCCGCCCTGCCCCATGCCTCGTCGAAATCCGCGCCCGCGCCCAAAACCGACGCCATGCCGACCAGCGACGCCGAGCTCGCGGCCTCCACCGGCGCCCCTGCGGCCGATCTCTTGCCGCCCGGCGTGGCTGCCATCGGCGGCTCGTCAACGCCCGCGCCGGCCACCCCGTCGCAAAACGTCACGATCAACCTCATCAATCGCCTCGTGAAGAAAGGCGTGCTCAGCAAAGAAGACGCCGCCGATCTGATCCAGCAGGCCGAGGCGGACGCGCAGACCGCGCAGGCCCAGGCCGCCGCCGCGCAGCAGGCCGTTGCCGAAGCCACCCAGGCCGCGCAACAGGCGATCGCCGCCACCCCGCCGCCGCCCACCGACGACGGCAGCGTGCGCGTCACCTACATCCCCGCCGTCGTGAAATCGCAGATCAGCGATCAGGTGAAGGACGAGGTCATGGCCCAGGCCCGCGCCGAGGGTTGGGCCGCGCCGAAGCTCATTCCAACCTGGCTGCCGAACTTCCGACCGTTCGCCGACATTCGCGTGCGCTACGAGGGCGATTACTTCCCGAACGGCAACGACGCAAGCGGAGCATTCCCGAACTTCAACGCCATCAACACCGGCGCGCCGTTCAACACCGCCGGCGACCAATTCTCGCCCCAGCTCAACGTCGATCAGGACCGCAATCGCATCCGCCTGCGCGCCCGCTTCGGCGCGGATCTGAACCTCGGCGAGGGCTTCACCTCCGGCATCCGCGTCGCCACCGGCCAGGACAACTCGCCCACCTCGACGAATCAGAGCATGGGTCTGCCCTACAACGGCCAAGGCGGCAACTTCAGCAAATACGCGATCTGGCTCGACCGCGCGTTCATCAAATACGAGATCGGCGGCCAGCCGACCAAGAACCTTGCGATCACCTTTGGTCGGTTTGACAACCCGTTCTTCTCGACCTCGCAGATCGTCTGGGACGACGACCTGGGGTTCGACGGCGTTGCGCTTCAGGGCAAATACGAGGTCGTGCGCGGGTTCACGCCGTTCGTGGCCGGCGGCGTGTTCCCGGTTTACAACACCGACTTCAACTTCTCCTCGAACCAGCCGCAGAAGTTCGCCAGCTACGACAAATGGCTCTACGGCGTGCAGGGCGGCTTCGACTGGAAAATCACCAAGGATCTCGAGTTCAAGATGGGCGCGGCCTACTACTACTTCGACAACATCGAGGGCCAGCTCAGCTCGCCCTACACTCCGCTCAACATCAACGACGCCGGCAACACCGACGCGAGCCGGCCGTCTTTCGCGCAGAAAGGCAACACCTACATGGCCCTGCGCGACATCGTGCCCAACGCCAGCAACGACTACGGCACCACCAACCAGTGGCAATACTACGGCCTCGCCACGCCCTTCCACGACCTCGACCTCAACTTCAAACTCGATTACAAAATCTTCGAGCCCTACGTGATCTCCGTCTCCGGCGAATGGGTCGAAAACCTCGCGTTCGACTCCGGCGCCATCGGCGACAAGGCCGTCAACAACCGCGGCGCCACCGACGACAGCCTCTCGGATTCCATCGGCGCCTTCGTCGGTGGCGACACCGCCTGGATCGTCCAGATGCAGGTTGGCTCGGCCGACCTCGGCAAACGTTGGGACTGGCAGCTCTTCGGCGGCTACCGCTACGTCGAGAGCGACGCGGTCGTGGACGGCTTCAACGACTCCGACTTCGGCGGTGGCGGCACGAACCTCAAGGGCTACACCCTCGGCGCCAACCTCGCCCTCTCCAAGAACGTCTTCGTCGGCGTCCGCTACCTCAGCGCCACCAGCATCGCCGGCCCGCCCTTCAAGGAAGACATCGTCCAGTTCGACCTCAACGCCAAGTTCTAACCATGTCCCGCAAACTCGCTCTCCTTCTCCTGCTCCCGCTCGTCGGCCTTCTCCACGCCGCCGAGGAAGATCCGCAGGCCGCCATCAACGCCAAGCTCCGCGACGGCCTGCGCAACACGATGATCCAGCTCCAGACGGTGCAGGGTCAGAACGCCACGCTCACGGCCACCAACGTCCAGAACGAAGCCAGGATCAAAGACCTCACCGCCAAGCTCGCCGCCGCGACGAAATCCGAGGCGGCCACCAAGGCCGAGGCGGCAAAGACCAAGGCCGATTACGAGGCGAAATTCGCCGCCCAGGACACCCGCAACGCCCAGCAGGTCGAGGCCCTCGCCAAATGGCACAAGGCCTACGACGAGTTGCTCGCCAAGGCCAAGGAGATCGACGCCAAACGCGCCGAACTCGCCCAGCAAAAAATCCTCGCCGACCGCAAAATCGCCGACCAGCAACGCAAGAACGAGGCGCTTTACACCCTCGGAAAGGAAATCCTCCACCGCTACGAAAATTACGGCCTCGGCGACGCCATCCTGGCCCGCGAGCCGTTCACGGGAATCGCGAAAGTGAAGTTCGAAACCTACATCCAGGACCACGCCGACCAACTCGCCGACCAGAAAATCAAACCGTGAAATTTTTCGCTTCCTCCATCTTGATGGCCGCCGTCGTGCTTGCCACCGCGGCGCCGACCTTCGCCCAATTTAACGGGTTCGCCAGCCCCACGCCGCTTCCGGTTCCCACCACCGCCATGAGGGACGTTTCCGACGTGCTCGCCTACGCCGGCAAACACGAGTTCAAGCTCGAGGACATCCGGCCCTACCTCGCAAAGCTCGACGATCAGCAAAAGGCCGCCCTCGTGAAGGAACCGGAGACGCTCACCAAGTTCGTGCGCACCTTTCTGACGCAGCGCCTGTTGCTCGACGAGGCCCTTGCCGCAAAGTGGGACCAAAAGCCGGACGTAGCCGTGCAACTGAACCGCGTGCGGGAGAACGCCATCGCCGACAGCTACCTGGAATCGGTCTCCGTGATTCCTTCCGATTTCCCCGGCGAGGAGGAACTCCGGGCCGCCTACGACGCCAACAAGGCACAATTCGTCAGTCCCCGCCAGCTCCACCTCGCCCAGATGATGATCGAGGGGGGCGCCGATGGCGACCAGCGCGCCAAGGACATGGCGCAGGCGCGCCTGGAAATGGTCCGGAAGGCTTTGAAGGATCCGAAGGCGGACTTCCTCGGCCTCGCGCAGGCCAAGGCCACGGAAACCGGAAACGCCGTGCGGGGCGGAGATGTGGGCTGGGTGCCCGAGGCCAAGGTGCCCGCGCCGCTTCGCGACGCGGCGCTCAAACTCACGCCGGGCGCGGTCTCCGAGGCCATCCCGATCAGCGGCGGCTGGGTGATTCTCAAGCTAGTCGAGGTCAGGGAAGCCGCGCAGATTCCGTTCGAACAGGTCCGCCCGTTTCTCGTCCAACGGCTCCGCGCGGCGCGGACGCGGCAGGCCAGCGAGACTTACGTCCACAATCTTCTCGAGAAAAACTCGATCACGATCAACGATGCCGCCCTCTCTCAACTCCTTGCTCCGGCGTCCAAGTAATGGTAACCAAACACTCTTCACATTCCCTCGCTGACTTTCACCCCCATTCTTTTTCCATGAAACTTCGTCCTGTCTCGTCGTCCCTCGTCGTTCTCTCCCTTTACCTGCTTGGCGCCGCCGGCCTTCGAGCCGCGGATACCGCCGGAGTGCTGGCGCGCGTCGGTGATTCCGAAATCACCGCCGCCGATCTCCAGCCTTACCTCGCGAATCTCAGTGCCTCCCAGAAGGATGCGCTGGCGAAGGATCCCTCGGCCTTCAATCAATTCCTGCGCACGCTCATCGTGCAGCGTCTCCTGCTCAAGGAAGCAACCGCGGCCAAATGGGCCGACCAACCCGATGTCGTAAAGGCGCTCCAACAAATGCGCGACAACGCCATCGCCCAGGGCTATCTCGCCTCGAACGCGAAGGTCCCCTCCGATTACCCGACCGAAGCCGATATCCAAGCCGCCTACGACGCGAACAAGAACATCCTCGTCGTGCCGCGCCAGTTCCGCCTCGCGCAAATCTTCATCGCGACGCCGAAGGATTCCGATAAGGCTCCCGCCAAGCTCGCGGCAGTCGAGAAGGCGCTGAAAGCCCCCGACGCGGACTTCGCCAAGATTGCCAAGGCAAACAGTGACGAAGCGACGTCCGCCGCGAAGGGCGGCGAGATCGGCTGGATCGGCGAGGAGCAGCTTCAACCCGACATTCGCAAGAGCACTTCGAGTCTTAAAAAGGGAGCCGTAAGCACGCCCATCAAGCTCGCCGACGGCTGGCACATCCTCAAAATGCTCGAGATCAAGGAGCCCTACACCGCGCCCCTCTCCGAACTGCATGACCAGATCGCCCAGCGCCTCCGCGAGGAGAAAGCCAAACAGCTGGCGCAGGAATACGTCGCCAAGCTCCTCCAGGACAACCCGGTCGCGATCAACGAGATCGAAGTTTCCCAGCTCTTCAAGAAGTCGGCGCAATAGCCGTCAGGCGCGCCTCGTTCCCGCTTCCGCTATCTCGCGGGAGCGGCGGCCTCCGAGGCTGGCCCTTCCGCCGCGAGTCGGATGTCGGCAGGATCGTTGATCCACATTTGCGGCAGGTTTTTCCGAACGACGACCAGGCCGGTTACCTCGACCATTTTGCCGAGATAACGGGTCTCGGGTAGAAACTCGAAACGCTCGACCGCCATGGGATAAACGAGCGCGCGAAATGCCGGCGCTCCGGGCTTTCCGTCCATCTCGAAAATGATCGGGCCGCCGGCGACCCGCCGCACCTCGATGACCTTTCCCCGCACCGTGGCGGCGTGTTTATCCTGTTTCGCGGCCGCGGCCGTGGGAACAGCGGGCTGATCCGCGCCCCGGGCTGCGGAGAGCACGCCGAGCCCCCAAACAACGAGCAGACAAACGAGGGTGGTTTTCATGGCGCGAAAAATTCCCGCGTGCGCCCCCGGTGTCCAGCCAGAACGTGACCGGTGGGTCGCTGGGCATGTAACGTTTTCGTCACGTGCGCAAAAATGATTTTCGCTTTGAATGGCAACCGCCCAACACTCACCGGTCATGAAAGCAACCGGCCATCCCCTGCTGCGCGTTGGCGCCCTCATCCTGGCGGTCGGGACCGGCTTCACGGCGGCCACCATGATCATGCGGGGGAATTCCGGGAGCCTCGGCGGGAGCCCGATTCCTGCTTCGGCCCCGGCGGAGGCGTCGGCTGCTCCGGTCGCGTCCGCCGAGTTATGGTCCCGCCTGGTTTCCTCCGACCGTAATGTGACGGCCGCAAATTTGCGGCGCATCGGATGTCCCGAGGAGACGATCGCGCGGATTCTCGCCGATGCGCCCGCCATCCCCGCCGCGCCCGCGGCCCGTTCCATGGCGGAAACATCCTCCACCCCGGTCGTCGCGCCGTCCGCGGGAACCGGAGTTACCCCGGCCCCAACGATGGAGCGCCTGGCAACGATCACGCCGGTCCCGGCGCCTCCCATGGCCGCGCCGGTCGTCCGGCAAATCGACCCGGCCGTCGCCGCCGGAATGGCTGCGGGGAAACGCCTGGTTGCCGCCCGTCTCGCGACGCAGGCGACCGACAGTGGCCGCGAGATTTCCGGTGCCACCAATGCTGCGGCCGCGCCGGCTGTTGACGCACCGGTGGTCTCCGCTCCGACCGATCTCTCCGTGGTGGACGCGCCGCCCATCGTGGCCCCGGCGGGCGATGTGGCCATCCCGGTGGCATTTCAGCCGACGCCCGAGGATGCCCGGATGTCGGAGGTTCAGCGCAGCCAGCTCGATGCCATCCAGCAAACGTTCGTGCAGAACATCGGGGGGGAAAACCAGGATCCCTACTCGCCGGATTACCGCCAACTCTGGAAAAAAGCCCAGCGACTGAGCGACGAGCAATTCCGGGCGCTCTTCGGCCAGCAGGCGTTCAACGAGCGCCAGATCGCCACCGAATTGGCCAATCGCTCGTCCAACGCGGCGAATTGAGCGGCTCTCGAAAATTCCTTCCGGGGAGATCGCATCAGAAAATGGGGGAGCACACGCTTCCAGCGTGTGGCGGCCGGCATCCTGCCGGCCGTGCATTGAGGAGGTTGCGAGGCTGGGAAGCCTCGCTGGACACGCTGGAAGCGTGTGCTCCCGCCGCCTTCATTTCGGAAATTTGTTTTGAGGACCGCTCAAGGTTTGGCGGGGAGCCCCGTTTTCCGAGTTCCGGAAAATGTGACGAAATCGTCACGAAGCGCCCGTTGTGTGAGCAAGCCGTAGCCGTTTTCTTCGGCGACGGTCGGCGCTTGGTGCCTCGACCCAAACTTGGTTATGAAAAAACAACGTATTTTGAAAACGATGGGCGCAATCCTTGCGGGGGCCGTCCTTGCCATCGCGCCGGCGCGCGCCGTCCTCACCTACGCGGAGGATGATGTTCTGTTGGGCTTCTACGCCACCGGGGGGCAGGGTTCCTCCCAGAGCTACGTCGTGAATCTCGGGCAAGCCTCCATCTACCGCGACTACACTGGCAGCTTCTTCGACCTCAGCGTCGGCAACATTGGCGCAGACCTCACCGCTGTCTATGGATCGGACTGGAACACCCGGTCCGACGTGTTCTGGGGCGTCTTCGCCGCGAATTACAACACGGTTGTCGGTTCCGATCCTGCTAACACGCTCTACGCCGGAAAGCCGCGGTCGGACATTGCGATTCCGGCGGATGCCTACAACCGTGGAAGTGCCTCAACGCAAAGTGGTCCCGCGTCAAGAATTCACTCGCTTGGCGGGCTCTTTAGCAGCGGACAGACGTCCGCGACCGCGAACAGCTCCGTGGCTACGATCCAGGACTCGTCGCTGAACAACGACTTTGCGCAGTTTCAGGATGCGGTTTTGTCCACAAGTTTTTCCTATTTCAACGGAGCGCTTGGTAATTTCGGCAGCGGCGCGAGCGGCACGGCGCTGGACTTTTTCCGCATGCCGACCGGCTCGAGTGGATTGTTGGGCACGCAGGAGGGAACCTTCACAATCAGCAACGCCGGGGTGGTGCGATTCACTGCGGCGGCTGTGCCGGAGCCTTCCATCCTGCTGCTCGGGATGATTGCCGCCGGAGCGCTGGGAGTGATCGGGGTGCGTCGGAGGTTGACGCAGGGCTGATCGAGCGGCCGACGCCGGAAAAGGCGGAAGGAATCTTGCGAGGGCGGGCCGAAAGGACCCGCCCTCTTTTTTGCAGGGAAGCTTCCAATGTGACGAAAACTTCACGCAGAGCCCGTTGTCAGAAATCTACGGATCGCATTTTCTCGCCGCCGCGGGAATTCAACTCCTTAGCCCCGAAAAAAAACCAGCCCAAAATGAAAAAGCGCAATCTCCTTCACACCGTCGCCCTGGCTCTCGCCATCGCCGGTTCCTCGGCCTTCTCCGCGAAGGCCCTTACCTACAACTCGGATGACCTTCTCCTCGGTTTCTACGCGACCGGCGGAACGGGCTCCAGCAACAGCCTCGTCGTGAATCTCGGCCAGGCCTCCACCTACCGCGACTTCAGCGGCACGTCGTTCGACCTGAGCCTTGGCAACATCGGCCAGGACCTCATCGATACCTACGGCGCGAACTGGGCCACCCGCGCGGACCTCACATGGGGCGTCTTCGGCACCACTTACACCACGGCAGTCGGCAGCGATCCTACGAACACGCTCTACGCTTCCCGGCCGCAGGCCATTGTGGGCACGCAGGCGCAGGTTTACAACCGCGGAAGCGCCGCTACACAAAGTGGGCCCGCGTCGAGGATATCTACGCTCGGCAGTCTCTATGCCAGCGGGCAGACCTCCGCGACCACGAACAGCAGCGTGGCGACCGTTCAGCCCAGTTCGCTGGATAATGACTACGCTCAGTATCAAGCCAACGGAGGCTCGACCAGCTTCGGTTACTTCAACGGCGCGCTCGGCAATTTCGCCGACGGCACGTCGGGCACCCAGCTCGACCTCTTCCGCATGCAGACCGGTTCCAGCAGCCTGCAGGGCACCTACGAAGGCACGTTTTCCATCAACAACTCGGGAACCGTGACGTTCAGTTCGAGTGTCACCCCCGTTCCCGAGCCCTCCACCTACGGCATCGCCATGGCCCTTGCCGCGGCCGTCTTCATCGTGATCCGCCGCCGCAACTGCGCGCACGCCGCCTGATTTACCCTACCACTGAAAAAACAACCCAATCCATCAAATCCAATCATGAAATCTCTTAAATTTGCCGCCATGGGCCTCGTGGCCCTTGGCATGACCCACGTGGCCTCGGCCGTGACGGTTTACATCACGGGCTCGACCGCCTACCGCGGCCAAACCCACACCGCGATCATGCACCTGCTCGGCAGCACGAACGGTACCAGCCTGCCCTCCGGCAGCACCTACGGCTACATTGGCGGCTCCCTCAGCGGCGCGAACGCCGCGATCTTCAAGGGCACGTTCAGCAGCACCTCGGTGATCATCAAGACCTCCTGGTCCGGATCCGCCGCCGGCGTGCAGACCGTCTCCGGCCCCACGAATACGTTCACCGTCGGCTACCTCGCCGATGGCAGCACCACCACGCAGAGCGGAACCTCCGGATTGTCGGATCCGCGCGGCAAGGGCGCCGGCACCGATGTCGCCGTTCCGCAGATCGCGTTCGCCGATTGCTACCAGGGTTCCACGCCGTTCAAGGGCACGTTCGGTGGCAACGCCTACACCACCCTCACCGACAACGTGGTGGGCGTGATCTCGTTCCAGTTCGTCAAGAGCAAGGGTGCCGCCGCCGGCATCACGAACATGACGCCGCAGCTCGCCCAAGCCACCTGGGTCGGTCTCGGCTACTGCCCGCTCGCGCTCTACACCGGCCTCCCGGCCGATCAGGGCACGCTCGTGTATGCGACCGGTCGCGACCCCGATTCCGGCACCCGCATCACCGCCTTTGCCGAGAGCGGCGTGGGCGTCTTCTCGACTGTCCAGCAGTATGATACCGGTGCGGCGAGCCGCCCGGCTCTCTATACGGCGCAGACCATCAACGGCATCAGCGTCCCGGTGGGCGAAGGTGGAGAGTCCTCCGGCGGCACGCTCGCAGGTACCGGCAAAATGGGTGGCAGCAGCCTTGCGGAGTCCTACGTGAGCTACATGAGCACCGGCGATGCCGCGACCCTCGTGGGCAACGGTGGCGCGACCCTCACCTACAATGGTGTGGCTTTCAGCCTTCAGGCGGTCCAGCAGGGTCAATACACCTTCTGGGGCTACGAGCACCTTATGTATAAGCCCAGCCTCTCGGGCACGCCGCTCAGCTTCGCGACGGGCCTGCGCAATCAGCTCCTCAGCACCGACGGCAGCCCGCTCCTGAGCTCCATGAACGTTGTGCGCGGCGTGGACGGCGGCGTCGTGACGGCGGACTACTAAGCCCGAAGGTCTCCAACCAAATCCCAAAAAAATCGCCACCCGCAGGGAAACCTGCGGGTGGTTTTTTTATGCCGGGAGCTGAGGGACGGACGATGTCACGAAAACTTTACAGAGGACGGATTGTTCGAGAACGATTTATTCCATAAGGATATGTTTTCTTATGCAGAACCATCTTAACAGTCGGTCGAAGGTGTAACTATTTATTATAGATGAGATATGAATACCACATGTAACGCGTCCACCCAATCCTAAATCCGACCATGAAATCCCTTAAATTTGCCGCCGTGGGCCTCGTCGCCCTTGTCATGAGTCATATGGCCTCCGCCGTGACAATTTACATTACCGGATCGTCCGCCTATCGTAGCTATACGCACACGGCGATTATGCGCCTACTCGGCAGCTCCAATGGCACCAGCCTGCCCGCCGGCAGCACTTACGGCTATGTTGATGGTTCCCTGAGCGATGCCGACGCCGCGATTTTTAAAGGCACATTCAGCAGCACGACGGTGACGATCAAGACCTCATGGTCTGGATCCGCTGCGGGCATCCAGACCGTTGCCGCCAACGCGAACCAGTTTACCGTTGGCTTCCTCGCGGATGGCACTACCACCACGCAGTTTGGCAGCGGTGGCGCGACCGATCCTCGCGACAAGCATTCCGGCACCGACGTCGCCGTCCCGCAGATTGCCCTCTCCGATTGCTATCAGGGCTCCACGTTATTCAAAGGCACATACTATGACATTTCCTACAACACTCTCACGGACAACGTGGTGGGCGTGATCGCGTTCCAGTTCGTGAAGAGCAAGGGTGCCGCCGTCGGCATCACGAACATGACACCGCAGCTCGCCCAAGCCACTTGGCTCGGCATTGGTTACTGCCCACTCGCGCTCTATACCAGCAACTCTGCGGACCAAGGCACGTTGGTCTACGCAACCGGCGGTGACCCCAATTCCGGCACACGCATCACCGCCTTTGCCGAGAGCGGCGTCGGTGTCTTCTCGTCCGTTCAGCAGTATAGCTGCTCGACGGGGACCCTTTACGCGGAACAGACCGTGAACGGCGTGATCTTCCCGATCGGTGAAGGGGGGAATCCTCTGGCGGCACCCTTGCGGGGACTACGCGCATGGGCAAGACCGGCCTCACTAAATCCTACGTGGGCTACCTCGGTGTCAACGATGCGGCCAAACTCGTGAGCAACGGCGGCGTGACCCTCACCTACAGCGGGGTTTCCTACTCCCTCGCGGCGGTCCAGCAAGGGGGGTATACCTTCTGGGGTTACGAGCACCTCATGTATAAGGCCTCGCTCTCAGGCACGCCGCTCAGCTTCGCGACGAGCCTGCGCAATCAGCTCCTCAGCACCGACGGCAGCCCGCTCCTGAGCAGCATGAACGTCGTGCGCGGTTCGGACGGCGGCGTCGTGACGGCGGACTACTAAGCCCGGCGGTCTCCAACCAAATCCCAAAAAACTCGCCACCCGCAGGGAAACCTGCGGGTGGTTTTTTTGTGCCCGGAATCCTTGGGGTCGAGGATTCCGGTCCGATTGTGACAAAAAGTTCACGTAGGCCTCATTGTCGCGTGGCGGCCCGCCCCGTTACCTGAGGCTGCTTCGATTTTCCGGCTTCGGGCCGGAGGCTATTGAGCGCCCGGGAGGACGCAAAGCGCTCCTTCCATTCTCAACGCATCCTTGAATCTGCCTTCCATGTTTCGTCCGCTTCCCGTCGCCGCCCCGGCTCGCATCCTCGTGGTGCTGCTGCTTGCGAGCGGAACGACCGGATGGGCGGGAGACCTTCTGCGGGGCGGCAGCCCATTGAACTCGGCGCGTCGCACGGCGGGAGGGGGCTCCAGCGCTGGCGCGGATGCGGCGGCGCTGGCAAAGGCCAACGCGCGGGACCGTCTCGCGCGCACGACGCAAGCGCTGGATGCCATGAAGGCGATGCAGCAGGCCGCCCGCGACGCGGCGGGCGCCACTCGTCGCCGCTCGGCTGGTCCGCTCGTGCGCGACGGGCTGGGACCCCGCGGCCTCCAGGTGGCCGACGGCGTGCCGAAAAATTTGAAGAAGCCCGTGGCGGGGGAGAATCCCGCACTGTGGATCGGTGCGAATTTGCCCGTGGAAACCCGCCACAAGGGCGATGTCCAGGTGACCATCACGCAAAACGAGCAGCAGGCGCTGCTTAACTGGAAGAAATTTGATATTGGCTCGAAGACCACGCTTGTCTTCGACCAGAGCAAGGGCGGAAGCGACGCGACGAAATGGGTCGCCTTCAACAAGATCAACGATCCCAGTGGCCGCCCCTCGCAGATCCTTGGCTCGATCAAAGCCGACGGCCAGGTTTACGTCATCAACCAGAACGGCATCATCTTTGGCAGCACGAGCCAGGTGAACGTCCACAACCTCACGGCGTCCGCGCTGCCGATCAACGACAAGATCGTTGCGCAGGGCCTGCTGGACAATCCCGGGGCGGAGTTTCTCTTTGATGACCAGCAGACCGAGAATCTGCTGACGGCCATCAGTGCGAAAAAGCCCAGTGTGACTTTTGCTCAGACTCCCGATCCCGGCACGACTCCCACCATCACAGTCACCGTGCGGAACAGCGCCGTGGTCAATACATTCAATCTCGTGGAAGGCGTGGATTACACGCTGGCCGTGAGCAAGGATCGACGCACCACCCTCACGTTGACGGAAGCCGGGATCGCGAAAGCGTTTCCGACCGGGAACAACGTGACCACCGAGCAGTTTTCGGCGTCATTCGGTGCGCTTACCGGGGACGTGGTCGTCGAGCGGGGGGCCCGGCTCTTCAGCCCGACATCCGCGGCGAGCGTGGGCGGGCGAATCGCCCTGGTCGGGGCGAACGTCGAGAATCGCGGCACGATCGAGACGCCCGACGGCCAGACGATCCTGGCCGCCGGTCTTCAGGTGGGATTCGTGGCCCACCAGAGCGATGATCCCAGCCTGCGCGGCCTCGACACCTTCATCGGGCACATCGCGGATCCCGCCTCGAAGGGACCTATTCACGCGGGGCGGGCGGTCAATGCCGGGCTCATCGACGTGCCGCGCGGTGACGTCGAGATTGCGGCGGCGCAGATTTTTCAGCGAGGGATCATCGAGAGTTCCACCTCCGTGTCCCTGAACGGCCGGATCGATCTTTTGGCAAATTACGATGCGGTGGGGAACCCGCTCTACGACGCCACGAAGACGGGCGACAAGCTGTTCGTTCCCCGCTCCACGGGCAACATTACGCTCGGAAAGGGCAGCAGCATGCGCATCCTGCCAGAGCTGGACGACCCGGCGAAGGTGATCGGCACGAAGCTGGCGCTGTCCTCGCGAGTTGAAATCCAGGGAGCCAACATTCACGCCGCCGCCGGCTCCACGCTACTCGCCCCGAGCGCCGAGGTGAATTTTTCCGCCGGCCGCTGGCAATACACCGCGCCGGCGAACGCGAACGCTTCGCCGGCGTCGCAGTTCATTTATACGGCCGGCCAGATTTACGTGGATACGGGCGCGTTGATCGATGTCGCGGGCACGCCCGACGCGATTGCGGGGCTCGACCAGAATATCATGACTCTGCAATTCCGTGGCGCCGAGCTTTCCGACACGCCGTTGCAGCGCACAAGCCCATTGCGCGGCATCGACCTGACGATCGACGTGCGAAAATCCGGCACCTACGGGGGCCGCGCCTGGGTGGGCACGCCGCTGGCGGACGCCACGGGCTTCGTGGGTTTGATCGAACGCACCGTGGGGGAACTCACCGGAGCCGGGGGGAGCGTCACAATGACGGCCGGCGACTCCGTGGTGTTGCGGCGGGATTCCACCATCGATGTTTCGGGCGGTTATCTGAACTACGAGGGTGGTTTCGTGGAGACGAGCCGACTTCGCCAGGGGGCTCAGCTGATCGACATTGCCGCGGCGACGCCGGATCAGGTTTACGACGGCATTTATTCCGTGACCTCGACCGAGACGCACTCCAAATGGGGCATCACGCGCACATTCCATCAGCCTCTTGCGCTCACCAGTCGTCACTACGAGGACGCCTACATTTCCGGAGCGGCTGGCGGTTCGGTCTCGATCCAGGCCGCCACCATGGCGATCGACGGGCAACTGCGGGGCAACACGGTGGCCGGTCCCCGGCAGTTACGCGATTCCTCGGGCAAAACGGCGCTGCCCGTTGCGAGCAGTCTCAGCCTGAAATTCCGCTCCCAGCAGGTGACCGATCTGGATGGCACTCCGACGGTGCTGTCCGCTGCGCCGGTCTCGCCGCGCATCCTCATCGACCCTCGCATCAGCCAGACGGCCCCGGCGGATTTTGCGCTCGACGCCTTGGACAATGCGGTGCCGCTGGATCCCGTCCGTCGCGGGACGGTGGTGCTTTCGTCGGACCTCGTGAATTACGACGGGTTTGGATCGCTTGCGATCGAGGACGTGACGGGGAAAATCGTGCTCGGTCGCGGGGTTGAACTCGAGACCCAGCCCGGCGGCGGCATCACTTTCGAGGCCGCAAATATCGACATTCGTGGGGACATCACGGCGCCGGGGGGCGACCTGAGCTTCACCGCCTACAATCTCTCACCAGTCGAGTTTGAACGCCTTAAGGCCCTCCAGGGAACGCCCGACGCGCCATTGCGAATGCCGGTCGCCACCAGCGGCAAGGGCGGCTTCATCCTGCGCGACGGCGCTTCGTTGAGCACGGCGGGCTTGCTCGTTGATAACCGTTTCTTTGGCGAGAATCCCGCGTTGCAGCCGATCGAGCAAACGGGCGGCTCGATAAGCGTTGCGGCTTACGACGTGCGCCTGGCGTCGGGCAGTGTGGTGGACGTATCCGGCGGCGTATTACTGAATGCCCAAGGCAAACCGAGTTATGGCGACGCCGGCTCCATCGCGTTGCTCGCGGGGCGCGATCCCCAGGTCGGCGCCGAGGCCGTGATGGGGGGCGAATTGAAACTTGGGGGTGAGTTGCGAGGTTTTTCGGGAGCTGCCGGTGGATCCTTGAGTTTGCAAGCCATGCGGGTGCGGATTGGCGGAGGGGGAAGGAAGTCCGACGGGCCCACATTCGATCTGGCGCCCGACTTCTTCAACGAGGGAGGCTTTCGGAGTTTTTCCATCGCGGGCATCGCCTCCGCGCCTCTGCGTCGCGATCCCCTTTTCTCTGGCAACGAACTTCCGGCGGAAGAGGCCTTTCGCTCGATCCCGGACAATCGTTTCCGGCCCGGCCTCACCATCGCGCCCGATCTCGTGATTGCGCCGGAGGTTCAGAGTTGGCTGGCCCGGCCGATCGGAGGCGTGACCGGCAGCGTCACCATCGAGACTACCGTGCAGCCGGAAGGCCTGCGCGCGCCGATGACCCTGAATTTCGAGGCTCGAGGGGCGAAGGACCTCTTCTCGGGTCTGCTCGTGGCCCGGGCTGACCTTGAATTCGGCGAGGGCGCTTCGATCCAGGCGGGCGCGCGGGGAAGTGTGTCGCTCAAGGGCGACACCGTGGATGTGGAAGGCCTGATCGACGCCCCGGGAGGAACGATCAATATCACCGGCGCAGCCAGCCTTCCGCTGCTGGGCCGCCTGCCTCAGAGCGCGCAAACGACGGTTTACATCGGCGCGGGCAGCCGCCTTAACGCGGCTGGCAGGGTGTTGCTCGTGCCCAACAACTTCCAATACCGCACCGGTAGCGTGCTTTCCGGCGGTGCGATCACCATTGCCGGCAACATCGTCGCAGAACCGGGATCGGTGCTCGACGTCTCGGGCGCCACGGGAACCCTCGACGTTGCGCCGGAGCGGGCCGGCTTCGATGCTCCCAGCGTAGCCGTTACGAGCGGAGTGACGGATCCGCTCTTCTCGCGTGTCGTTGTCCCCGTGCAAGTCGATAGTGACGGTGGCTCCATCGTCCTCAAAGGCTCCCAGCTCCTTGTTGCAGAGTCCACTCTGCGCGGCGCGGCGGGCGGTCCGACGGCCCAAGGCGGCAGCCTCGCCGTCTCCTCCGGACGTTTCTATCTCCCCGACGAAGTTCCCACTCCGGTGGATGTCAACCTGGTCGTCCGACAGAGCGGGACGCTGTTGAAAGATTTCGTGCAGACGCTTCGCACGGACCTTTCCGCCGGGACGGATGCCGCGACCAAGGGCAGCCTGACGGAATTCGTCCCGAGCGAACGGGGGGTGCGAAAAGTTGTGGTCGGGGCCGACGGAAAGCCCCTGCCAGCGCGCGGCTATTTTGCCGTCGATCAGTTCACTACGGGCGGATTCGATTCCCTCGACCTCGAGGGCGTCGTGAAGTTTTCCGGCCCGGTCACCATCGACGCGAGGGGTAAAATTGCGGTTGCGGCGGGTGTTGTGAACATTGACGGCACGGTAACCGGCGGCGGCGTGCTTATGGCGGACGATGCCGTGACGCTGCGGGCACCCTACGTTGCGCTGGGGACGACATTCGCGGCGCCCCTCCAGCCTACGGCGCAGGCCTTTACGAACCTCTTCGGCGGTGGCAGTCCCTATTTCTTCGGCCTGCGCTACGGGCCAGGCAGTCTCACGGTCGAGGCCAAGCTGATCGACGTGGGCAACCTGGCCGTCCGGGGCGTCAAGGTGACGCGGCTCTACGCGGATGACGGGGATATCCGCGGGCAGGGCGTCCTGGCCGTGCCCGGACGTTTGCGGCTCCGGGCGGGACAAATTTATCCGGTGACGGGCGGGCAATTTACGCTCGAAGCCTACGATTACCGGTCGCCCGTATCGCCTGACGACTCGGAAGTCGATCCGACTCATCGCAAGATTCACCCTGGCTCGATTGTCGTGACGGGATCAGGCAGTCGACAGCTTCCCCTCTCCGCCGGAGGGACGTTGAATCTCTACGCGAGCGACATTGTTCAAAACGGCGTTTTGCGGGCGCCTATTGGCACGATCAACCTCGGGTGGGATGGCACCGGCCCGGCGCAAAAGAGCACGATCGTGGGCGGACTCGATACTTCCGGCACGTTCGCCGCATCGAGCCTGCCGGTCTCCAAACGCGTGGTCCTCGGACCGACAAGCATGACGTCGGTTTCGGCGGTCGATCCCAACACGGGCCGCGAAAGCATCATCCCCTACGGGCTGGTCACGAACGCCGATTCATGGGTGGACCCACGCGGCGTTGACATCACGACGGGGGGAGTGCCGGAGAAGTCGATTCGGATTTCCGCCGGACGCTTGAACGCGCAATCGGGCTCCGTCGTGGATATCAGTGGCGGCGGCAATCTCCAGGCCTACCGCTGGATCCAAGGCCAGGGCGGCACGCAGGATATTCTCGCCTCCGAGACGAGCTTTGCGGTGATCCCTGGCTACCAGGCGGACTTCGCGCCCTTTGCACCGTTCAACCAGTCCACCGTCGCGCAGGCGGCATTCAACCCGGCGCGCGTTGAAGGTGATCCGAATGTTCCCGGCTACGTGAATTCCAAGCTGCAGGTGGGCGACCGCGTGCATCTTGGCGCCAGCGCGGGCCTGCCCGAGGGTGACTACACGCTGCTGCCTGCGCGCTACGCCTTGCAGCCGGGCGCCGTGCTCGTTACCCCCAAGAGTGGTGACCCGGTGGGAACCCTCGCCATGCCCGATGGCTCCAGCCTCGTGTCGGGATACACCTTCAATGGCCTCGATGCGACGAGCCGCCCGGAAATCACCGGGCGTTTCGAAGTGGCCCCCGCCGATGTCTTCCGCGCCCGGGCCGAATATGAGAATTTTTACGCGAATGCCTACCTTCGTCACGCCGCACGGCAGGTCGGGGTGGACGTTCCGCGCCTTCCCCGGGATGCCGGCCGCTTGGTTTTCCAAGCCCAGCAGGGCATGCGTTTGAATGGCGCCGTCAACTCCATGACGGATAACAACGGGATTGGCGCCATGATCGACATTGCCACCCCTCAGGATATCCTCATTACCGATCATCACCTGAAGCCGGGCCAGCGACCGAAAGATACGGTCGTACTGAATTCCGCGACATTGTCGGATTTCGGTGCCGAGAGCCTTCTCATCGGTGGCGTGCGCGAGGCCGGGGAACAGGGAACAACCGTCGCGGTGCAAACCGGCAGCATCGTTGTGGACAATTCCGAAGCGCCACTGAGCGGTTCCGAAATCATTCTGGTCGCCCGCGACGGACTCACGCTTGATCCCTTCGCGCGCGTCGAGCAGACGGGCGTCATGGCCGACGGTGCCGAGAAACTCTTTGTGCAGGGTGATGGACTGTTGCTCCGTGTAAGCAGTGATGCGTCGGCCAGCATTGCTCGCACCGACCGCACGACTTCGACCGTGCCCAAAATGACGATCGGCCGCGGCGCAGTGCTCTCCGGCACGAGTCTGATTCTGGATTCGAGCTCCGCCACCGATCTCAGTCCGGCGGCGCGCCTGCTGGGCGACTATGTTTCGCTCGACAGCGGCCAAATCACCCTGCGGCTCGGCGCCGGCGGGGAACCGGCGGTCACGGACGGCCTGGTCCTGGGCGGCACGGCGTTGCGAGATCTCCAGGGCGTGCAGTCGCTCTCATTGCTAAGTTATTCCTCCCTTGATGTTTATGGCCACGGTCAGCTGACCATCGATGGAAACCTCGAGCTTCACGCCGGCCAGATTCGCGGGTTCGATCAAGGAAACGGCGAGATGGCATTCTCGGCTGGCAGTATCGTGCTCGATAACGAGGGCCGGGGAACGCGGCTGGCGAGTTCGACGGATGTCTCGGGCCGGCTTTCGTTCCAAGCGGACACGATCGAACTCGGCCGCGGCCGACTGGCGATCGACCAGTATGCGAACGTCACTCTGGATGCCGATCAGGGGGTGCGTTTCGCCAAAAAAGGCCAGCTGCTCGTGCAGAACGATCTTACCGTTCGCTCGCCCGCGTTGACCGGCGAAAACTCCGCCTCGAATATCGTGCGGGCTGGCGGGCAGCTTCAACTTCTCGCGGGCAAATCCACCGTCGCGTCGGCCTTTGCCCCCGGGCTCGGCGCCAGCCTCACGCTGGAAGGCGCCAGCGTGATGGCCGATAGCGAGATCCTCTTCCCCAGCGGGCTTGTCACGATTCGCGCGACCACCGGTGACGTGAACGTGAGTGGCCGCGTTGATGTCGGGGGAACGGTTCAGGAAACCTTTGATCGCATCACCTACACCAGCGCCGGCAAGATCACGCTCGCCGCGGACGAAGGCTCGGTTCACGTGGCAAAAACGGCGACGTTGTCCGTGGCGGCGGCCGCGCAGGGGAATGCGGGCACGCTTGCCGTCGAAACGCCCACGGGCGCCCTCGATCTGGAGGGCTCGCTCCTCGGTCAGGGCGGCAAAGGCGGCATGGCCGGCTCCTTCTTGCTGGACATCAAACTCGCCAATGGGCTCACCGCCCTCAATCAGACACTCGACGCGGCCGGGTTCTTTGAGCAGCGGGGGATTCGAGTGCGCGAAGGCGACATTGTGCTGACCGGCACCACGACGGCGCGGCGGTTCGACCTTGCGGCGGACCATGGCAACATCACAGTGCTGGGCAAGCTCGACGCTTCCGGCGAAACCGGTGGCGATATTCGACTTCAGGCGTCGGGCGACCTGGTGCTTGACGCCGGATCCGAACTTACCGTTGCAGCGAAAAATTTCGATGCGGCCGGCAAGGGAGGTTCGATCCTGCTGGAGGCGGGCTCGGAAACAAATGGTGTGGCGGGTGCAGGCATCCTGCGGATCAATGCCGGAGCGCGGCTGAACCTTGGTGTGGTCGCGAATACTCCCGAGAGCGCCGCCGCCGGGAAATTCGAGGGCATTCTTCATCTTCGCGCTCCCCGGAACGCCGCCAATAATGATCTCCAGATCGCACCGATTGACGGCACGATCAACGGCGCGTCCCATGTCATCGTCGAGGGCTACAAAATTTATGATTTGAATCCGGGACTGACTGCGAACTCTCCCGGCATCATTACGGACGGCACTCTCCCCAATACTCCTCCCACCGGCGTGCGCAAGCAGATCAAAGACGACGCTATTGCCTTCCTCGGCGCCGCTGGTGTCGCCTCCGTCACCTACGACGCTATGCTTGTCCGTCTCCTGGCGAGCAATCCGGCCCTCGATTCGATCCTGAGTATCCGACCCGGTGTGGAACTTATCAATCGCAGTGGCGATCTCACGCTGGGCAGTCAAACCTCGGGTGCAAACAATGACTGGAACCTGGCCGCGTGGCGGTTCGGGCCTAAGAGCGCGCCCGGCGTGCTCACCCTGCGGGCGGCGGGCGACCTCGTATTTTTCAATGCCCTGCAGGATGGCTTTGCAATCACCAACGCCGCCCTCGCCTACCGGGCGCCTTTGCTCGCGCCGAATCCTCTCCTGTCGGCAAATGCCCAATCGTGGTCCTTCCGCCTGACGGCGGGCGCCGACCTCGACGCGGTGGATTACGCTTCGGTGCAACCGCTTGGTTCGCTTGACGCCACTATGGGATCATTGCGCCTTGGCAAGTTCGTCGCAAGTGGTGGCACGGCGAATACCAGCGGCAGCAACGCCACGACCTTGAGCGCCGTGACCGGCAGCAACTCCTCCCTGGGCGGCATGGCACCTTCCACGCAGACGCGTTATCAGGTCATTCGCACCGGTAGCGGTGACATCGACGTCCATGCCGGTCGCGATGTGCAATTGCTCAACCAATTCGCCACGATTTACACGGCGGGCACTCTCATCGCCGATCCGACGATGAATGGCCAATTCGATCTCCCGAATCTTACGGGGGCGACGGGCGGAGCCTTATTCCTGGGCGCGCTCCAGCAGAATCCTCCCTACGCCGTGCAATATACCGTGGGTGGCGGCAACGTGAGCATTACCGCGGGGAACGATATCGCTCACTATCTTCGCACCGCCGTCGGCGTCCTTACAGACGATTCATCGCGCGAACTGCCGATGAACTGGCTCTACCGCCGCGGATATGTCGATCCGGTGACAGGGCAGTTTGGCGCCTCCACGAAGGGGGATATCGCCTCGACGACCTGGTGGATCGATTTCGCGAACTTCTTCGAGGGCGTGGCCGCCCTTGGCGGCGGCAACGTGAGCCTGATCGCCGGCCGCGACGTGCGAAACGTGGATGGCCTCGTGCCGACCAACGCCCGTATGCCCAAGGGCGTTCCCGATGCCACGAAGATGGTGGAGCTTGGCGGTGGCGATCTGACGGTGCGCGCCGGCCGCGACATCAACGGTGGCGTTTACTACATCGAGCGCGGGAACGGCGTGCTCACCGCGGGAAATTCCATTCTCACCAACGCGACTCGTTCTCCCTCGCTCACGATTCTCGGCACCAACGAGGAGCCGTTGGTGGAGCAGACGTGGCTGCCGACCACGCTCTTCCTCGGCAAGGGAAGCTATGACGTCTCGGCGCAAGGCGACGTGACGCTCGGGCCGGTGGCCAATCCCTTCCTCCTCCCCGAGGGATACAACAACATCTACCGCTACAAGACCTACTTCTCCACCTACGCTCCCTCCAACAAGGTCAACATTACCTCGCTCGGAGGTTCCGTGAACCTGCGGCTGGAGGCGAGCACCACAGGCGCAACCCTACCGATGATCGCGCAGTGGTTGCAGAATGTGCTGCTATTCAGTCCTTCCGCCGCGACACCGAACGCCTCCACCCTCCAGCCCTGGCTGCGCCTCAACGAAAATGACGTATCCTCCTTTACCGGCGTCTCCGGCCTCATGCCGGCGAGCTTGCGTGTGGCGGCTCCGGCGGGCGACGTGAACATCATCGGCGACCTGACCCTTGCCCCGGCGCCGCGTGGGACGCTCGACATCAGCGCGGGCGGCTCGGTGAATGGTCTACAGCCCGATGGCCTGGACAGCGAACAACTCGTCACATGGTATTCGTCCCACATCAATGTTTCGGATGCCAGTCCGACGGCGGTGCCTCAAGTGACGTCGCCCTTCGCCTACCAGTCCCTCGTGCCGAACGAAAATGCCATGCGACGCAGCGGCATCGATTTTCTCCAGTTCGTGGATCAGCTCTTCGAGGAAACCGGCGCGATCAACACCGTCCTCGAGACCAAGCAGACCCTCCATTCCGCGGGGCTTCACGCCGACGACCCCGAGCCGCTGCGGGTTTACGCCGGCGAGGGTAACATTTCGGGATTCACCCTCTTTTCGCCAAAGCCCGCCCGCATCCTGGCCGGAACCGATATCACGGACGTGGCTTTCTACGTGCAGAATCTGACCAGCGAGGATGTGACCACCGTCGCCGCAGGCCGGGACGTCGCACCCTACAAGGCGAATTCGCTTCTGCGCTCCGCCGCCCTCTCGGTTGGCAACGCACTCTCCGGCGACCAGAATCCCCAGCCGGGCGACATTCAGCTCGGTGGCCCGGGTTCGCTGGAGGTGCTGGCCGGCCGCACCGTCGATCTCGGCACCGGCGCGAGCAACAACGACGGCACCGCGACCGGCCTCACCACCATCGGCAACCGGCGCAATCCATTCCTTCCGTTCGACGGCGGCAACGTCGTTGTGGGCGCGGGCTTGGGTCCCGTTACCAGCCTTATGGACAGCCACCTCGACTTCCCGAAGTTCGTCGACGAAATCGTCTCCACGCCGCAGGGCGCGAGCGAGCTGGCCGAGGCGCTGGGTCTTTTCAAGACGGCGGACTCCGTTTCCGAACAAGTCGTTGTCGACACCATTGCCGCTCTGCCGCCGGAGCAACAGGCCGGAGTCTTGCTGGACACTTTTTTCCTCGCGCTGCGTGACGCGGGCCGCCAGCACAACATCGACGGCAGTCCAGGCTTCGGTAATTACGATTCCGGATTCGCCGCCATCGCCGCACTGTTCGGTCAGGAAAAATGGCGCGGCGATGTGCTGGCTCGCGGTCGGGACATCCGCACCCGCAACGGCGGCAACATCGATATCTTTGCCCCGGGTGGCGAACTTCGGCTGGCTTCGAATGTGATCGGAAATCCCGAAGTGCCGCCTGGCATCATCACCGAGACCGGCGGCAACATCGACATCTTCACCGATGGGGACGTCAACATCGGGGTCGGCCGTATCTTCACCCTGCGCGGAGGAAACATGGTGATCTGGTCTTCCACGGGCGACATCGCCGCCGGCAGCGCTTCGAAGACCGTTTCGTCCGCGCCGCCCACCCGCGTTTTCATTGATCCCCAAAGCGCCAACGTGGAGACCGACCTTGCCGGACTCTCCACGGGCGGCGGTATCGGCGTGCTCGCGACCGTCGCGGGCGTGGCGCCGGGCGACGTGGACCTCATCGCGCCCACGGGCGTGATCGACGCGGGCGACGCCGGCATTCGCGTTTCGGGCAATCTGAATCTCGCCGCCACGGCCGTGCTCAACGCGAGTAACATCAGCGTCTCGGGTTCCACGGCCGGCGCGCCTGTCGCGGCCCCGGTTTCCGCGCCGAACATCGCGGGGCTCACCTCCGCGGCGAATACCGCCGGCGCCGCCAACAGCGCGGCGAATGACGTGGCGAATCAAGCCCGACAGCAGGCGGCGCCCGACGAAACGCCATCGGTCTTCACCGTTGAAGTGCTCGGCTACGGTGGCGATGACGACAGTGCCAGCACGGCACCCGCTGGTGGCGGGGCTTGATCAGCCGAGCAGCCGCGCGGGAATCTTGACGACCAGTTTGCGCAGCGGGGCGCCGGCGCCGAGCGCGACCTTCGGGCAATGCGCCTCGCCGGGCAGGAAAATCGCGAAATCGCCGGGGCGCAGCGCAACGAGGGTGGAGGGTTCCATCGTGCCGGCGAACTTTTGCGTGTCGCTCTCGGCTTTGAAGAGGGTCGGCTCGCCCAGCTGCTCCACGGGCCGCACGAGGATGCCCTCCGCGCCTTCGATGAGGTATTGCACGTCGATGGTTTGCAGATGGTTCTCCCACTGGCATTCGTCCGCCGGCTTCGTCGTGTAGCCATGCACGTTCACGAACCAGCCGGGCTCGCCCAGCTCGTAAATTCCCTCCGCGGAAGTGGCGGCATTCCCGGCGATCCACGCGAGGGATTTTTGCAGGACGGGATGCGTGAGAAAGGGCTGCCAGAGCGGCGCGGAGGACAGGGCGGTGGTGAACATACGGTCGCGAAAAAATACAGGCCGCCGCGACGAATGTCACGACGGCCTGCTGTTCCCCCCAGAACAAGGATTTGATGCAGCAGGTTCCGAGCCAAGTCGTCCGGACGGCGGCTCTATCGCTCGGCCCAACGGAGTTTCGCGGAGGTCGCGCGGGGATTGGCGCGACATTCCTCGGGACTCGCGCGAATCACCTCGTCGGCAATGCGGGAGTAGCGTCCCTCCCGCATCGCGGCCTGGAAGGATTTCTTCACCCGCCGGTCCTCGCCGGAATGGAACGTGAGGATGGCGACGCGTCCGCCGGGATTCAGGCACTCCGGCAAATGCCGTAGCAACGTGTCGAGCGCCGTGAATTCCTCGTTCACGGCGATGCGAAGGGCCTGGAAGACCCGCCGCACCGTGCGGTCGCGCTCGTCATCGGAAATGTCCGGCAACGCGGCGCGGATCGCCGCGGCGAAATCGGTGGTGAGCCCGAACGTTCGGCCGGCGAGGCGCTCGGCCAGTGGCGTCGCGCGGGGTTCGTCGGAATTTTCCCGCAGCAAATCCGCCAGTGCCTCTGCGGGCAATCGCGCGAGCAACGCGGCGGCGGTCTGGCCGCGGGAGGGATTCATGCGCATGTCGAGGGGGCCGGGATGCTTCACCGAAAAGCCGCGCGCGGGCGTATCGATCTGCATCGAGGAGACGCCGAGATCGGCGAGGATGCCGTCCGCGCCGGCCAGCGATTCCGCTGCAAGTGCCGCGGGCAGGCCGGCGAAATTCGACCGGCGAATGCGCAGCGTCTCCGGGCCGAAGCCGAGCGCGCGCAGGCGGGCCTCGGTGCGCGGTTGCTCGACGGGATCGACGTCGAGTCCGAGCAGCCGGCCGTCGGGCTGCAGGAGCGGGAGGATTTCGCGGGCGTGGCCGCCGTAGCCGAGCGTGCAATCCACCATGATCGCTCCGGGCCGCGGCGCGAGAACGTCGAGAATTTCACGCACCATGATCGGCAGATGCGCGCCGGCCGGCGTCTTCCCGGAGGAGATGACCTTCGCGACCGTGTCGGGATATTTTTCGGGCGCGAGCTCCTTGTATTTTTCCTCAAAGCGGCGCGGGTATTTGCCGGCGTAGCGAGGGCGCCGGCGGTGGGGTTCGGGGTTCGGATTTTCGCCGCTCACGGTCCGGCCATTCTTGGGGCGTTCCTAACGCGGGGTCCACACCCAATCGTCCGCCGTCGAGGGACCGAGGAGGAGGTTCGCATGGGCGCCGCTGCCACCGTCGTCGCGGGCATTCCAGCCGCGGCCGTAGAGCGTGTAGGTCGTCGGGCCGGTGGCGCGGTAGAAGTAGCGACCGCCGCCGACCACGTCGCGGGGAACGGCCTTGATCCAGCGGGGTGACAGTTCGTCGAGCGAGGCAGGCACGCCACCGGTGGCGCGACGATAGTGCTCGATCGCGCAGGCGAGCTGGGTGAAGTCGAGCCGGGCCTGCATGTAGGCGGCGCTGCGGGCGGTATTGGCGAAGGTCGGAAGCACGAGGACCGTGAGCGGAGTCCGAAAAAATTCCAGGGGGTTGCGTCGGATATCCGTGAGGCGGGCCTGCCATTCCGCGAGCGCCCACGGACGGACGAAACCGTTGTGGATGACGAGGCTCAGCCAATCCTGCGTGAAGGTCGCGTAGCGGGCGCGGTCGCGCAGGTCCCAGCCCGAGGGACGTAGATTCCAGGTGAGCCAGCTCAGCGTGCGGGTGATCCATTGGGCGGCGGGGGTGCGGTCATCGACGAAGGTGAAAATCGCCTCCGCCCGGGCAGGCAAAGAGCCGGGCGACGTGAGGAAGAGGGCGCGCTCGCCGCGGACGGCCTCGCGAAAATCCGCCAGCGGATGGAAGCCGGCCAGTTTGGTCTCGATTTCGTTCAAGGCGTCGTCGGACCACGCGCCTTGCGCGAGGCCGTCGGCGACGATGTCCAAGGCATAGCCGAGCATGGTTTGCCCGGCATAGCAGGCGGCCAGCATCGGTGGATCGTTCGAACGGGCCGAGAGTCGGGTGATGAGATCGAAATCCGCCAGCGCACTGGCGGGACGCTGATCCGCGACCGACGCGGACGCGCGGGCGGCGAGCACTTCGGAGGTGTGTCGCAGCGGCGAGAGAAACATCGCCGGCACTGCCGGGCCACGGGCGTCGTGCGCCGGCCAGACGGAATCCGGCCGGGCGGCGGCCTGCCGGATGGCCTCCAGCAACGGCTCCAACGGGGCGAGGCCTTCGAGCACGACCGCGGCGGCGGTGGCGGCGTCGCCGTTGAAGCCGGGCTGGAATCGCCGCGCCAGGGCGATGAGGGCGGCGTTGTCCACCGGGCCGCCGGAGCCGGCGGGTGGGGGCAGCTTGACGTCGTAAACGCTGGCGCGCCGGGGGTTGTAGTAAGTGAAGAGTTCGCGGAAAATCGGCGCCGCGGCCATGTTCTCCGCATCCGGCACGGGTTTTGGCCGCAAGGCGTCAGCCGAGAGCGGCTCGCCATCGGCCTTGAGCGCCGCTTCCACCCGGCGCCAATCCGCCGCGCCGGTCCAGTTTTCGTAGCCGTAAAATCCGGCCACGACGAGCATGGGCACCCCGACGCAGACTGCGAGCAGCAGGAGCAGGATGAGGAGCGTGCGCTTCATGTGAATCTCGATCCCGGGTTCGCGTCGCCGCGCGAAGCGAAGGCAAATTAATGGCGAACCGCGCGAAAATCGAACGCAATAAATTCCTATGGTGCGGGGTAGACGCGGGCATTAGCGTGTCCCGCCGATGAGCGCGATGGTGGAGCTGCGGGGGATCAACAAACGGTTTGGCGATTTCACCGCGCTCCAGGACGTCGATTTCGAGATTCGCGAGGGCGAGTTCATGACGTTCCTCGGTCCGTCGGGCTGCGGGAAGACAACGTGTCTGCGGCTGATCAGCGGCTTCGATTCGCCGAGCTCGGGACGGATCTTCATCGGCGGGCGGGACGTCACCGACGATCCGCCTTATCGCCGCGACGTGAACCAGGTCTTTCAAAGCTACGCGCTGTTCCCCCACCTCACGATTTACGAAAACATCGCCTTCGGCCTGCGCATGAAAGGCGTCACGCCCGTCGAGGTGAAGCGTCGCGTCGATCGCGTGGTCGAGATGACGTCGCTGGGCGAGTTCGTGCAACGCCGGCCCGCGCAGATGTCCGGCGGCCAGCGCCAGCGCGTCGCCCTGGCCCGCGCCATCGTCTGCGAGCCCAAGGTCCTGCTCCTCGACGAGCCGCTCTCGGCCCTCGACGCCAAATTGCGCGCGCAGATGCGGCTCGAGCTCAAGCAACTCCAAAAGCGGCTCGGCATTACGTTCGTCTTCGTGACGCACGACCAGGAGGAAGCCCTTACGATGAGCGACCGCATCGCCGTGATCAACCGCGGCTGCGTCGAGCAGATCGGCACTGTTGCCGATATCTACTACGAGCCCGCCACGCGCTTCGTTGCCAGCTTCATTGGCGAAACGAACATCGTCAGTGCCCGCGTGCTGAGCCGGGAGGAGGGGTATCTTGTTTGCGAGACCGAGGGCGCCCTGACGGTTCGGGCGCGCGCCAATCCCCGCGTCACCGACGCCGAGGTGCTGCTCTCGCTGCGGCCCGAAAAAATCCGCGTCTTCCGTGAGCGACCGGAGGGCGACAACGTGTTTCCCGCGGTCATCTCGGTCGAAATCTTCAAGGGAGCCGTCGATGAGTTGACGCTCACCTGCGGAAACGGCCTGGAACTCGGCGCCATTCTTGCGAACGACGGCGAGATTGGCCTCGACTTCCACGAGGGCGAAAACGTCTTCTTCCGCATCCAGCCCGCCGAGATCAGCGTTATTTCGGCCTGATATTTATTCGGGACTGTCGCAAAATGTTGGGAGCGCTGACACCTGCTGTCGCGATTTGTTCAAAAATAATTTGAAAAAAAGTTTGACGCTCTGTCAGGCGGCCCATTAAACGCCTTGGCATGCTCCGTGCTGTTGAGAGGGAGCAATCATGCCTAACCATGATTGATTCGGGGAATGCCTCTGGCGGAACCCGGGTCTTTCAACAAAAAACAAAGAACCAAAACAACCCTATGAAACTAGCTACAAAGTTTGCTGCAGTCCTCGGCACGGCGGCTCTGCTCTCCAGCAGCGCTCTCTTCGCCGGCGACGGTAAGTCGTTCAAAGAAGTCAAGGCAGTCGTGCCGGAAGCCAAGCCCTGGTGGACCGCCTCGCTCAGCACCGGCTGGGACAGCCTTTACATGTTCCGCGGTGTGAACACCCTGCCGAACCCGAACAATGGCTACGGCTCCAGCCTCGCCTGGACCCAGCTCAGCGTGACGTTCAACCTCACGGACAACGACTTCCTCACCATCGCCAACTGGCTCGCGTTCGGTCTCACGAACTCGACCTACAAGGAAGATGACGTGATCGCCACCTACACGCACACGTTTGGCGACCTCTCCGTTCACTTGGGCTACACGTTCTACGCGCTGCTCAATGCGAACCAGACCGGTCTCTACTCGCATGAGTTGAACACGGGTGTCGCGTATGCGCTGCACTTCGGTTCGATCACGGTCACGCCTGGCATCAACTACTTCTTCAACGTCGGCCCGAATCTCGGTGACGGCGGTTATGTCGAGCAGTGCGCCAGCTACCTCGAAGCCCGCGTGGACGGCAGCGTTCCGCTCACCAGCTTCCTCTCGCTTGCTCCTTACGTTTCGTTCGGCACGAGCTTCCGCTATAACTTCACCACCCATGATGACCCGCCGTCCCCGTTCGTTGGAACGAACAACATCCAGACGGGTGTTGCTCTCCCGATCGCGGTCAGCAAGAACATCACGGTCTCGCCCTACGTGGCCTACAGCTACCAGTGGTATGGCCTTGTTGGCACCACGCCGAGCACCTTCTGGGGTGGCGGTTCGGTGACCTTCACGTTCTAATCGAACGACGAGTCTAGAAACCTTCGAAAGGCCCTTCCGCGTGAGCGGAAGGGCCTTTCTCTTTTAAGGTTGAGCGATTCGCAGGAAGTCCCGTCGGCCATGGGCGGAATTTCGCCTGAATAAACGGGCGTGACATCCGTTTTTCACGGCGAAAGGATCGCAAAATCATGGAAACTCTGGAGCTGCTCGGTGTCGCCCTCGGGCTCGCCAGTCTGGCGGGCATCAACCTTTATCTGACGGTCTTCGTCAGCGG
>Ga0070661_100000191_pt1 | contig 50550 bp, 51 predicted proteins | sample KBSC43metaG_FD_64663 | JGI IMG/M metagenome (GOLD analysis project Ga0070661, IMG submission 64663) | Corn rhizosphere microbial communities from Kellogg Biological Station, Michigan, USA - KBS C4-3 metaG | ecosystem: Host-associated > Plants > Roots > Rhizosphere > Soil ... | reverse complement strand
TGCGTGATCCTGCGCCACTACCTGGACCGCGAACGCGGGGACATGTTCATGGCGCTGGGCCGCTACAACGGCAGCCGGGGGCGGGCCGAATACCCGAACCTGGTGTTCGGCGCCAAGAGGGCCTGGGAGTACGCGCCGGCCTGAGCGGCGGTCAAAGCCCGGTCCAGGGCCGCGGTGCAGCCGCCTCCACGCCGATCAGGCCCATCACCCGCTCCACGGTCTCATTGACCATCTCATCGAGTGTCTGGGGGCGATGATAGAAAGCGGGCAACGGGGGGAAGACCACGGCGCCCATTTCAGTGACGGCCGTCATGTTGCGCAGATGGGCCAGATTGAACGGCGCTTCGCGCACCATCATGACCAGGCGGCGGCGTTCTTTCAGCGTGACGTCGGCGGCCCGGCTCAGCAGGTTGTCGCAAAAGCCGTGCGCTACCGCAGCCAGTGTCTTCACGGAGCAGGGGGCGATCACCATCGCCGCTGTGGCGAATGAGCCGCTGGCGATGGCGGCGCCCACATCGGAAGGGTGGTAGGCCGTGTGGGCCAGGCTTTCGAGGGCCTGGCGGTCGAGGCGCAGTTCATGGTGCACGTTGAGCACCCCGGCCGGGCTCGCGACCAGATGGGTTTCGCAGCCGGCGGCCCTCAGGCGCTCGAGCAAGCGCACGCCATAGATCGCACCCGTGGCCCCCGTGATGCCGACCACCACGCGGGCAGGCACGTTCGACATGAGGTGTCAGGCGGCCTTGGGGCCGAGCATCTGCTGCAGTTCGCCGGCTTCGTACATCTCCATCATGATGTCGGAGCCACCGACGAACTCACCGTCGACGTAGAGCTGCGGGATGGTGGGCCAGTTGGCGTATTCCTTGATGCCTTGGCGCACGTCCTGGTCCTCGAGGACGTTGAAGGTCTTGAGGTCCGTGACGCCGCAGGCCTTGAGGATCTGCACGGCGCGGCCGGAGAATCCGCACTGCGGGAATTGGGCCGTGCCCTTCATGAAAAGCACCACGCGGTTGCCTTTGACGAGGGCGTCGATGCGTTGTTGAACGTCGCTCATGATCGGTAGCCGGACAAGCCGGGTCAAAACGTGTGAACCTAGAAGGATAAGGCATCCCGCCGCTGCACGGGGCACCGGCGCAGGATGGGGCCCCGGTGGATCAGAAAGCGTAGGTGAAGCCGAACTGCAGTACCGGCGACAGGCGCAGGTCGCGGACGACGTCGTCGAGGTTCTGGGAACCGTTGACGACACGGCCGAAACGCCCGAAGTTGCCGGGGCTCAATGACATGAGACCCAGGTCGGCCGAGAAGCCCCAGCTGCCGCTCTTGCCGTAGGTGCCGCCCGTGCCCGAGTAGCCGAGACCGAAGTACGGCGTGGTGGTGTTGTCGGGGTTGCTGCTGTCGTAACCGCCGTTGCGCCGCTCCATGCCGAACCCGCGGATGTGGTTGGATGACAAGCCCCACAGCGCCGAACGTGGGCCGAACATGATGCCGCTGGTGGCGCGCAGGCCGCCGAGGGTGAGCTGGCTCAGCGACGGGCGGAGGTAATAGTCGCCCAGCAAGCTCAAGCTGGAGATCTTGAAGGCCGTTTCCGAGGCCGTGGAATCGGCGCGCAACGGCATGGTGCCGGAGGAGAACGCCATGCGCCCTTGCACCCGGCCCCAGCTCAGCGGCGCCAGCGGGGGCGCTGATGCACCGGAGGTGTCCACGGTGTCGGCATGGCTCGGCGTGACCGCCCCGAAGGTGCAGGCAGTGCAGAACACGGCAGACAGCAAGGCTTGGCGCATGATGGGCACTCGGAATCTTTTTGTGATGTGGCGCGGGCCCCGAGCGGGGCTTTGGCTCCTTCGCTGGAATCGTACGCCGGAAGAATCGGCCTGTGTGTCACCGATCGCATCCAATGGCCATTCGGGCAGGTGTGCTGGCAGACAAGTCGTGCGGAATGGCACGCTCGACCGTCGCATGGTGCCTAAATACAACGGCCCCCCGTGCACCGGGGCACGCCGGCCAGGTCCTGCCGCGTGGCCACTTCGGCAAAGCCGCGCTCGTGCAGGAGCGCGGCAACCGCATCGGCCTGGTCGTATCCATGTTCCAGGAGGAGCCACCCGCCGCGTTCCAGGTGAGCCGGGGCTCCGGCAATGATGTCGCGCAATGCCTGCAGCCCATCGCCCTCGGGTGTGAGTGCAAGGCGCGGCTCATGCGTGAGCGCATGGAGATGGTGGTCGTTTCCGGCGATGTAGGGTGGGTTGCTTACGGCCACCTGAAAGCGTCGGCCGGCGAGCGGCGCCCACCACGCGCCGCCGATGAATTCCACGTTCAAGCCCAGGCGCCTTGCGTTGCACTGGGCAACGGCAAGGGCGTGCGGGCTCACGTCGGTGGCGGTGATGTGTGCGCCGGCCGATTCCGCCTGCAAGGCCAGGGCGATGGCGCCGCTGCCGGTGCCCAGGTCCACCACCCGGGGGGCCGGGAGGCCGCGCAGGCAATCGAGGGCCCATTCGACGAGCGTCTCCGTGTCAGGGCGAGGCACGAGCACGGCCGGCGACACCTCGAGCGTGAGCCCGCGGAACTCTTTGCGCCCCACCAGGTAGGCGAAAGGTTCACCGGCCGCGCGGCGCGCTGCCCAGGCCTCGAAGCGCGCCTGATCCGCCATCGTCAACGGTTCGTCGCCATGGGCGAAGAGCCAGCTGCGCGGCCGGCCCAGCACTTCGGCCAGCAGCAGCTGGGCGTCGAGCCGGTCCAGCCCGCGGGCGGCGGCCCCCTTCAGTGCCTCGTCGACGGTCATGATCCACGGCCTTCCAGCTCGGCCAGTTGCTGCGCCGCACGCTCAGCCTGCAGTGCGGCCAGGACCTCGTCGAGTTCGCCTTCCATGATGGCGCCGAGCTTGTAGAGCGTCAGGTTGATCCGGTGATCGGTGAGTCGGCCCTGGGGGAAGTTGTAGGTGCGGATGCGGTCGCTGCGATCACCGCTGCCGATCAGGCCTTTGCGCGTGGCAGCGACCGCCGCGGCACGTTCGCTGCGCTCTTTTTCGCGCAGCCGTGCAGCCAGCACGGCCATGGCCTTGGCCTTGTTGCGGTGTTGCGAACGATCGTCCTGGCATTCGGCGACGATGCCCGTGGGCAGGTGGGTGATGCGGATGGCGCTGTCGGTCTTGTTGACGTGCTGGCCTCCCGCGCCGCTGGCACGGAAGGTGTCGATGCGCAAATCCGCGGGGTTGAGCTGAATGTCTTCGGCCTCTTCCGCCTCGGGCATCACCGCCACCGTGCAGGCGCTCGTGTGGATGCGGCCCTGGGTTTCGGTCGCGGGCACGCGCTGAACACGGTGGCCGCCCGACTCGAAGCGCAGCCTGCCATAGACATCATCGCCCTCGACCCGCACGACCACTTCCTTGTAGCCGCCCAGGTCCGACATGCTTTCTGACATCAGTTCCGTGCGCCAGCCCTGGCGTTCGGCGTGGCGCAGGTACATCCGCAGCAGGTCGGCCGCGAAAAGTGCCGATTCATCGCCGCCAGTGCCGGCGCGGATTTCGATGAATGCGTTGCGGCGGTCGTCCGGGTCTCGAGGCAGGAGCGCGGTCTGGAGTTCCAGGTGCAGCCGCGCGATGTCGCTTTCGGCGGCCGCGATTTCCTCGCGGGCCATGTCGGCCATCTCGGGCTCGTCGAGCATGTCCCGGGCGGCGGTCAGGTCGCGTTCGCGCTGCTCATAGTGGCGAAAGGTGGTGACGACACCTTCCACTTCCGCATGTTCGCGCGTCAGTGCGCGAAAGCGGGTCATGTCGGCCACGATGGACGGGTCGGCCAGTGTGGCGTTCAGTTCCGTGAGACGGAGGCCGAGGCGTTCGAATTGTTGGCGAAGGGCGGCTTTCATGCGCAACTCCAAAGACGGTGGGGTGCCGGCAACGACCGCAGCTGGCGGCTGGCGTGCCGGTGGGGGCGGTTGGAGCGCGGCTAACGGGAATCGTCGGCCGGGTTGCGGCTTGCGCCGCGCAGGAACAACCGGGAGACGGTCTGGGCGAGTTGCCCGCGGTGGTCGCCGTCGGCCGAATGCAGCTCGGCCAGGGCGCCGTGCAGCATCTTCTGCGTGAGGCCGCGCGAGAGGGCGTCGAGCACCGTGTCGATGTCCTCGCCCTTGGCAAGCAGCTTTCTGGCGCGAGCGATTTCACCGGCACGCCAGGCATCGGCCTGGGCTGTCAGCGCCTGGATCAGGGGCACGGTGCCGCGCTGGCCCAGCCAATGCACGAAGCTTTGCACGCCCGCATCGATGATGGCCTCGGCCTGCTCCACTGCGGCCTGGCGCTTCTCTCCCGCCGTCTGCACGAGGGCGGAAAGATCGTCCACCGTGTACAGGTACACGTCAGACAGCCGGGCCACTTCGGGTTCCACGTCGCGCGGCACCGCCAGGTCGACCATGAAGATGGGGCGGTGCTTGCGCGACTTCAGCGCACGCTCGACCGCACCCAGCCCGATGATGGGCACCGAACTGGCCGTGCAGGAGATGACTGCGTCGAATTCGCCGAGCCGCGCAGGCAGGTCGGCCAGTCGGATCGCTTCGGCACTCAGGCGGCCGGCGAGCTTTTCACCCCGCTCGAGCGTTCGGTTGGCCACGGCCATGCTGCGCGGCTGGCGGGCGGCGAAATGCGTGGCGACCAGCTCGATCATTTCGCCGGCGCCGACGAACAACACGCGCGTTTCGCGCAAATCCTCGAACAGCTGCGAGGCCAGGCGCACGGCAGCAGCTGCCATGCTGATGGAATGGGCGCCGATTTCGGTGGATGAGCGCACGTCCTTGGCGACCGCGAAGGAGCGCTGGAACATCTGGTGCAGCGTGCTGCCGAGGGTGCCCGCGGTGTTGGCTTCGCGCACCGCCTGCTTCATCTGGCCAAGGATCTGCGGCTCTCCCAGCACCATGGAGTCGAGCCCGCTGGCCACGCGGAAGGCATGGCGGGCGGCCGCCCCGCCTTGCAACACGTACGCATGGTCCATCAGGTGGTGGGGGGGCACGCCACCCACGCTGGCGAGCCAGTCGACTGCGGGCTGCACGGCGGCCGGATCGGCCGCGCAATACAACTCGGTGCGGTTGCACGTCGAGAGCAAGGCCACTTCGGGCGTTCCGGCTGCGGCCACCAGGCGTTGGCGGAAGGCCTGCAGGGTGGGGACCACCTGCTCGAGCGAGAACGCAAACCGTCCGCGAAGGTCCAGCGACGCGGTGGTGTGGTTCAGGCCGAGGGCGAAGACGCTCATGACTCCGATTATAAAATTGCCGCCTTCCCGCCCGTCTGACGACCGGCGGCTTCCCAGGCGCTGCGGCGCCTCCACCTCGTGAGGAATGCACTGCCATGGGCGTGCTGGACGGACTGTGGCATCTGCTGAACTTCTTTTTCCCGGCGGTCGCCGTCGGGGCGCTGGCCGCCGCACTGACAAAGCTCGTGTGGTGGCGTGAACTCAAATCGGTGCCATGGCACAGGCTCGCTGCCTGGGCCATGGCGGCATCGTCGGCGGTGCTCGTGGCCGGCCTGGCCTGGACAGGCCGGGACGGCAAGATGTCCACCTACGGCGCCATGGTCGTCGGATGCGCGATCAGCCTGTGGTGGGTGGCGTTCGGCCCGAAGCGGGGCTGAGGCCCGGGCGCACGAAGGAAAGTACGTGCGCGGTGACCACCCCATCCGTCATGCCGTGGCGACAGGATCCGCGGGCTCATTCAATGCGACTTCAGCCCGCAGGGAATGAGCGTAGGCCGCGGTGATCTTCACGTCGATCATCTGGCCCACCAGGCGAGGTGGTGCCTTGAAGTTGACGATGCGGTTGCACTCCGTGCGGCCCATCAGTTCACCGGCGTCGCGGCGTGAAGGCCCCTCGACCAGCAGCCGCTGGGTGCTGCCCACCATCGAGCGGCTGATGCGCTCGACGTTTTCCTCGATGCGATCCTGCAACACTTGCAGCCGGGCGAGCTTGGTTTCGTGCGGCGTGTCATCCTCCAGCGAGGCGGCCGGCGTGCCCGGGCGCTTGCTGAAGATGAAGCTGAAGGAGGCGTCGTAGCCGACGTCGTCGATGAGCTTCATCATCTTCGAGAAGTCGTCATCGGTTTCCCCGGGGAAACCGACGATGAAGTCGCTCGACAGTGCGATGTTCGGCCGCACCGCCCGCAGCTTGCGGATGGTGCTCTTGTACTCGAGGGCCGTGTAGCCGCGCTTCATCGCCATCAGGATGCGGTCACTGCCGTGCTGCACGGGCAGGTGCAGGTGGTTCACGAGCTGCGGGACCTTCGCATAGACATCGATCAGCCGCTGGGTGAATTCATTCGGATGGCTCGTGGTGTACCGGATGCGTTCGATGCCCGGGATTTCTGCGACGTACTCGATCAGCAGCGCGAAGTCGGCCATCTCGGCGGTGCCGCCCATCGGGCCGCGGTACGCATTGACGTTCTGGCCGAGGAGCGTGACTTCCTTGACGCCCTGATCGGCCAGCCCGGCCACTTCCACGAGCACGTCGTCGAAGGGGCGCGACACTTCCTCGCCGCGCGTGTACGGCACCACGCAGTAGCTGCAGTACTTGGAGCAGCCTTCCATGATCGACACGAAGGCGCTGCCGCCCTCCACCCGGGCGGGCGGCAGGTGGTCGAACTTCTCGATTTCGGGGAAGCTGATGTCCACCTGCGGGCGGCGCTGCACCTGGCGCTTCGACAGCATTTCGGGCAACCGGTGCAGCGTCTGCGGACCGAACACCACGTCCACGTAGGGCGCGCGTTCGATGATGGCCGCACCTTCCTGGCTGGCCACGCAGCCCCCGACGCCGATCATCACGCCCTTGGCCTTCAAGTGCTTCACACGCCCGAGGTCGCTGAACACCTTCTCCTGTGCCTTTTCCCGCACCGAGCAGGTATTGAAGAGGATCAGGTCGGCCTGCTCGGGGTCGTTCGTGGGTTCATAGCCTTCGGCGGCGCGCATGACGTCGGACATCTTGTCCGAGTCGTATTCGTTCATCTGGCAGCCGAACGTCTTGATGAACACCTTCTTTGGCGTGGTCTTGTCCATGGCGCGACTCACGGCTTGTACCAGACCTGGGCGGCCGGATCGAACGTCCATGCCTGGGCCTGCTCGGTGGTCACGGGCCACGGGCGCTTCTTCACCTCATCGGGGCGCAGGAGCCACACGTCGTGCACCTGCCCGGCAGCGTCGAGCGTGTAATTGACGACCGCTTTGAGGTCGATCAGCTGGCCTGTCATCACGATCATGTTGTTCAGGTCGCGCACGCGTGCACCGGGCGCCAGGCGGGTGACGTCGCCATTCAAGGCGATGACCGGCGGCTGGCCGAAGACGATCGTGCCGCGCAGGGCGTTCTGGGGGAAATTGCGCTGGACCTGGGCCAGCGCGGGGGCGGCAATGGCGGCGAAGGCCACTGCGGCGACAAGACAGCGGTACATGGTATTCGTCCAGTGGCTGTGGAAATGGTCGGGGGAAAGCCGCAGAGCGGCAGGCCGTCAGTGTACGCGGCCTCCGTCCGGAAGGGGCCTGTGCACGGGCTGCAGCGCCTTGGCAAACAAGCCGTCTTTCAGTGGCGGATGGTAGAATTGCCGCTTCGCAACGGCCTTTCAAGGCGCTCGGCGCCCTCCTTGAAGCCAGTTCTCCGGCGACAGAGCCGGTCGTTGTTTCTGCCTCGCGCGCAAAGGCGCCCACCCGGGTGCGCCAACCGCTCGCACGTTCTGCCCGTTGCGTCGCGTTGCCGCCGTGCACCGGGGTTTCTCTTTCTCTCGCCGGCCCTGGCCGGCACCGGCCGCGCAGGGTCCTTCCGACACTGCGCCGGCCGTCCGATCCCTCTTGATGAAAGTGTCCATGGCCAAGGAAGAACTGATCGAAATGCATGGCAGGGTCGACGACGTGCTGCCGGATTCCCGGTTCCGCGTGACCCTCGAAAACGGCCATACGCTGGTCGCCTACACCGCGGGCAAGATGCGCAAGCACCACATCCGCATCCTCGCAGGCGACCGCGTGTCGCTGGAGCTGTCCCCGTACGATCTGTCCAAGGGACGCATCACGTTCCGCCACATCGAAGGCCGGGGCCCCGGCCCGCGCAGCAGCTGATCCACTGGCATTTCCGGTTTTGATCGCACCTGCTTCGGCGGCAGCGGGCACCATCAAACGCCGCGCCGCCGGGATCGCGGTACTCTGCGCCCTGGCCAGCACCAGCGCCATCACGGCGCCATGGTGGCCCGAGGCGCCGTTGCCCACGCTGCAATGGCTGATCGGCCTGTCGATTCATTGGCAATGGCTCTACCTGGTGGTGGGTGGGCTGGCGGCATCGGTGTGGGTCGCCTTGGGCGGCCGCTCCGGCTGGCTGGCGATGCTGGTGCTGGCGGCGGCCTGGTGGACCCATGCGCGTCCGGTTGCACCGGCGGTGACGCCGGTCGCCACGGCCGTCCTGCGCGTCGGAACGGCCAACCTCCACGTCGGCAACCCCGACCTGTCCCGCTTGCAGCGATGGCTCATGGAGCCCACATCGCCCGACATCGTGCTTCTCCAGGAGTTCGACCACGCGGCCGCGAAGCTGGTGGCCCAGGGCGCCGTGCAAGCCCGTTATCCACATCAGATGCTGGCGCCCGAAGAGAGCCCGTTCGGCATTGCAGTGCTCTCGCGGCATCCCCTGACCTTCAGGGAAACCGTCGCGCCTCGTGACCCCTGGCACACCCCCGGCCTGCGCGCCAGGGTCGCCTGGCAGGGGCACGACGTGCCCGTCTCTGCGGTGCACCCGATGCCCCCACTCAACCGCGCTTATGCCTTGGCGCGCGACGCTGCTCTGCGCGATGAAGCGCGCTGGCTCGCCGATGCGGGCGCCCTCGGTGTGCTGGCCGGCGATCTGAACGATACGCCATGGTCCACTGGCGTGCGGGGTGTCTCGCCCACCTTGAGGCGCGCCTCGGGCCTCGCGCCCACCTGGCCCAACCTCGGCGGGTGGTTGTCATTGCTTCCACTCGATCACGTGCTCGTGGGTGAGGGGTGGAACCGGGTGGCATCGGCGATCGGGCCTGACCTCGGGTCGGACCATCGTCCCGTCGTGGTGGATCTGACGCCGGCGCCGTGATTCAGTGGGTCACCGGCGAACCTTCCCGTCTTCGGTCAGCATCGACACTTCCACGAAGTGCGAGGCCACGTGGTCGCGTGGGCCGAAATTCACATGGAAGCCGCCGAGATTGGTTTTTTGCACGGTTTCCAGCGACGCGATCAGCTGCTCGCGGCGGGGGTTGCGCCCCGCGCGCTTCAGGCCTTCGGCGAAGACCTTGGCGGCCAGGTAGCCTTCCATGCTGGAATAGTTCGGCTTCGCGTCGCCGCCGGCCTTGCCCACCGCACTGAGGTATTCGCGCGAAATGGGAATGGCGGTGGAGAAGGGGTAGGGCATCACTTGGCTGATCACCACCCCGTGGCCTTCCTTGCCCAGTTCGTCGGCCAGGGCCTGGGTGCCCACGAAGGAAACGTTGTAGAACTGCCCGCCATATCCTGCCTTGCGTGCCTGGCGGATGAAGGCCGCGCAGGCCTTGTAGGCGCCGATCTGAACGATCGCCTCGGGCATGGACGGCGTGATGTCACGCACGGCCTTCGCCACATCGACCGAGTTGCGTTCCACTGTGCCCAGTGCGGTAGGTGCCAGGTTCAGCGGTTTGAGCGCGCGCACGACGCCTTCAAGCCCGGCCTTGCCGTAGGAATCGTTCTGGTAGAAGACGGCGATCTTCCGGATGTCCAGCCGCGTGAGCTGCTTGACGATCAGCGCCGTCTCATCGTAGTAGGAGGCGCGGACGTGGAACACGTTCCTGGCGAACGGATCGCGCAATGATTCCGCGCCGGTGAAAGGCCCGAAGAATGGCACCCCGGTCTCGATCACGAGGGGCAGCGCGGCCAGGCAGGTCGGCGTGCCTACGTAGCCGAACAGCGCGAACACATTGTCCTTGATGAACTTTTCGGTGTTGGCCTTGCAACGGTCGGGCTCGTAGCCATCATCGAGCGAGCGCAGCTCGATCGTATGGCCGTTGATGCCTCCTGCGGCGTTGACAGCATCAAAGAACACGCGCGCGCCGCGGTTCATCTGGATGCCGAGCTGGGCCGCCGGGCCGCTGAAAGCGGCGGATTGACCCAGGATGATGCGGCGATCCGATTGCGCGAAGGCGGGCAGGGCCAAGGCGGCGCTGCCGGCTGCCAGGTTCTGAATCAGCGTGCGTCGTTTCATTCGGGATGTTCTTGAGGAATACGGCGCCGTGACATTGCGCCGAGACAAACCCATCAGTGTATGTAAACAGCGCGTGGAATGCCGCGCTCTGTGACACACATTCACCTTTTCCATTGATTTGCATGTCAGATTGCCCACGAGTGTGGTCGTTTATGGTCATTCATTCGGTCAGATGCCTGTTTTTGGATGTGATGGACTTCACGGTTGCGCGATGAATGGCCCCTAGGGGGAGCACTGAGGTGCTTCGCGTCTTGCCAGTGGTGCTGGGGCCCTCTACCCTTGCGCCGCGTTCGCGGTGCCCCGGCTGTGAGCCCGGCGTCGCGGACCTGAAGCCGCCGTTGAGAGCGGCATTTCTCTTCATCACAACACCTCATAAGGAAGCAGTATGTCGGCTGTCATTGGGACAGGAGATGTTTCGTCCGGATCGCTTGGAATCCTTGCCAAGGAGCGCACCATCGCGGGCCCGGGGTTCAATCGCTGGCTGGTGCCGCCCGCTGCGCTCGCGATCCACCTCTGCATCGGGATGGCCTATGGTTTTTCAGTGTTCTGGCTGCCGCTGTCGAAGGCCGTCGGCATCCATGCTGCCGTCGCGTGTCCAAAGGACATGAGCCTGCTGGCCGAACTGTTCGCCGCGGACTGCGACTGGAAAATCTCCACGATGGGGTGGATGTACACCCTGTTCTTCGTGTTGCTGGGGCTGTCGGCCGCGCTGTGGGGCGGGTGGCTCGAGCGTGCCGGTCCGCGCAAGGCGGGCGTGGTCTCGGCGGTGTGCTGGTGCGGCGGCCTCGTGCTCGCCGCCCTCGGCGTGTCCATCCACCAGATGTGGCTGATGTGGCTTGGGGCCGGCGTGATCGGCGGCATCGGCCTCGGGCTCGGGTACATCTCACCGGTGTCGACGCTCATCAAGTGGTTTCCTGACCGGCGTGGCATGGCCACCGGCATGGCCATCATGGGCTTCGGCGGCGGGGCCATGATCGGTTCGCCCCTCGCCGCCGAATTGATGAAGACGTTCGCGACGGCCGAGAACGTCGGCGTGGCCTCCACACTGCTCGTGATGGCCGCAGGCTACTTCGTCTTCATGATGGCCGGGGCCTTCGGTTACCGCGTGCCCCCGAGCGGCTGGAAGCCCAAGGGTTGGACGCCACCTGCCGCCCAGGCCGACAACCAGATGATCACGCGCCGGCATGTGCATGTGAAGAAGGTCTGGGGCATTCCGCAGTTCTGGCTGGTCTGGATGGTGCTGTGCATGAACGTGAGTGCCGGCATCGGCGTGATCGGCATGGCCAGCCCCATGTTGCAGGAAGTGTTCGGTGGCTCGCTGATCGGTGTCCCACAGAAATTCGGCGAACTCGACAAGACCCAACTGACCGCCATTGCCGGTGTGGCGGCCGGATTCACCGCGCTGCTGAGCCTCTTCAACATCGGCGGCCGCTTCTTCTGGGCAAGCCTGTCCGACCGTCTCGGCCGGAAGATGACCTACGTGGCGTTCTTCCTGCTCGGAGGTCTGTTGTATGCCAGCATTCCGGCGAGCGCGTCGGCCGGCAGCAAGCTGTTGTTCGTGGGCGCCTTCTGCATCATCCTGAGCATGTACGGCGGCGGCTTTGCCACGGTGCCTGCCTACCTGGCCGACTTGTTCGGCACGCAGATGGTGGGCGCGATCCACGGCCGGCTGCTCACGGCCTGGGCCACCGCCGGCATCCTCGGCCCCATCGTGGTGAACTACATGCGCGAGTACCAGCTGGGCCTGGGCATCCCCCGCGAGCAGGTCTACAACCAGACCATGTACATCCTCGTCGGCATGCTCGTCGTGGGCCTGATCTGCAACTTGCTGGTGCGCCCGGTTGCCGACAAGCATTTCATGACCGATGCTGAACTCGCCGAAGAAAAGCGCCTGGCCCATGACCGGAGCGTGGCGGCAGAGGTCATCGGCAGCGGCACTGGGGGTCCCACGCCGGCGCTCCTCGTCGCGCTGGCCTGGGTGGCCGTGATGATTCCGCTGGCATGGGGTGTGTATCGTACGCTGCTGAGCGCGGCCAAAGTGTTCAGCTGACCGGCCCGGTGGCCGCCGGATGACACGCACAGGCGTGTTCACCGGTGGCCCGCATGAACGACTGAAGGATCGCGCAGGCATGCGATGGGTCACCGTCGCATTGCCGGCGGAGTGACACCAGCTGCTGCTCAAGCACCTTCAGTGCGGCGAGCCTGGCCTGCACGGCGCCGATGTGGCTGTCGAGCAGCGCATTGACCTCGGCACAGGAGCGGTCGGGTGCTGCCGCAAAACCTATCAACGATCGGATTTCGGGAAGCGGGATGTCGAGCGAGCGGCAGTGGCGGATGAACTGCAGGCGCTCCACATGCTCGGCCGCGTAGGCGCGGTATCCCGACGGTTCCCGCCGGGGCTCATCGAGCAGACCCTCGCGTTCATAGAAGCGGATGGTCTGCACATCGCATCCAACCCGGGTGGCCAACTCGCCGATTCGCATGGGATTGTCTCGCTTGAATCTTCCAGAGCGTCTTCAATGGTATGAGTTTGCCCGAGACCTTGCCTCGCCAAGACCTTCGGCCGCATGTCACGGGCCGCGGTGGCCGGGTTTGGCCTTGGGGCGATCGTACAGGGCGCGCAACTCGTCCTTCGCCGCCTCGAGCCGGCGCCGCTGCGCATCCGGCAGCCGGTCTCCAGCCCGGTTGATGTAGAACGTCAGCATCGACATCGCCGAGCGGAACGGGCTGCTCTTGCGCCGACCACTTCGCTCGGCCGAGCGTTGCAGCGATTGGGCGATCCGCTTCGGATCTTCCTGCGCGAACACGTTTTCTTCGAGATCGAGTGCATTGCTGTGGCGCGTGACCTCCTGGGACCAGCGGCGCGTCTTGTGGGCGTCGCCTCCTGGGCGCTTCGCCTGGGCCATTGTTCACATCTTCCCTTCGAGCTGGAAGGAAATCTTGGCGTTGATGCGATAGCTTCTGATCTTGCCGTTGTCGACGGTGGCTTCCATGTCCTTGATGTAAATCGACCGCACGTCGTGCAGCGTCTCTGCTGCCTGTGACACCGCACGCTGCGCCGCGTCTTCCCAGCTGTTGTTCGACTCGGCCAGGACCTCGATCACTTTGAGCATAGCCATGGTGCTTCTCCGGTTGCAGGCGCCGGTGCCGTGCCCGGCATCGGCCGGGACGGACGGCACCCTTCATTGAGTCTAGGCAACCGTGGCGAGACCGCAAGAACGGTTCGCGCCGCACCCTGGGCGCTTGTGGCGCATCCAATTCAATGACTTCCCGGAGGCGATAGAACGCAATGAACGGTCGCGCCATCTAATGGACCAGCAAGACGGATCGTCCACCCAGAGCCGTCCGCTGTCATCCATCAACCGCAAAGGAGATTTCACATGAAGCGCATGCCCAAAAAATTGATTGCCACCGCTGTCGCCGGCCTGCTGGCCGCAGTCGGCGGCATGGCAGTGGCCCAGCCCGCTCCAAACGATGCGCAGATCGCCGGCATCGTCGTTGCAGCCAACAGTGTCGACGTGGATGCGGGAAAACTGGCCGAGGCCGTGGCATCCGGTAAAGAGGTCAAAGCCTTTGCGCACCAGATGGTCGTCGACCACACGGGCGTGAACCAGCAGGCCGGGGCGCTCGTCAAGAAGCTCAATATCGCTCCCGAAGAGTCGGACGTCAGCAAGAGCCTGAGAAAGGGGGGTGACGACAACATCGCCAAGCTCAAGACGTTGAGCGGGAAGGCATTCGACAAGGCCTACGTGGATCAGGAGGTCACCTATCACCAGGCGGTTCTGGATGCACTCGACAAGACGCTCATCGCAAACGCAAAGAATGCGGAACTGAAAGATCTGCTCGTCAAGGTCCGACCCGCATTCGTCGCGCACCTCGAGCATGCAAAGCACATTCAGGCGTCATTGAAATAAGGTGCGGCAATGAGCTTCCAACATTGGCGCCTTGCCCGTCGGGCGCGCACAGCCGCGGTCGTGCTTTCCGTCATCGCCGGTTCGTCTGCCATTGCAGCCCCCACCACGCACACCATCCTCATCGAGGGCATGAAGTTTTCACCGCCGACGCTCGAGGTCAAGCGGGGTGATTCGATCGTGTGGGTGAACAAGGATATGTTTCCGCACGACGTCACCGAACAACAGGGTGCCTTTCGCTCCGGCGCCATCCCGGCCCAAGGCAGTTGGAAGTTCGTGGCGACAAAGCGTGGGCAATATTCATACGAGTGCTCGCTTCATCCGGTGATGAAGGCAACACTCGTGGTGAAGTAGGCAATTGACAACCTATCTCGGTCTGGATGAAACATGGTGCAGCCACTGCGTGCTGGTTTGAAGTTTGAACAGTGCTCCGATGCCGAGCTCGTCGCTCGCATACGTGCCGATGAACAGGGCGCCTTCGAGTTCTTGATGCGAAAGCACAACCAACTCCTGTACCGGGCGGCGCGCAGCATCGTCCGGGACGACACGGAGGCCGAAGACGTCGTCCAGGAAGCCTATCTGCTCGCATATGGAAATTTGAGCCAGTTCCGTGGAGACGCGACGCTGTCGACCTGGCTGACAAGGATTGTCGTGAACGAGGCCAGTGGGCGTTTGCGGAAAACACGGCGTCGCGCGGAGATCATCCAGTTGGTTCCTGAAGCGGACTGGCATGAAAGCACGGGGGAAAATTCGATGGGCGACGAAGACAAAGCGTATGCCGATCAACCGGACGAATCCGCGTTTCGTGCGCAGGCGCGCCGCCTCATCGAACTGCAGATCGATGCGTTGCCGGAAATCTTGCGCACGGTGTTCGTGTTGCGTGCGGTTCAGGAATGCTCCGTGGAAGAGACGGCGGCCGCCCTCGGAATTCCGGAGGCGACCGTTCGAACCCGCTTCTTTCGTGCCAGAGGCATGCTGCGTGAGGCCTTGGCGCGCGACTTCGACCATGCGACGGGCGCTGCGTTCTCCTTCGACGGAGAGCGATGCGACCGGATCGTCCAAGGCGTCCTCTCTCGGATTTGATGGACAGCATCGTTCAGAACTGCAGTTGGAACACATTCATGAAATTGAACGAACTCATGGGCTCCGATGACCGGGCCCTGGTCCCGGCGCAGCCGGCATTCTCCCGAAACGACTGGCAGCGCCTGCTGGTGCATCTGGGCGAAAACCCGAGCCGCCAGGGCCTGCTGGAAACACCTGCGCGCGTGGAGAAGGCGTGGCGGCATTGGACATCCGGCTATGCCGAAAATGCGGCCGACATTCTGAAAACCTTCGAAGACGGTGCCGAGCAATACAACGAGTTGATCGTTGTCAGCGGCATTCCCGTTTACAGCCATTGCGAACATCACCTCGCCCCGTTTTTCGGTACGGCCACGATCGGGTACATCCCGGACGGAAAAATCGTCGGGCTTTCCAAATTGACCCGCCTCGTCGATTGCTTTGCCAGGCGTTTGCAAGTGCAGGAACGCTTGACCATGCAGATTGCCGAGGCCTTGATGCAGCATTTGTCGCCTTCCTCGGTTGGCGTCGTCATCCGCTGCAGGCACATGTGCATGGAAAGCCGTGGAATCCAGAGGTCGGGCGAGGAAACCACGACGTCGGCCTTGTTGGGGCGCATTCGCACGGATGCCGCCTTGCGAAGCGAATTCTTTGCCTTGGCAAAGGAGCGCTCGTCGTCAGGGAACTGACGCAGCCTCCAGGGGGAGGGCCGGGCGCGATCTGCGCAGCGCCCGGCAGGCCTGTCTAACGCGGCATCGCTTCGCCCGGGCGGTGTTGTCCCTCTGTCATTTCGCGTGTTTCGCGCTGGACGGCCGATTCGGTGGCCTTGGCTGCGGTCTCGATCTTGGGCGCGGCCTGTTTGCTCGCCTGGTACCAGTTCCTCACGATCTCCGCTGCCGTCTCGCGGCCGCCCAGCCCGAACGCCAGGCCGAGCGCGACTGCGACGGCACCGACGACTGCCATGAACAAGGTGTTGACCAGGGCGGTCGCGATCCCGATCTGATTGACCGCCACCACGATCGCAAAACCCCACACGGCACCGGCGGCCACCTTGGCCAGGAGTTCCGGGTTTCCGAAGCCCGCTTCTGTCGTCGCGGCCCGCACGATCCGTGACGACGCACCGGCGACCAGGCCACCGACCACCAGCAAGACGAGCGCCACCATCAGGTTGGGCAGCCACATCAGCAACTGGCGCAGTACATCCGACACGGCCGGCAGTCCGAGCGCGTCGAAGGCCACCACGAGGGCGATGAGGCGAATGAACCACTTCGCCACATTGGCCAGCGCGCCGGACGCGTCGGTATCGACACCACTCTTCTTGACGAGATCGGCGATGCCAGAGCGCTGCGACAGCTCGTTGAACTTGACCGTGCGCAACAGCGCGGCGGCCACTTTGGCCACCAGGCTCGCGACGAACCAACCGATGATGAGGATCAGCGCGAAGCCGATGATCTTCGGGATGGCTGCAAAAAACAGTGCCATCGCGGCAGCCAGCGACGTCATGGTCGCGTCGGAGAAGTTGTTGATGCTGGTGTCCATAGCGCCTCCTGAGGTGGTGCTGAGGCCCAGGGCAAGGGACATGCCCGTTGAAGGCCGGTAGAGCCCTGCAGCCTCAAAACCTGTGGCCGATGTTGGAAGCGCATGTGCCGGACGAATGCAAAAACGGGCTGCATCTTGCGATGCAGCCCGTCGATTCATTGTGACTCGAGTCGGCGCAATGTTCATGCGTTGCTTGCGGTCGCCCAGCCGGGCGGCTACGTAGCGGATTGACCCCCGTCGAATCCTCTAAGCTTTTCCCCGGTCGCATGGTGGTACAAGTCGCTGCCCCCTTGCATGACTGCATCGAACAACAGCCCGGTGTACAGGGACTCTAGACCCGGCGACAAGCGGTAGGCCTTGAAGATCTCACGATTGCTCCCTCGAAGGGATTCCACGAACCGCAGCAGGCCACCTGGGAGCATGTTGTAAGTGTGCATAGGATGTCGAACCCGGCCCTGCAGATCTGCGGCAAGCTGAGTCAGCTGGTGCTTCATCACAGAACGAACCTGGCTGACCGAGCAGGTCTGAAGCAAGAGCCGGACATTGGATTCCAGCGTCTCGGTCCAGCCAGGGCCATGGAAACTGAATCTGTTGCTGTAGTAGTTGTATGTGTCTCGCACTTCGTTCAGGCACACCCACTCCCACAGCTCGACCAGTTCCGACGAAGACGCGCCAACCAGTACAGACAGCGCGGCCTCTTCCAGTTGGTCGACAGGCAAACCATGCGGGTCTTTAGCCAACAACCAAGCAAGCTGGAGCGGACGCACACCAGTGATCGTTGTGCCAGCCCAGTCAAATGTGCGTGTCAGCGCGAACGGGGCGGGCTGAATCCATCCAGCAGCAAACAACTCCTGGTAGACGGGAAGGATTTGTTCCGGCGAGCTCCAAAGTTTCGGTTGGATCTTGTCCCAGGCGTCAAGCGCCCCACATCGCCAATCCGCAGCCCCGTATCGCAGCAGCCCAAGAAGGAGGAATGCATGCCTGACACCTAGAGCCGCGTACGGCTGAGCAGGGATTCCGTCACACTGATCGCTCGCCCAACGTTCAATGGCCAGAGTTTTCTCGGCTTCGATGGCCAACGCAGCTTGTTGTTGCAAAGCCTTTACTTCAGGCAAGCATCGGGCGCATAAGCGACGTTCCTGGGGCGTCCAATCGGCCGACCATCGCCGGCTTAGCTCATCAGCTTGAGCCCTGCTTTCGACGGCAGGCCGCCTATCGCATCGAGCGCAACGAACCGACGTCAGGGTCGCGACGCAAACCTCCCTCAACAATCGTGAAATGCTGTTGCGAGGCGCGCCGAACTGCCGCTCCAAATCTGCCGTCTTGTGCGCCCACGCGCCGTCTTCAGTCTTCCAATAGCAGAGCCCTAACTGGCGCAGCCGCTCATCGGCGGTCTTGAATTCAATCTCTACCATGCTCTCCGCACATAGATGTGACGTTGCTCTGGAATCCGTATCCCATAGCTGAGTCAGGAATTAACTTGTCTAGCCTGAGCAGCCAGTGCTCCTCAAACCGCACCGGCTGACGTACCCGGCGTTGAGGTGCAGCCGAGTCCGGTTGTACCAGAGCAGCCACGCAATGGTCTCTTCCTTGGCTTGGCGCGGAGTTATGAATCCTTGCCTATGTAGGCTCTCCCCACCTGCAGTGACCCGAACAAGGTCTCGCGCCAGGCGTTGTTTCAGCTGCCAAGTCGGCGCATCCAGCCTTTGACGCCGTCTCGCTGAGGACAGCCTTGAAGTCTTGTCTGGCGTACTGGCTGCCTCGATCGTTTCCAGCCTGCTTGCTCGGACGGCGTTTGAACTAAGCCATGCCAAGGGCATTGACGACGATGTCGCGCGCGATGTTCTCGGCGAAGCGACCAGCCCACTACCTGACGGCTAAGCAAGCCAATGACCACCGCCAGGAACAACCTTCGTCGTTGGCGATGCGGGCGTCGCCGACCCAACCACTGTTGAGGCGTGCAAATGGAAAAGCCCCGTAAACATCGCTTTTAAGGCGGCATACACGGGGCTTCTAAGTTTGGTGGCGCTTCAGGGATTCGAACCCCGGACCTGCGGATTATGATTCCGTCGCTCTAACCGACTGAGCTAAAGCGCCTAAGCCTCACATTATAACCATGCAATTGGCAACTGCGCTACTCTTGCGGTTCGCCCTGCCATCAACGACTCACAATGTTCAGTTTTTTCAAGAAGAAGTCCCCCCCAGCCGACGCGCCTGCGCCCGCACCCATTGAGGCGCCGGTCGAGGAGCGGCGCAGCTGGATGGATCGGCTTCGCAACGGCATCGGCCTGGGTGATGCCCCCGTCGAGGCCCCGCCGGCCCAGCCGGAACCGTCGGCCCCCGTCCTTCCCAGCGCATCGCCCGCAGTTGTATCGCCTGCGGCGCAGGCCGTGCCGGTACCCGTCAACGTGCCCACGCCCGTCCCCGCGCCCGCGGCAGTCGAGCCCGAGCGCCGCTCGTGGATGGACAAGCTGCGCAATGGCCTGCGCAAGACAAGCTCCAGCATCGCGCAGGTGTTCACCGGCACGCAGATCGATGACGCGCTGTATGAGGACCTTGAATCGGCGCTGCTGATGGCCGACGCGGGCGTCAAGGCCACCGAGTTCCTGTTGAAGGATTTGAAGTCTCGCGTGAAGGAGGCCAAGGCCACCGATCCGGCCGCGGTGAAGGGCTTGCTTGCCGACGCCATCACGGATCTGCTTCGGCCGCTCGAGAAGCAGCTCGAGATCGGCGAAGCCACGCCCACCGTGATGATGGTCGTGGGGGTCAACGGGGCCGGCAAGACGACGAGCATCGGCAAGCTCACCCGACACCTGGCCGATGACGGCCAAAAGGTGCTGCTGGCAGCGGCCGACACTTTCCGCGCCGCAGCACGCGAGCAGCTGGCGGTGTGGGCCGACCGCGCCGATCGGCCGGATGCGAAGGCCGTGGCGGTGGAGATCGTGTCGCAGGAAAGCGGCGACCCGTCGTCGGTGAGCTTCGATGCGGTGGTGGCCGGTAAATCGCGCGGTTGCGATGTAGTGATCGCGGACACCGCCGGGCGCTTGCCCACCCAGCTTCACCTGATGGAAGAGCTGAAGAAGATTCGGCGCGTGATCGGCAAAGCGCAGGATGGCGCACCGCATGAGGTGCTGCTCGTGGTGGACGGCAACACCGGGCAGAACGCATTGGCACAGGTGAAGGCGTTCGATGATGCGCTGCAGCTGACCGGCCTGATCATCACCAAGCTCGACGGCACCGCGAAGGGCGGCGTGCTGGCGGCCATCGCGCGTGAGAGGCCTGTGCCGGTGTATTTCGTGGGCGTGGGCGAGAAGCTCGAAGACCTGCAGACTTTCGATGCCCGCGAGTTCGCGCAGGCGGTGCTGACCTGACCGGCGGGCGGGAAACCGCCTGGCTCAGGCGTTCTGCGCAGAAGCGGCGTTGGCCGGCCCAGGGGAGGCGGCTGGCACATTGCCAAGCGGCACGGCCCCTGAATCGAGGTGATCGAACCAGGTGGACGGTGGCGGATCGCGGCGTGCCAGTTCGCCATCCGGCGCAACATTGGCTTGCACAGGTTCGTCGGGCTGCGGTGACGGCGGCGCGGCGACCGCGTCGGCGTTCACGGCACCGGCCAGCTTGCTGAGCACGAGTTCGCGCGCAACGGCAGGCGTCGGGATCGTGTTTTCGTGCCAGATGTGCATGGGAATGCCGGCGGCGGCGATCACGCGGTCCATGCGGGCATGTCGGTGGTGGGCCCGCCCGTGTTCCTTGCCGTCTGCCGCACGCACGTCGACCACGGCGATCACTTGGGATTGGGCATCGCAGACGACGAGGTCCGCCGAGATCATTCCGACGCGCCGCAACCATTCCGAGTATGAGTTGCGGGTGGGCACCTTCATGAAGCGCGACAGCGGCACCTGGGCCAGGATGATGTGCTCGGGCAGGGCCGTGCGCAGCACGGACCATGCCTTGCATTCTCCCGATGTCATCACGCGGGTGGCCTGAGGGGGCCATGCGGCCACTGTATCGAGTGCACTCAGGGCGCGCGCCTTGCGCTTGCGCTGCTGTTCGGCGGCGGGCTTGCGAAAGCGCAGGCAGATGCAGGCGAACAAGGCCACGGAGGCAATCACTGCAAAGATCAACGGGTCCATGGCACTGCTTCTCGGAGTACTGGGAGACCGTGGACCTTAACGGGCCCGGCCGAGCGGGTCAATGATGCAGTGCATCAACGCATGCCGGGCAGCCCCCCGAGACCTTTGAGGCCGCCCATGCGCTTCATCATCTTCATGAGGCCGCCGCCTTTCATCTTCTTCATCATGCCCTGCATCTGTTCGAACTGGTTGAGCAGGCGGTTGACATCTTGCACCTGCACGCCGGCGCCGGCGGCAATGCGGCGCTTGCGGGTGGCCTTGAGCAGTTCGGGCTTGCGGCGTTCGAGCGGCGTCATCGAATTGATGATGCCCTCCATGCGGCGCACGTCGCGCTCGGCACGATCCATGTCGGCCGCACCGGCCTTGGCGGTCAACTGGGTGGGGAGCTTGTCCATCAGGCCGGCCAGGCCCCCCATCTTCTTCATCTGGGAGATTTGCGCGAGGAAGTCATTCAGATCGAAGTTGTTGCCCGACTTGAGCTTCTCGGCGAGTTTTTGCGCCGCAGCAACGTCCACGCCTTTTTGCACTTCCTCGACGAGGGCGACGATGTCGCCCATGCCGAGCACGCGGCCCGCATGGCGCTCGGCATCGAACACCTCCAGGCCATCGATCTTTTCGCTCACGCCGGCAAACTTGATGGGCACGCCGGTCACCTGGCGCACCGACAAGGCGGCGCCGCCGCGGGAGTCGCCGTCGGTCTTCGTCAGCACGATGCCGGTCAGGGGCAGGGCTTCCTTGAAGGCGCGGGCGGTGTTGATGGCGTCCTGGCCCTGCATGGCGTCCACCACGAACAGGGTCTCCACCGGATTCACCGCGGCATGCAGTTCGGCGATTTCCTTCATCAGCGCCTCGTCGATGGCGAGGCGGCCGGCCGTGTCGAGGAGCAGCACGTCGAAGTAGTGGCGGCGTGCGTGGTCGAGGGCGGCTCGGGCGATGTCCACCGGCTTGTCGGTGGCGCTGGAGGGGAACCATTCGGCGCCGGCCTGTCGGGTGACGGTCTTGAGCTGCTCGATGGCGGCCGGGCGGTACACGTCGGCCGAGACTGTCAGCACTTTTTTCTTGCGGCGCTCGATCAGGTGTTTGGCGAGCTTGGCGGTGGTGGTGGTCTTGCCGGCGCCTTGCAGGCCGGCCATGAGGATCACCGCGGGCGGCTGCGCCGCGAGGTTGATGTCCGACACCCCTTCGCCCATCGTGGCCGTGAGCTCGCGGTTGACGATGCCGACGAGCGCCTGGCCGGGTGACAGGGAACCGACCACCTCGGCCCCGAGCGCCTTGTCTTTCACCCGGGCGATGAAGTCGCGTACGACCGGCAGGGCCACATCGGCTTCCAGGAGCGCCATGCGCACCTCGCGCAGCATGTCCTGGACGTTGCCTTCGGTGATTCGGGCTTGCCCGCGCATCGTCTTGACGAGGCGACTCAGGCGGTCGGTGAGGGTGGATGCCATGGAGGAGGGCGCAGCCCGTCAAGGGGGCACGCGAAAGTACACTGTGGCGATGATTTTATCGTCGGGCTTGCCCGCCTCTCTCGCCAACCCCGCCACGCTGGCGCTGTGGGTACCCAGCCTGCTGGCGCTGGTGGCCTATGGCGCGGCCGTGTGGCGGCGCGAGTCGGTCGGCGACTGGCCCCGGCGCGCCCTGCTGATGGGCTGGGCCGCGCATGCGGTGGCCATCGTGGTCGACATGGCCGGGATCGGCACGGGCATCACCGGGGCCCGTTTCGGATTCGCGCCGGCGCTGTCGGCCACGTTGTGGCTCGTGCTCGCCGTGTACGCCATCGAAAGCCAGTGGGTGCCCTTGCCGGGTGTGCGTCGAGCGCTCGCCTTGCTCGGGCTGATTGCCGTCGTGCTGGCCGCGTTGTTTCCCGGTGAATTCCGGCCGCAGATTGCCTCGCCATGGGCGCCGGTGCACTGGGCGCTCGGCATCGCCTCGTACGGACTTTTCGGTGCCGCCGTGCTGCATGCGGCCATGCTCGATGCGGCCGAGCGCCGCCTGCGCCTCAAGCGTCAAGTGCCCGCTGCCACACCGATGGGCATGCCGCTGCTGCGCCTGGAGCGTCTGACGTTCCAGTTCGTGGCCGCCGGGTTCGCGTTGCTGTCGGCCACGCTGCTGCTGGGCTGGTGGTTCGCCAACCCCTGGCGATGGGACCACAAGGCGGTGTTTTCGGTGCTCGGCTGGCTGGTGTTCGCCGCGCTGCTCGTCGGGCGAAGCAAGCTGGGATGGCGTGGCAGGCCGGCCGTGCGCTGGCTCTACGCCGGCGCGGTGCTGTTGTTGCTGGCCTACGTCGGCTCGCGCTTCATGCTCGAAGTCGTGCTGCAGCGTGCGCCTTATGCCTGATGAAGTGAGTTGGCTGTGTTGAAGGTCCTCCTGCTTGCACTGCTGATTGGCGTGATCGTCTGGCTGCTGCGCGGCGCGCGCGGCGCCGGCAAGCCGCCGGTGCAGTCGCCCGAGCCGCCAGACAAGGCGGCGGTGATGGTCGTCTGCGCGCACTGCGGCGTGCATCTGCCCCGCGCTGAAGCGCTGTCCGGCCCGGGCGGCGTCTTTTGCTGCGAGGCCCACCGTGCGGCGGGTCCGGTGTCGCGATGAGCGCTGAACGCTCACCCCGCGAGGAACGGCGCAGGGCACCGCGGCGCACGGCGCGGGTGGAATCGTGGTTCGGCGCGCTCGGCGTGAGCGCTCCACCAGGTCCCGAAGACGGCTGGTCCGATGCGCCCGAATCTCGTCACGACGGCGATTGGCAGGCCGTCGGCGCGAAGGAAACGGAATCCCGCTTTCTGAGCCGCCAGGCCTGGCGCATCGTCGGCAGTGGCCAGTCTGCGTTTCGTCGCTTGTATGTTGCGTTCCTCAGTGCCCGTGCCACGCTGGGGATCGCGCTGGTCGCTTCGGTGGCGGTCAGCAGCATGTTCGGCACGCGGCCGCCGCTCGGGGTGGCGCTGGTGTGCGTCGGGTACGCCGTGCTGGCCTGCTCCATGTGGCTGTTCCCGAGGGTGCGGCCGAACATGCGGCCCAGCACGCTTGCACGGCTGCGAAGCCCGCAATGGCTTGCCACCATCGGCGTCGATGTGGTCTGCTTCATCGCGCTGCATGCGATGTCGCCACCGGCCACGCTGAACTATGTTGCGCTCCTCGTGTTGCCAGTGCTGATGGCCGGCGTGTTGACGCCGCGGATGATGGCGCTCGGCACCGCAGCCGGGATCACGATCGCGCTGCTGGCCCTTGCAGTCTTCAGTGTCACCAAGGGCGGCGAGCTCACCTTGTTGCTGACGCAGGCGGGGCTTGCGGGTGCCGGGTTGTTCGTGATTGCGATCCTCGTGGGCGAGCTGGCCGGGCGGCTTGCCCGAGAGGAGTTGACCGCCCGCGGCAGCCTGGAACTCGCGCGGCAGCAGGCGCAGCTCAACCGCCTGGTGATCGAGGAGATGACCGAAGGCGTGCTCGTGGTCGACCGCCGAGGCCGCGTGCGCGCGGCGAACCCGGCGGCGCGCGGCCTCCTGGTCACCGAGGGGCTCTCGTCGGAGGCACCATTCCCGTTGTGGGGTGTGGGGGCGTGGTCGGCGCTGGTGAAATCGGTCGAGCGCGCATTCTCTGACGGACGCTGGCCCGAGGGGGGGCGTGACGTGGTGCTCACGTTCGACTCCGGGGCCACCCGCACGCTGCGCCTTCGGGTGCGGTTCACCCGCCGCCGTGATACGAAGGCCACTGAGGAGTTGTGCGTGCTCTTCCTCGAAGACGTTCGCAGTGTGCAGGCACGCATGCGGCAGGAAAAGCTGGCGGCCATGGGGCGAGTGTCCGCCGGCATCGCGCACGAGATCCGCAACCCGTTGGCGGCCATCTCCCAGGCCAACGCGCTGATGGCCGAAGATGCCACCACGCCCAGCCAGCGGCAGCTCACGCGCATGGTGTCTGACAACGTCAATCGCCTCAAGCGCATCGTCGATGACGTGATGGAAGTGGCCCCCGGCGAGGTGCGCGAGCCGGAGGTGATCGACGTCACGGCGCTGGTGGCATCGGTCTGCAGCGAATGGGCGCGCACGGTGGAGCTGCCTCTTGGCGAGCACAGCGTGCTGCGGGTGGACCTGCCCCATGAGCCGGTGGGCGTGCTGTTCGATCCGGAGCATCTGCGCCGGGTGCTGGTCAACCTGCTCGACAACGCACGCCGGCACGCGAGCAACGTGGCCGGCGCGGTGCGGGTGCGCTTGAGCGTGCGAGACGATGTGCGCGCGGTGGTCAGCGTGTTGAGCGACGGTCTGCCGATTCCGCCGGATGTGGAGCGCTATCTGTTCGAGCCGTTCTTCTCGACGCGCAGCCGGGGGACCGGTCTTGGCCTGTATATTTGCCGCGAATTGTGTGAGCGGTATGGCGCCCGCATCGACTATCGCATCCGCCCCCCAACCGATCCGAATCGCAATGAGTTTTTCGTGGCCATGCGCCGGCAGCCACTGCCGAACAGCGGGGCCCTGGAAGCCCGATTGCACCTGACTTCTTGAGCTGCGACGAAACTTCAACAGGCCCAGATTCGAATGAGTTCTCCCTCGCACTTCAGTCTGCTCGTCGTCGACGACGAACCCGACTTGCGCACCTTGTATGAGCTGACGCTGCTGCGCGAAGGCTATGACGTGGAAACCGCAGGAACGGTCGAAGACGCCTGGTTGCAGCTCAAGGACCGCACCTACAGCGCGGTCATCACCGACATGCGCCTGCCCGATGGCACCGGGCTGGACCTGCTGCGCCGGCTCGAAGAGGCCGGCCGGCGGGAAAAGGCGATCGTGATCACCGCCTACGGTTCCGCGGAGAACGCCGTCGAGGCGCTGAAGTCCGGTGCTTACGACTACCTCACCAAACCCGTGGACCTCAAGCAGTTCCGCGCCGTCGTTGCTTCGGCGCTCGGGCGAGGGGCGGGTTCTCCCACGGTGAATCCGGCGAGCCTGCCGTCCGGAGGCGGCACGGCCGCCGTGGCCAGCACCGCCCCCGGGCTGCAGGGCGGCATGCCGCCATCGGTCGTTGACCCGGCGCCGCCGCCTTCTGCGATGAGCGTCGCGTTGTCCCGCATGGCAGGGCAGTCGTCTGCCATGCAGCAGGTGCGGGCACTGGTCGAGAAGGTGGCCCGCAGCATGGCGCCGGTATTGGTCAATGGCGAATCGGGCACGGGCAAGGAACTCGTGGCTCGCGCCATCCATGAAGTGAGCCCGCGCGCCGCGCAGCCCTTCATCGCGGTCAACTGCAGCGCCATTCCCGAGCACCTGCTCGAAGCCGAGTTCTTCGGGTATCGCAAGGGTGCGTTCACCGGTGCGGCAGATGACCGCGAAGGGTTCTTCCAGGCAGCCAACGGTGGCACCTTGTTCCTCGATGAAATCGGCGAACTGCCGCTGGCCATGCAAAGCAAGCTGCTGCGCGTGATCCAGGAGCGGTCCGTGCGGCCGGTGGGCGCGGTCGTGGAGCAGGCGATCAATGTCCGCATCGTCAGCGCCACCCACAAGGACCTGGGCGCCGAGGTCCACAGCGGTCGCTTTCGGCAGGACTTGTACTACCGCCTCAATGTGATCCAGATCCGCGTGCCCGCCCTTCGCGAGCGGTTGGAAGATCTGTCCGCGATCTGTGAGCGGGTGCTTGAGCGCATCGCTCGCGATGCGGGCGTTTCGCCGCCACCACGGGTGACCCGGGAGGCTTTGCTGCATTTGAGCCGGTATGCCTTTCCGGGCAACGTGCGAGAGCTCGAGAACCTGCTGCACCGTGCCGTGGCCCTGACGGGTGCCGAGACCATCGGGGTGGAGGACCTGGGCATCCCGGACTTGTCGCTCCGACCGCAGGAGTCTGCTCCAGCGCAGCCGGCCGTCACGGTCGAACCACCACGGGTGGATCCGCTGCGGCCCATCGTGCCGGCGCAGGCGCCGCTGCCCACCAACCTTGCCGCGTACCTCGATGAAATCGAACGCGATGTGCTCGACCGCGCGCTTGAGCGCCATCGCTACAACCGCACCGCAGCCGGTGCGAGCCTCGGGCTGTCGTTGCGGCAGATGCGATACCGCATGGCACGGCTCGGCGTGAATGTCGGCGGAGATGCCGACGGCGCCGAGCCTGACCGCAACGACGAAGGCTGAGCGAACGTGAGCGCATCCGGCATGCCCATCCGTGTTGCACCAGGGGGCTTGCGATGGCCCCGTTGATCCTCGACGACTCGGGATGGATGAGCGGTGTGCGGCACTGCGTGTCGCCGAACTTCGGGCCGCGTCCTGCCGGCGCGACGGTGGATCTTGCCGTCGTGCATTCCATCAGTCTGCCGCCGGGTGTGTATGGCGGCGACGCCATCGAGCGATTGTTCACGAACCGGCTCGACTGGGACGAACACCCCTATTACGGGGAGATTCGAGGCATGGAGGTCTCCGCGCATTTTCTCGTGCGCCGCACCGGCGAGATCGTGCAGTTCGTCTCGACGCTCGACCGTGCATGGCACGCCGGCCGGTCGAGCTGGCTGGGGCGCGAGAACTGCAACGATTATTCCGTTGGCGTCGAACTCGAAGGACTCGAAGGCGGCTTGTTCGAACCGGAACAGTACGCTCGCCTGGCTGAATTGCTGATCGCATTGCTGCGCCGGCTGCCGCTTCGGTCCGTCGTCGGGCATGAGCATGTGGCGCCGGGTCGCAAGCAAGATCCTGGCTCCGGTTTCGATTGGCCGGGCCTCATCGATCGGCTCGGCTGGCCGGCTCGGTGTTTTCCCGAGGCGGTGCGCGGGCCACGTTGATATATCGGCCCCCAGCGCGGCTCGGAGCCGTCGTGGCGGCCCCTTCATCCATGCGGTCTTGCGCTGCAAATCCCGCGGTGAACCAGCAGGCGCGCCGATGGAGATCAGCGGGCCTCGCAGCCATCGCGTCGCGACGCCGTTTTTGCATGGCCTCGCGGTGCTCGATCCGTGATTCCATGCTTCCCGGCTGGATCGGTTCTGTATTCGGTAACGCTATCTGTAGTGCTTGTGGCGTGCCGGGCCCCCAGATATAGTGTCCTTCGTGTTATTCTTCGTCTCTGGGAAACGCCCCTCCATGCAGTCGCTCAGCGCTCGCCGCGTGACACCTCGCGGGAACAGAACCTCAATGCCAGGTTCGAGTCTGACAGACACGGCAGAAGCGTTTTTTCCGGGCACGAGGACGGCGGTGGAGCGTGCACCCCGCTTGTCCCATCGGCCCCGGCCAGTCGTTCTTTCCTTGCTCATTCCACATCCCGTTGCGGGTCCATCCCGTCTTGCGGCCAGCTGTCGACGTACACCGGCCGAGGCTGCGCATTGGCACGCACGGGCTTTCATCCGCTGATCCAGTTCATTCCGATTCCCGCTGTTGACTTTGACAAGAGGTAAATCCATGCAAACCGTCACACCTACCGTCACCCCGGCTGCCTCTTCGCTGCGCCCGGCCGAGAACCCGTCGCACGCCGCGTCGGCATACCAGGGCTACCAGATCATCCGCCGCAATGGTGCGGTCGTCTCGTTCGAGCCGAGCAAGATCGCCGTGGCGCTGATGAAGGCGTTCCTGGCCGTGCACGGCACGCAGGGCGCAGCTTCGGCCAGCGTGCGTGAGACGGTCGACGGCCTCACCGAAGCGGTCGTGCGCGCGCTGCTGCGCTCGCGTCCGGGTGGCGGTACCTTCCACATCGAAGACGTCCAGGACCAGGTGGAACTCGGCCTCATGCGCGGCGGCCACCATGAAGTGGCGCGTGCCTACGTGCTGTACCGCGAGCGCCGCTCCCAAGAGCGCTCCAAGGCCGGCGAGCCCGAGCGCGCCGCAGAGCCGGCGCTGATGGTGACTGATCGCGGCGTTCGCGTCCCGCTCGACCTGGATCGCCTGCAGCAGCTGATCGAATCCGCCTGCGCGAACCTCGGCGCCGATGTGCGGCCCGAGCCGATCCTCGCGGAAACCAAGCGCAACCTGTACGACGGCGTGCCCATCGCCGAAGTGCACAAGGCCGCCATCCTGGCGGCCCGCACGCTGATCGAAAAGGACCCCGGCTACACGCGCGCCACGGCCCGTCTGCTGCTGCACACGATCCGCAAGGAGATCATCGGCGAGGAGCTGCTGCATTCGGAAATGCACACCCGATACGCCGAATACTTCCCCAGCTACATCAAGAAGGGCGTCAAGGCGGAGCTGCTGGACGACAAGCTGCTCCAGTATGACCTGGACAAGCTCGGCCAGGCGCTCAAGGCCGACCGCGACCTGCAGTTCGACTACCTCGGCCTGCAAACCCTGTACGACCGCTACTTCCTGCACATCGACAACGAGCGCATTGAAATGCCTCAGGCGTTCTACATGCGCGTCGCGATGGGCCTGGCCCTCAACGAGGTGGACCGCGAAGCCCGCGCCATCGAGTTCTATGAAGTTCTGTCCACGTTCGACTTCATGAGCTCCACGCCCACGCTGTTCAACTCGGGCACCCGCCGCTCGCAGCTGTCGAGCTGCTACCTCACCACGGTGGCAGACGACCTCGATGGCATCTACGAGGCGCTGAAGGAAAACGCCCTGCTGTCGAAGTTCGCCGGCGGCCTGGGCAACGACTGGACCAATGTGCGTGCGCTCGGCTCGCACATCAAGGGCACGAACGGCAAGAGCCAGGGCGTTGTTCCGTTCCTGAAGGTGGTCAACGACACGGCCGTCGCCGTGAACCAGGGCGGCAAGCGCAAAGGTGCCGTCTGCGCATACCTGGAAACCTGGCACCTGGACATCGAGGAATTCCTGGAGCTGCGCAAGAACACGGGCGACGACCGCCGTCGCACGCACGACATGAACACGGCGAACTGGATTCCCGACCTGTTCATGCGCCGTGTGATGGAGAACGGTGAGTGGACGCTTTTCTCGCCGAGCACCTGCCCCGACCTGCACGACAAGTTCGGCAAGGACTTCGAGGTGGCCTACACCGCCTACGAGGACAAGGTCGCCCGCGGCGAGATCAAGCTCTTCAAGAAGATGCGCGCCCTCGACCTGTGGCGCCGCATGCTCTCGATGCTCTTCGAGACCGGCCACCCCTGGATCACGTTCAAGGACGCCTGCAACGTCCGCTCGCCGCAGCAGCATGTTGGCGTCGTGCACTCGAGCAACCTGTGCACCGAGATCACGCTCAACACGAACGAAACTGAAATTGCCGTGTGCAACCTCGGTTCGGTCAACCTCGTTCAGCACGTCAAGGACGGCCAGCTTGATCATGCCAAGCTGAAAAAGACCATCGCCACGGCGATGCGCATGCTCGACAACGTGATCGACATCAACTACTACGCCGTCAAGAAGGCCCGCGATTCCAACCTGCGCCACCGTCCGGTCGGCCTGGGCATCATGGGCTTCCAGGATTCGCTGCACGAACTGCGTGTGCCGTACGCCTCGCAAGCCGCCGTGGAGTTTGCCGACCGCTCGATGGAAGCCGTGTGCTACTACGCATATTGGGCATCGACCGAATTGGCAGAAGAGCGTGGCCGCTACTCCACGTACCGTGGATCGCTGTGGGACCGCGGCATCCTGCCGATCGATTCCATCAACCTGCTCGCCGAGCAGCGTGGCGGCTATGTCGATGTGGACCGCAGCATGTCGCTCGACTGGGATGGGCTGCGCAACCGCATCGGCCAATACGGCATGCGCAACTCCAACTGCGTTGCCATTGCGCCCACGGCCACCATCTCGAACATCATCGGCGTCAGTGCGTCCATCGAGCCGTCGTTCGGCAACCTGTCGGTCAAGTCCAACCTGTCGGGTGAGTTCACGATCGTGAACGAATACCTGGTTCGCGACCTCAAGAAGCTTGGTCTCTGGGACGACGTGATGGTCATGGACCTCAAGCACTTCGACGGTTCACTGCGCCGCATCGATCGCGTGCCCGAAGATCTGAAGGAGCTGTATGCCACGGCCTTCGAGATCGAGACGCAGTGGCTCGTCGAGGCCGCGGCACGCCGCCAGAAGTGGATTGACCAGGCTCAGTCGCTCAACATCTACATGGCCGGAGCCTCTGGCAAGAAGCTCGATGAAACCTACAAGCTCGCCTGGCTCCGCGGCTTGAAGACCACGTACTACCTCCGCACGGTGGGCGCCACGCATGCCGAGAAGTCGACGATCAAGGCCGGCCAGATGAACGCGGTCTCGAGCGGTTCCGATTCAGGCGCCAAGCTGTCAGCGCCGGTGGCACAAGCGGTGCCGGCCGCACCTGTTGTCGAAGCGGCAACTGACGTCAAGTTCTGCGCCATCGACGACCCGGGTTGCGAAGCCTGCCAGTGAACATCAGCACGCGTTCCGATCGTGAAGCGATGAGCATGTGCCTCGCGATCGAACGCACGTCGGCATCGCATGCGTCGCATCGATATCGATGCGACGCAGCAACAGCGAAGCGGCGTAGATGTCAATAAGTGCTTGGTGTTCCAACGCAACACTCTCATAATTCAAACGTACGGGAATTTTCAATATGCTGGTTTGGGAAGAAGACCTCCAACCCTCGATCACTCACAAGACGGGCGTCGTGCCGAATCCATCGGTTCAAGCGCGTGACGAGTCGTCTTCCGAGTTCGGCACGCCGGCGCTGCAAGCCGCCGCGGCGATCCAGGCGCCCGTGACCACGACCGCATCAACCCCCGGTGCCGCACCCGCCGCGCGCCGCGTGAAGGTCTCCGACAAGCGCATCATCAATGGCCAGACCGACGTCAACCAGTTGGTCCCGTTCAAGTACAAGTGGGCGTGGGAGAAGTACCTTGCCACCTGTGCCAACCACTGGATGCCGCAAGAGGTCAACATGTCGCGCGACATCGCGCTGTGGAAAGACCCGAACGGCCTGACCGAAGACGAGCGCCGCATCATCAAGCGCAACCTCGGCTTCTTCGTCACCGCTGACTCGCTGGCGGCCAACAACATCGTGTTGGGCACCTACCGCCACATCACGGCGCCCGAATGCCGCCAGTTCCTGCTGCGCCAGGCATTCGAAGAAGCGATCCACACGCACGCGTACCAATACATCGTCGAATCGCTCGGCCTCGACGAAAGCGAAATCTTCAACGCGTACAACGAAGTCAAGTCCATCCGTGACAAGGACGAATTCCTGATCCCGTTCATCAACGCGATCATGGATCCCGACTTCCACACGGGCACCCCGGCCAACGACCAGACGCTGCTCAAGTCACTGATCGTGTTCGCCTGCCTGATGGAAGGGCTCTTCTTCTACGTGGGGTTCACGCAGATCCTCGCGCTTGGCCGCCAGAACAAGATGACCGGTGCCGCGGAGCAGTACCAGTACATCCTGCGCGACGAATCGATGCACTGCAATTTCGGCATCGACCTCATCAACCAGCTCAAGCTCGAGAACCCGCACCTCTGGACGGCGGAGTTCAAGGCCGAGATCAAGGCGCTGTTCCTCCATGCCGTGGAGTTGGAATACCGCTATGCCGAAGACACCATGCCGCGTGGCGTGCTGGGTCTGAACGCTTCCATGTTCAAAGGATATTTGCGGTACATCGCCAACCGGCGTGCACAGCAAATCGGTTTGGAAGAGCTCTTCCCGAACGAGGAAAACCCGTTCCCGTGGATGAGCGAAATGATCGACCTGAAAAAGGAGCGCAATTTCTTCGAGACGCGCGTCATCGAGTATCAATCCGGTGGCGCACTCTCTTGGGACTGACGTTCGCTGGCTGGGCCAAGCAGCAACAGGTCATGTGAGAAGGATCAAGATCCGCGGATCGAGGCCGACCGACGCAGAAGCGGCGGCCTTCGATGCGCACCACCATTCATCGCACTGGGGCGCCCCTCCTGGGCAGACCATCGGGTGATGGATAACTGGCTGGTGTCGGCACCTCCGCCGATGCAGGGCAGTGTTTTTTCAACTTGATCAAGGAGAAATGTAATGGCAACTGCAAAGAAGGCTCCGGCCAAGAAAGTCACGGCGAAAAAGGCCGCACCGGCGAAGAAGGTCGTCGCGAAGAAGGCCGCTCCGGCCAAGAAGGCGGCGGCGAAGAAGGCGCCGGCCAAGAAGGTCGCGGCTGCGAAGAAGGTCGTCGCCAAGAAGGCGGCACCGGCCAAGAAGGCCGCAGCGAAGAAGGCTGCGCCGGCGAAGAAGGTGGCGGCGAAGAAGGTCGTTGCGAAGAAGGCAGCACCGGCCAAGAAGGTTGCAGCCAAGAAGGCCGCACCGGCCAAGAAGGCCGCGGCCAAGAAGGCGCCTGCCAAGAAGGCTGCTGCCAAGAAGGCCCCTGCGAAGAAGGCTGCTGCTGCCCCTGCGAAGAAGGCCGCTGCCAAGAAGCCTGCGAAGAAAGCAGCGGCCAAGCCCGCTGCTGCTCCCGCGCCTGCGCCTGCTGCCAAGCCGGCTGCAGCTCCCGCTGCGAAGACCGCGTTGAGCCCGGCCGCTGCCTGGCCGTTCCCCACGGGCGCCAAGCCCTGAGGTTCAGCTCGCTCTTTGTATGCAACCCGGCTTCGGCCGGGTTTTTTGTTGCCCCCCAGTCGCTTCGCTCCTGCCCCCGAGGGGCGCCACGGGTCGCCCGGCGGAGCCGGGCTCGCGTGTGGCTTGATGTGCGGCTTCGCTTTCGCTCGCCTACCTGTCGCACGCGCTACGGGGCGTTGCTCGCTTTGCTCGCTCGCCCCACGCTCTGTCGCACTCGCCGAAGCCGTGCCCATGGGGGCAGTAGGTACCGGCGTTCGCCGGTATGACATTGGGTGGGAGGTGGCAAACAAAAATGTCACCCCGGCGAAAGCCGGGGCCCACCGCGCTCAAGCGAGCCAAAGGGTTCAATGCGAAGCGGGCTGAGGCCGGCCGGCACGGCGGTGCAAGAATGGCAATTCTGCCGAGACTCGGCGCGGTCTCGCCAGAGAACAAGTTTCTCTAAAAGAGAAAAGAGCATGAATCGGCCCAAAGCGCTTCACGTTCCTGCAGGAAGGGGCGATCAAGATACTCCCCGCTGGCCTTGCCTGCACGCGACCCGGACCGGCTGCACTCTCGATGTGTTGGTCGCCCCAAACGCCAAGCGCACGGCTTGCATGGGCTTGCACGGGGATGCTTTGCGCATCCGGTTGGCTGCGCCGCCGGTCGATGGCGCAGCGAACGAGGCGTTGTTGCGGTGGGTGGCCGGGCAATTGGGCCTGGCCCGCAGCGTGGTGGTGCTCGCACGGGGCGACGCTTCGAAGCGCAAGCAGTTGGCCATTGACATGGCCTTTGGCGATGTCGAGGCATGGCTCACCATGCTGCTGAAAAATTCGTCGACGTCGTGACTGAGGGCATGCCTGCTCAGGATTCCAGCGCCGTCAGCAGCCGCGAGAGCAGCCGGTCGAGCATGCGCAGGTCGGCCGCAGTCATGCCACAAAGGATTTGCCGCTCGTTTTCGACATGGGCCGGGACGGCACGGTCGATCAATGCAAGGCCCGTGGGCGTGAGGCGCACCAGCATGCTGCGGGCATCCTCCGGGTTCGGGAGTCGCTCCACCCATCCGCTCGCTTCGAGGCGTTGCAACCGGTTCGTCATGGTGCCGGAGGTGACCATCAAGGTGGCGAAGAGCACGGTCGGGGCGAGGCAGTAGGGCTTGCCAGCGCGGCGCAAGGTCGCCAGCACGTCGAACTCCCAGAAGGTCAGGCCATGTGCGGCGAAGGTTTCGTCGAGTCGCCGTTGGACGATGGCGGAACATCGCTTGAGCCGGCCGATGGGGCCCATCGGGGTGACGTCCAGTTCAGGGCACTCGCGGCGCCATTGCGCCAGGATCGTGTCGACGGCATCGGGGAGGCGGGGCTTGGTCATGATCGGCTGAGATTGTCTTGACGTCGAGATTGTTCAGGGCACAATTATTTTATCTTGATGTTGAGGTAATTCATGTCCGCGCCGCCTGCTTCCTCCTTCTCCTGGTCCGACACGATACTCACTGCGCTGGCTCCGGCCATCTGGGGCTCCACGTACATCGTGACGACCGAATGGCTGCCACCGGATCGGCCGCTCACCGCGGCATGGCTGCGTGTGCTGCCGGCCGGATTGATGCTCGTCGCCTTGGGGCGGCGCTGGCCTGAGACGGGGAGCTGGGGCCGGCTTCTCGTGCTCTCCGCCCTCAACATTGGGCTGTTCCAGGCGCTGCTTTTCGTGGCGGCCTACCGTTTGCCGGGCGGCTTGGCTGCGGTGCTCGGGGCGCTGCAGCCGCTGATGGTGATGGCGATCGCATGGTTGATCGAGGGGCACCGACCCGGGTGGGTGGCCTGGTTGGCCGGGCTCGTCGGCGTGGCCGGCATGGCTGCGATGCTGTTGTCGCCATCGAGCACTTGGGATGGGTGGGGCATCGCGGCGGCGCTCACGGGCGCCACAAGCATGGCCGCCGGCACCTATCTGACCCGCAGGTGGCGGACGGACCTCCCGTTGGTGCCCTTCACCGGGTGGCAATTGCTGCTGGGCGGCACCATGCTTGCGCCAGTCGCCTTGGTGGTGGATGCGCCGTTGCCGCCGCTGGATCGGTCACAGATCATCGCGTACGCGTATCTGTCCTTGGGCGGCGCGGTGGTTGCCTATGCGATGTGGTTCCGCGGCATGGCCCGATTGCCCGCCGTGGCGGTGTCGTCGCTCGGGTTGCTGAGCCCACTCACGGCCGTCCTGCTCGGCTGGGCCGTGCTGGGCCAGGCGCTGACCAGCGGTGCGGTGGCCGGTCTCGCGATGGTGTTGGGCAGCGTGCTGGCCGTGCAATGGCGGGCCGCTGCCGCGGCCCGCACGCCTGCATCATGACGGGTTACCCCGCTGTGCGCTCAGCTCAAAGCGTCACGGGGTGATTCTGTCCGCCGCGGTGCGCGATTTTCACGGCGCCGATGCGGTTGCCGAGTTCAATGCATTTCGCCAGCGGCCAGCCTTGTTCGAGGCCGAACAGCAGGGCGCCGCGGAAGGCGTCGCCACAACCGGTGGGATCGACGACCTCGGCCGCTTTCACTCCGGGAATGTGGGTGCGGATGCCTTGTTCCCACAGCTCGCAGCCTTCGGCACCGAGCGTGACGATCACACCTTTGAGGTGCGAACGCGACAGCGATTCAAGGGTGTGACCCGTGCGGTCGCACAGCATCTTGCCTTCGTAGTCGTTGACGGCGACCCAGGTGGCCTGTTGCACGAACGACGAGAGTTCGTCGCCGTTGAACATGGGCAGGCCCTGACCGGGATCGAAGATGAACGGAATCTTGGCAGCGGCCAATTGGGCCGCGTGCTGCAGCATGGCGTCCCGGCCGTCGGGGGCGATGATTGCCACACGCACGTCCCGGTTCGTCGGTACGGCGGTCAGGTGGGCCTGCTGCATCGCGCCGGGGTGGAACGCGGTGATCTGGTTGTTGTCCGTGTCCGTGATGATGATGGCCTGGGCCGTGTAGCTGTCGGGTTCGACACGGATCAGGTCGGTGCTGGCACCCCAGGATCGGATGCGGGCCAGATAATCCTGCGCGTCGGGCCCCACGGCGGCCATGACGAGCGGATCGCCGCCGAGCTGGCTCAATGTGTAGGCGATGTTGCCGGCGCAGCCACCGAATTCGCGGCGCAGCGTCGGCACGAGGAACGACACATTGAGGATGTGCAGTTGCTCGGGCAGGATCTGCTGGGCGAAGCGGCCCGGAAAGGTGGTGATCGTGTCGTATGCAAGCGATCCGCAGATCAGGGCTGACATGGTGGGGCCTCCATCAGAAGACGCGGCAGGAAAGCCGCCGCGCCGGTTCGGTTTCAGGGATAGAAAATTTCGACCGTGTAGCCACTGACGCGCGGCCCTTCGGCGTCGAGCAGCAGCTGCAAGGTTGTCTCGGTGCCGGGGGCGATCGGAGCCGGAGTGACGCCGAACTCCGCCGGCGACAGCGCCCGGCGGGACACGAGGCGACCATCGACGTCGGTCAGCGCCAGGTCCACCGACGGCAGCGCGAGCGGCAACGAACCCCGGTTGCGCAACACCACCGTCAGCCGGTAGGAGGCGCCGCCGCTGGCGGGCGCCAGCGAGCTGCTTTCGACGGACAAATCCTCGATGCGCCGCGGCAGGTCCAGCGTGCAGCCGAGCAATTGGCACCCGGCTTCGAGCCAAGGGCGGGTGCCCGGCCAGCGGGCGGCCAGCACATCGCGGAAGTGCATGGCTGTCTGGCTCAGCAAGATGCCCGTCAACATCAGCGCGAGCAGTGCCAACCCGGCACGCACGCGCGGGCTGCGCCAGCGCGCCTGACGCTTCGCGTTGCGCAGGAACTCCGGTGGCTGCTTGGCACCTCGCTTCTTCGACGGTTCCGGCATCTCGAGCGGCGGCCGTTCCGTGGACGGGTTGTCGCCCTCCGCTTCGGCCAGCATCGCCATGTTGAACTGGGCATCGGCGAAGTCGACGCGATCGCGTTCGGCCACCGTCTGCGCGGGCGTCTGGTCGACGTCTTGCTGTTCGGGCTGGAAAAAGCGCGAATGGACGCGATCGTCGTCGCTGAGATGGAAGACGTCGTCGTCGTCAGCGGGCGGGGAGGCGGGGGCCTGATAGTCGGCGGTGATGGTCGCCGCCGGCGGCTGAGGCGGGGCGGGGGGCGGATGCCAGTCCGGCGGTGCATCGCGCTCGAGGTCGAACAGACCCTCGATGGCGTTGAAGACCTGGTCGCACCGGCCGCAGCGCACCCAGCCCTCGGAGACCTTGAGTTGGTCCTGGACGACTCGGAAAACGGTGCCGCAGGCGGTGCAACGGGTGGCCAGACTCATCGCGAAATCATGCCACGGCGCGTCATGGTTTCAGGGCTGCCGTCATCAGGATCCAGCCATCTTCGCTGTCTGTCACTTCAAGAGTGCACCACGGCGCGTAGGCTTCCTTGAGTTCGTCGGCCTGCCGCTCCAGGATGCCGGCCAGCACGAGATGGCCGCCCGAGGCGACGTGCCCGCTCAGCAAGGGCGCGAGCAGCTTGAGTGGTGTGGCAAGGATGTTGGCCAGCACGAGCGGGTAGGTGCCCGATGCACCATCAGGCAGTGCAGCGTTCAACGTCACGCCATTGGCCGTTGCGTTGGCGCGGGTGGATTCCACCGCGGCCATGTCGATGTCGACCGCATCGATGTCGCGGGCGCCGTACAGGGCCGCGCCAATGGCCAGAATGCCGGAGCCGCAGCCGTAATCGAGCACGCGGGTCCACGTGCTCGACAGCACGGGCGCCTGGTTCGCAATCCAGCGCAGGCACATGCGGGTGGTGGGATGGGTGCCGGTGCCGAACGCCAGGCCCGGATCCAGGCGGATGACCGTCTTGGCGGCCTCGGGCGGTTCGTGCCAGGTGGGCACGATCCAGAACGACGGCGTGACCTCCACCGGCGCGAACTGCGACTGCGTGATGCGCACCCAGTCCTGTTCGATGACGGGGCGCATCGCCTGCACGTGCACGTTCTCTCCCACCCACTCCTGCGCGAGCAGCAGCGTGGCCGCTTCCGTGGCCCGGTCTTCGTCGGTGAACAAGGCGGTGATGACCGAACGCTGCCAGCCCGCGCTCGGTGGCGGCATGCCCGGTTCGCCGAAAAGGGCCCGCTCGGCATCGCTGCCGGCGTCGGCGTCCTCCACCGAAACGGACAGGGCGTCGAGCTCGTCCATCAGGGCGTCGGAGACCGGTTCGACCAGGTCTTCCGGCACGAGCAGCAGCAGTTCGATCATCGGGCGGCTCACCGCTTGTGCTGGCTCATCCAGCCTTCGAGGTAATGGATGCTGGTGCCACCTTCGACGAACTTGGCGTCCACCATCAGCTCGCGGTGCAGCGGGATGTTGGTCTGGATGCCTTCGACGACGGTTTCGGACAACGCGATGCGCATGCGTGCCACGGCCTGGTCACGCGTGTCACCGTGCGTGATGATCTTGCCGATCATGGAGTCGTAGTTGGGCGGCACGAAGTAGTTGGCGTACGCATGCGAATCCACCCGCACGCCAGGGCCACCCGGCGCGTGCCAGGCCGTGATGCGGCCGGGCGACGGGATGAACTTGTACGGGTCCTCGGCGTTCACGCGGCATTCGATGGCGTGGCCGTGCATCTGGATCTGCCGCTGCACGAAGGGCAGCTTCTCGCCGGCGGCGATGCGGATCTGCATCTGCACGATGTCGATGCCGGTCACGAGTTCCGTGACGGGATGCTCCACCTGCACACGGGTGTTCATCTCGATGAAATAGAACTCGCCGTTCTCGTAGAGGAATTCGAACGTGCCGGCGCCCCGGTAGCCGATGCGCTTGCAGGCGGCGGCGCAGCGGTCGCCGATCTTTTCGATCACGCGGCGCGGGATGCCCGGCGCGGGCGCCTCTTCGATGATCTTCTGGTGGCGGCGCTGCATGGAGCAATCGCGTTCGCCGAGCCAGACGGCGTTCTTGTGCTGGTCGGCCAGCACCTGGATTTCGATGTGGCGCGGGTTCTCGAGGAACTTTTCCATGTAGACCGCGGGATTGCCGAAGGCTGCGCCGGCTTCGCTGCGGGTGGTCTGCACGGCGTGAAGCAGAGCGGCTTCGGTGTGCACCACGCGCATGCCGCGGCCGCCGCCGCCACCTGCGGCCTTGATGATCACCGGATACCCGATGGCCCGGCCCTGGCGAATGATTTCCTTGGGATCGTCCGGCAAGGCACCCTCGGAGCCGGGCACGCACGGAACGCCCGACTTGATCATGGCCTGCTTCGCAGAGACCTTGTCGCCCATGACGCGGATGGATTCCGGCGTGGGGCCGATGAACGTGAAACCGCTCTGCTCGACGCGTTCGGCGAAGTCGGCGTTCTCGGAAAGGAAGCCGTAGCCGGGGTGGATGGCTTCTGCGTCGGTCACTTCGGCCGTCGAGATGATGGCCGGCATGTTGAGGTAGCTCTGTGCGGAGGCCGCCGGGCCGATGCAGACCGCCTCATCGGCGAGCTTCACGTATTTGGCGTCGCGGTCGGCTTCGGAGTACACGACGACCGATTTGACGCCCATCTCCCGGCAGGCCCGTTGAATGCGCAGGGCGATTTCGCCTCGGTTGGCGATCAGAATCTTTTTGAACATGGTGTCTCGGCTCAATTGCCCCATCGGGCTGCGCCCGAAGCGCAACCTGGCTTCGCCGCAAGACTTCTTGTGGTTGTGGTGTGTTCGCCTGGACGGGCGATCGGAGTGTTCTCGAACATGCCGCAGGCTTACTCGATGACGAAGAGCGGTTGACCGAATTCGACGGGTTGGCCGTTTTCACAAAGGATCTGCGTCACGGTGCCCGATTTGTCGGCCTCGATCTCGTTCATGATCTTCATGGCTTCGATGATGCAGATGGGCTGGCCTTCCTTGACCACCGTGCCCACTTCGACGAACGGCTTGGCACCTGGGCTCGCGGCACCGTAGTAGGTGCCGACCATCGGGGACTTCACCGTGTGGCCCGCCGGCTCGGCGGGGGCCGGGGCGGCCACCGCTGCTGCAGCGGGGGCGGCCGCCAAGGGGGCGATGGCCGGGGCTGCGGCAGCGTGCTGCACCACGGGGGTCGCCGTCATCACGACCGCGTTCGGGTCCGACTTCACGATGCGGACCTTGCCGTCCGCCTCGGTGATCTCGAGTTCCGAGATGTTCGACTCCGAGACGAGGTCGATCAGGGTCTTGAGTTTGCGCAGGTCCATGTGTTCTCCAACGGCTTGTCTTCGTTCGGGGCCGTGGCAGCGCGGGAGCGCCGCACGGCTTCTTGGGTAGGGATGCGGGTCAGGCCCGGGGGACGGCCAGGTCCCGCTCGATGGCGTGCATCAACGCCAGGCGGTAGCCTTTGGGCCCCAGGCCGACGATGATGCCGTCGGCCAGGTCTGAGAAATAGGAATGGTGGCGGAACGGTTCGCGCCTGTGCACGTTGGACAGGTGCACTTCGATGAATGGGATGGCGACGCCGGCGAGGGCATCTCGCAAGGCAACGCTCGTGTGCGTGAATGCCGCGGGGTTGATGACGATGAACGTCGTGCCGTCGTTTCTGGCGGCCTGGACACGGTCGACGAGGGCGCCTTCGTGATTGCTTTGAAAGGTTCGCACCTGCACGCCGGCTTCCGCCCCCAATGCCGTCAGATCGGCGTTGATCTGCTCCAATGTCGTGGACCCATAGACGGTGGGTTCGCGCGTGCCGAGCAGGTTCAGATTGGGGCCGTGAAGGACGAGTACTGCCATGTTTTTTTCGCGCCGGCGCCGACAAGTGCCCGGGGTGGTTTAGCGAAGGCTGAACTTTACGCGGTTTAGGAGCCGTTGGCCGCAATTTCTGGAAATTCTTGGGCCGCCTCGCATCACGCCTTCATTTGTGCGGCCCAACGAGTGAGGTCCGCTTCCGTCAGGGCGCCAAGCTTGCGGTCGGCCGGTCGGCCCTGTGGGTCGAATACCACGGTGAACGGCAGGCCACCGTTCGAATTGCCGAGTGTTCGTGACAGTTCGACCCCCTCCAACCCGGCCAGCCCGATGGGAAAGCCGACGGGGCGGCTCGCCAGGAACTCCTTGACCGGCGTGGGGCCGTCCACGGCCAACCCGAGCACTTGCCAACCGGCTTGCTGGTGCTGTCGATGAAAGGCGTCGAGCATGGGCATTTCCTTCACGCACGGCGCGCACCATGTGGCCCAGAAGTTCAGCAGCAGGGGTTTGCCGCGGAACGCGCCAACCTGCATGGCGGCCCCTGCCGGCGTATCGAACTGGAGCGACCACAGGTGGTTGTCCGGCGCCGCCTTTGACCGCTGCCACCAGCTCCACCCCGCGCCGGTGGCCGCGGCGGTGATGGCGACGCCAGCCATCAATGCATGGCGGCGGTTCATGCCTGCGCCTCGCCCAGCAAGCGGCGCAGGGCCGGCAGATCGCCACGCTCGGTGCGGCCCCGCACGTCGGCTTTGAGCGCACCGCGCAGGTCGTCGAAATCGAGGATGCTCAGGTGCAAGGTGACGGGTTCGCCCAGGGCCTGGCTCGGGGTGCTGAAACTGAGCACATCGACGGGCCGGTTCCGCGGACCATCGATGCTGCCCACGTCGAAATCGACGCGGCGGTTCAGCAGTTCGATTTCAGCGGCCTTGGCATCGTCACAGAACAGCTGAAGATGGATGCTGTTGAGCCGTGTGGCGGTGCCGCGCCAGACCGCGCCGGTCAGGTGAGGGCGAAACGCCTGAAGCCGGTCCATCCACGTGGCCGCCACTTCGCGCAATGCGCGCAGTTCGGCCGGTTGGGTGTCGGCGCAAAAGAGGGCCAGGTAGGCCCGCACCTCGGCTTCGACAGCGTCATTGTCCGGAAGCTCGGCGGGACGTGCGGACGATCTCCCCAACACGCGGGCGGCCCGGCGCTTCGCCGGGCCATATTCCATGCCTTCTTCAACAATCAGCCGCGCGGCGGCACTGGCCAGTTCGGCGGTCAAGGTCGATGCCATGCCTGCATTTTAGGTGGCCGGCGCACTGTTCCTGCACTACGGCAGATCGACGGCACCCATGCGGGCCTGGATGATTGCGGCTCTGGACAGCAAGTATCCCGACGCCGGCCGCTTCTCGAACCGCTTGGGTGCCGGCAACATCACCGCCAGGCGGGCGGCCTGTGCCGTGCCGAGAGAAGCAGCGGGCACGCGAAAGTAGTGTGTCGCGGCGGCTTCGGCGCCGAACACGCCTTCGCCCCATTCGACGTTGTTCAGGTAGATGTCGAGAATGCGTTCCTTCGGCAGCAGCGTCTCGAGCATGAACGTGATGACGAACTCCTGGCCCTTGCGTGCGAGGCTTCGCTCTCCCGTGAGAAAAAGGTTCTTGGCCAGTTGCTGGGTGATCGTGGAGCCACCGATCACCTTGGGCTCTGCACGCTTGAGGTGCGTCTGTTGCGCGGGGCGGTTGGTGCGGCGCTGCTCTTGAAGCAGATTGAATTGGTCGGCTCGGGCTTCGGCTCGCTGGTTTTTCTCCCAGGCTTTTTCCAGGGCGTCCCAGTCGACGCCGCCGTGTTCGGTGAAGCCCGCATCCTCGGAGGCGATGACGGCCCGTTTCAGATGGTGCGAGATGCGATCGCCATCCACCCATTGTTGCCGCCAGGCCACCTCGCCCCGCTCAGTGAGCAGCCGCCACACTTCCGAACGCTGGAATGTGGTGGACTGCGGATCGATGACCGCCATCATCGCGATGCGTGCGGCAAAAAAGAGTTGGAGGGCCGCAAGCGACACCAGCAACAGCGCGGCAAGGCGGCCGAGTGATTTCACGCCAGCCGCTTCCTCAGTGCGGAGAGCACCGCGGCCGTGTCGGGCGCAACGCCGCGCCATACCCAGAAGGCTTCGCCGGCCTGTTCAACCAGCATGCCCAGGCCGTCGCGTCCGATCGCGCCGTGGGAGGCCGCCCAGCCGAGAAAGCCTTGGGCAGCAGGGCCGTACATCATGTCGAGGGCGAGGCTGCCGGGACGCAGCACGCCCGGTGCGACCGGGATGGCCGCCCCCTGAAGGCTCGAGGCGCTGGCATTGATGACCACGTCGAAGCCCTCGCCGCAGTCGGACAGGCCTCGGGCGAACAGGCGTGTGCCGCTGTCGGCGGCCACGGCGGCATGGCGGTCGGCCAGCGCCTGGGCCTTGTCGATGGTGCGGTTGGCCACCACGAGTTCCGCGGGCCCGGCCTGCAGCAAGGGGCCGAGCGCGCCGGCCGAGGCGCCTCCGGCGCCGATCATCAATACGCGCGTGCCGGCAAGTTGCACGCCGGCGTTGCGTTCGATGTCGCGCACGAGGCCTATGCCGTCCGTGTTGTCGGCGTACCAGCCGCCCGCATCGAACCGCAGCACGTTGGCCGCCTGTGCCAATGCCGCGCGTTCGCTGGCGCGCGCTGCCAGGTCGAAAGCCTCGAACTTGAACGGTACGGTGACGTTGCAACCGGCGCCGCCGCCGGCGGCAAAGGCTTGCAGCGTGGGGGCGAAGGCATCCAGCGGGCACAGCAGCCGTTCGTAGACGACAGGCTGGCCCGTCTGTTCGGCAAAGCGCGCATGGATGAAAGGCGATTGGCTGTGCTCGACCGGATTGCCGGCAATGACGTAGCGGTGCATGGTGTCGACAACAAGAAGATTCAGGATCTTGGCGCGCTCAGGGTGGTCTCCAGGCCGTCTTCCCGGCTGAAGCGAAAGCGCGAGGTGATCACGAGCTGATCGGCCCCCCGGCGCATCGCCTGAGTGAACGCGCCGAACGGCGCGGCCGCCTGCACGATGGCGATGGCTCGCTTGTCGAGCACGGCCGATTTGGACGGCTGGACCACCTCGGTCTCGACCACCTGCCCACGGTAGTCGACGGTGATCATCACCGTGAGGTCGCCATACAGGCGCTTGCCGTTCTGCTCTGGAAAATTGCGCGTGCCCCGTTCCTCGATCTTGCGGCGGAGCTGATCGTAGTAGGTGGCATAGACCTCCTCACGCGTGGCCGGGCTGATGAAGCGCTTCTTCGGGCGGGCGTTTTCCTCGTTGATGCGTTTCTCGATCTCGGCCAGCATCTCCAGGCGCTGGCGCCGCAGGTCTTCCTTCGCGCGTTCTTTCGGGTCGCCTCGATCGCGCTTCGGGTCGGGCGGGGGCATGGACGCCAGATCGCGGCGCAATTGCGCGAGCAGCTGCTGCTGTGCCTCCATCAGCTCGTCGATCGCCTTGCGGCTGTCCTGGTCGGCTTCGCCAAGTTCGGTGAGCGCCTCCGACGGCAAGGGGGATGTGGCCCGTCCCACGGTGAAGTCGCCGCCCCCGGCGAGGTTGGCCTGGGCGATGGCCTGGGCCTTCGTCGGCGCCTCGCTGGAGCGGGCGTTGACGAGGATCACCTCCAGCGGCGTGTCTTCGAAGAACCGGTTGAAGCCTTCGGGATCGACGATCCGTACCGTGAGCAGCGTCGCATGCACGGCCACCGAGATCCCGATCGCCACCTGCAGGGCGGAGAACTTTTTCAGCATGTATTTATGCGGTCGATGCGGCCGCCGCCGCGGAAGACTCCTCGGCCGGGTCGCCTTGGACATCGATGGCCAGCGTGAGCGGACCGGCCGCCACGTCCTCGAGTTCGGTCTCGTCCACTGCCGCATCGTCGGCCGAGGTTCCGGGGTCGTCCAGGCGTGCGAGCACGCTCGCCTGCACGTCGAGTGTGAGCAGATCGGTGCCGGTCACGCGGACGCGCACCCGCGCGCCGCGGGGCAGCCGCTCGGCGCCGATGGCCTTGAACACGAGGGGAAGGCTGTCGGCGCGCACCAGGCCGTCTTTCATGACGGCGGCTTCCAATTCGTCGAGGCCGTTCTGGGCGAGGTATTTGAGCGTCCAGTACCGTTCGATGCCGTTCTGAAAACCGTTGTAGGCGGTGTAAGCCTCGTCGAAGCCGGAGATGATGGAAAAGAGCGCGGCATCTTTCGGCTTGAACGGTGCCGCCAGCAGCGCGGTGCGGCCGTGGCGTGCGCAAGCGATGATCTGCCACTGGTTGACGAGGTCGACGTACCGGCGCAGCGGCGAGGTGGCCCAGGTGTACTGCGCCACACCCATGCCGGCATGCGGGGCCGCCTTCGTGCTCATGCGCACCTTCACGCCGGGCGCCATGCTGGCCTGGCTGCGGTAGATGCCGGGCACGCCCAGTTCATTGAGCCAGCCGCCCCAGGTGCTGTTGGCCAGGATCATCGCTTCGGCCACGATGAGGTCGAGCGGTGCGCCGCGGGTGCGGGTGGTGATGAGCACCTTTTCATCGCCCTGCGGTTCTACACCCGGGCTGCCGTCGAGACGGAAGTTGTAGTCCGGGCGATTGAAGTTTTCCGGCTTGCCCCGCACCACTTCGCGGCCCGCCTTCAGGTGGTTGGCCAGGCGGAAGGCGAATGCCAGCTCGGGCGCGAAGCTGTAAGTGGCAGGCGCGGCGCCGGTGAGGCTGGCTTCGGTGATGACCTGGTCGAGCGTGTCGTGGCGCAGGTTCACCGCGATGGGAACTTGTTCCAGCCTTGTCTCGGTGCCTTTGATTTGCAGCGTGGCTTCGTCGAACGTGACGTACAGCGACACCGCGGGGCAGTTGCGTCCTTCCTGCAGCGTGTAGGTTTGCACCACGTCGTCCGGCAGCATGGTCAGCTTGTAGCCCGGCATGTAGACGGTGGACAGGCGATCGCGCGCGAGCTTGTCAAGCGGGGTGTCGGGTGCGAGCGCAAGGCCGGGTGCGGCAATGTGCACACCGAACACGACGGTACCGCTGCCGAGGCCTTGCACGGACAGCGCATCGTCGATCTCCGTGGTGGCCGAATCGTCGATGGAGAAGGCCTGCACCGATGCGAGTGGCAACGTGTCCTTGATGGCCGGGGCCTGCAGCGCGGGAAAGCCCGTGCCCTTGGGGAAGTTCTCGAACAGGAAGCGGCGCCAGTGGAACTGGTACGGCGAATCGATGGCGCCTGCTGCCGTCAGCAGATCGAGCGGGGCGCGCTGGGTGCGGCGCGACGCCTCCACGACCGCCTTGTATTCAGGTGCGTTCTTGTCTGGCTTGAACAGGATCTTGTAGAGCTGCTCGCGCACCGGCGCCGGGCACTGGCCGGCGATGAGTTCATCGGCCCAGGCGTTGATCTGGACCGCGAGCTGCTTCTTGCGCTCGATTCCGAGGAGGGCGGCCTTGACCGTTTCTTCCGGCGCCTTCTTGAACTGCCCTTTGCCCGCGCGCCGGAAATAGTGCGGCGCCTCGAACAGCCTGAACAGCGCGGCGGCTTGCTGGGCGGGGCCGGCTCCGGCGTCGAAGTAGTCGCGGGCGAGATCGGCGAACCCGAACTCCGTCTCCGGCGCGAACTCCCAGGCCAGATCGAGATCGATTTCGGCGGCCAGGCGCTGGCCCTCGGCGATCAACTCGGCCGGACCGGGTTTCTCGAACTTGAGCAGCAGGTTGGCCGCTTTCACTTTCACCCGCTTGCCGGAGTCGAGTTCCACCTGGGCGGAGGTGTCGGTCTCGGACATCACGCGGCCGGCGAGGAATTTTCCGGCGTCATCGAACAGTGCATACATAGGAGGATTGTCGCCTGAACGCCGAGGGCCTCAGAAGGCGGTGAGTGACTGGACGTTGCCGGGGAGGGCGGGTTGGATCATGCTGTTTCAGGGCGGCGGTGCGAGGTTCAGGAAGTGCAGCACATGGGGAAGGTGCTGATCGAAGTCGGTCAATCCGTGGTCGCTGCCCTCGACGATGCGCAGGTGCGCGCCACGGTAGCGCTGGCTCATCTCACGCCAGTCCAGCACTTCATCGCCGGTGGCAATGATGGCGAAGTAACGCGGCGGGTAACTGAGTTCGCCCGGTGTCATGGCCCGCAGTTCATCGACGAACCGTGGACGGAAATAAAAGGTTTCGTCGCTGTGCCATTGGGTGATCTGGCCGATGTGACGCGCGAGGTCGCGAGCAGGTGCCACCGCGGGATTGAGCAGCACGGCGGGGCAGCCGAGGCGTTCGGCGAGCACGGTGGCGTAGAAACCGCCCAGCGAACTGCCCACGATGGCCAGGCTTCGGCGAGGCCAGCCGGCCATCCCGCGTTCCAGCATGGCCACGGCTTCGGCTGGTGACGGCGGCAGCTGCGGGCACCACCAGGTGAGCCCAGGGGCATGCCGCTTCACCCAGGCGCCCATCTGCTTCGCCTTCGCCGATTGCGGCGACGAACGGAAACCGTGCAGATACAACAGATGGGTGGTCATAAGCGGCCAGTCTAGGTGAACTTCGCCATGGCCCGGACCTCTACACTCCGCGGAAAATCGCCCATCCGTGCATCAGGACCGAGTTGTGAGCCCAGTCGTTTCCCGTTTGCCCCTGCCAGCCGCGCTTGCCGCGGCGTTCATCGCGCTGTCTGGCTGCGCCACCACCGCGCTGCCCGTTTCCACCCCCGGTGCGACCACGCAGGCGGCGGCCCCGCGCCCCGCTGCCGCGTCGTCGCCGTCCAGTGAACCTGCGGCCGCGGCTGCAACCGCGCCGGCTCCGCGTCCAGACCCGAATGCCCCGCGCCCGTTCGACGATGTGGTCAAGGGCGCCACCCGCCAGGCCGGCTTTCTGTCGTTCTGGCGTCGGGACGACAAGCTGTGGATCGAGGTGCCGCTCGCGCAGCTGGACCAACCCTTTCTGCTGTCCGCCAATGTGTCGCAGTCCGTGGGCGAACGCTGGTTGTACGCTGGGCAGATGGGCGCATGGTGGCTCGTGAACTTCCGTCGCACGAGCCCGACGCAGATGCAGCTGGTGGCACTGAACACCGACTTTGCCGCCACGCAGCCGCAAATGCGCGAGGTGGTGGCGCAATCCTTCTCCAACAGCCTGCTGGCGTCGACGGCCATCGTCAGCGCGCCGCACCCCACGCGCAAGTCGGTGCTGATCGACGGCTCGTTCCTGTTGAACGATCTGCCCGGCTACGCCACGTCCATTGAAACGGTGTATCGGCTGCCTTTTGCGCTGGACCGCGGCAATTCGTTCTTCGAGAAATCACGCGCGGCAGACGACGTGGCCACCATCGGCACCCGGCTGCATTTCGGCATGGGGCGCTACCCGGCGCCGCCATTGACGCCGGCGGCGGTGCAGGTGCCTGCGCCTGCCACGCTGCCCGACGCCCGCAGCCTGTTCGTGGGCCTCGTCTACAGCTTCACGAAACTGCCGGATGAACCGATGCAGCCCCGTCTGGCGGATCCCCGCCTCGGGCATTTCACCCATGTGGTGTCCGACCTGAGCACCGACCGCACCTTCAACCCGCGCAAGCATCACATCGCCCGCTGGCGGCTCGAGCAGCAGGTGCCGGGCGCCGCGTTGTCGCCACCCAAGCAGCCCATCGTGTTCTGGTTGGACAAGAACATCCCGATCAACTTCCGGCCGTCGGTCGAGGCGGGCGTGCTGGAATGGAACAAGGCCTTCGAGAAGATCGGCTTCAAGGATGCGATCGTCGTCCGCCAGCAGGCCGACACCGACGACTGGGACACCCTCGACAGCCGCCATGCATCGATTCGCTGGTTCACCGGGCGGGACGTCGGCGTCGCCATCGGCCCGCACCAGGCGGACCCCCGCACGGGGGAAATCTTCGATGCGGACATCGCGATGAGCGATGCTTTCGCGCGCCATGCCCGCCGCATTGCCACCGAAGACCTGGGCCGGCCTCAGGCCATGCCGGGTTTGCATGCGCACGGCGCGGCCGAGGCGGCGTGCGAAGTGGGGTTCGAGGCCTTGCGCGAGATGGATTTCTCGTTCGACCTGCTGGAGGCTCGCGGACTGCCGCTCGGCGGCCCGGCGGCCGAATCCATCGTGCAGGCGGTGGTGAAGGACACGATCATGCACGAGGTGGGGCACGCGCTCGGGCTCAAGCACAACTTCAAGGGCTCCACCGTCATCTCGCGCCAGCAGCTGCGTGATGCGGGCTTCACGGCCGACCACGCCCTTTCCGGCTCGGTCATGGACTACAACCCGTTCAACACGCCGCTGGCAGGCGAACGACCGACGGCACTCAACAACAGCACGCTCGGTCCTTACGATTACTGGGCCATCGAGTACGCCTACAAGCCGATGGCGCCGGACGATGAAGCGGCCGAGCTGGCGAAGATCGCCGCACGAAGCACCGATCCGCTGCTCGCCTACTCGGACGACCAGGAAGCCGGCGACGATGGCGTCGACCCGCTGGTCAACCGGGGTGACCTCGGCGACGACCCGCTCGCCTACCATCGTCGGCGCCTGGCGTTGTCGCAGGAATTGTGGACGCGGGTGCAGGCCCGCACACCCCAGCCGGGGGACGATCCGGTCCGTGATCGCCGGGCGCTGCTCAACGGCTTCGCCCACCTGCCTGCCACGGCATCGATGGTGGGCAAGTACGTCGGCGGCATGCACACCACGCGCGACATTGCGGGCGCCCCGGGGGCTCGTCCCACGTTCGTCCCAGTGGAGCCGGCCAAGCAGCGAGACGCACTGCATTTCCTCACGCAAAGCTTCTTCAGTGCCGACAGCTTCCGCTTCGAGCCGCAGTTCCTGGCTCGCCTTGCACCCGACTACAACGAGCAAGAGCGCGGTCCGGTCAGTATCCCGGCGGCCGTGCTCGCGGTGCAGACCACTGCCCTGGACCGCCTGATGAGCCCGGGCGTGGCATCACGTCTGCTTGATCTCCCGCTGTACCTCACGCCCGACAAGCGCCGAGGCGCGATCTCGCTTGCCGAGGTGTACGGCACGGTACAGGACGCCGTCTGGAGCGAGGCCCGCAACGGCCGGGAGATCGACCGCCTTCGCCGCAACCTGCAACGAGAACATCTCAAGCGTGTGCAGGCCCTGCTGGTGCGCGGTTCGGGCGCGCTGCCCGCCGACGCGCTGAGCCTCATGAGGTACCACGCCGTGCGGTTGCAAGCGCAGCTGCGTCAGGCCGTGGCGGCCTCCGGTGGCCGGTCGGTGGAAAGCCGTGCCCACCTCGAGAGCAGCCTGTCCCAGCTCGACGAGACGCTGCGCGCGACGATGCTGCGCAATTGATTCGCTGCGCAAGCCATGGGCTTGCGCAGTGATGATCAGTGATCAGCCCGCAAAGGCGGCAAGCAGTTTGGCGTGGATGCCGCCGAAGCCGCCGTTGCTCATGCACAGCACATGGTCGCCCGGCCGCGCGACCTTGCGCACGGCCGAGACCAGCGCGTCGATGCTGTCGGCCACCTGCGCCTTGTTGCCCATGGGGGTCAGGACCTCCCGGGCGTCCCAGCCCAGGTTGCCCTGGTGGCAGAACGAAAGGTCGGCCTCTTCCAGTGCCCACGGCAGCTGGGCCTTCATCGTGCCGAGCTTCATGGTGTTGGAGCGCGGCTCGAACACGGCCAGGATGCGAGCCCCGTCGCCCACCTTGCGGCGCAGGCCGTTGACGGTGGTGCGGATCGCGGTGGGATGATGCGCGAAGTCGT
>Ga0070661_100000190_pt1 | contig 50874 bp, 39 predicted proteins | sample KBSC43metaG_FD_64663 | JGI IMG/M metagenome (GOLD analysis project Ga0070661, IMG submission 64663) | Corn rhizosphere microbial communities from Kellogg Biological Station, Michigan, USA - KBS C4-3 metaG | ecosystem: Host-associated > Plants > Roots > Rhizosphere > Soil ... | reverse complement strand
TCCTGTATCTCGGGAGCTGGCTCGGCTACCGGCTCAACGCCCGGCTGCCGCGCCGCGCGTTCGCCGTGACCCTGATCGCCATCGCCCTCGCGGGCGCGGTGCGTCTCCTGCTGAGCTGAGTCCCTCGCGGGCGCGGTGCGTCTCCTGCTGAGCCGAGCCGGCCTCAGAGCCGGGCCATCACCCGGTCCGCGAAGTCCTCGATCACGCGGTACTGACGGTTGAGCGGCGGGTAGAGCATGATCTGGCTCAGCCCCTGGCTCTCCAGCTCTTTCAGCCGCTCCACGATGCGCTCCGGCGCGCCGGTGAGACACGTGGCCTCGATCAGCGCCGGCGTCAGGAAGCGGGCCTCCTCGGGATCCACGAAGCTGTAGTGGCTGCCGTGCAGCCGCTGGTGCCGGACTTCGGGCGGCGCCTGGTTCAGCCAGTCGAGGTACGGCCTCCACACCGGACGCGCGTAGGCGGGCGGCTCCGCGCCGGTCTCCAGGTGATGCGCGACCAGATAGTGCAGGCCCGAGATCACCGCCGCGCCGCACTCCGCGACGATGCGCTCGGAGCTCACGGCCTCTCCTGGCTGGAGCAGGGCCACGTTCACCATCGCCGCGGTGTGGAAGCCGGCGGGCAGGGCACGTCCGGCCCTCTCCGCGCCGTGGCGCGCGTTGGCCAGCATCTCGGGCACCGTGCCGCCGCGGGGCAGTCCGGAGATGAGCCCGTCGCCCAGCTCGCCCGCGAGGGCCTGGGCCTTGGGGCCGAACCCCGCGACGTAGATCGGGATCGGGTGGTCCAGGTCGATGAAGCGGTGCTCTCGCATCTGGAAGCGGATGGGACGCGTCTCGCCGTGGAGCGTGTAGTCGACCTCCTCGCCGCGGAGCAAGGCCCTCACGGTCTGCACGTACTCGCGGAACGGGGCCAGGCGCATCGGCTTCTGGCCCAGCGTGCGCACCGCGGTGTGGCCGGTGCCGAGCCCGATGAAGCAGCGCCCGGGCGCCAGACGGTTGATGGTGGCGATCCCGTTGGCCGCCACCGGGGCCAGGCGCAGGCCCGGCACGTTCACCCCGGTGCCGAGGCGCATGCGCCGCGTCTGCTGGGCGGCCAGGGCCAGCACCGCCCAGCAGTTGGACCGGATCATCTGGCTGTCGGTGACCCAGCAGTGCGAGTAGCCGAGGTTCTCGGCGTGGGTGATGTAGCCGATCTCGTCGATCTTCGCGTGGACGATGCCGAAATCCATGACGTGATGGCCGCGCTACTTGTCGAGCCACACCTCCTGCATGCGACCGTAGTTGTAGAGGGCGTTGTGCGGCACCAGATTCTTCACGTACGGGTACTGGGCGAAGTACTCCTTCCGCCACCCGAGCATGGGACGTGCGACCTCGGCCTCGAGCGTGCGCTGGATGTCGCCCACCATCTTGAGCCGCTTGGCCCGGTCCAGCTCCTGCGACTGGGCCTCGATCTGGCGATCCGTCGCCTCGTTGCAGTAGTCGGTGTAGTTGCGGGACGACCCACACTTGTAGTTCTCGACCAGGTAGGCGTCGGGGTCGTCGAAGCCGCCCGCGGTCAGGTTGGCCGCGATCTGGAACTCGCGCCGGGCCAGGGCCGGAAACCACGCCGAGGTGTCGAGCTGCTTCACGGTCGCCTCCACGCCCACCAGCCGGAGCTGGTCCACCGCGAAGGAGGCCAGGTCCACGTAGATCGGCGAGGTGCGGGTCACCATCTCGAGGCGCAGCGGCTTGCCCGGGCCGTAGCCCGCCTCCGCCAGCAGGCGCCTGGCCTCCGCCTTGTCGCGGGCGGGATCGCGATAGCCGGCCATCGTGCGCAGGTCCGCGTCGGCCAGGCCCCAGAAGCCCATCGGCCGCGGCATGAGGGCGGCGCCGATGACCGCGCCGTCCTGCCGCACGCTCTTGACGTAGGCGCGCCGGTCGAGCGCGAAGTTCACTGCCTTGCGCACCAGCGGGTTGTCGAAGGGCGGCCGCTTGTGGTTGAGCAGCACGTTGTCGCTGCCGTTCTGTCCGATCTCGGTGATGACCAGCGCCGGGGTGACGCTCTTCGCGGTGTCCGCCATCGCCTTCGTCATCTCGAGGGGCACGAAGGCGTCGAGCCGGCCCGCCTGCAGCGCGGCCAGCCGGGTGCCCCGCTCCCGGATGATGGTGTAGCGGATGCCGTCGAGATGGGGCCGGTCGGGAACGAAGTAGTCGGGGTTGCGCTCCAGCTCCACCATCTGGCCTCGCAGCCACTCCTTCTGACGAAAAGGCCCGGTGCCGACGCACTTCTGGCGCAGCTCGTTGAGCGGCACGTGGGCGGGCAGCACCGGCGAGTAGCCGGAGGCCAGCATCAGGAGCAGCGACGGCTGGGGGCGCTTCAGATGGAACACCACCGTGTAGGGCTCGGGGGCCTCGATGGAGGCGACGCTGGACCACCACTCCTTGCGCGCGCTCAGGCGGAGGCGGGCGGGAGCCTCCGGCGCCTCGCGCGCGACGTCGAAGGTGTACTTGACGTCGGCGGACGTGAACGGCTTGCCGTCGTGCCACTTCACGTTCCGGCGCAGGAAGAAGACCAGGTTCCGGTAGTTGTCCTGCCACGACCAGCGCTCGGCCAGCTCCGGGATGATGGTGTCGACGCTCTCCTGGCCCTTGAGCGGATCGAAGAAGACCAGGTTCGAGTAGCAGGGCGACATCGGCCACACGTTCGACACCGTGGCCGACTCGTGGATGATCAGCCCCGGCGGATCCTCGATCAGCACCGTGTTGAGGATGCCGCCGCGCTTGGGCCTGGCGCCCTGCGCGTCGGCCCGCCGGGCGAGTCCCGCGGCGAGGACGGCCAGGACGGCGAGGGTGAGGACGGCGACTCGGAGCGAGCGTGTGGACATGGAGGTCTCCGGGGGGATGAGCTCAGGCCTAGTGCATCACGAGGCCGCCGGTCACGTTGATGGCCTGGCCGGTCATGTAGGACGACTTGCCGGAGGCGAGGAAGCCGACCACGTTGGCGACGTCCTCCGGGGCCTCGATGCGGCCGAGCGGGATCTGCTCCACCCGCTGCTTGAGGTACTCGCCGGGCTTCAGCCCGAAGAGCTTCTCGCCCGCCTCGCGGTCGATCTGGAAGATCATGTCGGTCTCGACGATACCGGGGCACACGCAGTTGGCGCGGATGCCGTCGCCCGCGTGGGCCACCGCGAGGCTCTTCGTCATGCTGATCACCGCGGCCTTGGTGATGCCGTAGACCAGCGAGGTCTTGAGCCCCATCTTGCCCGCCATCGACGCGACGCTGATGATGTTGCCGCGCCGGGCCTTCACCATGTGCCGCAGCACCGCCTGGCTCGCGAAGAACACGCCCTTGGCGTTGACCGCGAGCAGGCGGTCCCAGTCGTCCTCGGTCACGTCGGCGGTGTAGGCGGAGCGATGGATCCCCGCGTTGTTCACCAGGATGTCGATGCGGCCCCACTCGGCGACCGTCCGGTCCGCCATTGCCTGCAGATCGGCCAGGCGGGTCACGTCGGTCGGCAGGGCGAGCGCCTTCCGGCCCCGCTCGCGCACCTCCTCGGCGGTGCGCTCGCCGCTGGCCTCGTCCACCTCCGCCACCACCACGTCGGCGCCCATGCCGGCCAGCTCCAGGGCGATGGCGCGGCCGATGTTGCGGCCGGCGCCGGTGACGATCGCGGTCTGTCCCCCGAGCTCCATGCCGGTCTCCGGCTCAGCAGCAGCCGCCCGCGATGGCGGTCTTGCTCCGCTGGATCAGCTCGACGCGCACGTCGTCGGGGGCCTGGATGAAGCAGATGCGCGGGCCGCCCGGGATCTCGATGGGGCCCTCCAGCAGGCGCGCGCCCAGGCCCTCGAGCCGCTTGATGTCGGCCTCCAGGTTCTCGGAGTCGAAGCCGAAGTGCTCGAGCCCGTGGTGCGCGGAGGCGTCGCCGGCGCCGAGGCGCTCGTTCGCGCGCGCGCCCGAGATGTTCACCGGGGTGCCGTCCTCGGACTGGCAGCGGACGAAGCGGTCACCGAACACGCGCGTCTCGTCGGAGACGATCTTGAACGCGAAGGCCTTCACGTACCAGTCGGCGGTCTTGCGCGGGTCGGAGGCCTTCAGATGGATATGGTTGATCCGGTAGGGCATGGCGGTGTCCTTTCGGCTGGGGTATCGTCGGTGCCGCTGGGGTCAGGTCTTACATTCCGACATTTTCGTGGGGCGTGGCGAGACCGCCCCTACCGAGGAAAATGTCGGAATGTAAGACCTGACCCCCGCGCTAGAGGATATTCGGACCCGACCGCCGGTTCAAGGACCGGCGCATCCCGGAGGCCATCGGTCATGGACATCGGCTGCCACCTTCCCAACCAGGGCCCCCTCGCCAACGGCGAGTCGCTGGTCCGCTTCGCGCGCGCGGCGGAGGAGCGCGGGGTCGCCTCGCTGTGGGTGAGCGACCACGTGATCTTCCCGCGCTCCGCCACCGGCAGCTATCCGGGCGGGCGCTTCCCGCATCCGCCCGACAAGGCGTATCTGGAGCCCGTGACGGTGCTGGCCGCGGCCGCGGTCTGCACGACCCGCGCGCGGCTCGGGGCCTCGGTGTTCATCCTCGGCCATCGGCATCCGGTGGTGATGGCCAAGATGCTCACCAGCATCGACGCGCTCTCGAGCGGGCGGCTGATCTGCGGCGTCGGGGTGGGCTGGTGGAAGGAGGAGCTCGAGATCCTGGGCGTGCCGTTCCACGCGCGCGGCCGGCACGGCGACGAGATCCTGCGCGCGTTCAAGGCGCTCTGGACCGAGGAGAACCCGCGCCTCGACGGGGAGTTCTTCCGCTTCCGCGACCTGGGCTTCGCGCCGAAGCCGGTGCAGAAGCCGCACCCGCCGATCTGGGTGGGCGGCGACAGCCCGGGCGCGTTCCGCCGCGTGGTCACCCTGGGCGATGGCTGGCACGCCACCTCCAAGGATCCCTCGCAGCTGCGCGAGGCCCTCGGCCGCCTGCGCGCGGTCGCGGACCGGCACCGGCGCGACATGAAGACCATCGAGCTCTCGGTGCGCTACAGCCTGAGCGACGGCCTCCTCGGCAAGGGAGCCCAGATGGTGATCGACCAGCTCGGCGAGTACAAGCAGATCGGCCTGAGCCACGTCATGATCGACTTCCGCCGCGACGACCTCGCGCGGATGCTCGAGCTCCTCGACCTCGTAACCGGCACCATCCGCCCCGCCGTCGCCTGACCCCTCACTGGCGGCGGCGGAGCATTTGCTGGAGGCTCTGGCGGGTGAGGCCGAGGCGCTCGGCGGCGCGGGTCTTCGAGCCGCACTCCCGCAGGGCGTCCTCGATCATGCGGCGCTTGAGGGCCTCCACCGCGTCGTTGAGGGTCTGGGGAGACGCGGGCGCCGCTCCCGCCCCGGCCGCGATGCGCGCCGAGAGATGCGCGGGCGCGAGGGGTCGGCCGTCCTCGGCGAGGGCCACCGCGCGCTCGATCTCGTTCTCCAGCTCCCGCACGTTGCCGGGCCAGGGGTAGGCGCGCAGCAGGGCCAGCGCCTCCGCGCCCACCGCGGGGACGGCGCGTCGGGCGCGCCGGCAGGCCTGACGCAGGAAGTGCTCGGCCAGGCTCGGAACGTCCCCGGCCCGCTCGCGCAGGGGCGGCAGGTGGATGGGGAATACGTTCAGGCGATAGAAGAGATCGCGGCGAAACCGGCCCGCGGCCACGTCGGCCTCCAGGTCCGCGTTGGTGGCCGCGATCACCCGCACGTCCACCCGCTTCGTGCCGGAGCCGCCCACGCGGCGGATCTCCCCCTCCTGCAGCACGCGCAGCAGCCGCAGCTGCATCGCGGGAGAGGTCTCGCCCACCTCGTCGAGGAAGATCGTTCCCCCGTCGGCCTCCTCGAAGAGCCCGCGGCGCTCGCCCACCGCGCCGGTGAAGGCCCCGCGGGCGTGGCCGAACAGCTCGGACTCCAGCAGGCTGTCCGGCAGCGCCCCGCAGCTCTGGGCCACGAACGGCCGCGCGCGGCGCGTGCCGTTGGCGTGGATGAGGTGCGCGAACAGCTCCTTGCCGGTGCCGGTCTCGCCCAGGATCAGCACGCTGGTGTCGCCTTCGAGGATTTTTCGAGCGAGGGCGACCGCGTGTTGCAGCCCGCTGTTCGCCCCCACCAGGTTGTCGAACGAGGCGGGCTTCTCGCGGCCGGCGGCGGCCTCGCGGCGGAGCGCGTTGTAGGCCAGCTCCAGCTCGTCGCGCAGCCGCGCGTTCTCGCCCTGGAGCCGCCAGCGCTCGGCGGCCCGCCGCACCGCGAGCAGCAGCTCGCTCGGATCCCACGGCTTGGGCACGAAGTGGTAGATGCGCCCGGTGTTGATCGCCTCCATCAGGCTGTCCACGTCGGTGTACGCGGTCAGCACGATTCGCATCGCGTCCGGCGTCCGCTCCTGGCTGCGCCGCAGCAGCTCGATGCCGGTCATGCCCGGCATGCGCTGGTCGGTCAGGATCACCGCCACGTCGCGCTCGGCCGCGAGGCAGGCGAGGGCCTCCTCGCCGTGGCCGGCGCGGAGCACGCGGAACTCGGCGGCGAGGATCGCCTCGAGCGCGTCCAGCACGCGCGGCTCGTCGTCCACGATCAGGATGGTCGTCTCGTCCACGGGGTCTCGCGCTCGGTCGGGGGTGCCGGCGCGCGGGTCGGCCGGCGCCTGGCTCCCGATGATAGGGCCCTCGCGGCCGGAAGTCATCCGCGTCCGGCCGGGCGGCTCACCGGGAGCCGGATGGTGAACGCGGCCCCGCCCCCCGCCGGGCTCTCGGCCTGGATCTCCCCGCCGTGGCGCTTCACGATCTCGTAGCTGATGGAGAGGCCGAGCCCGGTGCCCTCGCCCACCGGCTTGGTGGTGAAGAACGGATCGAACACCCGCGGCAGGACGTCCGCGGAGATGCCGGGGCCGCTGTCCGCCACCCGCACCAGCGCGAGGTCGCCCTCCCGCCGCGTCTCGATCGTGATCGTCCCGGGCCCGGAGATGGCCTGCGCCGCGTTGGCGAGGACGTTCAGCAGCACCTGGTCGAGCTGCGAGCGCACGCACTCCACCGGGCCGATCTGTCCGAAGCGGCGCTCGACCGTGACCCGGTCCCGCAGCAGGTGGCCGAGAAGGGTGAGGCTCGACTCGATCTCCTCGTGCAGGTCGACCGGCTGCCACACGTCGTCGGGCGCGCGGGTGAACACCCGGAGGTCGCCCACGATCTTGCGGGTCCGGTCCGCCCCCTCCCGGATGCCCGCGATCATCCGGTCCAGGTAGGTGAGCGCGTAGTCGATGCGCAGCTCCTCCCGGCGCGCGGCCAAATGCTCCCGCTCCGACGCGGGCAGGGCGACCGCCTGGTAGCTCTCCAGCATCGAGCGCAGCCGGCGCACGAAGTCCTCCAGCGTGGTCACGTTCGAGGAGATGAACCCGATCGGGTTGTTGAGCTCGTGGGCCACGCCCGCCACCAGGCGGCCGACGGAGGCCATCTTCTCCCGCTGGATGAGCTGGGCCTGGGTGGCCTGCAGATCGCGATAGGCCGCCCGCAGCTCCTCGTTGGCGGTGCGGACCTGCTCGGTCCGGATGCGCACCGTGTCCTCGAGGCCGCGCGACATCTCCTCGATGGTCTGGAAGCTCTGCGCCTTGTCGAGCGCGAGCGCGACGTGGTTGGCCACCGTCACCAGGAGGTCCACGTCCGGATGGCCGAAGCGACCGGGCTCGCGCGCGGTCACCGCGAGGAGGCCGAAGAGCCGCTCGCCCACCCGCAGGGGCGCGGCGGCCACGCTGCGGGCGCCCGCGCGGGCCAGGGCGCGGCACGCCGGATCGGGATCGACCCGCGCGTCGCCGACCAGCACCGGCTGTCCCTCCAGCACGGTGCGCGCGATCGCGCTGTCGTCTCCGTCGAGGGTCAGGGTCAGCTCCGAGTCCGGTGCGCCGTCGGGGGACGCGCCGCGGGTGCGATGGGCGCGGAGGGTGCGCCCGGCACGGTCGGCCAGCAGGAGACACGCCTCCTGGTAGCCGGTGCGGTCGGCGAGGCGGCCGAGCGCCTGATCGTAGATCTTCTCCGGGTCGAGGGTGCCGCTCACCGCCGCGCTCAGATCGGTGAGGAGCGAGAGCTGCTCGATGCGGGTCTCGAGCTCGCCGAACTTCTTCTCGAGCTCGCGGTTGGAGTAGATGATCTCCTCCGATTGCAGATCCAGCAGGTGCTGGGTGTGCTGTCGCCGCTCGCTCTCCCGCAGCGCGTAGCCGATGGCCACGCCGGCCAGCGCGGGCAGGGGCACCACCGCGAGCTGCGACCACTCGATCCCGCGGGCGAGCGCGGCCACCGCCATGAGGGCGGAGCCGGCCAGCCCGGCCAGGGCCACCAGCCAGAAGGCGACGCCCAGGGTGGGGTTCTGCCAGCGCACGTCCCAGCGGCAGGCGTCGTCGCCGCGGGCCGCGCAGGTGTGCTCGATGACGCGGGCCCGGGGCAGGCCCCAGTTGGTGGGGAGCCGCTCGACCTGCACCTTGAACCAGGTGCACGCCCAGAGCGGGAGACGATAGCCGGGGAGCGGGGTCCAGCGGAAGGTGGCGCGCCGGCGGCCGAGCTCCGGGACGTCCAGCCGGACGAAGCGGCACTGGGCCCCGAAGATCGAGGTGGCCCGCTGGTAGGCGCCGCGGGGATGGCCGATGCCCATCGAGTAGGTGCCGATGTAGGAGCGCTCCTCGCGGGGCTTCCAGTCCATGAAGGACTCGCCGAAGCGACGGGCCCAGCGCTCCTCGTCCGGCTCGTGCATGAGCCGGCGGCACGCCGCCACCATCTCGTCGGCGACCGCGAGCGGGATCCAGTTGTGGTCCGCCATCAGGTCGTCGCGCGACCGTCCCGCGATGCGGCAGATCGTGGCCACCCCGTCGGGACCCACCTCGCGCTCCACCAGCGGGATGAGCCCCTTGGCGAACACGCAGTTGACCTCGCCCGGCATGGCGAGGGGCCTCGGTCAGGCCCGCGGGACGCGCGTCATCGGCGCGCGCCGTCGAGGAGGGGAGCGATCAGCCGCGCGGCCCGCCGGGCGCCGTCGCGCTCCACCGGGCGCGAGGCTGCCGGCCGCGCGAGCGCGTCGGCCGCGGCCTGCGCGAGGGCGTCGGCGTCGGTCGCCGCGTAGTCGAGGCGCACGCCGGCCCCGTAGCGAGCCAGCCGGTGGGGCACGTGGAAGCTCTGCTCGAAGTGGTTGCGCAGCGGGAAGTAGAGGAAGGGCCGGCCCGCGGCGGTGAGCTCCATGCAGGTGCTGAGGCCGCCCTGCACGATGGCGAGGTCGCAGGCGGCGAGGTGCGCGTAGAGATCGGGCACGAACGCGCGGTACTCCACCCCGGGCGTCGGCGGCAGCGTGGCCGGATCGATGCGCGGCCCGGTCACCACCACCAGGCGCAGGCCGTCCACGCGCCGGCGCAGGACGGGCGCGGCGGCCACGACCTTCCGGAGCAGGTGCTGCCCCACCGCGGTGCCGCCCACCGCGGCCAGCACCACGCGCTCGTCGGGCCGGAAGCCGAGGCGCGCCCGCAGCGCCTCCCGGTCCGCGAAGGCGTCGGGATCGAAGGGCAGCACGTAGCCCGGGAACTGGTAGTGGGCCGCGGTCCAGTCGCGGATCGCGGGCAGACCCGGTCCGAAGGTGCCCTCCACGATGTCGGCGGGGCTGCCCACGAAGAGGGCGAGGTCGCGCACGCGCGGGAAGCGCTCCACCTGCTCGATCATCTCCGCGTTGTAGTCGGCGGCCACGCGCGCCTCCCGGGAGGCGGGGTCGCGGTCCATCGGCAGCCAGCCCACGAAGTCGGTGAGCCACGCGAACGGGGTCCGCTTCACCTCCGGGTTCTCGTGCAGGTAGTAGTCGACCTCCCAGGCCTCGTCGCCGATCACCAGGTCGTAGGGCTCGGCCTCCAGCAGGTCGTGCAGCACCATGAAGTTGGCGAGCAGGATCTCGTCCATCTCGCGCCAGGCCTGGAACACGTGCAGCTCGTGCTCGCCCGCCTCCGACTCGATGTGCGCGCTCTCCCCGGACAGGAGGCGGCTCGCGGGATGGATGGTCTCGCCCCGCGCCTGCAGCACCCGCGTCACCGGGTCCTGGGCCAGCCAGTGGATCTCGAGGTCCGGCACCAGCGCCCGCAGCTCGCGCGCGATCGAGACGTCGCGCAGGGAGTGGCCGAGGCCGATCGGGCTCGACACCACGAGCGCACGTCGTGGGCGGGCCATCGCCCGGCGCCAGGTGCGGGCGGGCGCCCGCCCCGGCTCCAGGAAGTCGCGGAGCAGGCGGTTGATCCGGACCGGGTCGCGCAGCTGCGGCCCGTGGCCGCTGCCCTCCAGCGCGACCAGGCGCGAGCCCTTGATGGCGGCGTGGGTGCGCTCGGCGAGCGCGAAGGGCCGCACGTGATCGTCGGTGCCGTGGAGGATCAGGGTCGGGACCTGCACGCGCGGCAGGATCTCGGCGAGGGTGTGCCGGCCGCGCCACTCCCTCACGGTGGCGATCAGCGTCTCCGGGTCGACCTCGAGACCCCACGCCACCCCATCCTCCCACGCCTTGGTCGAGTGCGGCTCGGTGAAGAGCTGGCCCATGAAGAACTCGACGAAGTCGCGATAGTGCGCGCGCCAGTAGTGGGCGTTGTACTTCTCCCACCCCTCGTAGCGCTCGCGCGGAGCCAGGAAGCTCTGCCCCACGATCGGCCGGTCGTCGAGGGCCACCGCCGTGAGCGCCAGGCGCTCCACGCGCGCCGGGTGCGTGGCCGCGAGGATCACCCCGATCCACGCGCTGCGCGAGAGGCAGACCAGGCTCACGCGCTCGGCCCCCACCGCGTCCATCACCGCCAACGCGTGCTCGGCCATGCGGTCGTGGTCGTAGCCGGTGGCCGGACGGTCCGAGCGGCCGCAGCCCGCCGGATCGTAGGTGACGACGCGGGCGTGGCGGCTCAGGTAGGGGATCTGCATCTTCCACGATCGCGAGTCGACGATCTGCCACGGCGGGATCAGGAGGAGGGTGCGATCGCCCTGGCCGTGCTCCTCCCAGTAGAGGCGCACCCCGCCCGCGGTGGCGTGGCCGGTCCGGTCCGGCTCGCGCGCGCGCATCAGCGGGCCTCCAGCAATCCGGCGAGCAGCGTCGCGGCCCGCTCGGTCCCGTCCGCCCGGACCGGGGCCCACGACGCGGGCCGGCCCAGACGGTCGGCGATGATCGCCCCGAGGGCCTCCGCGGTGGTGGCGTCGAAGTCGAGGCGCAGCCCCGCGCCCAGCCGGCTCAGCCGCCGGGCCACGTGGAGCTGCTGCTCGAAGTGGTTGCGGAGCGGGAAGTAGAGGAAGGGGGTGCGGAGCGCGGCCAGCTCCATGGTGGTGGAGAGCCCACCCTGCACGATGGCGAGGTCCGCCGCCGCGTGGTGCTCGAAGAGGTTCGGCACGAAGGGCTTCACCTCGATGCGCGCGCCCGGCGGCACCTCGATCGACTCGAGGCGGGGACCCGCGACCAGGATCATGCGGGTGTCCGGGAGGCGTCCGGCCAGCGTGGCGAAGGCGGTCGCGCACTTCTGGAGGAGGTGGCGGCCGGCCCGCGTGCCGCCGACCGAGACCAGGATCACCCGCTCGTCGTCGCGGTAGCCGAGCCGGCGGCGCAGGGCCGCGCGATCCGCGCAGGCGCGCGGGTCGAAGTGCAGGGGATAGCCCGCGAAGCGGAAGTGCGTCCGGGCCCACTCCCGCATGTTGGGCAGGTCGGTGCCGAACTCCTGATCGAGGACGTCCTCCTCGTCCCCCACCATGATCGAGAGGTCGCGCACGTCGGGGTGGCGGCGCAGGTGGTCGACGTTCTCCGCGTTCTTCTCCCAGCAGCGCTGGTACTCGGTGGAGGTCCGATCGTCGCGCATCGGGAGCATGCCGATGAAGTCGGTGAGGAACGCGTAGGGCGCCCGCTTGAGGTCGGGGTTCTCGTGCAGATAATAGTCGAGGTCCCAGCCCTCGTCCCCCACCCACAGGTCGTAGCGCTCGCGGTCCACCAGGTCGGCGAAGGTCATGAAGTTGGCGGTCATGATCTCGTCCATGTCCCAGAGCGCGTTGAACGCGTGCAGCTCGTGGTCGGCGGCCCAGCTCTCGAAGTGCGCGCTCTCGTTCAGGAGCAGGCGGGAGGCGGGATGCAGGCGCTCCCCCCAGTGCTCCACCATGCGGTCCGACGGGCCCGCGGCCAGGAAGTCGACCGTCACGTCGGGATATCGCTCGCGCAGGGCCCGGGCGATGGCGAGATCGCGCTGGATGTGGCCGAGGCCGATCGGGCTCGAGAGCCACAGCACGCGCCGCGCGCTCTCGCCCCGTCGCGGGCGCGGCGGGGGCTCGACGGGCACCGTGCGCTCGGTCCCGCGCGGGATGCGGACGGGCTCGACGGCCCCCTCCTGCACGAAGTCGCGGATGAGCCGGTTGACCTTGACCGCCTCGCGGCCGAAGAGGCCGTGGCCGCCGTCCTCGAAGGTCACCAGGCGCGCCCCCGGGATCGCGGCGACCATCTTCTGCGCGTGCCGGTACGGCACGATGCGGTCCCGCGTGCCGTGGATGGCCAGGGTGGGCACCCGCACCTGGGGCAAGAGGTGGTGGAGGTCGATGCCGTCGAGGGCCCGGAGCGACTCCACCAGGATCTCGGCGGTGGTCTCGCCGGCCCACGCCACCCCGTCCTCCACGCCCTTGAGGGAGTGCGGCTCCGGGAACATCCGGGTGAAGAGGCGCCGGCGCCAGCCGTCGAAGTCATCGCGAATCACCGGGGCCACCCGCTCCTCGAAGGGCCCCGGCACCGACTCCGCGTACTGGCCGCAGAGCAGGATCAGGTGCGAGAGCCGCTCCGGGTGGTCGACCGCGTACCGGAACGCGAGCGGCCCCGCGCAGGAGAACGCCACCAGCGCGAAGGGCGCTCGCGTTGCGTCCTCGATCACCGCGGCGAGGTCGGCGTAGCGGCTGTCGAGGTCGTAGCCGGTGGCGGGACGGTCCGAGCGGCCGTTGCCGCGCTGGTCCATCGTGATCACGCGGAAGTACCGGGAGAGGTACGGCACCTGGTGCTTCCACATGCGGCTGTGGGTCACCACCTGGCAGGGCGGCAGCAGGAAGAGGTCGCGCTCGCCGCTGCCGGTCGCCTGGTAGAAGATCTTGGCGTCGGGCCGGTTGACGTACATGCGCGGTCGGCTCAGGCGCTCCGCCGGCGAGTGAGCTCGTAGAGCACGAGCGCGGCGCCCCCGCGCACGGTGTGGCGCTTGTCCGCGGGCCGGATGTGGAGCGTGGTGGTGTCCAGCACCGCGGGCAGGGTGCGGCGGCGCATCCGCCCCAGCAGGTCTTCGCGCAGCCCGGCCAGCGAGGCGGCCACCCCGCCGGTGAGCACGACCACGTCGGGATTGAGCAGGTTGGCGACGCCGCCCAGCACCATCGCCAGCGCCTCGCACGCCTGGTCGACCACCTCGCGGGCCAGCGCGTCGCCCGCCGCGGCGGCCGCGAACACGCCCTGCGCGTCGATCCGCGCCGGATCGCCCCCGGCCCGGGCCAGCACCGCGGAGCCGGGATGGGCGGCCAGCCGCTCGCGGGCGCGCTCCGGGATGAGGCGGCCGGAGAGATAGCTGGTGAGGCAGCCGACCGCGCCGCAGACGCACCGCGGCCCGTCCAGGCTGACCGCCATGTGACCGATCTCGCCCGCGGTGTTGAGCGAGCCGCGGAGCAGGCCGCCGTTGATCACGATCCCGCCCCCGATCCCGGTCCCCACCGCGACGATGACCAGCGAGGAGACGCCCCGTCCGAGCCCCCAGGTCCACTCGGCGAGGGCGAGGGCGTTGACGTCGTTGTCGGCGAAGACGGCCAGCCCGGTGCGCTCGCCGATCAGGCGCGCGAGCGGCATCCCGGCCAGCTCGGACATCCAGTGGCCGTCCGTCGGGCGCATCACGCCCTTCTCGACGTCGACGAGGCCGGGCAGCCCCACGCCGATGCCTCGCACCCGCTGGCTTCGCGCGGCCGCCCGGGCAAGGAGACGCTCCACCAGGGTGAGGATCGTGGCCGCGGCGGTGCCCGGCACGTCGCTGCGCGCCTGCACGGTGTCCACGACGGTGCCGTCGGGAGTGACGAGCCCCGCCGAGATCGTCGACGCGCCGACGTCTACCCCGATGACCGGATCAGACATGGATTGCCCGGCCCAGAACGGGCAAGCGGTGTGCCAGCCGCAAGTGCCCGCCGATCCGTATCGCCACCGGGACCGGGTGCAAGCCTGCCTTGCGGGCCGCGCCGGCGTGTGCCGCAAGGGCGCGTCGCGGCTCGCCGCCCGGCCGCAAGGTCGCGTGGCGGCCCACGCGCAAGCTCGTCATGCGGCGGATCGGCGTCGTCGCTCGCGGTGTCGGCGGTCCTGCCACGTGGAGTTGCGGGCTCATCGCTCGGGTGCACCGAGAGCTTGCGGTGCCAAGCGCCCGGAAATCAAGTGGCGCCTCCCGCGCGCCGGCCCCGGGCCGCAAGGCGATCTTGCGGCCGGCGGAGCGCACGTGGCGCGATCTCGCGCGGATCGGTCTCGGCACGGCGCTTGCCCGCGAGAGCGAGGCCGCACGACGGCCACTCGAACACGACGAGCCACTCGAGGAGGAAGATGCGATGCCCTGGCACACGGTAGAGACCGAGGTTCCCCGAGCGACGCGCTCCGTCGCGTACGCCCACCACACGGAGATCGGCGATCCGGTGGTCTGCATCCACGCGAGCGCCAGCTCGGCGACACAGTGGATGTCTCTGGTGGACCGGCTGGGTGATCGCCATCGCCCGCTCGCCGTCGACCTCCACGGCGCCGGACGCAGCCCGTCGTGGCGCGGCGGTCGGCCGCTCACGCTCGCCGACGAGGTGGCGCTGCTCGAGCCCGCCCTGGCCGCCACCGGAGCGCGCTTCCATCTGGTCGGCCACTCCTACGGAGCCGCGGTGGCGCTGAAGGTCGCCCTCATGCATCCGCACTGGGTCGCCTCGCTGACCGTGTTCGAGCCGGTGCTGTTCTCGCTGCTGATGACCGACGATCCCGAGCGACCCGCCGCGCGGGAGATCGGCGCGGTGCGGGCCGACACCTCCGCCGCGATCGACCGCGGCGACCTGCACGGCGCGGGCGCCCGCTTCGTGGATTACTGGACGGGCGCCGGCACGTGGGCCGCGATGTCCGAGCGGCGGCGGGCCGCGATCGCCGCCGCGATGAGCGGTCTCAAGGACCAGTGGCACGCGGTGTTCGAGGAGCCCACCCCGCGGGCCGCGCTCGCGCGGCTGGACATGCCCGCTCTCTGCCTGATCGGAGGCCGCTCGCCCGAGTCCTCGCGCTCGGTCTCCCGGCTGCTGGTGAAGACGCTGCCGCGCGTGATGGCCGTCGAGCTGGAGGGCGTCGGCCACATGGGGCCGGTCACCCACGCGGAGCGCGTCAACGCGTTGATCGAGCAGCACCTCGAAGGCCTGGCGCGACGGTTCTGAGACGGATGGCCGCCGCCGGCCTCCTCGCTCCCGGACGGAGGCTCCGGGACGCGCACCCGCAAACCCCAACCCGCAACCATCGAATGGGCGAATAGCCCGGCACAGGAGGATCACATGGGCGCAGTCGAGACGAAGATGGATCCGAGCAAGGTCGAGGCGTTCTTCGGCAAGGTCGTGCAGGACGTCGGGGCCACGCTGCACGCGGGGCTGGTGCTCATCGGCGACCGGCTCGGCCTGTACCGGGCGATGGCGGGCAGCGAGGGGGTGACGCCGGCGGAGCTGGCCAAGCGCACCGGCACCCACGAGCGGTACGTGCGCGAGTGGCTGTCGGCCCAGGCCGCGGGCGGCTACGTGGACTACCAGCCGGCCACCGGCCGCTTCACGCTGCCGCCGGAGCACGCCTTCCTGCTGCTCGACGCGGACCTGCCGGGCGCGTTCCAGCTCGGAGTGGGCTCGGTGCGCGACGAGGCCAAGGTCGCGGACGCCTTCCGCACCGGGGCGGGGGTGGGCTGGCACGAGCACGACCAGTTCGTCTACGAGGGGTGCGAGCGCTTCTTCCGCCCCGGCTACGCGATGCACCTGGTCGGGGAGTGGATCCCCGCGCTGGAGGGCGTGAAGGCGAAGCTCGAGAAGGGCGGCCGCGTGGCCGACGTGGGCTGCGGCCACGGGGCCTCGACGATCATCATGGCGAAGGCGTTCCCCCGCTCCACGTTCACCGGCTTCGACTACCACGCCGCGTCGATCGAGTGGGCCCGTCGCGCCGCCGACAAGGCGGGAGTGGGCGACCGGGTCACCTTCGAGGTCGCCCCGGCCAAGGAGTACCCCGGCAGCGGCTACGACCTCGTCACCTTCTTCGACTGCCTGCACGACATGGGCGACCCGGTCGGCGCGGCCAAGCACGTCCGTGCGTCGCTGGCGCCGGGCGGGACCTGGATGGTGGTGGAGCCGATCGCCAACGACAAGCTGGAGGACAACTTCAACATCGTGGGGCGGCTCTACTACTCGGCCTCCACGCTGCTCTGCACGCCCGCGTCGCTCAGCCAGGAGGTCGGGCTGGCGCTCGGCGCCCAGGCGGGTGAGAAGCGGCTGCGCGACGTGATGCAGCAGGCCGGCTTCACGAAGGTGCGCCGGGTGGCCCAGACCCCGGCCAACATGATCCTCGAAGTCGGCGCCTAGTCACGCTCGGGGTCAGGTCTTACATTCATACATTGTCGGAATGTAAGACCTGACCCCGCCGGGTTACTTGATCAGGCCGTAGAACTGGCCCGCGTTCTCGCAGGTGATCTTACGGGTGACCTCGGTCGGCAGGTGGCCGAACTGCTCGGCGATGTACTTGGAGGAGTCGGGCCACACCCCGTCGCCGTGCGGGTAGTCGGAGCCCCACATCAGGGTCTCCACGCCCATGTCCTCGATCAGCTTGGTGCCGATGCGGTCGAACTGGAAGGTGGCCTTGCACTGCCGCCGCCAGTAGTCGCTCGGCTTCATGGTGAGGCCGAGGTCGGTGAAGCGGTCCTCCCACTCGAAGTCCATGCGGTCGAGCGCGTATGGCACCCAGCCGATGCCGGACTCGCCGAAGGCGATGCGCACGTTGGGATAGCGCTCCAGCACCGCGGCTCCGATGATCGCGGCCAGGATGTTCACCAGGTTCATCTGGAAGGCGGAGACCACCGTGAAGAACGCGGCGCGCCGGGTGAGCCCCTTCTGCTTCTCCAGCACGTTGGGCGGCAGGGCCGGGAAGGTGTGGAAGTGAAGCGGCAGGCTCACGTCGTTGACCGCCTTCCACAGGGGCTCCCACGTCGGGTGCCACATCGGCTCCATGTCCCAGGAGCACGAGAGCTCCATGCCGCGCAGCCCGAGCTTGGCCACCCGGTAGACCTCCTGCACCGCCGCCTCGATGTCGCCGTAGGGCAGGCAGGCCAGCCCGATGAAGCGGTCCGAGTCGTGGCGGCAGAAGTCCACTAGCCAGTCGTTGTAGATGTGGAACATCTCGGTGGCCGCTTCGTGGTCGTTGAGCCGCGTGGCCGCGCCGAGGATGCCGTAGATCACTTCCGCCTGCACCCCGTCGCGGTCCATGTCCTTCGCCCGCAGCTCCGGAGTGGTCGGCCGGGCGACGCCCTTCTTGCCGTCATCGTACAAACCGGTGGACGCCATGACGTCGACGCGATGGTGCTTGCCCGGCTCGTACTTGGAGCCCGCCGGCCCCACCCCGCCCCACAGCCCGAAGCTGGTGCCGTTCTTGGCCGTCCAGTACCGCCCGTCGGGGCCGTCGGTCACGTAGGGCATGCGGTCCTTGAGCGCCGCCGACGCATTCGCGGTGAAGAGATCCGGCGGGATCCAGGGCAGGTCGATGTGGCAGTCGGCGGAGATCCGTTGGTAGCGCATGACGCCCCCCTTGCTCGGTGAGCCGCTCGCGTGTCGCGTGTGGACAGAGCCTAGCCACCGCCCGCGGCCCAGTCAAGCCGGGCGCCTTGACTCGGGCCGGGCCCCGCGGCACCATGCCCGGACCGCCATGCTCCAGGGCATCCGCGTCCTCGACCTCTCGCGCGTGATCGCGGGCCCCTATGCCGCGGCCCTGCTCGGCGACCTGGGCGCCGACGTGATCAAGGTGGAGCGGCCCGGCCGCGGCGACGACATGCGCTCCCTCCGCGGCGATGGGCGCATGAGCGCGTCCTTCGCGGCGGTCAACCGCAACAAGCGCGGCATCGCGGTCGATCTCCAGAAGCCGGAGGGCGCCCGGCTGGCCTTCGAGCTGGCGCGGCGCGCCGACGTGGTGCTGGAGAACTTCCTGCCCGGAGTGGCCGCCCGCCTCGGCCTCGGCTATCCCGCGATCAGCGCCGCGAACCCGGCGGTGGTCTACGCGTCGGTCACCGGCTTCGGTCAGACCGGCCCGCTCGCGCGCAAGCCCGGCTACAACACCATCGCCCAGGGCATGAGCGGTCTCATGTCCCTGACCGGCATGCCGGGCGATCCGCCCACGCGCGTCGGCGGCTCGGTCTCCGACGTGGCCGCCTCCTACATGGCCTTCGGCATGATCAACGCCGCGCTGGTACACCGGCTCCGCACCGGGGTGGGCCAGCACGTGGACGTGAGCCTGATCGGGGCGAGCCTCGGCCTGCTGCCGGATCCGGTCTCGATCTACTTCGACACCGGCGAGCGGCCGCAGCGCGCGGGGAACCGCAACCTGCACCTGTCGCCCGCGGAGGCGTTCCGCGCCGGGGACGGCTTCGTCAACGTGGTGCTGATGAATCCCGACCAGTGGGGCCGATTCTGCGCCGCCCTGGGCGACCACGCGATGGAGACCGACCCGCGCTTCGCCACGAACGCGGCCCGCCTTCAGAATCACCCCGCCTTCAAGGCGCGCGTGGAGGGCATCCTCGGCACCGCGCCGGCCCGGGAGTGGGTGGCGCGGCTCGAGGCGGGCGGCATCGCGGCGGGGCCGATCTACGAGTTCCACGAGGTGTTCGAGGATCCGCAGGTGCGCCACGTGGGCATGGTGGCCGAGGTCGAGCAGCCGGGGTCGGGGAAGGTGAAGATGCTCACGTTCCCGGGCCGCGCTTCCGCCACCCCGCCGCGCATCGACCGGCCCGCGCCGTTCCTCGGACAGCACACCGCGGAGGTGCTGGAGGAGCTGGGCCTCTCCCGTGAGGAGATCGATCGGCTCGCGGCCGCGGGCGTGATCGTGCTCGGCGAGCAGCCCGCGTAACCCGCTCCGCGACCGTTGCTGCTCGCGCCGCTGGCCGCGCTGCTGCTGTCCGGCTGCGCGGTCGTGCCCGTCGCCGCCGCCGTACGCCCATGTGCGGCCGGCGCCCCGCGTCACCTGCGTCTATCCCGCGTACCCGTACGGGTACGCGCCTCGCTACTATCGCCACTGGTCGCGCCGACCGGAGCCAGCGCAGCGCATCCCCGCGCTGGCGTCCCGGCACTTCGCGTCGCGTTCGCGCAATCGACGGCACGTGATGCACCGAGTTGCTCACGCGGGCCCTGGGCGGCCGTCTCGCGCTCGGCGCTCGGGCGTCACCATCGTGCGCGTCTCGCGGGAGCGCGCGGGCTTCTCCATCCCAGGGATCGGCCGGTCTAGTATCATCGGCCGGTGCGCCGCCCGCTGCCCGGCATCCGCTGGCTGATCCCGCTCATCGGATGCGTGGCCGTGCTGGCCGCGCCGACCCCCGCCGGCCTGAGCCCCGAGGGCCAGCGCGTCCTCGCGGTGATCGTGCTCGCGATCGGCCTGTGGGGCCTCGAGACATTTCCGCCCGGGGTGACCGCGATCGTGGCCATCGTGGCCCTCGTGGCCACGCACGCGGTCGACGGTGTCCGCGAGGGGCTCGCCGGCTTCGCGGACCCGGTGGCGTTCTTCCTGGTCGGCGTGCTCACGATGGGCGCGGCGGTGGCGCGCAGCGGCCTCGCGGAGCGGGTGGCCCACCACCTGCTGCTGCACGGCCGCGGCCGCGCCGGCGCCCTCTACCTCCACCTGCTGCTCGCGATGCCGCCGCTCACCCTGCTCCTGCCGTCGGCGAGCGCGCGCACCGGCATCCTCATCCACGTCTACGACCAGGCCCTCACGCTCGCGCGCATCCCGCAAGGCGCCCCTCTTTCGCGCGCAATCATGATGCTGCTGAACTCGGTGAACCGTCTCTCCTCCACCATCCTCCTCACCGGGGGCATCACTCCCATCGTGGCCGCGAGCCTGATCGGGACCGTCTCGTGGACGCGCTGGCTCGTGCTGATGAGCGTGCCCTACCTGGCCCTGCTCGCGCTGGCCGCGCTCGCGATCTACCTGCGCTACCGGAGCGGATTCCGCGCCCGCATCACGGTGCCGGAGGTGCCCGCGCCCCGTCCGCTCTCGGGCGTGGAGTGGCGCACCCTGCTCATCACGGGCGGCGCGGGCCTGCTCTGGCTCACCGACGCGTTCCACCACCTGCATCCGACCATTCCCGCGCTGCTGGCCTGGATCTGCTTCCTGGCCCCTGGCATCGGGGTGATGACGTGGCGGCAGTTCGAGCAGGAGGTGGGCTGGACCAACTTCTTCGTGATCGCGGCCTCGCTCTCGCTCGCCCAGGGGCTCTCGCGCTCGCGCGCCAGCGAGTGGCTCGCCGCGGGCCTCGTGGGATCCTCGCATCACGTCGCGGAGTCCCCGTGGCTGGTGGTGGCGGTGCTGCTGGTGGCCTCCGCGGTGGTGCGACTGCTGATCCCCAACATCACCGGCTTCCTCGCCACCACGATCCCGGTGGCGATGGCGGTGGGCACCGCCGCGGGCCTCAACCCGGTGCTGTGCGGGCTGATCGTGACGATCGCGGGCGACGCGGTGCTCTACTACCCGGCCCAGAGCGCGTCCTCGCTGGTGGTCTACGAGCGGGGCCACCTCCGCGCGGGGGAGATCTTCGAGTTCGGCCTCGTGATGACCGTGCTGGCCGCGGTGGTGGTGATGCTGGTGGCGCTGCCCTACTGGCGGCTGATCGGCGAGCCGCTCGTCCCCTAGGGCCGACGGCCAGAGGCCGTCAGCGGCCGCGGTCGAGGACCTCGCGGATCTTGGCCAGGAGAGCCGCGGGGGCGAACGGCTTGCCCAGCAGGACGGTGCTCGCGTCGTGGACGCCGTGGCGGAGGATGGCGTCCTCGGTGTAGCCCGACATGTACAGCACGCGCATGTCGGGCCGGATGGCCCGCACCCGGTCCACCAGCTCGCGGCCGCTCATGCGCGGCATCACCACGTCGGTGAGGATCATGTCGATGCCCGCGGCCCCGGCCTCGTAGCGGCGGAGGGCTTCGCGGCCGTCGCTCGCCTCCAGCACCGTGTAGCCGTGGCGCTCCAGCACCTCGCGCGCGAGCGCGCGCACGTCGTCCTCGTCCTCCGCGAGGAGGATGGTCTCCAGGCCGCGCGTCTCGCGCCCCGCGGTCTCGTCGACGCGCACCGGCTCGGGCTTCTCCTCCACCTGGGGCAGGAGGATCTCGAAGGTGGTACCGCCGCCGACCGCGCTCGTCACGTGGATCGCGCCGCCGTGCTGGCGCACCACGCCGTGCACCATCGAGAGCCCGAGGCCGGTGCCCTTGCCGGGCTCCTTGGTAGTGAAGAACGGTTCAAAGATGCGGGCCTGGGTCGCGGCGTCCATCCCCACGCCGGTGTCCACCACCCGCAGCACCGCGTAGGGGCCGGGCGGCAGCGCCTCCGGCCGGTCGGGCGGGGCGGCCGCCACCTGCACCCAGTCGGTCTCGACCCCGAGGGTGCCCCCGCGCGGCATCGCGTCGCGCGCGTTCACGGCCAGGTTCATGAGCGCCTGCTCGAGCTGCCCCGGGTCCGCGTTGACGTGGCCGGCGCCCGCACCGAGGGTGAGCAGCAGCTCCACGTCCTCGCCGATGAGGCGCCGCAGCATCGCGCTGACCTCCTCGACCATCCCGTTGAGGTCGAGGACCTTTCGCTGCAGCACCTGTTTCCGACTGAAGGCGAGGAGCTGGCGGGTGAGGCCGGCGGCGCGATCGGCGGTCTTCTGGATCTGCTCGACCGAGCGGCGCAAGGGATCATCGGCCTTGAGGCGGCCCATGAGGATCGCGCTCCGCCCGGTGATGATGGTGAGGAGGTTGTTGAAGTCGTGGGCGACTCCGCCGGCCAGGCGACCCACCGCCTCCATCTTCTGGGCCTGACGCAGCTCGTCCTCGAGCTGCTTGCGCCGGGTGACGTCCATCGTGGCCCCGATCATGCGGGTGCCGCGGCCCTCCGCGTCGCGCAACACGTAGCCGCGGTCGAAGACCTGGGCGTAGGAGCCGTCCGCGCGCCGGCAGCGGTACTCCGCGCTCCAGCTCTCGTCGCCGCGCTCCACGGCGGCGCGGATGTCGGCCACCACGCGCTCCCGCTCCTCGGGATGCAGCAGCCCGTACCGCCAGGTGATGTCGGGGCCCACCTGGTCCTCGCGGTAGCCGAAGAGAGTCTGGATCCCCTCGTTCCACCACACCGCGTCGCTCACGAGGTCCCAGTCCCACACCGCGTCGTTGGTGGCGCGGGTCACGAACTGGAAGCGCTCCTGGCTCTCGCGCAGCGCGCGCACCAGCCGCTCCGCGGTGCCGCGCGCCAGCTGCTCGTCCGCGAAGAGCTGGGCGTTGCGGATGGCCAGCGCGGCCTGGGCGGCCAGGCGCATCAGGATCGCCTCGTCCTGGTCGGTGAAGGCGCGCGCGGAGCGGTTGTCGACGTAGAGCAGGCCCTCCGCGCGCTCCTCGATGAGCACCGGCACCGCCATCTGGGCCGAGATCCCGAGCCGGCGAATGCACTCGTGGTAGCGGTCGCCCACTCCGGGCTCCCGGAGATCGTCGCCGGTGCGCATCGGCCGGCGCTCCAGCAGCACGCGACCGCCCAGCCCCTCGCCGGGCCGGACGCTGGTCTCGGCGAGCGTGTCGTACCACGGCGCGGTCCAGTAGCGGAGGCGCACCGTGTCGGTGCCGGGCACGCGCAGGCCGACCACCGCCCCGTCGCTGCGGCAGAGCTCGCGAGCCGCCTCCGCCACCCGGCGGAGCACCGTCTCGAGGTCGAGCGTGCCCCCGATGGTGCGGGAGAGATCGGCGAGCACCTCCGCCTCCCGACGACGGCGCTCCTCGTCCGCGAAGAGGCGCGCGCGCTCGAGAGTGAGCGCGGCCTGGTCCGCGAGGGCCTCCGCCATCTGCACCGCGCGCGCGTCGAAGACGCTGCCGGTGGCGTTGCGCAGGGCGAGCACCCCGATCAGGCGGTCCTGGGTGAGCAGGGGCACCGCGAGGATGGCGCGGTCCGGCGCCTGCTCCAGGTGCCGGCGGAGGTCGGGGCTCGTCTCCATGCGCGGATCGGCCAGCACGTCTTGGGTGGTGATGGTGCGCCGCTCCCGGATCGCGAAGCCGACCGCGCCCGAGCCCGGCTCCCGCGCCGGCCGCCAGTTGGTGGCGGGGTTGCTGGTGCCCGAGACCGCGAGCGCCTCCAGCCGGCCGGAATGGCCGTCGAGCCGGTAGACGACCGCCGCGCCCCCGCCGACCAGCGAGCGGAGGCTCTCCGCGATGCGCGCGCCCACCACGGCGGGCTCGAGCCGCTCGGAGAGGAGGCGCCCGATGCCGGCGAGGGCGCGCGTCTCCTCGAGTCGGGTGCGCTCACGCTCCAGCAGGCGGGCGTTGTCCTGCTCGAGCCGGCGGAGCCGGGCGACGAGCGAGTCGGAGTCGGGCGGGCTCCGGCGGTCCAGCGGGCGGCGCGATCCCATGGCGGGCCATGGAGGAGCAAGGAGCAGGCCACCGAGTAAGTGGCTGATCCCAGTGAGATTCTTCGAGGTGTCCATACGCAAAGTGTCAGCCGATGGCGGAAAATGAGCACCCCACCCCGGCGGCGCCACGAGGTGCTACCATGGCGCCGTCTTCGAGCCGCTCACCACTTTCTGGAGACTCGCCCATGACGACCGACGCGCAGGCCATCCGGCACCTGTGGACCCACAAGACGCAGGACCATCCGTTCCTCTCCGACCAGGAGCTGGTGATCGATCGCGGGGAGGGCGTGTGGATCTGGACCGAGCAGGGCAAGAAGCTGCTCGACGGCTTCGCGGGCCTGGCGGTGGTCAACGTGGGGCACGGCCGGCGCGAGATCGCGGAGGCGATCGCGGAGCAGACGGTGCGCCTGGCCTACTACCCGACGACCCGCCAGTTCTCCAACCGACCCGCCGCGGAGCTGGCCGAGAAGATCGCCTCGATCACCCCCGGCGACCTCCGCTACACGATGTTCGCGGTGAGCGGCTCGGAGGCCAACGAGCGCTCGATGCAGATCGCGCGGCAGTACTGGCTCGCGGCGGGCAAGTCGCGCAAGCACAAGGTGATCTCCCTGCAGGGCGGCTACCACGGCGCCACCATGGGCACCTTCGCGGTGTGCGGACTGCCGCACCTGGCCCAGGCCTACCAGCCGCTCGAGGTGCCGGGCTTCGTGAAGGTCGCGCCGCCCCATCCCTTCCGGGACCTGCAGGGTGGTAGCGAGGCGGACCTCATCGCGCGCCGCATCGGCGAGCTGCGCGCGGCCATCGAGCGCGAGGGGCCGGACACCGTCTCCGCCGTGATCATGGAGCCGGTGCTCTCGTCGGGCGGCTTCATCATGCCGCCGATCGGGTGGCTGCGCGCGGTGCGCGCGCTCTGCGACGAGCTCGACGTGCTGCTGATCGCCGACGAGGTGATCACCGGCTTCGGACGCACCGGCCGGTGGTTCGCGTGCGAGCACGACCAGGTCACCCCGGACCTCATGTCGGTGGCCAAGGGCATCACCTCCGGCTACATCCCGCTCTCCGCGTCCATCGCGCGGGCGCGGCTGGCCGACGCCTTCTCCGACACCACCACCCAGGAGAACGTGCACCCCAACACCTATGCGGCGCATCCGGTGGCGTGCGCGGCCGCGCTGGCGAATCTGAAGATCATGGAGCAGGACCGGCTGGTGGAGAACGCGGCCAAGATGGGCGAGAGGCTGCTGACCGGCCTGCGCGCCGCGGTGGGCAAGTCGCCCATCGTGGGGGAGGTGCGCGGCCGCGGCCTCATGGTCTGCGTGGACTTCGTGCAGCCCGACGGCTCGGGCAAGCCCCTCGACGGCAAGCAGGTGGCGGAGCTCGACCGCCTCGCGTGGGACCGCGGGGCCATCATCTACGCCCGCGGGACGGTGCTGCGCCTGGCCCCGCCGCTCTGCATCACCGCCGCCGAGGTCGACGAGCTGGTGGCGATGGCGGCCGACAGCGTCGGCGCCCTGCAGCGCGAGGTCCGGCCGAGGTGATGCGCTAGGCGAGGAACTCTCGCGCGAGCGACTCCCACATCATCGTCGAGAGCTTGAGGCTCTCGGTGTCCACGCGCTCGTTGTGACCGTGGAACATGAGCGGGTACTCGGTGTAGGGGATGCGGAGGGACTGCAGCCCGAAGCCGTAGGCGGGCACGCCTTGCCAGCGGAAGAACTTGGCGTCGGTGCCCCCGGTGGTCATCTTGGGCACCACCTTGCTGCTCGGCATCAGGCGCCTGGTCACCCGCTCCATCGCGGCCACCAGCGGAGTGTCGTGGCTGCTGAGCGAGCCCTGCTGCCCGCGGCCCTGCTTGATGGTCACCCGCGGAGCCAGATCGCCGAGGGCCTCGCGCACCATCGCGTCCACCTCCTCGGTGGTGATCCCCGGCAGGGCCCGGATGTCCACGTCGATCTCCACCCGGTCGGGGATCACGTTGGTCTTCACGCCCCCGTGGATGATGTTGGGCGAGAAGGTGGTGTGGGTACAGGCGTGCGCCTCGCGGGCGAGGGCCAGATTGTCCATGCGGGAGACGGTGTCGAGCACGCGGTCGGGATCCGTGAGCCCCTGCGTCAGCTCCGGCCCCAGGTCCATGGCCTTCACGTACTCGCGCCACACGTCGAGGATGCGGGTCTTCGGCTGGTAGGCCGCGATGCGCCGCACGACCTCCGCCGCGGTGACCAGCGCGTTGTCGGTGCGGAACGGGCGCGAGCCGTGGCCGGGTGTGCCCGCCACCGTGAGGTGCCGCCAGTTGGCGCCCTTCTCGCCGACGGTGACGCCCAGCACGTGCCCGTCGCGGGTGGGGATCGGCACTCCGCCGCTCTCGGTGATCACGTAGTCGGCCTTCACCATCTCCGGCCGCCGGTCCACCACGTAGCCCGCCCCGAGGTTGCCGCCCGCCTCCTCGTCGGCCACCGCGAAGTAGATGAGGGTGCCGCGCGGGCGGAAGCCGTCCTTGGCCAGGCGCCGGGTAGCCACCGCCATGGTGGAGGTCAGGTTCAGCATGTCGATGGCGCCGCGCCCCCACACCACCCCGTCCACCAGCTCGCCCCCGAACGGATCGCGCTTCCAGCCGTCGGGGCTCACCGGCACCACATCGGTGTGGCCCATCAGGAGCAGACGCGGCGCCTTCGGGTCCGAGCCCTCGATGCGCGCGATGAGGCTCTCGCGGCCCGGCTCGGAGGTGTAGCGCTCGCACGCCACCCCCGCGCCGTTGAAGTAGGCCTCGAGCGTGGACACGCTGCGCGTCTCCTGCCCGGATGCCACGGTGCCGTCGTTGACGCACCGGTTGCGGATCAGGGTCTGCAGCAGCTCGGTTGCCTCGGCCTCGATGCCCTGTTCGTCTCGCATGAGCTCCCTCACACGCCGTGACGGCCGGCGAAGTTGCGGATGATCCAGCCCGCGATGGAATGCCGCGCGGGGCCCACCGGCATGGCGTCGGCGGGGAACCAGCGCGCATCCTCCAGCTCCTCGCGGTCGATGACGATCTCGCCGCCCGCGTAGGTGGCGACGAATCCCAGCATGATCTGGCTCGGGAACGGCCAGTTCTGGCTTCCCACGTACTGCACGTCCTTGACGTCGACGCCCACTTCCTCCTTCACCTCGCGGGCCACGCAGCCCTCGAGCGACTCCCCGTTGTCGACGAAGCCCGCCACCAGGGCGTAGCGGCCCGGGGCCCAGATCGCCTTGCGCGCGAGCAGGACCCGCTCGCCGTCGCGCACCAGCACGATGACCGCGGGATGCAGGTGCGGGTAGTGCTCGTACCGGCAGCTCCCGCAGCGCTTGCCCCACTCGCCCTCGAGCCGCCCGGTGGGCGCGCCGCACCGCGGGCAGTGGCCGCTCGTCGATTCCCAGTAGAGCAGCTGCATGGCCATGCCCCCGACGGTGAGCAGCTCGTCGGGCAGGCGCGTGCCCTGCATCGGCACGAGCGTCTCGGCCGCGAGGCCCTCCGGCACCGGCGCGTCCTTGGGGCGGGCGGCCACCCAGCACGGCTCGCCGTGCCAGGTGCCGAGCCAGAAGCGCGTGCCGATGGATTCGAGCCCGCGCGGCGGCGCGCCCGGCTCCCGGCCCTCGGGGAGGCGGAAGCCCTCGCCCTCGGGCGCCACCAGCAGCTTCTGGTCCTGGACCACGAGCCAGCGCCCGCGGCCCGCGGGAGGACCGCCGCCTCGCTTGGCCGGCGTGAAGTCCCCCCGCAGGCAGTCCACGTTGAAGGGCAGGTAGACGGACAGCGGTGTCATCGGTGCGCGCCGAGTCTATCACGGCGAAAACCGCTCCCGCGCGCCCGCCTGGGGCCCGTGCTATCCTCCCCGCCGTGCCCGACCTGCTCGCGTCCCTCGCCGCTTCCGTCGCCGCGCGTCTCGTGGCGCGCCGCGAGACGGTGGCGATCTCCGAATCGTCGACCGGCGGCCTGATCTCGGCCGCGCTGCTGTCGATTCCCGGCGCCTCCGCGTACTTCATGGGCGGCGGCGTCATCTACACCCAGACCGCGCGCCGCGGGCTGCTGCAGGTGCCCGACGACGCGATGCGCGGCATCCGCTCCAGCACCGAGGCCGCCGCGCGCCTCATGGCCCGCTCGGTGCGCGAGCGCCTCGGCACCACCTGGGCGCTGGCCGAGACCGGCGCCGCGGGCCCGACCGGCAATCGCTACGGCGACGCGGCCGGGCACTCCTGCTTCGCGGTGGTCGGCGCGGTGGAGGCGGCGCGCACGCTCGAGACCGGGCGCGGCGACCGCGAGGCCAACATGTGGGCCTTCACCCGTGCCGCCCTCGAGCTCCTCGACACCTGCATCCAGCAGGCCGGAGGCCAATCATGAGCGACAAGCCCATCCGCGTCGGCTTCGTGGGAGCCGGCGCCAACACCCGCAAGCACCACCTCCCGAAGCTCAAGGCCCAGCCCGGCGTGGAGCTGGTGGCGGTGGCCAACCGCTCGAAGGAGTCGGGAGAGCGGGTGGCCCGCGAGTTCGGGATCGGCCGCGTGCACGACGACTGGCAGGAGATCGTGGAGGCGTCCGACATCGACGCGGTGTGCATCGGCACCTGGCCCTACATGCACAGCGTGATGAGCGTCGCGGCCCTCGAGCACGGCAAGCACGTGCTCTGCGAGGCGCGCATGGCCATGAACGCGGGGGAGGGGCGCCGCATGCTGGACGCCTCGCGCAAGGCCTCGCACCTGATCGCGCAGCTGGTGCCCGCCCCCCATACCCTGGAGGTCGACACCACCATCCAGACCCTGCTCGGCGAGGGCTTCGTGGGCGAGGTCCTCGCGGTCGAGCTGCAGGCCTCGGGGGGACGGTTCGTGGAGCCGGATGCTCCGCTGCACTGGCGCCAGAACATCGCCCTGAGCGGCCACAACATCCTCAACATGGGGATCTGGTACGAGGCGATGATGCGCTGGCTGGGCCCCGCCCAGCGGGTGACCGCGATGTCGCACGTGGCGGTGCCGCACCGCAAGGACGCGGCGGGCGCCCCGCACGACGTGAAGGTGCCCGACCACGTCGACATCCTGGCCCAGTTCCGAGGCGGGGCGATCGGGCACCTGCGATTCAGCTCGGTGACCGGCCTCGCGCCGGCCTCGGAGGCCTGGATCTACGGCCGCGAGGGCACGCTGCGTCTCGAGGCCGACACGCTGCGTCTCACCGGGGGCCGGCGCGGAGAGTCTGCGCTGCGCGAGATCCCGGTGCCGCCCCGGACCCGCATCGGGTGGCGCGTCGAGGAGGAGTTCGTCAACGCCATCCGCGGCCGGGAGAAGATCACCCGCACCTCGTTCGAGGACGGGGTCCGCTACATGGAGTTCACCGACGCGGTGACCCGCAGCGCCGGCACCGGCCAGACGGTGGACGTGAAGGACCTCTAGCTTCCCCTTCTCCCTCTCCCCCCGGGGAGAGGGCAGGGTGAGGGGGCCCGGGCGAGGGGACTAGCGCGCCTCGCCGACCCGGTACCAGTAGGCGATCCGCCCGAAGATCGAGTCCCAGGAGTTGGGCTCGATCCCGGCCAGGGAGTTCGCGGCCGCGTGGAGCACGTTGCGCCACGTCACCGGGATCACCACCGCGCTCTGCACCACCATGTCGTTCATCTTGATGAAGAGCGCGGCCCGCTTCACCGGGTCCATCTCGGTCTCCGCCTGACGCCACAGCCGGTCGAAGTCCGCGTTCCGCCAGCGAGCGATGTTGCGCCCGGTCCATCCGTTCTCCTTGGTCGGCACCTCCCAGGAGGCGAACTGGGCCATGAAGAGCTGGGGATCGAGGCCGGTGAAGACGGTGTAGGTCTGCAGATCGGCGAGGAAGCGGACATTGGTGTCCACGTTGCTCACGTCCGCGGAGAAGAACACCGAGGCCGGGATGGCCTTCACCTCCATCTCGATCCCGGCGCGCCCCGCCCCCTGCTTGATCACCGTCTGGACCTTCTGCACCGTGGAGTTGGCCGCGGCCTGGAAGAGGAAGCGCAGCCGCCGGCCGTCCTTGGACCGGACCCCATCGGGCCCACGCAGATAGCCCGCCTGCTCCAGGGTGTCGTTGGCCTTGTCGATGCTGAACTCCCAGGTGCAGTTCTGGGAGCGGAAGCGGTCCGGAGCGTTGAGGAAGTTGGCGGTGATCTGCCCGTTCCGGCCCACCAGGTGATCCTGGATCGAGGTGCGGTCCACCGATAGGCTGAGCGCGGTGCGCACCGCCTTCTCGGTGAGAAGCGGGTGCGGCGCCTTGAGGCTCGAGCGCTCGCCGTCCACCTCCCGCCACGGATCGGTCTGGTTGCACTGGATGAAGCTCACCGCGCTGCTGGGGATCGTCATCACCCGGCCCTTGCCGCCCTGCTCGATGCGGCGGAGCACCTCCTCCTCGATCAGCACGTAGTACGCGAAGTCGTACTCGCCGGTCTGCAGCACCGCCCGCGCCGCGCCCACCGCGTCGCCGCCGCACTTGATGTCGAGACGGTCGAAGAAGGGCCGGTTCGGCACGTGATAGGTCTTGTTGAGGTCGGCGCGGATCAGGTCGCCGGGGCGGAACTCGGTGAGCCGGTAGGGGCCGGTGCCCACCGCCGCGATCATGCCGATCGCCTCGCGGGCCCCCGAGCCCTTCACGGACTGGAAGACGTGGCGCGGCAGGAGTCCGCTGCCGGTGAAGGCGGAGGCCCAGTAGGGCTGCGGCTTCTTGAAGACGGTCTTGATCGTGTACTGGTCGAGGCGCTCGATGCGGACGATGTCCTCGAACGCGGCGCGGCTGCCCGCCGCGGTGCCGGGGTCGATCGCGAACTCCCAGTTGAAGATGACGTCGTCCGCGCTGAACGGAGCCCCGTCGTGCCAGGTGACCCCGCGCTTGAGCCGCCAGACCACCCACTGCCCGTCCTTCGCCACGGTCCCCGCCTTGAGGCTCGGGATCTCCTGGGCCAGCACCGGAAGCAGGGTCCCGTCCGGGGCCGCCGCCGCGAGGGGCTCGTAGAAGATCCGCTGGACCGTGAAGTCACGCAGGCCCCGCCCGAAGTGCGGGTGGAGCAGGGTGGGGGCGTCCCACATCAGGATGCGCAGCGTGCCGCCTCCGCCCCGCCGGGTCGGAGTGAACTCGGGCTGTGCGGCGACGCCCGCCGCGCCCAGCAAGGAGCCGGCCAGCGGCGCGCCGACGCCCAGTCCGGCCATCGTCTGCACGAAGCGCCGCCGGCTGAAGCGGCCGTCCTGCACCCGCCGGATCATCTCGCGCAGCGCGTGCTCGTCCATGGGCCTCCGAGGCTCCGCTGGGATAAGGGGGTCCGACACCGATAGCGCGCGGTGGAGCCCATGTCAAGGCCCGTACTCGGCACGCCGCGGTGCGTGACGGGAAGCTTGGAGGAAAAATACGTGGAGCCCTAGACTCGTCAGAGAGCAAATCGTCAGGTCCGCACGAACCATGTCCCGCCCGCTGACCGCTGTCACAATGATGCTCCTGATGCTGGCGCTGCCGCTCGGCGTCGCGCACGGGACCGACGACTCGCCGGTCGATCAGGGCGTCGCGGAACGTCCGCCCGATCTGCCGTCGTGGCTGATCGCTTCGCGCCTGGGCCGGCCGCTCGACGACGGGGAGGACGGCATGGGCGGGGACGGTCTTCGCGACCTGGACGCGGTGCTGCTGCGGCAGGCCCCCGCCCCGATCCAGCCCGCCCCCCTCACCCTGCGCACCTCCGGTGAGGACACGAGCGACCTCCGCGCCTTCCTCGGGCGGGCCGAGCGCTGGCACCTGATGACCTTCGGCGCCAACGCGGGCTCGCGGCCGCAGGAGGTCAGGATCAGCGCCTACGGCGCGGTGGCGTACGTGCCGAGCCTCTCGCTCACGCGCTCCGACGGCGGGCTCGGCTTCGGGCCCGTGACCGCGCCGGGCGCCGCCTTCGGAGTGGGTCTGGACGATCAGGAGGAGCCGGTCTCGCTCGGCTTCAAGGGTCAGCTCGGTACCCTCGGCCTCGAGGGGGGCGCGGACTATCGCTCGGTCGGCAAGCAGCTGGAGCGGGTGGTGCCCGGGCCCGCCTCCCAGAAGGACCGGGAGGGGACCGAGGCGTGGCTCGCCCAGCGCCTGGGGGTGCTGCGCCTCCAGGTCTCGCAGTCGGAGCTCTCCGACAACGTGGATCGTGACCCGTCGCTGCCCCGCACCACCCGGACCCAGACCGCGGTGAGCGCGCTGCTCACCCCGCGCGCCTGGCCCATCTTCGGCCTCACGTACGCCACCGGCGACTCGGAGAAGGTCTGGCTCGGCGAGGGACGTCCTCACACCGTCGACCGGCAGAGCTTCGACAGCGTGGCGGGCTCCGTGTACTACGGCACGTCCTGGTTCGACCTCACCGGGAGCTCCACCTACAGCTTCAGCCGGACCCCGGGTCGCACGGATCGCGACGTGACCTCGCTCTACCACGATCTGAGCCTCACCCTGCGCCCGGTGAAGGTGTTCGCGGTGACGCCGTCGGTGAGCAACGGGGTCGACCGCTCGGAGTGGGGGGGCACGAGCTACGAGTCGGGCTCCATGTCGCTGCTGCTGACCTACACCCCGACCGCGAGTCGCCTGAGCCTCTGGACCCTCGGGGCCTACACCACGGCCCAGGCGAGCGACGGGACGGTGGACGGCCGCACCATGAGCGTGAGCGCCGGTCTCTCGTACGGGCTCGGCGCGATTCTCGGCGTCCCGTCGAGCGTGTCGCTCCAGGCCGGCTACGACCGCTACGTGGACGGCGTCTACACCGACAGCTCCACGCGCGGCGCCTTCGCCCTCGTGCTCTTCAAGGTCGCCGCCTTCTAGTCGCCGCGCCCCGGCCCAAGCTCAGCCGTAGCCGCGAGTCCAGGCAGTCCTGTAGCGCGTCCGCCGATCCGCCTCCACGTCGAGGTCCGCCTTGACATGCCGGGCGCCTCCCCCTAGGGTGTTGCCCGGCGAAAGGAGACCTCATGGCCAAGCTCAAGTTCGGGGCGTGGATTCCCACCTACGCGTGGAGCGGCAAGAAAACCGATCCCAGGAACATGCGCCGCATCCACGAATCGATCGTGAAGTGCGAGAAGTACGGCATCGACGTGTGGGTGATCGACCACCTGCTCTCCGCCCCCGGCCTCTACGGCAACGCATGGCTCGAGCCGCTCTCCTCGCTGGCCTACGCGGCCGCCCTCACCTCGAAGGTCGACATCGCCACCGGCATCCTGGTGCTGCCGGTGCGCCATCCGGTGCTGCTGGCCAAGGAGATCTCCACCCTCTGTCACCTCTCGAACAACCGCTACGTGTTCGGGGTGGGCCCGGGCTGGTACGCGCGCGAATACGAGGTGACCGGCTCCCGCATCGAGGAGCGCGGCAAGCGCACCGACGAGATCATCGAGGCGGTGACCCTCCTGTTGACCAAGCCGAACGCGAGCTACCGCGGCAAGTTCTACTCCTTCGAGGACGTCACGATCGATCCGCGCCCGCCGAAGATGCCGAAGATCTGGGTCTCGGGCGGCTCGCGGGTGCCGGATCCGGGCGAGCACGACGTGCCGGTGATCGCCACCACCGTGATGGACCGCATCGTGAAGGCGGGCAACTGGCTCTCGCGCTGCTCGGGGACCCAGGACTGGGTGAAGCGCGACTGGGGCCTGCTGCAGCAGCACTGCAAGAGCCTCGGGCGCGATCCGAGGAAGCTCACCTTCGGCCACTGCAACTTCATCCACCTGGTGGATACCCCGAGCCACGCCAAGGCGGTCGCCGCGTCCAGGGCGCCGTTCATCAAGACCATGGGGACCCACCGGACCTACGAGCACCTGCAGGAGTCGTACATGATCGGGTCGATCGATCACATCAACGCGCGCATCGACGACCTGGTGAAGGCGGGCCTCAAGTACCTGGTGCTGGGACCGGTCACCGACGATCCGGCCCAGATCGACCTGATGGCCAAGAAGGTGATGACCCACTTCAAGTAGGGGGCCGCGGTGCGCTTCGGCTTCTACCTGCCCACCCGCGGCCGGACCGCGGAGCCGCACGCCATCGAGGCGATGGTCGCCCACGGGGAAGCGCTCGGCTTCTCCTCGGTGGTGGTCGCGGACCACCTCGTGTTCCCGGTCACCATCCACTCGAGGTATCCCTACACCGTGAGCGGCGCGTTCCCGGGGCAGGGCGACGCGCTCGACCAGCTCTCCCTGATGGCGTTCGTGGCCGGCAAGTCGCGGCGGCTGCGCCTGATCTCGAGCGTGATGATCCTGCCCCACCGCAACCCGGTGGTGACCGCCAAGATGCTCGCCACCATCGACGTGCTCTCGGGCGGGCGGGTCACGGTGGGCGTGGGGGTCGGCTGGCTTCGCGAGGAGTTCCAGGCCCTGGGCGCGCCCGACTTCGACCGCCGCGGCGCGGTGAGCGACGAGTACCTGCGGATCTTCAAGACCCTGTGGACGCAGGACCCGGCCTCGTTCCGCGGCGAGTTCTACTCCTTCGAGGCGCTGCGGTGCCTGCCGCAGCCGACCCAGAAGCCGCACCCGCCGATCTGGGTGGGCGGCCACAGCAAGGTCGCGCTCCGCCGCGTCGCGCGCCTGGGCGACGGATGGCATCCGGTGGGCGCGACGCCCGCGGTGCCGCTCCGTCCGCCCGAGATGCGAGCCTCGCTCGACGAGCTGCGCCGGCTCGCCGACGCCGAGCGGCGGGATTTCGCCGCGCTCACCATCTCCTTCAAGGCGCCCCTCTACGACCCGCGGCAGGGCGTGGACGGCGGCGCCGATCGGCGACCGTTCACCGGGAGCACCCAGGCCATCGCGGACGACATCGGCATCTACGCGGGCCTCGGGGTGAGCGAGCTGATCTTCGACTTCCGCGCCGAGACCCTCACCGAGAGCCTCGACCGCATGGCCCACTTCGCCCCCCTCATCGGCGCGTGACCCTCCACGACTAGCCTCTCCCCTCAGGGGAGAGGTCAGGGTGAGGGGTGGGCAGGGTGAGGGGTGGTGGAAACTATCCCCGTGGATCCAGCAAATCCCGCAGCCCGTCCCCCAGCAGGTTCGCCCCCAGCACCACCAGCGAGATCGCCACACCCGGGATCGTGGCCAGCCACCACGCGTTGGAGAGATAGTCGCGCCCCTCGGCCAGCATCAGCCCCCACGACGGCCGCGGGGCCTGGATGCCCATGCCGAGAAAGCTCAGCCCCGACTCCAGCAGCACCATCGTCGCGAACTGACTCGAGCCGATGACCAGGATCGGGGCGATCGTGTTGGGCAGGATGTGGCGCGCGATGATCCGCAGATCCGTGGCGCCGAGCGTGTAGGCGGCCTCGACGTACTCGAGGCGGCGGATCGTGAGCACGCTCGCGCGCACCGTGCGCGCGTAGAGCACCCAGCCGCTCAGCGCCAGCACGCCCACGAGGGCCGCGGGGCTCGTCCCGACCACCGCCACGATCGCGATCGCGAGCATGATGACCGGGAAGGCGAGCTGAACGTCGGCGACCCGCATCAGGAGCGCGTCGAGCCGCTCGCCCGCCGACCCCGCCACCACCCCCACCAGGATGCCCGCGCCGGCCGCGAGGAGCACGGAGGTGGCGGCGAGCGCCAGCGAGAGCCGGCCGCCGTGGAGCAGGCGGGCCAGGATGTCGCGCCCCAGGTTGTCGGTGCCGAGCACGTGGGCCGCGGTGCCGCCCAGACCCCACGGGGGCGCGAGGCGCCGGCTGAACGACGGCTTCAGCGGATCGCTGGCGCTCAGCAGGGGCGCGAGCACGCTCGCCAGCACCACCAGGGCCAGCAGCGCGCCGCCCACCAGGGCGGGCGGACTCAGGCGGAGGAGTGGTGCGCGCCGCTCGGGCCAGGCGGCGGCCGCGCTCACGAGTAGCGGATCCTCGGGTCGATCACGGTGTAGAGCAGGTCCACCAGGAGGTTGATCACCACGAACAGGGTGGCGGAGAGGATCAGCACCGTCTGCACCACCGGGAAGTCGCGGAAGAAGATCGCGTCGACCACCAGCTTGCCCATCCCGGGCCACGCGAACACCGACTCGGTGATGACCGCTCCCCCCAGGAGCGTGCCGATCTGCAGCCCGAGCACCGTGAGCAGCGGCACCGCCGCGTTGCGGAGCGCGTGGCGCAGGATGACCGCGCGCTCGGCCAGGCCCTTGGCGCGTCCGGTGCGGATGAAGTCGCGGCCGAGGATCTCGAGCATGCTCGAGCGGGTGAGACGAGCCACCAGCGCCATCGGGAACGCGGCGAGGGTCACCGCGGGCAGGATCAGGTGGCGCCAGCTCTCGAAGCCCGAGGTCGGGAGCCAGCGCAGGGCGACCCCGAAGAGCAGGATCAGCATGATGCCGAGCCAGAAGTTGGGGAGCGACTGGCCCAGCACCGCCAGCACCGTGCTCGCGTAGTCGTAGCCGGTGCCGCGGCGCACCGCGGCCACGATCCCGAGGCTGACCCCCACGCCCACCGTGATCAGCATGGCGGCGAGCGCGAGCTGAACCGTCGCCATGAGCCGCTCCGTGACGACCTGGAGCGCGGGGGCGCGGTACTGGAAGGACTGCCCGAAATCGCCCCGGAAGACGCTCTGGACGAACAGGCCGTACTGGACGTAGAGCGGCTCTTGCAGCCCGAGCTGGCGATTCAGCTCCTCGATCGCGGACTGGGGCGCGCCCTCCGGCAGCAGCATCTTGGCCGGGTCGCCGGGAACGACTCGGAGAATGACGAAGACGAGGACCGAGACCCCGACCAGGGTGAGGGCGGACTGCCACAGCCGGCGGACGACGTAGGTCCTCATCGCCCGCCGCCCCGCGGGGCGCGCGTCACCGGGCTATGCGATCGAGACGTCGCCCAGCAGCACGTAGTAGTCGCGGCGCGCCTCGAAGTTGCGCAGCCGGTCGCTGACCCCGTAGATGGCGACCGTGTAGCAGAGCCAGATCTCCGGCTCCTCGTCCCACAGGATGCGCTCCAGCTCCTCGTACTTGGCCTGGCGCACCTTGGGGTCCGGCACCCGGCCCTCCGCGATGAGCTGCTCCACCCGGGGGTTGTTGTAGCGGGTGAGCTTCTCGGAGCCGGCCTTGGTGAACCACTGGCCGAAGTACCAGTCGGGATCGTGTGGCATATGGGCCCAGCCGGAATAGAACATGTCGTAGGTCCCGGCGCTGCGCTGCTCGCGCGCGGTGGCGATCTCGAGGTTCTTGATGTTGACCTTGATGCCGACCTCGCCCAGCATCGCGGCCACCGCCTGGGTGATCTCGAGCTGCTTGGGGTAGAAGTCCTTCATCAGCACGAAGTCGATCGAGACGTTCGTGTAGCCGGCCTGCTTCAGGATCTGCTTGGCCTTCTCGGGGTCGTAGACCTTGGGGGGCAGGCTGGTGTGGCCGATCAGTCCCGGGGGCACCGGGCTGTCCACCGGCCGCCCGTAGCCCAGCAGCAGCTCCTTGATGATCACGTTGCGGTCGACCGCGAGCGAGATGGCCTGCCGCAGCCGCTGGTCCTTCACCGGCTCCTTGCCGAGCTGGAAGATCCAGCGCTGGGCCTCCACCGCCGGGACGTCGAAGACCTTCACCCCGCGGCTGCCCTTGAGCGTCTCGACCAGATCGGGCGTCACCCGGTCGATCACGTGGATCTCGCCCGCGCGCAGCGCGGCGGCGCGGGTGGACAGCTCGGGGATGAAGCGGAACGTCAGCTTCTCGACCCTCGGCTGGCCCGGCTTCCAGTAGCGCGGGTTGGCCGACAGCACGATGTTGTCGCCGTGGGTCCACGACACGAAGCGGAAGGGGCCGGTGCCGATCGGCTTCTGGAAGAACGCCTCCTCGTTCTTGCCCGCGCTCGGGGGCAGCATGCCGAGCATGGTGAGATGGGCGGGCAGGGAGCCGAAGGGCCGCTTGGAGGTGACCACGACGGCGTGGTCGCCGTCCTTCTCGACCGAATCGAGATCCTGGTAGACGAACGACTTGATGAGCTTGGTGTTCTCCTTGACCCGCCGCAGGGTGAACACCACGCTGTCCGCGTTGAACGGGGTGCCGTCGTGGAAGGTGACGCCTTTGCGGAGCGTGAAGCGCCAGGTGGTGTTGTTGACCGGCCGCCACGACTCGGCCAGGGCCGGCACGAACTTGGAGTCGTTGGTCACGTCCACCAGCGGGTCGAACATGTGCCGGTGCACCGAGGTCGACGAGATCGAGTAGTGATTGGCCGGATCGAGCGTGAGCATCCGCTCGGAGAGGCCGGCCACCAGCTCCCCGCTCCGCCGGGCCTGCGCGTGCGAGGGGCGGGGCAGCCCGGCCACGGCGAGCCCGGCCGCGCTCAGGGTGAGGAACCGACGGCGGCCGACGGACGGAAGCGCGTGCTCGGGCATGGGGGACGTCCTCCTGTGGGCCAGGGTGTAAGTCATCGTCCGGCTCGCTGTCAAGGCCGGCGCGACGCGACCGGACCCCGTGTTGCTCTCGCGCGCGGACCCGTCTACTCTAGGGCCCGTCGCCCACAAGGAGACTTCCCATGCCCGAGCAGCCCCTGGAGATCACGTTGGACGAGGTGAAGGAGCGCGCCCGCCTCGCCGGTCTTCCCATCCCGGAGAGCCGCCTCGCGATGGTGCGCGGCTTCCTCCTGAACGCCCTGCGCCCGATCCGCGCGCTCGACAGCCGGACGGTGCGCACCGTGGAGCCCGCGGTGACGTTTGATTCCAAGGGCGGGCCGGAGGCGTCGCGATGAGCGCGGACGAGCTGGTCTACGCGGGCATCCGCGAGCTGGGCGGTCTCTTCCGGCGGCGCGAGCTCTCGCCGGTGGACTACGCCACCGACCTCCTCGCGCGCATCGAGCGGCTCGACAAGCGCCTGAACGCCTTCGTCACCGTGACCGCGGAGCGCGCGCTGGCCGATGCCCGCGCGGCCGAGGCGGCGATCCGGCGCGGCGACGCGGGGCCGCTGGCCGGCATTCCCATCGCGTACAAGGACCTCTACGCCACCCGCGGCATCCTCACCACCGCCGGCTCGGCCCTGCTCGCGGACTGGGTGCCGGACTTCGACTGCACCTGCGTCGACCGCCTGCAGCGCGCGGGCATGGTGATGCTGGGCAAGCTCATCACCCACGAGTTCGCGTTCGGCATCCAGTTCCCCGGCCACCGCTTCCCGCCCGCGCGCAACCCGTGGAACCCCGACCACATCCCGGGCGGCTCCAGCAGCGGCTCGGGCGCTGCCCTCGCCGCGGGCATGACGGTGGGCTCGCTCGGCTCGGACACCGGCGGCTCCATCCGGGGGCCGGCCGCCTTCTGTGGCATCGCCGGCCTCAAGCCCACCTACGGGCGGGTGAGCCGCGCCGGCGTGGTGACGCTCTCGTGGACGCTCGACCACACCGGGCCGATGGCGCGCACCGCGGAGGATTGCGCGTTCATGCTCCAGGCCCTGGCCGGCCACGACCCGGCGGATCCGGCCTCCGCGCGCGAGCCGGTGCCCGACTACCTGGCCGGCCTCGAGGGCGGCGTCAACGGACTCCGGGTCGGAGTGGTGCGCGACTACTTCTTCGAGCAGGTGGAGCCGGAGACGGTGGCCGCCTTCGAGCGCGCGCTCGGTGAGCTGGGCCGCCTCGGCGCCTCGGTGCGCGACGTCACGATCCCCAGCATCCACGCCACCCCGTCGTTCATGGTGATCATGCTCAGCGAGGCCTACGCCTACCACGAGCGCGATCTGCGCACGCGCCCCGAGCTCTACGGCGAGGTGCTGCGCGAGAAGCTGATGGCGGGCGGCCTGTTCCGCGCCGACGAGTACGTGCAGGCCCAGCGCCTGCGCGCCCAGATCCGCGAGGACACCGCGCGCGTGCTGGAGACGGTGGACGTGCTGATCACCCCCACCGCGCTGGGCCCCGCGCCCGCGTTCAAGGTGGTCCACGACCCCGACTTCCCGTTCGCCAAGTCGAACATGGGCCCGTTCAACATCACCGGGCTGCCCACCCTCGCCATTCCCACCGGCTTCTCGTCCTCCGGACTGCCGCTCTCGATGCAGATCTCGGGGCGGCCCTTCGACGAGGCCACCGTGCTGCGGGCCGGGCACGCCTACCAGCGCGCCACCGACTGGCATCGCCGCCGGCCCCCGCTCCCGGCATGACCACCGTCACCGGCCTCGACGACCTGAAGGCCCACGTCGGGCGGCGGGAGACCGCCGACGACGTGGTCACCGCCGCGCCCGCCAACCTCCTGCGGCTGGCCTTCGGGCGCGAGGAGCCCGAGCTGGGCCCGGGCGACGCGCTGCCGCCCGGCTGGCAGTGCCTCTACTTCCTGCCGCGGTTCACCGGCGACGCGCTCCGGCCCGACGGCAGCCCGCGCGACACCGGAGTGATCCCGCCCATGCCGCTGCCCCGCCGCATGTTCGCGGGGGAGCGCTTCCGCTTCCACCGCGCGCTCCGCATCGGGGAGACGATCCGCCGCGAGACCGAGCTGACCGACATCGCGGTGAAGAGCGGCGGCACCGGGACCCTGGTGTTCGCCACCGTGGCCCAGCGCATCTTCGCGGACGCCGCGCTCGCCATCGAGGAGGAGCGGCGCACCGTGTTCCGCGAGGAGGTGCCCGCGGGCGCACGCAACCAGGCGCCGCGCCGCGAGCCCGCGCCCGACGACGTCGCGTGGCGCCGGCGCGTCACCCCGGACCCGGTGCTGCTGTTCCGCTTCTCCGCGCTGACGTTCAACAGCCATCGCATCCACTACGACCGGCCGTGGGCCATGGAGCGCGAGGGCTATCCGGGCCTGGTGGTGCACGGGCCGCTGACCTCCACCCTCTTGATCGACTTCGCTCGTGATCACGCCCGCGGGCGCGCGCTCGCCTCCTTCGAGGCCCAGGCGCGCGCGCCGCTCTTCGACACCGCCGCCTTGGAGCTGCGCGGCCGTCCGTCCGCGGACGGGCGCGCGATCGAGCTGTGGGCGGCGACGCCCGACGGCACGGTGGCGATGAGCGCCCGGGCCGACCTCGCCTGAGCGACAGACCCGACTTCCGAGACGACAGAAAGGATCGACGATGGCCGACGAGCAGGCGGTTGAGCTACGGATGGACCCCGGCACCCTCTACCGCGAGGACACCTTCACCGATCGACGCGTGGGGGTGATCCGGGTGATGACCCCGGTCACCGTCGACGGCTCGGTCGACCTCGGCCGCAAGATCCTCTACGTGGGCGAGGCCCAGCTGCTCTCGCCGGTGGGCGCGCTGCCCATCACCTTCGAGATCGAGGCCACGTCGCTGGGCGACGCGGCGGAGAAGTTCGCGGCCGGGGCCAAGGTCGCGGTCGAGCGCGCGATCCGCGAGCTGCAGGAGCTACGGCGGGAGCAGTCCTCGAGCATCGTGATCCCGGACCGCATGCCGCCCGACCTGGGCGGCCGCGGCGGCGGGCCGCGGGGCGGACCGGGGCGCATCCAGCTCTGAGCCGGGGCCGCCCATGAACCTGCTGCGTCCGGTCGATCGCTTCGTCACCGTCAACGGCCTGCGCTTCCACGTCCTCGACTGGGGCGGGGAGGGGCGCACGCCGCTCCTGCTCCTCCACGGCTTCACCGGGCACGCCCACGCGTGGGACACGCTCGCCATCGCGCTCCAGCCGCACTTCCACGTCTACGCGCTGGACCAGCGCGGCCACGGCGACAGCGATCCCGCCACCGTCTACGGCCCCCTCGTGGCCTTCGACGATCTCACCGGGGTGATCGATCAGCTCGGGCTCGCCCCCGCGATCCTGGTCGGGCTCTCGATGGGCGGGCGCAACGCGATCTACTTCACGGCCAAGCGGCCCGACGCGGTGCAGAAGCTGGTCATCCTCGACATCGGGCCCGAGATCAGCAAGCGGGCGAGCCAGGCTCCGCCGGGTCCGCCCGAGCCCGAGTTCTGGGACTCCATCGAGCAGGCGGCGCAGCACCTGCTGCGCGGCAACGCGTACCCCGGCATCCACTACTACCGGTGGGTGGCCGCGACCAGCCTTCGCCAGCGCCCGGACGGGCGGCTGGTGTGGGCGTGGCACCCGAGCGTGAAGGCCCTCCGCTCCACCGTGGAGGTGGACTGGTGGGGCCTGCTGCGGAGCATCCCGGTGCCGACGCTCGTGCTGCGCGGGGAGGAGAGCCCGATCCTCGACCGCGACGTGGCCGAGCGCATGGGGCGCGAGCTGCCGAAGGGCACGTTCGTGGAGATCCCCCACGCCGTCCACACCCTGCACGAGGACAACCCGGACGCGGTGCTGTCCGCGCTGCGCGCGTTCCTCGCCTTCTGAGGGGAGAGATCCCATGGCGGTGACCCGACTCGAGGTGACCCGGCGCGAGCCCGTCCTGGGCGGCGCCCCGTTCGGCGCGGGTGGCGCCTACGAGAAGATCGAGGGCGTGCTGCATTTTGCCGTCGACCCCGACGCCCGGGCGCACGAGCCGATCGCCGACCTCGGGCTGGCGCCCCGCAACGGGCGCGGGTTCGTCGAGTCGTCGGCGGACTTCTATCTGCTGCGCCCGCTCGCCGGGAGCCGCCGCCTCTTGCTCGACGTCCCCAACCGCGGGCGCAAGATCGCGCTCGGCATGTTCAACAGCGCGCCCCGGTCCAACGACCCGACGACCCCCGAGGACTTCGGCAACGGCTTCCTGATGCGTCACGGCTACACGGTGGCGTGGATCGGCTGGCAGCCCGACGTGCCGCGCCGCGACGGCATGATGGCGCTCGACGTGCCGCGGGTGCCCGGGGTCTCCGAGCGCCTGCGCTGCGAGTTCCGCCCGATCGCCCGCGTGGACCGGCTGCCGCTCGCCGACCGTTACCACGTGCCGCACCCGGTGTCGCGCCTCGACGATCCGGAGGCCGAGCTGCACGTGCGCGATCACGGCGACGCTCCCGCGACCACGCTGCCGCGGAGCGCGTGGCGCTTTCCCGACGCGGGGTCGGTCACCCTCGACGGGGGCTTCGAGCCCGGCCGCATCTACGACTGCTACTACCGCGCGGAGAACCCGCCCCTGGTAGGCCTCGGGCTCACCGCGGTGCGCGACACCGCCGCGTTCCTGCGCTGGGGCACCGCGGGCGACGGCAACCCCGGCGCGGGCCAGATCGAGCGCTCCTACGTCTTCGGGGTGTCGCAGAGCGGCCGCTTCCTGCGCCACCTGCTCTACCTGGGGCTCGACGAGGACGAGGCGGGCCGCTTCGTCTGGGACGCGGTGATCCCGCACGTGGCGGGCGCCCGCCGCGGCGAGTTCAACTGCCGCTTCGGCCAGCCGTCGCTCAACGCGCTGCACGCGGTCGGCAGCCTGTTCCCGTTCACCGACGGCGAGCAGGAGGACCCGGTCACCGGGCAGCGCGGAGCCCTGCTGCACCGCCAGGCATCGCGCCCGCACCCGCCGCGCATCCTCACCATCAACACCGCGGCGGAGTACTGGCGTGGCGACGGCTCGCTGGTGCACACCGACGTGGCGGCCACTCGCGACGTCACGCCGCCCGCCTGGGTTCGTCAGTACTTCTTCGCGGGTACTCAGCACACCCCGGGCGCGCTGCCTCCGCCGCCCGCCGATCCCAACACCGGCGGCCGCGGCCGCCACCCGTTCAGCGTGGTGGACTACTCCCCGCTGCTGCGCGCCGCGCTGGCGAGCCTGGACCGCTGGGTGAGCGAGGGCGTGGAGCCGCCCGCGAGCGCGGTCCCCCGTCTGGCCGACGGGTCCGCGGTCGCGGCCGAAGCCACCCGCGAGGTCTACGCGCGGATTCCCGGCGCCCGGTTCCCCGATCGCGTCTCGCGCCCGGTGCGCCTCGACTTCGGTCCGCGCGTGGACCAGGGCGTGGTCGAGCTGCCTCCCAAGATCGGTGCGCCCTACGTCACGGTGGTCTCCGCGGTGGACGCCGACGGCAACGACACCGCCGGTATCCGCCCGCCCGAGCTGCGCGTGCCGGTGGCGACCTTCACCGGCTGGAACCCCCGGCATCCCGAGCAGGGCGCCCCCGGCGACCTCATGGCGATGATGGGCTCCACGCTGCCGTTCGCCCGCACCGCGGCGGAGCGGCAGGCGAGCGGGGACCCGCGCCCGTCGCTCGCGGAGCGGTACGGCGACCGCGACGGGTACCTGGCCCGGGTGCGGAGCGACGCCCAGGCGATGGTCGCGGCCCGCCACCTGCTGGCCGAGGACGTCGACGCGGTGGTCGAGCGCGCGGGGGCGCTCTGGGACTTCGTCTGCCCGCGCTGACCACCCCGCTGGTCGAGTGCCACGCGCACATCCTGCCCGACGCGGCGCTGGCCCGCTTCCCCGACGGCAACGCCCCGCGGTACGTGACCGCGGAGCGGCGCGTGCTGGCGCGCATGCTGGAGGCCCAGGCCGCCGGCGGCGTCACCCACGCGCTCCTCTCCGACTCCTTCTACATGGAGTCGGCCGCGGAGGCGCTGCCGTCCTGGAGCGCGGTGGACCGGGCCCGACTCTACAACGACGCGCTCGCCGCGCTGATCGCGCGCCACGGGGGCCGGCTCTTCGGCCTCGGCTGCGTGGATCCCTTCTCGGGTGACGCGGCGGCCCGCGAGCTCGAGCGGATGATCGACGAGCTCGGCTTCCTCGGCGCGCTGGTGAACCCGAGCGATGCCCCCGCCGGCGGCCGGCGGTACCTCGACGATCCGGCGTGCGGGCCGCTGCTGGCCACCGCGGCCGCGCGCGGGCGACCGCTCTTCGTGCACCCGTCGCGCGACCTGCCCGCGGGGGAGCACTTCGAGGACTTCGTGCTCTCGCTGATCGTCGGCCGTCCGACCCAGACCGCGGTGTGCGCGGCCCGGCTCATCTTCACCGGCACGCTCGACCGTCACCCGCGGCTCTCGCTGCTGCTGGCCCACGGCGGCGGCGTGCTGCCCGCCATGGCGGGGCGGCTCGACGCCACCTGGCGCGCCTACCGTCCGGACCGCTGGCACGGGCCCGACGTGCTGACCGCGGCTCCCTCCTCGTACCTGACGCGCTTCCACGTGGACAGCAACGTGTGGTCGGCGCCCGCGCTGCGCCTGCTGCTGGAGGTGCTGGGACCGACGCGCCTCGTGGTGGGCAACGATCAGCCGCCGGTGTGGTTTCCGCTCGCCGAATCGCTCGACCTGCTGGACTCGCTCGGGCTGCCGCCCGATCAGCGGGACGCCATCCGCTGGGGCAACGCGGCCCGCCTCTTCGGCCTCCCGGTGCCGGCCGCGGCGGTCGCTTCCGCGTGACTCCGGTGGCCGAGCTCTGCGCCGCCCTCGGCGCCTAGGAGCGCGCGTGTCCGCGATCTCGGTCGAGCACCTGAGCCGCTGGTGGGGCGAGACCCGCGCGGTGGACGACGTGAGCTTCGAGGCCGCGGCGGGGCGCCTGCTGGTGCTGCTGGGCCCGTCCGGCTGCGGCAAGTCGACCACGCTCCGCCTCATCGCCGGGCTCGAGGTCGCCACCCGCGGGCGCGTGACCATCGGCGGGGTCGACGTCACCCACCTGCCGCCGGCGGAGCGTCGGCTCTCGATGGTCTTCCAGTCCTACGCGCTCTTTCCCCACCTGTCCGTCGCGGAGAACATCGTGTTCGGTCTGCGGGTCCGGCGCGTCCCGGCCGCGGAGCGGCGGGCGCGGCTCGCCCGCGTGGCCGACCTCCTGGGCCTGGGCGCGCTCCTCGACCGTCGGCCGTCGCAGCTCTCGGGGGGCCAGCAACAGCGGGTCGCGCTCGGCCGGGCCCTCATCTCGGAGACGCCGGTCTGTCTCATGGACGAGCCGCTCTCCAACCTGGACGCCCAGCTCCGGCTCGAGATGCGGCGGGAGATCCGCGCGATCCAGCAGCGGCTCGGCGTGACCATGGTCTACGTCACCCACGACCAGACCGAGGCCATGACCATGGCCGACCAGGTGATCCTCCTCCGCGCCGGCCGCGTGGAGCAGGACGCCGTGCCGGAGGTGCTCTACGCTCGCCCCGCCACCGCGTTCACGGCGCGCTTCATCGGGACTCCGCCCATGAACGTGCTCGCGTGCGCCGACCGCTCCGTCCTGCTGGGGGTGCGCCCGGAGGACGTCCGCCTCGCCGCCGCGGACGAGCCCGGCGCGGTCGCGGCGGTGGTGCAGAGCGTGGAATATCTCGGCGCGGACTCCATCCTGACCGGCGCGGTCGGCGCCCAGGGCCTCGCCGCGCGCGTGGCGGGCCGGCTCGCGCTCGCGCCTGGAACCACGGTGTACCTCGCGTGGCCCCGGGACGCCGTCCACCTGTTCGACGCGGAGACCGGCCGGCGCCGCGACGAGGTCGCCACCATCCCATCCATCGCTCCATGACGAGGAGACCAACCATGATCGCCAGACTGCTCGCGTCCCTGCTGCTCGTCGTCCTGCTGGGCGGCGCCTCTCCGCTCGGCGCCCAGGCCCCGGTGGAGCTCTCGTTCTACTATCCGGTGGCGGTGGGAGGCCCGGTGACGAAGATCATCGACGGCCTCGCGGCCGACTTCCAGAAGGAGAACCCCGGCATCCACGTCAAGCCGATCTACGCCGGCACCTACCAGGAGACCATCGTCAAGGTGCTGACCGCGCTGAAGAGCGGCGAGCCGCCCCAGATGTCGGTGCTGCTGTCCACCGACATGTTCACCCTGATCGACGAGGACGCGATCGTCCCCTTCGACGACATGGCGACCGCCGCGGAGGACCGGGCCTGGATCAAGTCGTTCTTCCCTGCCTTCATGCTGAACAGCCAGACCGGCGGCAAGACGTGGGGCATCCCGTTCCAGCGCTCCACCATCGTGCTGTACTGGAACAAGGAGGCGTTCAAGGAGGCGGGCCTCGATCCGAACAAGCCGCCCGCGACCTGGGCCGAGCAGATCGAGTTCGCGCGCAAGCTCACCCGGCGCGACGGCAGTGGCAACGTGACCCAGTGGGGCCTCGAGGTGCCGTCCTCCGGGTTCCCGTACTGGCTCTTCCAGGGCTTCACCACCCAGAACGACGTGCTGCTGATGAACCAGGCCGGCACCGAGACCCACTACGACAAGCCGGCGGTGGTGGAGGCGCTCCAGTACTGGGTGGACCTGAGCACCAGGCACAAGGTGATGCCGACCGGGATCATCGAGTGGGGCACCACGCCCAAGGACTTCTTCGAGCGCAAGACCGCCATGATGTGGACCACGACCGGCAACCTCACCAACGTGAAGAACAACGCCAAGTTCGATTTCGGGGTGGCGATGCTGCCGGCGGGGAAGCGGCGCGGCTCGCCGACCGGCGGCGGGAACTTCCACATCTTCAAGAAGAGCACCCCGGCCCAGCAGGCCGCCTCGCTGAAGTTCATCAAGTGGATCACGTCGCCGCCGCGGGCCGCCCAGTGGGGCATCGACACCGGCTACGTGGCGGTGCGCCCCGACGCGTGGGAGACGCCGGCCATGAAGCAGTACGTCTCCGGCTTCCCGGCCGCCGCGGTGGCGCGCGACCAGCTGCAGTACGCGGTGGCCGAGCTCTCCACCCACGACAACCAGCGCGTGACCAAGGCGCTGAACGACGGGCTGCAGGCCGCGCTCACCGGCTCCAAGCCTCCCGAGCAGGCGATGAAGGACGCGCAGCGCGAGGCCGATCGCATCCTGCGGCCGTATCGGCGCTGAGCGGCGCGGGCGTGAGGCGGGCGGAGCCGGCGGCGGGGGGGCGGGGCTCCCGGGAACGCGCTGACTCGCTGCCCGCTTCCTGCTCTCGTATGGAGCCACGAGAGGACCGTTGGCGACTTCGACCACCCGCAGAAGCCACGGTTCCCGGGAGCCCCGCCCCCCCGCCGCCGGCTCCGCCCGCCTCACGGGGATCCCAATGAACCACCAGAACGACCCGGCTGCCGGTCGCAGCACTCCCGCCGCCGGTGCTGCGGCCACCGAGCGATGGCGTGTGCACGTGCAGGGGTGGCTGATGTTGCTGCCGGCGGCGGTGCTGCTGGTGGTGTTCACGCATTTTCCGGTGGGGGCGACGATCTACCACAGCTTCTTCTCGAATCCGCGGCCGGGGCGGGCCGCGGTGTGGGTGGGGCTCGACAACTACCGGGCCATGGTGGAGGACCCGGTGTTCTGGCAGGTGCTGGGCAACAACCTGTGGTTCGCGGCGGGGACGATCCCGCTCTCGATCGCGCTGGCGCTGCTGATGGCGGTGTGGGTGAACGGTCGCCTCCCGGGCCGCTCGCTCCTGCGCCTGGCCTTCTTCACCCCGACGGTGCTGCCGATGATCGCGGTGGCCAACATCTGGCTCTTCTTCTACACGCCGGGCTACGGGCTGCTCGAGCAGCTCACCGGCCTGATCGGGCTGCCGAGCCACAACTGGCTCGGGAGCCGGCAGACCGCGCTCGGGTGCCTGGTGGTGGTCACGGTGTGGAAGGAGGCCGGGTTCTTCATGATCTTCTACCTGGCCGCGCTGCAGTCGCTCTCGCCGCAGCTCGCGGAGGCGGCGGCCCTCATGGGAGCGGGACGCTGGTACTTCTTCCGCCGGGTCACGTTCCCGCTCCTGATGCCCACCACGCTCTTCGTGCTGGTCAACGCGGTGATCAACTCGTTCCGGCTGGTGGACCACATCGTGGTGATGACCAAGGGCGGGCCCGACAACGCCACCGCGCTGCTGCTGTACTACATCTACGACGTCGGCTTCAAGTTCTGGGACCAGGCCTACGCGGCCGCCCTGACCCTGGTGCTGCTGGTGATCCTGGCCGCGGTGGCGCTCGGCCAGTTCCTCCTGCTCGACCGCCGGGTGCACTACCAGTGAGCCGCGCGCTCGAGACCGCGGGGGCGTGGCTGCTCGGGATCCTGTGGGCGCTGCCGCTCGCCTACGCGGTGTGGACCGCCTTCCATCCCGCGGAGTACTCGACTCGCTTCACGCCCGGCGCCCCCCTCACGCTGGAGAACTTCGCCAAGGCGTGGGCCGCCGCGCCGTTCGCCCGCTACTTCGTGAACACCACGCTGCTCGTGGCCATGATCCTGGCCGCCCAGCTCGTGCTCTGCACGCTGGCCGCCTACGCCTTCGCCCGCTTCGCCTTCGCGGGCCGCGCGGCCGCGTTCCTGCTGGTGCTGGTGCAGCTCATGATCATGCCCGACGTGCTGATCGTGGAGAACTACCGCACCATGAGCCGCCTCGGGCTGCTCGACACCCTCGCCGGCATCGGGCTGCCCTACATGGCGTCCGCGTTCGGCGTCTTCCTCCTGCGCCAGACCTTCAAGACGGTGCCGAAGGAGCTGGACGAGGCGGCGCGGGTCGAGGGGGCGGGGCCGCTCGAGACGCTCTGGCGAGTCTACGTGCCGCTGGCCCGGCCGGTGTACATCGCCTACGGGCTGGTCTCGGTGAGCTACCACTGGAACAACTTCCTGTGGCCGCTGATCGTCACGAACTCGGTGCAGTCCCGGCCTCTCACGGTGGGGCTGCAGGTGTTCTCTTCCGTCGATCAGGGAGTCGACTGGTCCATCATCACCGCGGCGACGCTGATGACGTCGGGGCCGCTGCTGGTGGCGTTCCTGCTCTTCCAGCGGCAGTTCGTGCAGAGCTTCATGCGGGCGGGCATTCGCTGAGGCGCCCGCGCCGGTGGGCTAGCGGTCGCGCGGCTCTCCGCGCGGGCCGCCGCGATCTCCACCGCCGCCGCCCCGCTCCACGTTCTTGCCCTGGCCCGGATGCTCGCCGGACTGGCGACGGCCCTTCGGCTCGCCGTGGCCGTCACCGCCCTTGGGCGGGGCCGGCGCCGGCGTCGGTGCGCTCTGGACTCCCGGCGCCGGCGGCGCGGGGGGAACCGACTGGCGCGCGGCGGGCGCTTCGCGCGCGGCGCCGCCCGGAGCTCCGGGCTGACCCGCGGCGGGCGCGTTTCCGCCGCGCTCCCGGCCGCGGCGCGGGCCCTCGCCGTCGGCGCCCCGCGGGCCGCCGCCCTGGCCGCGGGGCGCTCCGGCCGCCGGCGGCGGGGGCGACACGGTGCGCGCGGGGGCGGGCACGATGCGCTGGTGCGTCTGCGGCGCGCTCGTCGTGGTGGCGGAGAGACCCTGGGCGCGCAGGGAGGCGGAGGGATCCTGGGGCGCGCGCGTGGCCACCACCGCGCGGGAGCGCACCGCATCCGGCGGACGCACCGACGCCGCGGTCGCGCTGGCGGTGAGGCTCGCGCTGCTCGGCCGCACGTCGGGGGCGCCGTGCACCGGGGCCAGCCCGCGCACCTCGGCCACGTCGGTGACGCGGGCCGGCCGCGCGCCGGGCCGCCCGAAGCGATCGGCGGACACGCCGACCACCGCGTTGGTCACGTTGACGTTGCGGTAGACCGTGATGTTGGTCACGTTCACGGTGGCGGTGCGGGCGACCACCACGTTGTTGACCACCCGCGGGCCGCCCCAGCCGCCCCACCAGGCCACGCCCACGAAGCGCGGGCCGCCCCACCAGCGGATCACCGGCTCGCCCCAGCCGAGCGGCGCCCAGTAGAGCGGACGGCCGACCACGACCGGTCCGCCGAGGAACACGACCAGCGCGGGGGAGTAGACGGGGCGGACCACGAGCGGACCGGGGGCCCATGCCCAGTACGGCCCGACGAAGACCCAGCGTCCGTGATGATAGGGCGCCCAGCCCCACGGGGCGTCGTCGAGCCACGTCCAGCCGAAGCGTGGATCCCAGACCCAGTGCCCGGTGGTGTAGGGCGACCAGCCCGCCGCCACCCCGGTGGGCACCCACACCGTCCCGTACGTCTCGACCGAGCGCCACGTGCCGTGCTGGTCGAGCGTCTCGCTGCCGTAGACGCCCGCCGAGACGTAGCGCGCGCTCGCGGGCTGGACGAGGTAGTCCGAGCGCTGGTAGTTCCAGCGGTCCCAGGTGCTGAGCGGTGCCGCGGTCCCGGTCTCCGCGCGCGGGGTCTCGGCGCCGGAGAGCACGATCTGCTGGTTGGCCGCGACCGGCGTGGCCGCGCCGCCCGACGGCGTCATGGTGGCGGCGCCGCCCCGGTGCGTGCGGAACGTGGTGGTGTCGGCGCCGACCTCGGCGTGGTAGTAGCCCGCGCGCTCCATCGTGAACGCGGCGGCCGGCGTGTCCAGCTCCACCGCGTGGCCGGCCGGCAGCTCCCGCAGATCCACCGCCGCGTAGCCGGAGGTCACGCGCAGCTGGAGGAAGTCCGGCTCCTGGTTGTCGAGGCCGAGCTGCGCGCCGTAGGCGGCGCGGACGAACGCGCGCGGGCCGACCTGGACCTCCACGTTTCCGGCCGGGCCCGCGTAGAGGACGTCGCCGGGCGCCAGCGGCATGTTCAGCACGGCCGGCGTCCAGTCCTGCGCGCCGGGCCGCCAGAACGATACCTCGCCGTGCAGGTAGCTGATGCGAGGCGGCGTGGGCTCCGAGGCGTCCTCTGCCGGGGCCTGAGCCTGCTCCGCGGTCGGGGTGGCTCCGGCCGGAGCCGGGGCGGGGGGCTGGGCCGCGGGGGGCGCGGCGGCAGGAGGCGGTGCCGGCGCCGGCGGAGCTGC
>Ga0070661_100000183_pt1 | contig 51585 bp, 45 predicted proteins | sample KBSC43metaG_FD_64663 | JGI IMG/M metagenome (GOLD analysis project Ga0070661, IMG submission 64663) | Corn rhizosphere microbial communities from Kellogg Biological Station, Michigan, USA - KBS C4-3 metaG | ecosystem: Host-associated > Plants > Roots > Rhizosphere > Soil ... | reverse complement strand
AGGCCGGTGACACGGCCGGCCCACTCGCCCTCGACGGCGCCACGGCCCTCAAGCTCGAGACCAAGCTCGATAAAAAACGCGACCGCAGCGTCGAGGTCGTCGACGACGATGCCGACATTGTCCATGCGCTTGACTGCCATGGTGGAGTCTCCGTTCGGTCGCTGTCAGGCGGGCATGTAGGTCAGCCGGATGGTTTCCGGTCCGATTCGTTCGCTTGCGGCGAGGCGCAGCGGCGGGCGCGGCCCGGTGAAGAACGGCTTGCCGTGCCCGACCACCACCGGGTGCAGATAGATGTGGTACGCGTCAATGAGCCCCGCATTGGAAAAGCTGCCCGCAAGCTCCGGTCCCGCAATTTCGAGCTCACCCGAATGCTCGGATTTGAGCTTGCGGATGGTGGCTTCGACATTGTCCGGGATGAGGCTCGCATTGGGTCCGACCTCGGTCAGTGTCCGCGACACCACCCATTTGGGATGGCTGCGCCAGGCCTGCGCGAAGTCGCGTTCCGCCGCATCCCAATTCGGGTCGTCGACGTCCCAGTAGCGCATGACCTCGTACATCCGCCGGCCATAGATGCTGCCGGTCTGCGCACGGGTCTGCTCGATGAAATGCCGGAACAGCACCGGCTCGGGATTGAAAATCTGGTGGTCGATGTAGCCGTCGAGCGACTGGTTCAATCCAAAGACAAGCGTCGCCATGGGAACCTCCGGGTCTAGGGCCGTTCGAGGTGGCCGCGGCCGGCGAGGATCGTCGGCATGGCCTTCTCGATCCGGGCGGTCCGCGTGGCCGACTGCTTGGCCTCGCCGAAGTGAAACAGATGGCTGCGCTGTCGACCGGGCGTGAGTGCGTCGAAGGCTTTCTTGAGTGCCGGGTCGGCGCGGAATTTCGCCTTGAGCTCATCGGGCACAGGAAAATCCTTGGGCTTCGACTCGACCTTTAGTCCGGCCTTGGCGATCGTCATCGCGTCGCGGAGATAGCTCTTGATCGCGGCCCGCTTCTTGTCGATCTCGGCGGCGCTGGTGAATCGCATCATGCGCGCCGCCTGAGTCTCCCCGAGCTGCACCAGCAGCTTCTTGGGGTCCTTCATCAGCGCCCCTTGGAAGAAGCCGAGCGCGATGGATTCCTTGAAGGGCTGAAGAATGACGACGTTGGTGCCGTCGAGCGTGTAGCAGGGCTTGCCCCATTTCGTCTCTTCGACAAGGGAGACCTCGCCCAGGATCGCCCTGAGCGCCGAGACTTCGTGCCGCCACCGATCGCGATAGGCCATCTCCATCTCATTTCCTCCCTGCGTGTGCGTCGACGCATCTTAGACCGACAATCATGCCTGTCGTCATCTGAGGCATTGCATCGACCCAAACCATCGCTTGATAGGCGGTTCCAGCAGCAGTAATCAACGATTACGTTAATCAACGAGAACATTAAATGCCCATGCTTGCGGACGATCCATTGAGCACAACGCTGTTGGCACTGGCTGATCCGACTCGCCGGGCGATCTTGGCCCGTCTCAGCTCAGGCGAGGCCTCGGTCAACGAGCTCGCGGCGCCCTTCGACATCAGCCTGCAAGCGGTCTCGCGGCACCTCAAGGTGCTGGAGGGGGCGAAATTGATCTCTCGCGGCCGCGACGCGCAGTGGCGTCCATGCCGCCTCGAAGCGGCGCCTCTCAAGGAGGTTGACGGCTGGCTGAGCCGCTACCGCGTCTTCTGGGAAGGCAGCCTCGATAAGATGGGCGCCTATCTCGAGCACCTGCAGAAAGGACAGCCCAATGGTCGCAAGAACTGAGCCCCAGATGCGCGACGACGAGTTGTTCATCACGCGCGACTTCGCGGCGCCGCTCAGCCTCGTCTGGCGGCTTTGGGAAGACCGCGACCATATGCGACGCTGGTGGGGCCCCGAGGCCTTTCGCGTCGTCAGCCTCGAGTCCGATTTTCGGCCGGGTGGAAATTGGCGGGTCCACATGACCAATCCGCAATTCGGAGAGAGCCATTCGCACGGCACTTTCCGCTCGATCATGCCACGCCGGGAGATCGTCTTCACCTTCGCCTGGGACGAAGGCTCGGGCGAGACCACAGAAACGCTGGTCACGGTAACCTTCGAGGAAGCCGATGGCGTGACGCGTCAGCACTTCCATCAGACACCCTTCTCGTCGATCGAGTATCGCGACGGCCACATCGTCGGATGGAATTCGCTGTTCAATAAGCAGCAGTTCTACACCGAAGCTCTGGCGCGCGGCGAACCCCCGCCTATCGACTAACCATAACATCAATCCAATCGACCATCGGCCGCGGTGCAGGTCACCGAACGGCAAAGCTTTACCAGAGGAGAAGCGAATGAAGAGACTCATCGTCAGCAACTGGATCAGCCTCGATGGCTACATCGCCGGCCCCAACGGCGCACTCGACTGGATCCTCGGCGACGGGCGCCTGGCCCAGTACGAGACCGAGCTGATGCAGCAGGTCGACACCACGCTCTTCGGGCGCAGGACCTATGACCAGCTGTCGCAATATTGGAGCGCGATCCCGACCAGCCCGCAGGCCATGGAGTGGGAGAAGCCCTATGCGCAGATCATCAATGGCGCGCATCACGTCGTTGTTTCGCACAGCCTCAAGGATGCGAACTGGGGCAAGTCGACGATCTGGCGGGACATCGATCCCACAGCGGTCGACGCCCTCAAGGCCGGCACGGGAAAGTCGATCCTGATGTTTGGCAGCGCTTCGGTGGTGCAGCAATTGACCAGGCTTGGTCTCATCGACGAATACCACCTGCTCGTGCATCCGGTCCTGCTTGGAGGCGGCACGCGGCTGTTCAACGACAGTGAAGTGCGCATCAAGCTCAAGCGCGTGGAGGCCGAGTCCTTCGAGAGCGGCATCGTCAAGACGATCTACGCGCGGGCGTGATCATCGACGGCCATGCAGCGGGCCGGTACCTCGTGCCTGGCCCGCTGCTAGTCTCGCGACCGCCAACTCGCGGCCAAAATATTGTGCCGGCCGCGTCGACTCTGAGTCTCTTGGCTCGTCGAGCATATGAGCAGCGCAGCGCCGCCCACCAACCCAGCCTCATGGAGTCTGAAATGTCCCGATCCGTCCTCTACATGTCGATGTCGCTCGATGGCTTCATTGCCGGTCCAAACGACAATCCCAGCAATCCCGGCGGGGACGATTTCATGCGGCTCCATGAATGGTACGGCTTTGAGGGCGAGCCGCCGAACACCAGGGGCACGGGGTGGGGCGCCCATTTTCTCGAGGAGGGGGAGGCGACGGGAGCTATCGTCGCCGGCCGTCGTACCGTCGAACAGGTCGACCACTGGCACGGGGATGCCCACGGAGTGCCGATCTTCGTTCCGAGCCATCGTCCGCCCGGCCCCACGGTCGCCAACTATCCGCTGGTGACCTATGTGCTCGACGGGATCGAAAGCACGATGGCACAGGCCAAGGCGGCGGCGGGTGAGCGCAACGTCATGATGCACGGCGCTTACACGGCCCAAACGGCGCTCGAAGCGGGCGTGCTCGACGAACTGCAGATCCACCAGATCCCGGTGCTGTTCGGCAGCGGCCGGCGGCTGTTTGAAACGCTGCCCCGGCGCATCGAACTCGAAATCATCCGAGTCGTCGATACGCCGGACGCTACTCACATCCGCTATCGCGTGAGAAAGTAGCTCGTACTACCGCACGATCAGCGTGCCGGCGCCGTGTTCGGTGAAGAGCTCGACCAACACCACGTGCGGGGTCTTACCATTGAGAATGACGACGCCTTCGACGCCGTTCTCGAGCGCTTCGAGGCAGGTCTCGACCTTCGGGATCATGCCGCCCGAGATCGTGCCGTCGGCGATGAGCGCGCGAGCGTCGCGCATCGTCAGCTCTGGAATGAGCTTCTTGTCGGGTCCCAGCACACCGTCGACGTCCGTCAGGAACAGCAGGCGCTTGGCTCCGAGCGATCCGGCGATGGCGCCGGCGAAGGTGTCGGCGTTGATGTTGTAGGTGAAGCCGTCTCGGCCGGGAGCGACCGGCGCGATCACGGGTATCATCTCGGAGCGCGCCAGGAGGTCGAGCAGCGTGCGGTCGACTTCGACCGGTTCGCCGACAAAGCCCAGATCGAGCACGCGCTCGATGTTGGAGCCCGGGTCCTTCCAGGTCTTGATGGCCTTTTTGGCAAAGACCATGTTGCCGTCCTTGCCGCAGAGCCCGATGGCCCATTCGCCCTCGGCATTGATCGAGGCGACGATCTCCTTGTTGATCGAGCCTGCGAGGACCATCTCGACGATCTCCATCGTCCGCGCATCGGTGACGCGCAGGCCCCCCTCGAACTTGCTCTCGACCCCGAGCTTGTCGAGCATCTGCTTGATCTGCGGGCCGCCGCCATGGACGACGATGGGGTTGACCTTGGATTGCTTGAGCAGCGCGATGTCACGGGCAAAGCCCTGCTGCGCCCCCGGATCGCCCATGGCGTGCCCGCCATATTTCACCACGACGGTCTTGCCCTCATATTTCTGCATATAGGGCAGCGCCTGCGAGAGGACCGCGGCGTCGCGGGAGAAGGATTCGATATCGGGCATTTTACGCTTCGCGGCCATTTGCGGGCGCACGGTATAAAGCATCCCGCCCGGGCGCAAAGCGATTTTCCGGCAGCCGGACCTCTGTCCCCGGGATAGAAAGCGGCGCTCGGGCAGGCTAGGCTCCGCCGCCATGGCCGAGACCGCCGCCGAAATCGCCGATCTGCTCGCCCGCTGCGCCTTGCGCGACCGCGCAGCGTTCAAGACGCTTTACGGCCGGACCAGCGCGAAACTCTACGGTGTGACCCTGCGTATCTTGAGGGACCGCTCAGAGGCCGACGAGGCGCTGCAGGAGGTTTACGTCAAGATCTGGCAGCGCGCTGACAAATATGTCCCCGGCGGCTACAGCCCGATCAGCTGGTTGGTGGCGGTTGCCCGCAATCATTCGCTGGACGTCCTGCGCGCGCGAAAGCCCCAGGGCGAAGATATTGATCTGGCCCTCGACGTGGCCGATGCCGGGCCCAATCCGGAACAGGCGGAAGCCGCCCGTGGCGAGCGCTCGCGCATCGACAACTGCCTGGGACAGCTCGATGAGGAGAAGGCAGACGCGGTGCGTGGCGCCTATCTCGACGGCTACAGTTACGAGGAGCTGGCGACCCGTCACAAGGTGCCGCTCAACACGATGCGAACCTGGCTGCGCCGCAGCCTGATGAAACTCAGAGAGTGCCTGTCGGCATGAGCGACGAGAGCGACATTTCCGGGATGGGCGAGGACAGCGTCCTCGCGGCGGAGTACGCGCTCGGCCTGTTATCGGCCGACGAGCACGCGCGCGCGGCTGCCCGGCTCCGGGCCGAGCCCGCGTTGCGCAGCGATTTGCGCTTCTGGCAGGGCCGGCTTGCGAGCCTCGATGACGGATTTGCGGAAACCGCACCGCCGCCCGCGGCGTGGACGGCGCTGGAGGGGCGGCTGTTTGCAGAGCGCCGCGCTCCGTGGTGGGATTCGCTGATGCTGTGGCGGAGTTTCGCCGGCGTGACGGCGGCCATCGCGCTGGTGGCGATCATGATCAATGTGATGGCACCCGCCCCCGATCCCAATGCTTTCGCGGCGCAGCTCGTCGCGGCACTCAGCGCCCAGGGCTCCAACGTGCAGGTCGTCGCGCTCTATAATGCGCAGAGCGGCGAGGTTCGGCTGACGGCCCTCTCGGGCGACAAGGTGCCCGACAAGGACTACCAGCTCTGGGCGATCCAGGGCGATGCAGCGCCGAAATCGCTGGGGCTCATCAAGATCGACGCCCGCAATGACGTGAAGCTGCCCGCCGACGTGCTGGCGGCATTCGGCCCGGGCACGACCCTGGCGATCTCACTCGAGCCGCTGGGCGGCTCACCCAAGGCCACGCCGACGGGGCCCGTCGTGGCGGTCGGCAAGGCGACGGCGATCTAAGGTCCTTTGAGTTGGCGGCTCCATCGCTCCCTCCCCCAGAAAGGGGGAGGGTCGGGGTGGGGGTTGACGCGCTGAACTCGCGCCTAGTGGGTCAACCCCCTCCTTTCCTCCCCCTTTCTGGGGGAGGGACCCGACTGCGCGCCCAAGGACTCATCCACCGTCATCGTCTCATGTTTGTGTGCCCACCCTGCACACAAACGCCGCCGGGGCCGGCGGGGAGGGGGCTCCCTGCCGGCTCCAACGCGCGCGAGAACGGCACAATACGATCACGAGTTTCGCGCTGGATCAGCGTTCAAACTATATTTTTGCTTCGCGTCCTTCCGCGAAACTGACCGCGAATTCCTTCCGTAGTTCGCAGTGTCTCAACCGGAACATACCGGTCCCCAGAGGAAGGAAGTCACAAATGAAGAATGCTCTGTTGCGCGGTGTCGCGCTCGCTTTCGCTTTCACCGTCGCTGGTGCCGCGTTCGCTGCCGACCCCATGGTCGGTGGTGCGCCGATGTATGAAACCAAAAACATCATCGAGAACGCCGTCAATTCCAAGGACCACACGACGCTGGTCGCCGCGGTGAAAGCCGCCGGTCTCGTCGAGACGCTATCGGGCCCCGGCCCGTTCACTGTGTTTGCGCCGACCAACGAAGCTTTCGCCGCGCTGCCAAAGGGCACGGTCGATAACCTGCTGAAGCCCGAGAACAAGGCGATGCTCGTCAAGATCCTGACCTGCCACGTGATCGCGGCCAAGGCGCTCTCGACCGACGTGATGGCCATGGCCAAGGCCGATGGCGGCACGCATGAAGTGACCACCGTCGGTGGCTGCAAGCTGTGGCTCTCGGTCAAGGACAAGCATGTCTATGTGAAGGACGAGTCCGGCTCGACCGCCGAGGTGACCATCGCCGACGTGATCCAGTCGAACGGCGTCATCCACGTCGTCAACAAGGTTCTTCTGCCGAAGATGTGATTGAACGTGCGCCGGCACCTCCCTCCGGCGCACGAGCAATTGAGGCGCGCGTGTCCTATCTTGTGGTAGGACACGCGTGATCTTTTTCGAGGGGTTTGAAATGGCCAATCTGAATCGACGTTCCGTATTGCTCGGCGGCACCGCAATCGCCGGCCTCGCAGCGCTGCCCTACGTCACAACCTTCGTGGGCAACGCATTTGCCGGCGAAGGCGAGCCCGTGCCCGGGACCTTCGAGGTCACCCACACGGACGATGAGTGGAAAAAGATCCTCGGCGACGATGCCTTCTACATCATGCGCCGCCAGGGCACGGAATATCCGGGCAGCTCGCCGCTGCTCAACGAGCACCGCGTCGGCCAGTTCATCTGCGCCGGTTGCGATCTGCCGCTCTTTGACAGCAAGACCAAGTTCGACAGCGGCACCGGCTGGCCGAGCTTCTGGCAGGCGCTCCCTAACGCGGTCCAGATCGCCGACGACAAGTCGCTGGGCATGGATCGTGACGAGTGCCACTGCCGCCGCTGCGGCGGACACCTCGGGCACCTCTTCCACGATGTGCCCAATCAGCCGATGAACAACCGCTATTGCATGGATGGGCTGGCGCTCAAGTTCGTGCCGGCTTGACCGCGACGCAGATCTGCACTTCCGTGGCTTGCGCGATGCCCTCGCGCAGGCCATTTCTTTTGCCATGAAACTCACCCTCATCCAGCCGACCGACGTGCCGCCAGCGCTGGCCAACCGCTTTGGTCGCTACGACGCGATGTTCCATCGGATGTTTGCGGGGCAGGGCTTCGAGTTCGAAACCGTGCGGCTGAGCGATGGTGCAATGCTTCCCGATCCGGGCACGCTGGAGGCGGTGCTAATCACCGGGTCGTCCGCCGGCGTCTATGACAACCATTTGGCGTGGATGGAGCCCCTGCGAGACTTCATCCGCAGCGCCTATGCCGCGAAGACGCCGATGGTGGGCATCTGTTTTGGCCACCAGATCATGGCGGATGCGCTGGGCGGCGAAGTGCGCAAATCGGACAAGGGCTGGGGGTTGGGGCGCCATGTTTATTCTGTCACACGGCGGCCCGCTGCCATCGGCGGCGATCTGCCGGAATTTGCCATCGCCTGCTCGCACCAGGACCAGGTGGTCACCCCGCCAGTCGAGGCGGACGTCTTCATGGCGTCGGACTTCACACCCAATGCCGGACTTGCTTACCGCAATGGTGCGGCGATCAGCCTGCAGCCGCATCCCGAATTCGCCGACGACTATGCTGTGGCGCTCGCCGAGTTGCGCCGCGGCAAGGCGCCCGATGCGGTGATCGACACGGCCGTCGCATCGGTGGCGCGCAAATCCGACAGCGCCGAGATGGCAGGCTATCTCGGCGCTTTCCTCAGGAGCGCATGACCCTCAGCGGCCGCCGCCGCCGAGCGCGCGCTGCAGCTCGCCTTTGCTCATCTTTGAGCGGCCGCTGATATTGCGCTTCTTGGCGCGCTCCATCAGTTCCGCCTTGGTCGGCCCGGTGACGCGGCCCGACGAGCCCGAAGTCTTGCGACGGCTGGTGCCGGAGCGGCCCTTGCTCAGCGTGCGGCGCTGCGCGCTCTTGCCTTCCTTCTCGGCCTCCGCCGTGCGTCCCGATCGCTCCTTGGACCGGCTGCGGCGCTCGTTGGAGCGGTTCTTCTTGGGCGAGTTACGATTGGACGAGCCGGACTCGCTGAGTGCGATGGCAATCGCCTGCTTGCGGCTCTTGACCTTCTGGCCGGAGCGGCCGCTTTCGAGCTCGCCCTTCTTGTACTCGTGCATCACCCGCTCGGTGGTGCCCTTCTGATCCTTGGACTGGCGCATGACGCTCCTCCTCTGTTGACGATGCGTCTGTAACGCCACTCAACAGAGGTGGTTCAAATCGAGGTCAGACGAGGAACGTCGCGATCTCTGCGCGTAGCACGTCGATGCCGGCTTTGGTTTCGGACGACGTGACGATCAGCTCGGGATGAGCGGCAGGGCGCTTGGCGATGGCGGCGCGGGTCGCGGCTTCCGCGGCGTCGAGCTCACCGACCGAAGGCTTGTCGGCCTTGGTCATCACGATCTGGTAGCTCACCGCCGATTTGTCGAGCTCGTTCATCAGGCTCAGATCATTCGCCTTGGGGCCGTGCCGCCCATCGACGAGCACATAAACCCGCCGGAGGTTGGGGCGGCCGACGAGATAGCGGTGAATGAGGCGCGTCCACGCCTCGACCTTCGGCTTGGGCGCCTGCGCAAAGCCATAGCCGGGCATGTCGACGATGCGCAGCGCTGCGTCCTTGGCCTCGAAGATGTTGAGCTCCTGCGTCCGCCCGGGCGTGTTTGACGTGCGTGCGAGGCCGTTGGTGCCGGTGAGCGCATTGATGAGCGATGACTTGCCGACATTGGAGCGGCCCGCGAAGGCGATCTCGCTGCGGTCGGGCGGCGGCAAGTCGTCGACGCTCACGCAGCCCTTCACGAAGATGAAGGGCCGGGCGAACAGCAGTCGTCCGGCTTCGAGGTTGAGATCGTCGGTCATGGCGCGCTTCGTAGCTGGGCGCGGCCGCGAAGGGAAGGCAGCCTCAGGTGGCCGCCTTCTTCCGCAATCCGAGCGACGTCAGGATATTGCCGAACAGATCCACCTTCGCGCCGTGCCGGCTCATGATGAAATATTGCTGGCAGATGGAGAGGAAGTTGTTCCAGCTCCAGTAGATCACGAGCCCCGCCGGGAAGGTCCCGAGCATGAACGTGAAGACCACCGGCATCCAGTTGAAGATCGCCTGCTGCGCCGGATCGGGCGGGGGCGGGTTGAGCCGCATCTGCACCCACATGGTGACGCCCATCAGCAGCGGCCAGACGCCGAGGTGGAGCAGGCCGCCGATGAACGGCACCGTTGCGAGCGTCTCGTTCGAGATCGGCAGGAGGCCGAAGAGGTTGAAGACGTTGGTCGGGTCCTGCGCCGCGAGATCCTGCACCCAGCCGAAGAACGGCGCGTGCCGCATCTCGAGGCTGATGAAGATGACCGAATAGAGCGAGAAGAACACCGGGATCTGGATGAGGATCGGCCAGCAGCCCGAGAGCGGATTGATCTTCTCGCGCTTGTAGAGCTCCATCATCTGCTGCTGCTGCTGGGCGCGATCGTCCTTGTAACGCTCCTGGATCGCCTTCATCTCAGGCTGCACGCGCCGCATCGCTGCCATCGAGGCATAGGAGCGGTTGGCGAGCGGGAAGAACAGCGCCTTGACGATGACAGTGAGCGTCAGCACGGCGAGGCCGAAATTGCCGAGGAAGCCGTAGAGGAACCGCAGCAGGAAGAACATCGGCTTGGTCAGGAAGAAGAACCAGCCCCAGTCGATCAGGAGTTCGAGCCGGTCGAAATGATACTGGCTCTCATAGGAGGCGATCACCGATTCCTGCTTGGCGCCGGCAAACAGGTAGCTCGTGTCGGTCGCCGTCGCGCCATTGGCGACACTGACCGGCGTCGAGCTCACAAAGCTCGTCTGGTACTCATCGAGCGTCGGGGTCGGCTTGAGGTAAGAGAACAGCGCGTTGATCTGCTGGCCCGGGGTCGCGATGATTGCGGTCGCCCAGTACTTATCGACGAAGCCCAGCCAGCCCGTGGTGTTGTCGAGCCGCACCTGCTTGTCGCCCTGCAGGTCCGAATACTTCTTCGAAATCTGGTTGTTGCTGCCGAGGACGCCGAGCGGGCCCTCATGCTGGACGAAGAAGTTCTGGACCTTCGGTGTGCCCTCGCGCACGACGCGGGCGAAGGGGAAGAGCTGAACGTCGGCGCCGGATTTGTTCTCGACGCTCTGCGTGACGGTGAAGAGGTAGTTGGGATCGACCGCGAAAGTGCGGTGGAAGACGAGACCCGCGCCATTGTCCCAGCTGAGGGTCACGGGCGAGGTCTCGGTGAGCTTTGCATTGCCGTCCGCCGTCCAGACCGTCGTCGGATCCGGTACCTTCACGCTGGCACCTGCCGCGGCCCATCCCTGCTCGACATAGTAAGCATTGGGCGCGCCCGAGGGCGTCAGCAGCGTGATGATCGGCGAATTGGCGTCGAGCGTCTCGCGATATTTCTTGAGCTCGAGATCATCGAGCCGGCCGCCGGTAAGGTTGATCGAGCCCTGCAGCGACGCGGTGTCGATCGACACGCGCTGCGGCGACGCCGCGAGCGCCGCGGCACGGTCGGCGTAGCTCTGGATGCCGCCGGTCGCCGGCGCGGACGCGGTCGTCGTGCCGGGCGTTGCGGGCGGCGTTGCCGTCGTCGTGCCGGCGGGCGCGGAAGCTGCGGTTGTCGCAAGACCTGGGTTCGACGCCTGCGCCTGCTGCGCGGCGATCTCGGCCTGCTGCTGCGCCCGCTGCATCTGCGGTCCGGCCACGAAGAACTGCCATCCAACCAGCACTGCGAGGCTGAGGACGATCGCAATGATCATGTTGCGGTTGGTTTCGTTCATGGTCTCGTGGTTCCGGAAGCGCCCGGCTCTGCGTGCAGTTTGCGAAGGGCGGAATTGAGGTCGGCGATGATATCGGTGAACTTGCGGCTCAGCGCCTCGCGGCGCCCGACGAGCACATAGTCATGTTGGGGGCGGAACGCGGTCGCGCAAGCCCGTGCGGCTTCGCGCAGCCTGCGCCGGATGCGATTACGCTCGGGTGAATTGCCGGTCTTTTTGATGACGGTGAAGCCAAGCCCGGGCGCCGCTTCGGTGGCGGCTATGCCCTGCAATGTAAATGCGGTCCGTCCGGCGCGCTTGCCGCGCGCCGCGTTGAGGAACTGCGCCCGCTTGGTCAGGCGACGAAGTTCTGGAGTGCGGTCCGCCCCGGCCGTCATGCGGCCAGAACCCTCAGGCCGAGAGACGCTTGCGGCCGAGTACGCGGCGGCGATTGAGAATCTTGCGCCCGTCCTTGGTCGCCATGCGGGCGCGGAAGCCGTGGCGGCGGGTGCGGACGAGCTTGCTCGGCTGGTAGGTACGCTTCATAGTTCTGAAACCACGCCGGGCGCGGTCCTCTCAAATCGAGTGCTTGCGCTGGATCGCCGCCGCCGCAACGGGCCGGCCAAACGCCGATCCATCGCTCGGGCAGATTGGACCGGGGCTATAATGAATGAGGCCCGGCAAGTCAACGCATGCGGGGCTTTGAGTGCCTTTAATGCCAGCTGCACCAGACCTTGCCGGAACCCCGGCTTTTCTGGGGCCAGCCACTGGCGTTTTGCCGCTTTTGATTTAGAAGCGGGGGCACCCCTCCGAGCGCGGCGAAAAGGCAAGGCGTGGCAACCACTTTGACCCCCGATCTGTGCGTCATCGGCGCCGGAGCGTCCGGACTTGCCGTGGCGCTGGCGGCGCGACGCCTGGGCGCGAGCGTCGTCGTGGTCGAGCGCGGCCCGCCACCGGGCCTCGGCATCAAGTCGAGTGCGCTGGCGCTGCGGGCCTTGTCTGCCGCCGCCGAGCATGCCGCGGCAGTAACCAGTGGCGAGCCGTTCGGCGTCATCGGCGAGAATGCGCGCGTCAGCGTGCGCAGGGTTCACGACCACGTCGCCGAAGTCGTCCGCGAGCACGCACCCGACAATGCGCGCTCGCGGCTCGAGGCGCTGGGGATCGAACTTGTGGCCGGTAGCGCGAGCTTTTCCGATCCGGCGACGGTCAATGCCGGCGACACACGCATCCGCGCCCGCCGCTTCGTCATCGCGACCGGCGCCCGCTCGAGCGTGCCCGATCTGCCTGGGCTGCTGGCGGTGCCGCATTTCACCCCCGACACAATCTTCGACAACACCCGCAAGCTCACCCATCTGGTGGTGATCGGCGCGGGACCGATGGGCGTCGAGCTGGCGCTGGCCTATCGTCGCCTCGGGGCCGAAGTGACTATCATCGAGGCAGGCAACGCACTGGCGCAGTCCGATCCCGAGCTGGCCGACATCGCCCTGCGGCGATTGCGCGATCTGGGCATTACGCTCCACGAAGGCTCGGCCGTCTCCGCCATCCATGCGCGCAGTCAAGGCATCGGCATCGACATCCGCGCGGGCGACGAAATGAGTGCGCTCGACGCCTCGCACATTCTGGTTGCCGGTCCGCGCTCCGCCAATCTCAGCGACCTCAATCTCGAGGCTGGGAAGGTCAAGCGCTCCAGGACCGATCCCGGAGCGTTGGCGCTGACATCCGCATTGCGCACGAGCAACCACCGCGTCTATGCCGTGGGCGAGGCGGCCGGGCATGCACCGGCGCAACATCTGAGCGCGCTCGAGGCAGAGGCAGTGGTGCGCGCCGCGCTGCTCGGCAGCTTCGTGCGCTACGATCCGGCCAGTATCCCCAGGCTCACGCTCACCGATCCCCCGATCGCCGAGATCGGGCTCACCGAGGCGGGCGCGCGTCTGCGCCTCAAGACCGGCTACGGTGTTCTCCGCGCCAGCTATGCCGAGAGCGACGCCGCTCGCGCGGCGCGGCAGGGCATGGGGCTCGTCAAGCTGATCGTTCGCGCCGACGGCCGGATCCTCGGCGCGGGGATCGTGGGCGAGGGCGCGGCTGAGTTGATCGCAGTCATCGGACTGGCGATGAGCGCCAACGTCATCGCGGCCGGCCTCGCGCGCTTTGCCGCGCCCTATCCCAGCCACGCCGAGCTGCTGCGGCAGCTGGGCGTGCAGGCCGCAGCAGGCCCCGCCGACGCATGGTCGCAGCGGCGCTTCGCCCTCCGCCGCTTGTTGCCCTAGGCCGATTTCGATAGAGAGGGGCGGAATGACCACCGCCAGCCGCCGCGTCATGCCGGGGCCTTTCTCAGGGCTCTCCGTCAAGCTGATCGCCACGATCACGCTGGTGATCCTTGTGGTCGAAATCCTGATCTATTTGCCGTCGGCCGGCAATTTCCGCGAAGCCTGGCTGCAGGACCGCCTGCGCATCGGCATCGTCGCCGCGCGTGTCCTCGATGCCGCGCCCGATGCGATGAATTTGCCGAAAATGCTCACCGACAATCTGCTGAATTCAGCGGGCGCCATCGCCATCGTGTATCGCCGCAACGGCCAGAGCCAGCTCGTCGAGCGCGACGAAAAACCCATGCCGCGCGAAGCGGTGACCGTCGACATGCGCCAGGCCGGCTATCCGACGCTGATCATGGGCGCCCTCGATACGCTGACCCATGACGGCAACCGCACGCTGCGCATCCTGGGTGACACCGATGGCACCTCCGCCGACGACAATGAGCCGCAGGTCGAGGTGATCATGGACGAGGCGCCGCTCCATGCCGACCTCGTCGCTTATTCCTGGAACATCGCTCTGGTCTCGTTGCTGATCGCGGTGCTGACGGCGGGCGCGCTGTATCTTCTCGTGAGCCGGCTGTTGATCCATCCGATCCGTCGGCTGACCGGCAACATGGTCTCCTACCGCATGGCCCCCGAAAATGCCGCGCTCATCATCGCGCCCACCGGCCGTACCGACGAGATCGGCATCGTCGAAGACGAGCTTGCCGCGATGGAGACCGATATCTTCTCGATGCTGCGCCAGCGGCGCCATCTTGCCGATCTCGGCCTCGCGGTCGCCAAGATCAATCATGACCTCCGCAACACGCTGACCTCGGCGCAGATGCTGTCCGACCAGGTGGTGGCGCTCGAGGATCCGAAGATTCAGCGGCTGGCGCCGCGGCTCGTGCAATCGATCGACAAGGCGGTGGGTTTTGCCCAGTCGGTGCTCGACTACGGCCGCGAGTCCGGCACCCCGCCAAAACCCGTACCGGTCGATCTGCGGGCGCTGGTCGAGGAATCGGCGATCGACGCCAACCTCCTGCGTCATCCCGACATCCGCTTCGTCAATTCCGTGCCCGATGATGTCTCGATCAAGGTCGACCCGGACCAGCTCGCGCGCGTCCTGGTCAACCTCATGAAGAACGCGCGCGAGGCGATGGAAGCGGCTACCGACAAGCCCGGCGAGCCCCTCGTGACCGTGGCGCTGAGCGAAACCGAGTCAGGGCTCGATCTGTCGATCTCCGACAATGGTCCGGGCCTCCCGCCGAGGGCGCAGGAGAATCTCTTTGTCGCCTTCGAGGGCTCGGCGAAAGCCGGCGGCACGGGGCTTGGCCTCGCCATCGCGCGCGAGCTCGTTGTGGCCCATGGCGGCACCCTGACCTACACCCCTCTCGAGCCCGGCACGCGCTTCGACATCGTGCTCCCGGCTTCGATCAGGCTGGGGTGAGCTTGCTGGACAAGCCGGAACGGCTTCGCTAAGGGTGGCGCGCTTCCGGTCCGCCGCGCGGACCCTCAACGAAGCCTGCGCGCCCGTAGCTCAGCTGGATAGAGCACCAGACTACGAATCTGGGGGTCGGGCGTTCGAATCGCTCCGGGCGCGCCACAAAATCAACGACTTAGCAGCCGGTCGATTCCAGCTCTCCACGCTGGGGTAATCACCGGGGTAAACACGCGGCAACCCCGGGCTGTGGTCCAGGCGGTCGGTACCGTGTCCGCCGCGAATATGCGGCTCCGCCGTAAGGGCCTTATCGCGGCATATCAGGACGGATGTCCCCTGACGGGTCGCCCATCGGACAGAGGCGTAAAGGAAGTGCGCGATCTGCGCCACAACTTTGCGGCGTTCGGTGCCGGCGGCGGCATGGGTCTGCCAATCATCGGCAAGCTCCTAGGCCATACCCAGCCCCAGACTACGGCTCGTTACGCCCACCTTGATGCTGATCCCTTGCGCTGCGGACACGATCGGCGCGAACATTGCTGCCGCGATGGGTGAGCCGCTCGAACGAGCTGGCAACGTTTCAACGCTGCGAAGCCGCTAGACACTTTCAGGTCCGCTTTGCGCCAGAAGCGGTCGCTGGACATCGCGCGAGCCACTCCACCTGGAGGCCAGCCCTGTGCCCGCACGGCACAGTCTCAACGATCCTGTTGTCGAAGGCCTCGACGTCCACGCACAATCTCAACTGTGCGAGCTTCGACGACGTCCTGGAGGACGAGACTCGCTTCGCCGCATGGTTAGGGCCGCGGCCTAGAGCCGATAGACACGGGCGGCGTTCTTGCTGAACAGCTTTTCCTGCTCGGTCGCGCTGGCGCCGGATACGATCTCCTTGGCCGCCTCGACCCAACGCGTTAGGCCGCCATGCCGGGCGAGCACCGGGCGATCTGAGCCCCAGACTACCCGATCCCAGCCGAAGCTTCCGACAACATGCTCGACGGCCGGGCGCAGATCGCTGCTGGTCCAATCGGCCTTGGCGTGATTGACGATGCCCGATACCTTACAAACTACATTGGGAAGTTCGGCGAGCGCCGTGAGGTCGACACGCCACTGCGAGATATCTCCGCCGGCGATCGGTGGGTTACCGCAGTGATCAAGCACGAACTGCACGTTCGGGCAGGCCGCCGCGAGCTCACGCGCGACCGGCAATTGCCGAGGCCCAACGCAAAGATCGAAACTCAGCTTCTGTTCTGTGAGGCGCCGGACATTGGCCCGGAACGTCTCATCACGCGACAGATCGTCCGGATCATTCTGGAGCATTCGGCGAATGCCACAGACTCCGGCCAGGTCGGCAAAACGCTCAAGCTGCTTGGCGAAATCTGCCGTATCAGGCGTCGCAACCGCAATCGCTCCGATGACTTTGGGGTGAACCGAAACGACGAAAGCCGTCTCGTCTTCGGAGACAGGATTGATGCCGCCGCATTCCATATGCAGCGCCGCTTCGATGCCCAGCTCCTCCGCCTCGGCAAAATAGGAGGGGGCGTCCCATTGCTGGTTGATCCCAGGTCCATCGAGCCACTCGTAGGTGAAGCGATCCAAATAAATGAGATGCAGATGGGTGTCGATGATGCGCATTCTTAAGGAGATCCGTTCGCCTCGTTCAACGATGGGCCTCTGCCAGCCATGGTAGGTATACTGGGGGGCGTCAGTCCCAAAAGGCTGGACCCGGATCGCTGGCGCGACTCGGGCCCAGGTGAAGTCTCATCGGGCAAACTATAGCTGCTCGAGTGACCCCACAGGGCCGGGGGAGGAATGAGAACCCCGACCTTGTTCGCTCACTTCATGTATTGGGCAAGGTTGTCGACGGTGATGAGCGCGGTGCCCGTGTCGACGAACTTGGGCACGTTTTCGCCCTTGATCGCCTTGTAGGTGGTCTCGGCACCGATTTCGCCGATCTTGGACGGGAACTGCATGACGGTTGCTGCTTCCGTGCCGCCCTTGATGGCGACGAGTTCGGAGTCGGCGCCGTCAAAGCCGACGACGATCACCGACTTCGGATCGACGTGAGCGTTGGCGAGAGCCGAGATGGCGCCTTCGGTCGGGCCTTGGCAAGCACCGTAGAAGGCGGCGACGTCTGGGTTCGCGGTCAGGATGTCTTCGGCAGCGCCCACAGCCTTTTCAGCACCGCAGCCGGTCGAGACGTTGCCACCGACAATCTTGTAGCCATCCCCGAGACCCTCGGCCATGCCCTTCAGACGATCATCGAGCGAGGGCACACCCGGCACGCCGGCGATCTGGCCGACGGTGGCGCCAGCCGGGATGTGGGCCTTGAGATATTCACCCGCGAGCTTGCCGCCCGCGAAGTTGTCGGTGGCGACGAGGGCGGTTTTGCCGGCCCAGGTCGGGATGTCGTTGTCCATCAGGACGACCTTGATCCCGGCGGCGACAGCCTCATCGAGCGCGGTCGCGACAGCAGGATCGACCGGCGTGATCGCGATGCCCTGGACACCCTGGGTGATCATGGATTCGATCAGCGCTATCTGGCCTTCGATGTCGGTGCCCGATTTCGCTTCCGCGTAGAGCATCTCGACGTCGGGATGCGCGTCGGCGAAGGTTTTCCCACCGGCTTTGAGGATATCGAAGAAGCCGCCCGGGAACTTAAGAATGAAGCCGATCTTGACCTTGTCGGCGGCCATCGCGCCCGAGAGCGTCGCGGCACCGACGCCGGCCAGCATGGCGGTGACGAGCATGGTGCGTAGTGTGCTTTTCAGCATAGTAGAAACCTCCCAAAGGTACCGTTCGCGTAACTGAGCTTCACAGCGGCCTCGCGAACGGTGGCCGCCATTGTTCCCCGGCGCGTCAGGCGCCGACGATCATTGAAACAATGTCCTGCTTGGTGTCGGGGGAAGGACGAACCTCACCAACCTTTCGGCCACGGCGCATCACCATGGCGCGGTCGGCGTATTCAACGACCTGATCCATGTTGTGCGTAATGAGGATGACGGCGTTGCCCTCTTCGCGCAGGCGCTGGACGAGGCCCATCACCTGTCGCGACTCCCGCACGCCAAGCGCAGCCGTTGGCTCGTCGAGGATTACGACCTTGCGGGCGAACGCGGCGGCGCGGGCCACGGCGACCGCCTGACGCTGCCCGCCTGACATTAGACCGACTTGCGCATTGAACTTGGGTAGAACGACTTTCAACCGGTCGAGCAATTGCTGCGTCTCTCGCTCCATGCGCTGGGTATCCAGCGCCTGAATGCTCCGCGGCAGCCATTTGGGTTTGGAGAGCTCGCGGCCGGCGTAGAAATTGCCGGTCGCGTCCATGTTGTCGAAGAGCGCAAGGTCCTGGTAGACTGTCTCGATACCCGCGCGGCGGGCTTCCGCCGGCGTGTGGATCTGGTGCGCGAGACCATCGATCTCGACGATCCCGGCATCGAACCTGTGCACCCCGCTGATGCATTTGATGAGCGTCGATTTGCCGGCACCATTGTCGCCGAGCAGCGCCAGCACTTCGTTGGCGTAGGCGGCGATCGAGACATTGTCGAGCGCCTGCACGGCGCCGAAGCGCTTCGTCGCATTGCGCACCTGTAGCACCGGCCTGGCGCTGGCGTCGGTCGTCTGAGCGGTGCCCACGCCCATCATGCCCTCGCTGCCTGCAGCACGCGGAAGCGATTTTCGAGATGGGCGCGAAGAACGTCGGATTCGACGGCGAGTACGATGATGACGCCGATGACGATGAGCTGGAAGAAGATGCTGACATTGAGCAGGTTCAGGCCGTTGCGCATTACGCCGATCATCAGTGCGCCGACAATGGCCTGGCCGACATTGCCGCGCCCGCCGAGAAAGCTCGCGCCGCCGATGATCACAGAAGCGATCGAGTCCAGCTCGCCGAGGTCGCCAAGCAGGCCCGAACCGGAGTTCGTGCGGCCGGCGACGATGATCGCGCCGATTGCCGCGCAGATTCCAGAGATCACATAGGTCGACACGAGGACGCCGTTGACAGGGATGCCCGAGCGCACGGCGGCATCCGGATTGCCGCCGACGGCATAGACCCAGCGCCCCCAGATCAGTTGCCGCCCGGCGAGAAGGATCAGCGCGATCGTCGCAACGATGAAAGCGGAGAAGGGTAGGCCGAAGATCTGCGTGGCGCCGACCCAGCGAACCGCTGGTGCCACGCCGGTGATGTTCTGGCCATGCGAGATTTCGTAAGCGAGCCCCTTGCAGATTGAGAGTGTCGCCAGCGTGATGATGAACGGATGCGGCAGGCGGCCATAGACGAAAACCGAGCCGTTGATCAGGCCCACCGTCGCGCCGGTCATCAACATGGCCAACATGGTGACAATTGACGCGGTGATCGGATCGAAACCGGGCAATGCGTGATAAACCGTGGCACCGACAACTGTGCACAGAGCAATGCATGACCCGACGGATAGATCGATGCCGCGAGCCACGATCACAACGTACTGTCCGAGGGCGAGCGTCGCGATCACGGCCGTCTGCGCCAGCACATTGCCAAGATTGCGCGGCATCAGGAACAGCGGTGTTGCGATACTGACGACGATGACCATGATGATAAGGATGAGGAGCGGCCCAATGCGCAGCGCGCCCAACCCAAGCGTGAGCAGGCGCAATTGGCCGCTCGGTCGCGACAACTTCCTATCATCAATGGAACTCTCGTCCGGGCCCGGCGCCTGTGGTTGCATTGGTACAATTGCTCCTTGGAGTCGGGAGCCGCGCAGGTACGAAGCGGCGATGTGGGTGCGTAACGATTCGTCCGGGGCGAAGAGCGTCTCGGTATTCGAACTAGTGGTTCAGCATGTGGAGCGGTCTATGCGTACCGGCCCACAGGCACCGTCGCATCGACGCAATCACGTTGCGCAACACCGACTGGCGTCGCAATGAAACGGTTGCGGCTCCGTGTAGTCGTGCATGCGCCGATCTGATGTGGGCTCAGAAGCTTCGAGCTTCCATTCGCATATGTCTAATCCCCCGCCCGTCCGGTTTTTCGCTCTTTAGTCCGAGCGCGATTAGTTTACCGAGGCCGTCGATCGCGTCCCTCTGAAAAGTAACCGAGACTCTTCGAATTGGAGCAATGCGAGAATCTAAAGTTGAACGGATTGGAGAGCGATCTCTGGATCGCTTGGCCGGTCGAAGAGAACGAGTGGACCTCAACGGATGAGGTTGGGGACTGCGCGGGAGTCGCGGCGAAACTGTCTCGGCGACTTTCCGGCCAGCTTGGCGAAGGAGGTGTTGAACGCACCAAGTGAGCCGAAGCCGCACGCCATGGCGACGTCGAGGACGCTGATGTCGTCGTTCATCAGCAACGCCTGCGCAAAGCTGAGCCGGAACAGCGACACGTATTTGTAGAGCGTCATACCAGTCGACCTCTTGAACAGGCGCATGGCCGTCTTTGGGTGGACGTCGGCTGAGGAGGCAATATCGTCCATATCGATGTCTTCGCAGAAATTGTCGGCGACAAAATTGCAGATCTTGCTGACCACGTCGAATTGCTGCGTGTCGATATGCTCAAGTTCATCATCGATCGGCGCGCCGCTCTCGATAACGCGAAAGGGTTCGAGCTGGATGCGATCAAGCCGCAGCAGAAGCTCGTTGATGGCGTGGCTCACCCGACCCTCGTCTTCAGAGCGCATGAAGCTCGACCAGCGGTTGAAATTGCCGTAGTCATTGCGGTCGAGATCGCTGACTACGATCGTCGCGCCGTGAGTCAGCCGGTGGGTTAGCTCGGGCGCTAGGTGCAGCCTGAAGAAGTGGACCAGCGGCAGATGGATGGCGATGAATTCTGAATCGTCGGAGGTGTCGGTCATCTGATGTGGCAGGCCGCCCCAGAACACCGCGAGTTCGCCCTGACGTAAGGTCGCCTCATAGCCACGCATGCGGTAGCGCACATCGCCCCGGAGAATGAAATTGATCTCTATTTGCGCGTGCCAGTGCGGTTCATTCATCAAGCCCGGATGCTGGTGGATGACTACAAGTTGGTTGGGGACGCGCTCGACTATGCTTCTGGCGGGATCGCGATAGCCCCTGGCCGGCAGCACAAGGCCGATGGAGTCCGGCAGGCTGGACGAAGTCAGTTGGCGATCCTGAGCACTCGGCAAATGGCGCAACGCAACACTCATTCAACGCGATCCGCGTTCGATCGCCAGGACGCCATCAGCCCTTCGGCGGCCTGCCAGAACGCGGCCGAGATAGGTCGTTCAGCGAGGGCTATCGTCTGCTCGAGCCTGGTACGGCTCGAGGCCCCCAGCACCGTCGAGGTGACCCTGTTGTCACGCATCGAGAACTGGAGTGCGGCCGCTGCGAGAGGTATCTCGTGCCGGGCACAGAGCGCCTCCAGTTCAGTGGCACGTTTCAACAACTCCTCAGCGGCCTCAGCATAAGCGTATCTGGTGGTCGCTCCGGGTCCCCGCGCAAGAATGCCTCCGCCATAAGGCGCTGCATTGAGGAAGGCGACGCCCTTGTGGACGCAGGCATCCATCAGCGGCTCGGCCGAGCGGTCGAGCAGGGTATATTTGTTATGGCTCAGCAGGACGTCGAAGACATCGGTGTTGAGATAGTCGGTCAGGGCCTGGAGGTTGCCGGTTGCTATGCCGATGCTTTCCGCAATACCCTGCTCCTTGAGCGCAACGAGAGCATCGACCGCGCCGCCCTTTCGGCTGCCGGTTGCAAAATCCATATGCAAATCGGGGTCGTGCAGATGCAGCAGCTGGAACCGCTCGATACCTAGTCTCTCTAGGCTCTCCTCAGCAGATCTGCGCACCCTGTCGCCCGAAAAGTCGTGTGTTTCGGGATTGGCATCAACCTTGGTGGCAAGGACTTTTCCCGCAGGGATTCCACCCAGTTCGCGGATGACCTTACCGATCGCCCGCTCCGATCGCCCCTGCCCATAATTGTTGGATGTATCGGCAAAATTCAGCGGCCCGGCAAAAAACGCGCGTATCGTGTCGAGCGCGCGTTCTTCGTCCACCGCATAGCCGTAGAGATTGGGAGAACTGCCCAGCGGACTCGTCCCCAGTGCAATGTTGGTAACCGCAAGACCAGTGCGCCCCAGCTTGTGGATGACGATATTCGGCAAGGCGGTTGCCCCTGTTAAGGCCAATCGAGCTCGATGATGCAGCAGCCGTACGCGGGAAGAACCAGGCTATCCCCCCTTCGACTGCCATCGGACAGCAGGGTGGTACCGGAAGGAATCCCGAAGGCGGCCGTCGACTCGCCCAGCGTGTTGAGGATGAACAGTAGGCGGCGGTCCTTGCTCTCGCGGATGGCCGCCTCGACGCCGGTTGGTATGTCGGCGATGAGCGGCGTGATACCTGCCTGCGCCAGCACTTGTTCGACTAGCAACTCGACCAGAGCATCGGTGAGATAGGTGCCGAGGTAGATCACATTGCCCTTGCCAACTTTTCGGGAAGTCATCGCCGCTTGGCCCTCGGCGAAGCGGCTGGCCCAGCGGCCAATCACCTCCGTGTCGGACGCGACGTTTAGCAGCTCATAAAGATGCGCCGCGGCGGCCTGCACATTGCCAATCTTGAGCTCGTATTGGCGGCCCGCCGATGTCGCCGGCAACTTCTGGTGGACAGTCTTGGCATCGAAGCGGCCGCCATGGGCGAAGAGGCCGTCACTGCCGACCGGCGTCAAACGTCCGAACTCCTCGACCGTGACGCCCGCCAGCGCCGAGAGCATCTTGCCCGGCGAGGTGTCGCGGATGACATGGTTGTTGATGTCGCGCGATCCGGTGCGAGCGCCCAAGATCACCGTTCCACCGGCCTTGGCGAAGGCCTCGATGCGCGCCGTCCACGGATCGGTCCATTTGAGCCAATGCGGCACATAGAGTGCCTTGAGCTTGGATAGATCGTCCTCTGGATGGATGAAGCCGCAGGCGATGCCGTGGCGGTAGCAATAGCGATGCAGGAGGGTCGCATCCTCCTGCGGGCTCGGCAAGCCGATGGGGTACGACCGATGCATTTCCTGATTGTCGAAATCTGACCCAGCGATGCCCAAATCCATACGCACGTACGTGCCGAGAAGCTTGTCCTTGAGAGCTGTGACTTCACCGGCAAATTGCTTGGCCTCGTCGTAGCGGCGGCGCGGGATGTCATCGTGATCGATGATGCCCATCCAGTAGATCTCGGCGCCAAAATGCGCCGGCCGCCAACGGAAGAACATCACGCCATCGGCGCCACGCGCCACTGAGGTATAGGCCATGCGGCGCATCTCGCCGGGTTCGGGCGTCAGCATCGACCAGTTCGGTTGTGCCCCCAAGCCTGATTGCTGCTCCGGCACAATGAAATTGCCGGCGAAGCTGCGGCTGATATCGAGGCGAAGCGCCTGCGCCTCGCCCACCCCGCCGATGCGCTGCTTCTCATCGTCGAGATAGGGATAGATGTCGAAGCCAAGGAAATCGAGATCAGTCGAGAACTCGCCCCGCAGGTCGATGTCGTCGAGGCTCCCCAGATTGTGGAAGACGAACCAGTCCGGATTGGTGGCGCGCAGAATCAGCACTTGATCGTGTTGGAACCGAGCCGTGACGAACGCGAGGAAGCGATGATAGTCGAGCAAATGGGTCGGCCCGGCCGGGGCTGGGCCGTAGTCGAGCGGCAGCACCACCTGATCGAAATCGTCGTAGGCTGTAGCCCAGAAATGGCCGCCCCACGCGTCGTTGAGCGCGGCGATAGTCTTGTACTTGTCCTTGAGGAAAGCCTGGAACTCGGCCAGCGTCACCGGACCGTAGGACAGCGATCCAGAGGTATTTAGCTCGTTGTCGGTCTGCCAGCCGATGACATACGAATTGCCGCGATAGTGCTCGGCCATCGCTTTGGTGATGCGCTTCGAATGCTCGCGGAACACACCGCTCGCAAGATTCGCGTGCTGGCGCGAGCCATGGCTCATGGCGCGGCCGTTGGCATCGACGCGCAACACTTCGGGATATCGCGCCGTCAACCATCGCGGTGGCGTCGCCGTCGGCGTGCACATGATGATCTTGATGCCGACCTTGCCCAGCACGTCAATGGCGCGATCGAATAGATCGAAATCGAACGTTCCTTCATGGGGCTCCAAAATGTGCCAGGCGAATTCCGCAAGCCGGACGGTGTTGAAGCCGGCCGCGGCCATGCGCTCGGCGTCGCGTTGCCAATAGCTTTCATCGACATGCTCCGGATAGTGCGGGGCGCCGACGAGGAACGTGTCAGTCGCGATCGGCCGCCAGACAGAAAGCGGCGCGGATTTCGAGGTCGTCATAGTCGGAACTCTCCAGGCGAGAAGTCTACTTTATGGAGCCTGCAGTGAGGCCGCCCTGCCAGAATCTTTGCAGAAGCAAGAACGCCGCGATGACCGGGATAATGCTGACCAACGCGCCCGTGATGATGATTGAGAACAGCACCTGTCCGCCGCCACCGCCTTGCTGCGCGAGCTGATACCAGGTCGCAAGGCCCACGGTGATCGGCTGATAGTCCTGCGACCGCAGCACGATGAGCGGTAGGAAGTAATTGTTCCAGGTCCCGACGAAAGAGAGCAGCGCGACGGTCACCATGCCGGGGGCGACGAGCCGCAGCACAATGGCGCGGAAGATCACCAACTCGCCGGCCCCATCGATCCGCGCGGCGTCGAGAAGTTCGTCGTCGACGGCCTGTTCGATATAGACGCGCATCAAATAAACGCCGATCGGCGAGATCATCGAGGGCAGGATCACGCCCAGCGGGTTGTCGCTGAGACCCGAAAGCGCCAGCAGCAGGAAGATCGGCACGACGAGCGCTGTCTGCGGGATCATCACAGCGCCCAAAACCAGAGCAAACAGCGGCTTGCGGCCGACGAATTTGAACTTGGCAAAGGCATAGCCTGCTGCGGTAGCAAAGATGGCAGCACCAAGCCCGGCGGCGGTCGAATAGACCACGCTGTTGAACATCCAGCGCATGAAGATGCCGTTGTCGCGCGTCAGCAGATCGCTCAGGTTCTGCCAGAGGTTGAACTCGGTACCGAGGCCGAAGCCGAACGTGGCGAATAGGTCACCGTTGGTCTTCGTTGACGATAGGACCAGATAGATCAGCGGTACGAAGCTGTAGATGAGGAACAGTGACAGCAGCAGCGTCAGGATGATCCGCGAGCGCCGCCGTTCGCCGGGCCGGCGCGTGGCAGCGTCGAAAGTGGCGATGTCGGGGGTCGCACTCATCATTGCCCCGGCCGACGGCGGTTGGTGATCAGGGTGAAGATGTAGGAAGCGCCTGCGATCACGATGCCAAGCACGAACGAAACAGCGGCGGCATAGCCGTACTGCTGGCCCTGAGTGGCCAGCGAATAGGCATAGAGGTTCGGCGTGTAGCTCGAATTGATCGTGTTACTGGCGAGCGAGCGCATCAAGTACGGCTCATTGAACAGCTGCAATGTGCCGTTGATCGAAAAGATGATGGTAAGCAGGATCGCTGGCCACAGCAGCGGCAGCTGGATCAGCCGCGCAAATTGCCAGGATGAAGCGCCATCGATCCGCGACGCTTCGGCGAGGTCCGACGGGATCGCCTTCAGCGCAGCGTAATAGATCACCATATTGTAGCCGGCATATTCCCACGTCACCATATTGGCCAATGAGAAGATCATCGCACCCGGCGATAGGAAATCCGGCGGCGGTATGCTCAGCGCCTTCGCAATCTGCGTGAACGGGCCGAAGTTGGGGCCGTAAAGATAGCCCCAGATTATCGTCGCGATCACGCTCGGCACGGCGTAGGGGAGGAAGAAGCCGAGCCGGAAGAGGCCCTTGGCATATACCTGGCCACGATCCAGCACGATGGCGAACAACAGCGCCAGGCCCAGCATGATCGGCACCTGCACGACGCCGAACAGAACGAGGTTCCACACACCGCCCCAGAATTTGGCGTCGCCCGTGACCTTGATGTAGCTGGCCGCGCCCGCAAAATGCCGGCCGCCCACCAGCGTGTCGCGGTAAAGGCTCATGTAGAACGCGTAGACCAGGGGCGCGACGATGAAGGCGATAAACAGCAGCACGAAGGGCGTCAGGAACAGATAAGGCGCCAGCTTTCGTGACGCAAAACCGCCCGATCGCCCTGGACGCTTCGTAGCGGCTGGCGAATTCGACATTGCCAAGATCCCCCGTCCGGCAAGATGAAGAGATCGGGCGCGCCGATCAAGCGCGCCCGGCCGTTGCCCGGGAGGACTAGGCGACGGTGAAGCCTTGATCCTTCGCGTAGGTGACCACGGCGTCCTGGATGCGATCGAACGCATCCGACAACGTGCCCTTGCCGCCGATCGAGGCCCCAAACTCATCGGCCATCGACTGGTAGAGGAAGTCCTGGAAGGGACTCCACTCGAAGGTGCTGACTGCGGCCGCCGATTTGGCGAACACTTTGTTCACCTCCTGGCCGCCGAAGAACTCCGGCTTGGCACCCGCCCATTCCGGACTCGACAGCAACGCGTTGGTACAGGGGAAGAAGTTTTGCTTAGTGGTGTAGAGCTTGGTAGGCGCGGGATCCGTATTGAGCCAGATCGCGACTTCGGCGGCCTCGGGCAGATGCTGGGTCGTTTTCATCACGGCGAGCGCCGAGCCACCCCAAGCACCAGTCGCGAATTTACTCTTGTCCCACTGCGGCAGATCGGCGGCACGCCACTTGCCCACGCTGGTCTTGGCGACCGAGGTCAGGAAGAGCGGCCCCCAACCCGCGGCGAGCCAGGTGGCATAGCGACCCGAGTCGAGGCCGGTGTACCACTCATTGTTGAAGCCCGGCTTTGTCTCGACGACACCCGCGTTGATAAGGTCCTGCCAATAAGCGGCGAAGCCCTTGGCAATCTTGTCGTTGATGTTGATCACGAGCTTATCACCATCGCGGCTGACCGGCTTCCAGCCCATCGGCCACAAAAGACCCAGAACCCAGTCGGCATTGGCTCCGAACGGCGCGTCGGTGATGAACACATTCGGATCGGCCGCGTGAATCTTCTTGCCCGCCTCGGCATACTCGGCCCAGGTGGTGGGCGGCGTGATCCCGTACTTGTCGAAGATGTCCTTGTGATAGAGCATCGCCATCGGGCCGAAATCCTGCGGCATGCCATTGACCACATCGCCCTTGGAGACCTGCGCCCATAGGCCTGGGGGGAACTCGCCCTTATGGGCATTGGCGTACTGGCCGATGTCGGCGAAGGCGTCGACCTGGCGGAACGTCTCCATCAGTTGGTACTCAATCTGGACGACGTCCGGCAGGCCGCTGCCCGCCTTCAAGCCCGCCCGGACGGCCTGATACTCTGGGTTCCCTTGCCCGGCATTCACGAGTTCGACCTTGATACCCGGGTGTGCGGCGTTGAACTGGTCTACCTCAAGCTGGAGGTCCGGCACCCATGACCACAGAAGCACCTTGACGGGCTCGGCAGCGCGAACTGCCGCCGGCAAGGCCGCTACTGCAACGGTCGCGCCGGCAGCTTTCAAGAAGTCACGACGCTGCATCGTCCGCCCCGGCGGATTGAAACTCTTCGTCATTGAAGTCCTCCCACGAAAGATACGCTCCCACACGATGCAGGGCGCATTGTTTCTTTCAGTTAGAAACTTAATGCCGAGATTTGGCAGCTGTCAATGCAGATCAGTGATTTTAGTCGGCCGTCACGACCTTATGGGCGGGGTTGAGTGTCGTTGCGTCTAGGACCAGACGCACGGCACCTAGGACGACATCGCGGTGGCCCAGAGCGCCCATCATCAGCCGTGGTGGGTCATAAACATTACCCTTGAGACGGTGCCGCAATACGTCGAGTACCAGATCACCGCCGCCAACGACGCGCCCAGCCAATACGATGATTTCGGGGTTCATGAAGGCAGCCACACTGCCTACTGCCATCGTCGCATAGTCGAGTAACTCGGTGACAACTGGCGGGATCTTACCCGCGTGCCGATCGGCGACGGCATCCAGGGCGAGCTTTCCGGCAGCATACTCGGCGTTGGCTTCTTCAAGCATCTTGGTCGCCTGTTCGGGGATGCCGAAAAAGCGCAGCGATTGCTTGTCGCCCAGATGCTCAAACGGCCGCCCGGTGAGGACAGGGTCGTCGAGATACCAACTAAGTTCACCCGCCGCGTGCGAATGCCCACCGTAAAGCTTGCCGTCGATCACGACGCCGGCGCCAGCCCCGGGCCCGATTGAGAGGCTCACGACGCTGTCGGCGCCGCGCCCGGCCCCGAATCCCCATTCGCCCACCGCGGCGAGGTTGCGCCCGTTCTCTACGACGATGGGCATCTGAAAATGTTCGCTGAGCCGCGCTCGCAAAGGCATGTCGCGCCAGCCGAGCCCGAGCGTTAGCACCACTTCGCCCTCGGGCTGCCTCACGATTGAGGGCAGGCCAACGCCGATGCCGCGAATGGTCTGGCCGCGCGGACGGGGGGCGGCCATCAGCCGGCGGATCAGGCCCACCAGCTTTTCGTAATTGCGCTCGCCATCATTGTCAGCAGTTTCGTACAACTCTGTCTGCACGACGCCTTCGAGATTGGCCACCGCGCCGTAGAACTCGCCCTTGCCGGCCTCGATGCCGATGATTGCATGCGCCGCACCACGGAACTTGATGCGCGCCCTGGGTCGGCCCCGTGACGTCTCGTCGAAGCCGTCATTGGCGACCAGTTCCTCGGCGATTAGATCATCGATCACGCGCATGACCGTAGGGAGGCTGATGTTCAACCGCTCAGCGAGGCTCGATGGCGAAATCACCCCTTCGGTTCGGATTAGATCCACCGCCGCCGACCGATTCAGACGGCGCAAGAGGCTTGATGTCGTTGATTGTCGCTTCATCGGAAAGGCCAGTTTCTAGAACACCGCACCGGCAAAAAGCGTCGGCATAACCAGGTGCCGTCCGCGAGGTCGGCGTCGATCTCGCTCATCGAATCTGCCCCTCTTGTGCCAGTCTTTGCTCGGCAATGCGGCTAGCAATTGACGCGGGGGGCGCCAAGCCGCTTGACCCCCCATATTGGCGTGGTTTCTAACCATGTGCAAATGAGGAGCCGACTGGCGCCCGGCTCCCGAAGCTTGGTCCCCAATCGCGCATCCTGTGAGAACTCAGATAAATAAGGGTCGGGTCCTGCGCCCGATTCATGGGCCTACGGTCCTTTGCTGGCACCGCGCCTTCCACTCGATTTCAACCGATTGTTGCCCTTGCTTTCGGTGCCGCCACGCCTCTATGCCCTTGGCATTTCCTGAATGGGGCTCTCATGCGTTCAATAGCGTCCTTTAACCGCGACTGGTCTTTCGAGGACGGTCAGACGGTCACCCTGCCTCATACCGCGGTCGAACTCCCTTGGGGCTATTTCGACGAGGGAGCCTATCAGCGGCCCTTCACCTACACTAAAAGCTTCACCGCCGAGGCCAGCTGGGTGGGCAAAGAGGTCAGCCTTGTCTTCGACGGAGCCATGGCCAACGCGCAGGTGCTGCTCAACGGCGTCGAGATCGCCGCGCATAAGGATGGCTACGCGCCTTTTTCAGCGCGCCTGGCGGGTCGGCTCAAGGCAGGCGAGAACGAGATCACTGTCAAGATCGACGGCAGCGAAAGGCGCGATACCCCACCCTTCGGCGGGCGCATCGACTATCTGACTTATGCGGGCATCTATCGTGACGTCTGGCTGAAGCTGACTGATCCGGTGTCAATCGGGCGAGTGAAAATCGAGACGCCAGATGTCCTCGCCGCGCGGAAGAGCGTCCGCGCGAGGGTTGAGATCGACAATCCGCAACAGCTGGCAATTGTAGGCGAGCTGACGGCGCGCTTGCTCGACGGCGCCGGCAAGCTTGTCGCGCAGACCAAGGTCAAAGCCGCCGCCAGCTGTGAAGTGAGTTTTGCAGATCTTGCTGATATCGCGCTTTGGGATATCACCAGCCCGACGCTGTACGCGCTTGAGCTGAGTTACGGCAACGATACACTGTCGACCAGCTTCGGATTTCGTTCGGCGGAGTTCACTGCAGAGGGTTTCGTGCTCAATGGCCGTAAGCTCAAGCTGCGCGGACTCAACCGCCACCAGTCCTTCCCATATGCGGGCTACGCGCTGGGACGCGCCGCGCAGGAGCAGGATGCCGAAATCCTAAAGCATCAACTCCACGTCAATATCGTGCGCACTTCGCACTACCCGCAGTCGCCCTGGTTCCTTGATCATTGCGACCGCATCGGCCTGTTGGTCTTCGAGGAGATTCCCGGCTGGCAGCATATTGGTGACGCGGCCTGGAAGGCCGAGGCCGTCGAGAACGTGCGCCGAATGATCAGGCGCGACTGGAACCATCCGTCGATCGTCATCTGGGGTGTGCGCATCAACGAGTCGCAGGATGACCACGACTTCTATGTCGAGACCAACCGCGTCGCACACGAACTCGATTCCACTCGGCAGACCGGCGGGGTACGCTACCTGGCCGAGAGCGAGCTGCTCGAGGACGTCTATACGATGAACGATTTCATCCTAGGTATGGAGGAGCTAGGCGGTAACCGGCCGAGCACGGCACTGCGGCCGATGTTGGAGACGACCGGGCTAACAACTCCGGTACCCTACATGGTCACCGAGTTTGGTGGCCACATGTTTCCAACCAAGATCTACGATCAGGAGCAGCGTCAAGCCGAACACGTGCGGCGCCATCTGCAGGTGCTCGATGCGGCTTATGGCAATCCTGGCATATCAGGAGCTATCGGCTGGTGCGCATTCGATTACAACACGCACAAGGACTTCGGCTCGGGCGACCGCATCTGCCATCACGGCGTCATGGACATGTTCCGCGAACCCAAATTCGCCGCCTTCGCCTATGCCAGCCAGTGCGAGCCGTCCGAGGAAGTCATCATGAAGCCGGTGACCTTCTGGGCCAGGGGTGAACGAAATATCGGTGGCGTGCTGCCGCTGATGGTGTTGACCAATTGCGAGGAGGTCGAGCTCCGCTACGCCGACCGCCTAGTCAAGCGACTCGGCCCGGACCGCAAGAACTTCCCCAGCTTGCCGCATCCGCCGGTGGTGTTCGAGCGCAGCGATTTTACCGAGGATGAACTGGGCCAGTGGGGCTCCGCGTGGGGCGATGCGAGGATCATCGGCTTTGTCAGGGGCAAGCCGGCGATAGCGGTCAGCTTCGCCGCCAATCCGGTGCTCACCAAGCTCGAGGTCGTGGCCGACAGGGACACGCTCGACGCCAGCGAGCGCGACTGCATCCGTGTCATGGTGCGCGCCCTCGACCAGGCGGGACAGAAGCTGCCCTTCCTGTTCGAACCTGTTGAAGTCGAGATCGACGGTCCGGCCGATCTGGTGGGCCCGAAATTGATTTCGCTCCGGGGTGGCGCCACGGGCTTCTGGATTGCCGCGAAACCTGGCTTGACGGGCACGATAGGTCTGACGGTCCGCAGTGGCCGTCTGGGCGAACAGCGCCTTACACTAACCGCCCGCTGAGGAAGCCGGAGTTCTTCTCGACCTGACGACAAGCGGATGGCGGATGCCGAACAGGGGCGGAAACGGTAGCGGCGAGGCCTTCTCCGCATCAATCAAAGTCCGCTATGGGCCAAAAGCCGTCACCTGGGCTTAGGACAGGGGCGTTCGCGACGCCCTATTTGACGGCACCTGCGATGAGGCCTCGCACGAAATGCTTCTGCAGCGCGAGAAACACAAACAGCGGGACGATCATCAGGATGACGGCCGAAGCACTCAGCAGATTGAACTGCTGGGCGTACGTCCCGATCAGTTGCGCCGTCGTCTGTGTCAACGGCTCGAGCTCGTCCTTCTGGATGAATACCAGCGCCATAAGAAGGTCGTTCCAGACCCACAGGAACTGCAGCACAGCTAGCGAGGCGAGAGCAGGACGCGCAAGCGGCAGGATGATCGACCAATAGGTCCGAAATCTCGAGGCGCCATCGACGCTGGCCGCGTCGAGAATGTCGCGGGGTATTTGGGCGAAGAAGCTGCGAAGGAGGAAGATCGCAAAGGGCAGGGCGTAGGCCGTGTGCGCGATCCAGATGGCGCCGTAACCCGATCCGATCGACAGCGTCCGGAAAAAGTGCAGCGCCGGAACGAACCCCATCTGGATCGGCACAACCATCAAGGCGATGACGACCATGAACAGCGCATTGCGTCCGGGAAAATTGGTGCAGGCGAAGCCGAAGGCTGCGAGCGAGGCGATCAGGATTGGGGCGATCACCGCGGGGATAGTGATGATGAAGCTGTTGAACAATGTGCGCCAGAACCCGGGCGCGTTGATTACGGTCTGATAATTGTCGAGCGTGAAATTAGGATGTTCGAGAACCGTCCACCAACCGGAGGAGGAAATGTCGGTTGGCGGACGGAACGAGGTGATGAGGACGCCGACTGACGGCAGCAACCAGAGCACCACGACCACAATGATCACTGCATGGAGCGCCAGTCGTGCGACGGAGGGGAGTTCCGGGTTCCTCGTCGCCCCCAGCGGGGCACGGGTGGCTGAGGCCGGTGCGTCGATGGTGGTCACCGTCGCGACTCCTCGAGCCGAAACTGACGAATGCTAAAGACCATGATCGGGAGGACGAGCACGAGCATGAGCACAGCCGCAGATGCGCCATAGCCGCCGCGCCCGCGTTGGAAGACCTGATCGTAAAAGACATAGCCGATGACCGAGCTCGCCCCGTTCGGCCCACCGCGGGTCATCACGAAGACAATGTCGAAGGTCTTGATCGCCGCAACGAGCAGCGTGACGGTCACGACCGTGAGCGGCCCGATCATCATAGGCAAAACGATCAGGCGAAATTCCTGGAACGGCGTTGCTCCGTCGATACGCGCCGCTTCCAGGATATCGCGCGGGATCGATTTGACGCCCGCCGACAAGACCACCACTGCAAGGCCGCATCCGCTCCAGATCGCGGCGATGATGATGGCGAAGTTAACGAGGCCGGGCGAACCCAGAAAGCCAATGGGCCCGATGCCGAACTGGGAGAGCAGTCCGTTGATGACGCCGATGTTTGGATTGGGCGCGTACATGAGCAGCCAGATTAGGCCCGTCGCCGTGGCGGCGATGGACAGCGGCGCGAACAGTACGATCTTGACGAAGGGCTCGTAGAGCACCTTGTCGGCGAGAACCGCGATGAGAAGGCCCATGCCCACGCATCCGCCGACATAGAGTGTCAGCCAGAGGGCATTGTTGACCAGAGCGCCGGATGGGACCCCGACTAGGGAAAGGAAGTAGGGATCGCTGAACAGCCGCTTGTAGTTATCGAGCCCGACAAATTTCTGCAGCTGCAGGAAGATGCCCGTATCGAGACTAAGCCGGATGGTCTCGAACACCGGGTACACGAGAAAGATCGTGAGGAGGACGAGAGCCGGCACGGTGAACAAGAAGCCACCGGCTGCAGAGCGCATGCTCCGCAGCCGGCGATCGGACGTCAGTTCAGACACGTCACGGGCCAAAGCCATTCGACTTGGCATTGTCGGCGAAGGTCTTGAGCAGCTGCTCGGTCTTGCTCGGGTCCTGATAGATGCCCTGGAGCGTCGAGCCCCAGTCATCGCCGATTCCTCCCGGCATCTGGTCGCTGCCGTCGAAGGCGGCGAGCTTGGCGGTGGTCAATTGCTGCGACTCCTGCTGCATGAGCACGTTGGGCAAGGCGGAGGCGTCAGCGTTCTTGTTGGGATCGATCACACCGACCGCAGCCCACAGCTTGGCAGTTTCCGGTCGTGCCAGCCACTGCATAAACTTCTTGGTGAGGTCGTTGTTGGCAAAGGCCACCGCGAAGTCACCGCCGAGCTCAACGGCATCACTGTTGGCCGCCTCAATGTTTGGAAAGTGGAAGAACTGGATGTCAGTTCCGGGCTGCAGCTTCGGATTGGTCGAGGTAGTGATGACGCCAGTGGTGAACCCGCCTTCCATGACAAGGTAGCCGTCTGGCTTAGCGCCGAAGACCTTGGCGAGGGAGTCGTCATAGCTGATGCTACTTGCAACGGTCGTTCCGCCCGAGACATATTTGTCGTTGTGGATGACGTCCATCATTGCATCCACAGCCGCCTTCACGGACGGATCCGTAAAGCTCAGCTTGCCGGCAAAGAGGTCGCGGTATTTGTCGGGGCCGGCCTGGCGCAGATAGACGTTCTCGAACCAATCGGTCAGCGTCCAGCCGTCCTTGGCGCTGATCGCGAGCGGCGCCTTGCCCGCCGCGACGTATTGATCGAGGACAGCCTTGAACGCGGCCCAGTCTGCAGGCGCGAGGGCCTTACCGTCGGGCGTGCTCTTGGGGTCGTAGTAAATGACGCTCTTCGAATTCGCCTTCACCACGAGACCGTAGGCGACGTCGCCGACGCTGCCGAGCGAAGTGATCGACGGGCTGTAATTGCCGGCGATATCGACGCCGAGGTCCTTGAGCGGGATCAGGAGGTTCTGGCCCACGAAATCGGAGATAACGCCGGGACGCGGCACGATCGAAATCATCGGCGAATTGCCGGCGGCGATGCGGGTCTGCAGCACGGGCAGGAAGTCAGTGGTACCCGACAGCTCGTACTTGATCCCAGTGTCCTGAGTGAACTGATTGAGGATCGATTCAAAGCCCTGCTGATCGCCGGCGGTCCAGTCAGAGAATACGGTCAGGACCGTCGGGTCCGCCGCGTGAGCGCTTGCAGCAAAGCCCAGCGCGAGGCCGGCGGTAAGAGCGATCGATAGAGGGGCTCTCAGGCCCGTTCGAGATGTTTTCCGGTTCAACTTAGTCCTCCCATTTTGTGGCCCGCGGGGTCCAGGACGCCGCGTCGATCCGACACTGTTGAAGCTCCACGCGGGTAGCATCGCTACAGCGCAGGGTCGAACATTGACAGCATCGCTACATAAACGCAAGGGCACATGTAGGCGCGCTACCGGGCGTGAGTCGGCCGCGTCGGATGAGGGCGCGGGAATATGGCGACGAGTGACGCGCGATGCTCGCGACGCGCGTGTCTTGAGGATCAGTTGCGCTGCGAGCGGAGCTTGCGCTTGCTGATGGCGGACTCTGTTTCCCGCTGCAGTCCGGCGACGTCCCTGCGCGGTGCGATCAGAAGCGCCAGTACGTCGAGGATCATCAGGAAGGGGAGCACCGCATCCACCAGTCCGACGCGGTAGGGATGCGGGTTCACCACCGGAACGAGCAGTACGGAATCGGCGATCTCGGCAATGGGAGAGGCGGCAAACGCGGTGACCGCCACGGTGAAGGCGCCCCGCTCGTGGCCCTTGCGGAAGGCCTCAACCGTCTCGCGGGTCTCGCCCGAATAGCTGAAAGCAAGGACCACGTGCCCCTCGAGGCGCGTCGTCATCGAAAGCAATTGCTGGTGAGAATCGAGACTCAGCCGGCAGGGCAGGCCGAGCCGGCCCAGCACGTTCTCGGCGATGGTTGCCACCGAGAGCGATGCGCCCATACCCAAGAGACTCACCAGCTTGGCGCCCGCCAGCGCGTCGGCCACCACTGCCAGGCTCTGGTTGGAAAGCAGCGTCGCGGTCTGCTGGATATTGCCGGCATAGGCTTCGACGACCGATTGGATCTGCACCGGAAGCGGCGCGTTCGGATGCAATGGCACGTTGAAGAGGCCGGCCTCGTCGCGAGCCTGTTGAAAGACGCCATCTTTGAGCAGCGCGACCTTCAGCTCGCGGAAGCCACTCAGGCCGAGCTTGCCGGTAAGCTTGAACAGGACCGTCTCGCTGGTCTCCCCCCTACGGGCCAACTCTCGTCCGGACCAGTCGACAACCTCATTGGGCCGCTGGAGGATGGTGCGGGCGATGCGCCGCTCGCCCTCGGTGAGCGACGGCTCAAGACTGCGCAGGGCCGCAAGTACGCCCGTTGCTGAGTCCTGGCTGCGCCGTGCCAAGTCGACCTCCGAAAATCATGCAGCTCGCGTTACCCGCGACCTCTACCACGCTCCGCCGATACGGGCCACGTGGCCCGTCGCGCGCAACCTGGCTTATACAGAGGTGCGTCTGACGATCCGTCTCGGCAGGCCATTGGCGAAATATGTAGCAATGCACTACGGGTTGCCATTAAGAAGGTAGCAATGCTACTTGACCAGTGCTGGTCGCTGCACGGGCCAGCGCAAAAGCCTACGGAGCCGTGTCTTCCATGCTGCATATGATCGGCAACGCCCATATCGATCCGGTCTGGCTGTGGCGGTGGACCGATGGCTGCGCCGAGGCGATGAGCACCTGCTGGGCTGCCATCGACCGGCTTGATGAAGGCACCGAATTTATCTTCACCCGCGGCGAGGCGCAGATCTACGCCTGGATCGAAGAGCTCGATCCGCCGCTGTTTGCACGCATCAAGGACTACATCGCCGAAGGGCGCTGGGTCGTGGTCAATGGCTGGTGGATCCAGCCCGACTGCAACATACCGTCGGGTGAAGCGATCATCCGCCAGGCGCTCTACGGCAAGCGCTACTTTGCCGAACGCTTCGGGGTCGACGTGCCGGTGGGTTACAATGTCGACTCCTTCGGCCATGCGGCGACGTTTCCGATGCTGCTCACCCACACGGAAACGTCGGCCTATGTCTTCATGCGACCAGGCCCGCACGAGATAAGGCTCCCGGCAAACCTCTTCGACTGGCGATCGTCCGACGGGTCCATGGTCACGGCGTTCCGCATCCAGGATGCATACAGCACCACATCCGGGACAACGCCGATCGACAAGAAGATCGTGCTACAGCTCGCCATGAGCGCCGCGGAAGGCCAGCCCTACATGTGCTTTTACGGCGTGGGCAACCATGGCGGCGGTCCCACCAAGAAGCACATCGCGGCGATTATCGAGGCCAAAGCAAAAGGCCTCGACGTAACCTTCAGCGACCCTAACCGCTACTTCCGCGAATTGCCCGTCGGTGAGCGGCCGATCGTCGACCAGGAACTGCAGTTCCACGCCATCGGGTGCTACGCGGCGGCAGGTGAGCTCAAGGCGCTGAACCGACGAGCCGAGGCGAGGCTGGTTCAGGCCGAAGCGGCGGCAACGCTGGCTTCCAGGGTCACTGGCGCATCTTATCCGCACGCAGAATTGGAGCGGCTGTGGCGCAGCGTGCTGTTCAACCAGTTCCATGACACTTTGGGCGGGACGAGCATCCAGAGTGCCTGCGACGACGCGTTGAACGATTTCCGCGCCGTGCTTTCGGGGGCAATGACGATCGTCAATGCCAGTGTTCGTCATCTCGACCGCACGATTGCGCCGGTCAGCGACCCGACCGATGCCACCATCCTTCTAGCGAACTTCAACCCCCACGATTTCGACGGCGTGTGCGAAGTCGAGCCATGGACCGATTTCGACACCAACTCGCCGCGGCTGCTGATCGACACGGATGGAACTGAAGTGCCGTTCCAGTACGTTAATCCCGAACCCAAAACCGAAGGGCTGCAGCGGCTGGCTTTCCGCACAACCGTTCCGGGCTATGGCTATCGGCTGTTGCGTTTCACCAAACACAAGCATGGTATCGTCGCGCCTAGCGTGAATTTTGGCGGGAGGGCGGCACCCGGACAGCGGGTGTTCGAGACCGCCGGCTGGCGCCTTGAGATCGACACCAGGACCGGTGCAATCGCAGCTCTGGTCAACAAGCGCACCGGATTGCCGGTGTTTACCGGCGGTGCGCACACCGGAACCATCGTCGATGATCCGAGTGACACCTGGAGTCATGGACTCGATCGTTTCGGCTTCGAGGGCGAAGGGACGGTCCTCGAGGCGATCAATATTCTCGAAGAGGGGCCCATACGAACTTCGATCGAGGTGATCGCGACAGCCGGGTCGAGCCGCTTCCGCACGATCGTTGTTCTGCCTGCCGATCCGGACCTGCCGGTGGATCTTCGCGTCACCCTGGACTGGCACGAAAAGCAGAAACTCCTTCGCCTCGCCTTCCCGCTCGCCGGCTCCCGCTTCGAATATGAGATCGCCGCCGGCTGGGTGGAACGCCCAGACGACGGACGCGAGGTCGTGGGCCAGCGCTGGGTCCGCGCGGTACGCCCCGACGTCACCGTGGCTCTCATAAACGACGCTAAATACAGCTACGCGGCCAAGCATGGCACGCTGTTCATCACGGCCCTCCGCTCGCCGGTCTATGCACATCACGACCCCGTCAAGTTGCAGTCCGGTGCGCTCTATCGCTATCTCGATCAAGGGGAACAGAGTTTTACAATTCGCATCGCCGCAGGCTCGGATGTGGCGCGCAAGGATACGATGCGGCTCGCTAACGATCTCCTCTGTCCGCCGGTTGCAACCCCACATGTGGCACGAGGTGGAACAGCGCCGCATCATGGCCAATGGCTGAAAATCGATAGCGCCGGCTCCGCGGTGATCGCGATGAAACAGGCCGAAGACGGTGATGCCACGATCGTGCGGGCCATTGAGCTCGACGGCAGGCAGGATGAGCTCATCCTCGATGGAGCTCGCCTGCCGATCAAGCCGCGCGGCATCCTAACGGCGCGACTGGCCGGCGGCACGATCACGGAGTGCAACGGCCTTGAACGCTGATCCGGTCAAGCTACTCGGCATCGATATCGGCGGCACCAAGACGGCACTCGCTGTGGGCACGCCGGACGGGCGCATCATTGAGCGACGGGAATTCGCATCGAGGGCCGATCGTGGGCCTGATGCCATGCTCGAGCGTATCCTCGCGGAAGCCAGAACCCTTGCTCGCTCCCATCGGGGGGTTGCCGCGGTTGGTGCGTCGGTCGGCGGACCCGTCGATGCCGAACGCGGGCTCGTCCTTGGTCCGCCGAACCTGCCAGGCTGGACCGAAGTGCATCTCGCCCGCGAGCTCGAGCGGGGTCTAGAACTTCCGGCCCGCATCGAGCACGACGCAAAGGCCTGTGCGCTTGCCGAGTGGCGCTATGGGGCCGGCCGCGGCACACGAAACATGGTGTTCCTCACGCTGGGCACGGGCCTGGGGGCCGGTCTCATTGTCAATGGCCAGCTGGTTCGCGGTGTCGACAACCTCGCCGGCGAGGTCGGCCACTGGCGGATTAGCCCCGACGGCCCGCTGATCTATGGCAAGCGTGGCTCGCTCGAGGGTTGGGTCAGCGGCACAGGGCTGCTCGCACTGGCCAAGCACCTTTATCCTCTACGTTTTGCTGGTACCGCCAGCGCCGCTGAGGTTGGAGAGGCTTGGCGGGCGGGCGATGCCGAGGCCACCGATGTAGTGACGCGCTCGGCTCATGCACTGGGGACAGCGCTGGCTCTGTTGGTCGATCTCCTCGCGCCGGAAGCGGTCGTACTTGGCAATCTCGCCAACCGCCTCGGCCCGAGCTTTGTCGAAATGGTCGTCAACGCGATGGCAATCGAAGCGCTGCCCGCGCTCGCTGCCCGGACACGCATCCTCTGTTGCGAGCTCGGGGAAGCGATCGGAGACATGGCGGCGCTCAGCGTCGCGCTTGAAGCGTATGAAGGAGCCAGGACGTGACGCTGCAACACCATATCGACGACGCGCGCCGGACGCTGGAGAGTCTCGCGAGCCTCGAAGCGCAAGCTAGCGACGTAGCGCGCCTCATCGGACAGGCGCTGAAAGATGGACACACCATTCTCGTGTGCGGGAACGGGGGCAGCGCGGCCGAAGGGCAGCACTTCGTCACAGAACTCGTCGGCCGCTATCGCTTCGATCGCCGGCCGCTTCCAGCCATCTTCCTTGGCGGAGATGTGGGGCAGATGAGCTGCATTGCCAATGATTTCGATTGGGACGAGGTCTTTTCGAGGCCACTCCGCGCGCTCGGCCGCAAGGGGGACGTGCTTCTCTGTTTCTCGAGCAGCGGCGCCTCGTCAAATATTGTCAGCGCCCTGAAAGCAGCCGAAGAACTGGGGCTCACGCGCGTGGCACTTCTCGGCAAGGGTGGTGGGACCGCCGCAGATTTGGCGACGCATCCACTGATCGTCGACTCCGCCAGCACCGCGCGTATCCAGGAAGCTCACCTCTTCTTTGTTCACTGGATCTGCGACTACCTCGAAGGGCTGTTCCCTGCGTGAGCTGATCTAGCTGGTCGCGACTTCGCCGGGATATCTCAGCCCGATCTGTGCGCGAATCTCGTCCATGCACCGCATGATGGAAAGCGTCTCAGACGGGGGCAGTACCGTGTCCCGTGTTATGCCTTCACGGACACGGCGCTCGAGCTCGGCGGCCTCGTACTGCATCCCGGCTCCCGTGACATCCGAGCGATAGGTTTCGACGACCACTTCGGCTTCATTGTAGCGCCTGAAGGTGGTCGGCCGGTACCAGACCGCATCGATCTCGATATGGCCCGCGGTGCCGTGGATCGTTGCGATGTTGCGGCCGGCCGAGTCGCTTCCCGCCATCGCGACCGCGATGGCCTGATTGTCGTAGCGGAAGATTGCCGCAACCTGCGCGTCGGCGCCCGTGGGCTTGAACACAGCGCTGGCCGTGACGCTGTCCGGTGCGCCGAGAATGTCCCAGATAAACGACACCGGGTAGATTCCAAGATCCAGCAACGCGCCCCCGCCCAGCGCGAGCGAATTGAGTCGATGCGCCGGGTCGTCCGTGATGTCCTGGGTGTGGTCGACGATTATCGAGCGGATGGTGCCGAGTACGCCGGATGCGACAATCCCGCGGATGCGTTGCATGTGCGGCAGGAACCGCGCCCACATCGCTTCCATGACCACCAGATTGCGCTTTGCTGCGAGCTCGATGAGATCGGCCGCTTCGCTCGCATTGATGGTAAAGGGCTTTTCGATCAGGACGTGTTTGCCATGCTGCAGCGCGAGCTTGGCGTTGGACGCATGCAAGGGGTGTGGCGTCGCCACATAAATCGCGTCCACATCAGGATCGGCAACGAGGGCTTCGTAGCTGCCATGCGCACGGTCAATGCCGAACCTTGCCGCAAACTGCTCGGCATTCTGAAAGCGCCGAGAGCCCACGGCGACGACCTTGTGTCCGTGGAGCTGCAAGTCCTCCACGAAGCTCCCAGCGATCGACCCCGTCGCGAGTATTCCCCAGTTTACGCTCATTTTGTTCCTCGGATCGAATGCAAGAACGCCGGTCCAGCCGGCATCAGCGCCGGCTGGCAATCTGCTCGTCGATCGGGCCGTCGCCGAGCATTCGCCGATAGAGCTGGACGAGCCGGTTGGGATCGAATGGTCGTGGCCCGGCGAGGTAGTGGTTCTTGCCGGACGCGGATGGTCCATGCCAGGCCAGTTCGAAGACGCTGAATGATCGTGAGGCTTCGAGCGCGCCCACCTCTGATCGCCCATTGGCGGGGATCACCAGACCGTTGTGCGTTTCGACGATCACCCCGTCCCGGCGAATTTCGAGATCGAGCAAGGCGGGTACGGCGGTGTCGTTGACGGCGATCAGCGCATGCCGCCCGTCCTTCGCCTCTCCCACCATGATCATGACATCGCTCTGAAGCCGCCGGACAATGTGATAGGCGAGCTTTCGCGTTCCATAGTAGTCGACGATCGCATCGGAGATCTGCGGCCAGCCGTCTTTGATGTTCCACCACAGGATGCCTGACCGGTCGCCCTTCTCAAGCCGGAACATCTCGATAAAGAACTTCAGGGCCTCCGCTTGCGAGAGCTGTGAGGCGAGGATGTAGTCGTTGAGTTCCGTGGGGACGCTGCCGAACAGCACCTCGATCTGCGTCGCCATCAGTGGGATGCGATAATTGAAGATCTCGGTTTCCGGCGCGGGACGTACGGCATGGGTCAGCCAGTCCTCGCTGCCTTGCCAAGGCCAAAGCTGGTCTGGCCGCATCATGCGCTCGAGCGAGGATCGCGCGGGACAGCCGTGATAACCGATCTCGCTGGCAAATTTGGCCTTGGCATCGAGGTAGAACGGCCCTTTAAAATTGTCGCGCGGGCCCCAGAGATGATCCTCGGCTGCAGCATTCGGATCGCCCAGTGCCCACAATTTCGCGCTGTAATAAGGTGAACTCGGAAGATAGAGGCGCTGTGGATCGAGGCGGCGGCAGACGCTGGGGAGAACCTGCCGCGAAATTTCGTCATCGACATTCGGTCCCCAGACCGGCTTGGCCCAGGGATAGAACTGATCGATCTCGTTGTTGCCGGCCCAGAGCACAAGCGAGGGATGATTGCGCAGGAGCGGGACGATCGCCTCCGCTTCCTGCCTAATTTGCGCATGAAACTCCGGCGTCTGCGGATAGAGCGCGCAGGCGAGCGCGAAATCCTGCCAGACCATCACACCTTCGCGGTCGCAGAAGTCGAAGAAGGATTGCCCTTCATAGACATTGCCGCCCCAGCAGCGGATCATGTTGCAGTTGAGGTCGGCCATCAGCGCGAGCGTCGCATCGAGCCGCTCCGCGTCGCGGCTGTGGAGCGCATCGAGCGGCACCCAGTTCGAGCCCTTGATGAAGATATCTACGCCATTGACGACGAACTGGAACTCGCCGGCGCCCTTCGCGTCGACGATTTCTGAATTGCGTAGCGCGACCGTGCGGAAGCCGAAGGCACTTCGCCAGGCCGCGACTTCGGTTCCATCCTCCATCAGCGCCAGCTGCACTTCGTAAAGGGCGGCCGGCCCATAACCCCGCGGATACCAAAGCTCGATATCGGAGATCGTCTCACGGAATTCTCCGCGCGGCCCAAGCGATGCCAGGTGCTTTTCGTGAACGATCCGGCCGCTGGAGGGCTCGACCACCCGAAGCCGCACATTTCGCACGGCGACAAATGTTCCGGGTGGCTCCGAGATAGTCCAGAAGGCCAGCAGTTGCGCGCTCGACTCTGCCGCGTTTACGCCGAGTGTCGCGAGATAAACGTCGGCAAATCGCGTCTCGGGCCGGAACTCGATTGTAACGCTCTTCCACAACCCGGCGGAGACGACCCTGGGCATGATGTCCCAACCATAGCCGTGCGCGGCCTTGCGCACATGCAACGAGTCCCAGTTGCTCTCGTGGGCATAGCTGCCGGGCTCGACGCGATGCTTACGGGACTCGAGGACGGCGGAATCGACCGCGATGACGATTTCATTGCGGCCCTGCTTGAGAATGCCGGTGAGCACGAACTCATGGGACACAAGCATATTGGCAGCGCTGCCGACGCGTATGCCGTTGATCCAGATGGTTGCGATCGTGTCGACGCCGTTGAGGACCAGCACGGGCAGCGTAGGGATGTCCCCGTCGATGACAAAGCTGCGCGAGAACCACCATTGGTAGGGCTCGAACTCGCGCAGCAGATAGATGTTGTCCCCATAGTCGAGGTCCGATGGCAGACGCTGCGCGCGAATAAGGTCGAGTTCGACATTGCCGGGAACCGTCGCCGGGATTGTTTCAAAGCCTGCGGGTATGGCGGGTGCAGACAGCGTGCCGGCAGGTGCCGTCTGCCGACCGAAACTCAGTCGCCACTCCCCGTCGAGGCTGATGCCGTCCGCTGACGAATTCCTCAACCCTCGCTCCCCAACCCGGCCCAATAATAAATGTTACGCGTGTAATATTTGCCTATGCGCGCGATATGCGTCAAGGCTATAAAAGTTGCGCTGACGCTCAGGCGTGCCTAGCTTGCGCGTCCCCCGCTACGGGAGCAGATCGACCGCAGATGGCGCGGAATTCCGAACAGACGATGGAGGAGTTTTCCAAGGCCATCGGTCTCTCGCGGCCGACGGTCTCGCGCTATTTCTCCGACCCCAGTTCGGTGCGGGCACGAACAAGGCTCCTGATTGAAGAGGGGATCAGGACCTATGGCTACAGCCCGAATTTCTTCGCTTCCAACTTGACACGGCGCTCCGCGCGGGCGATCGGCATCATCGTTCCCTCAATCATCGACGCGTTCTTCGGCGAGCTCGTCAGCACCATCGAACTCCTCGTCGAAGAGCGCGGATATCTCACCGTTCTCCAGAGTTCGCACAACGACGCCACGATGGAACGGCGTGCGCTCGGCCGGCTGCTCTCTATGGATGTCGCCGGGATCGCCATGGCCCCGCTCGGATTTTCATCCGACATCGAGGCGATCGAAAAGGCTATGCGGCAGGTGCCGATCGTCTTCATGGATTCCCGCCTCCGCGAGGGCCTGCCCTATGTCGGGACTGACAACCGCCAAAGCATCTCCATCATGGTCGACTATCTCTGCCGGTCGGGAAGCCCGCCGGCCCTGTTCACCATGCCTGCCGTCAATGCGAATGTGATGGAGCGGCGGGAGGCCTACCGCCTTCGTATGACCGCGCTGGGGCACGAGCCGCGGATCCTCAATCCGGAGGACGAGCGCCTTGGCGACGACTACGAGCGCTACGGCTATGAACGCTTTCTCACGCTGCCGCCCGAAAGGCTCGCCGGCGTGCGCAGCATCCTCTGCCCAAACGATCGCGTGGCGCTGGGTCTGTTAGCCGCCGCCAAGCGGCTCGGGCTCAGCGTCGGATCTGGACCGGATCACGACCTGCGCGTTGCCTCGCATGACGGCCAGCGCTTCGGTGCCTTCGCTTCCCCATCGCTGACCACCTCTGCCCAAGACACCAAAGCCATCGCCGAGATCGTCGCCAGGATCCTTGTTGGGCTGGAGACTGGCGACCAGGTTCCAGAAACCGATGTGCTCCTCAGCGGAACGATCGTGTTTCGGGATTCCGCCTGAGAGAAAGATGAGGGCTGTGCGAGCGGGCATCTCGGCTCGGAGCGGTGGCTGCTGCCAAATGCTAAGCCTTGGTTCGGCCGACGCCGCAGGCGAATGGCCGCTTTGGGCCAATAGCAGCCGCTTGCTTTGTCGGAGACATGAGGCTGAACCATGTGGGCCTCAGCATCACTCTACGGACCGATGGGGCTCGGTCCATCGGCACCGGATACCCAGCGGGCAACCCGAATACGCAGCTCTCAACGCTCAACCAACGGCTTTTGATGTGGGACAAATTGTGGGACACGCACAATTCGCCAATCTTTATCTGAACGGTTTCAATGAATTAATGTAGCAAGTGGCGGAGAGGGAGCAGCGTTGGCATATGTTCTCTTTTCCCTCCGAAGCTACAGCACGCTGGAGCTGTATCTGAGCTTTTTGAATAGCTTAGCGAGACATTAGACGCATTTTCTCCGGGTGGCGACAAAACAGGGGCTGGTATAGGGCGCCAGTAATCCCTGGGGCAGAGGTAGTTAGGCTTCGTCCATCTCCGCCATAAATGTCCCGCTCGACGACTCGCACTCGCATCTCCATCCCGAGGATGCTGGGCTTCCAACATTCACTCGCTACGTCCGCTTCGCGCCAGAAGCAGTCATTCAGCGAACCGATACCCGACCCCTGGCTCCGTGCGGATGATCCGTGGTTGCGCCGGCAACTGTTCTACCTTGGCGCGCAGCTGGCCGATGAAGACGCGAAGGTAATGGACGTCTTCAATATGGGCCGGCCCCCAGACGGCTTGAAGAAGCTGGCGGTGGGTCAACACTCGCCCGCCGTGGCGTGCCATGTGGATTAAGAGATCGTATTCCTTGCGGGTGAGGTGGATGGGCACCTCGTTGCGCGAGATGAGTCGTTTGACCGTGTCGATTATTAGTCCATCGGCTTCGATCACAGCGGAAACGACTGGATCGTCGCGACGATGACGCAAGGCAGTGCGGGTTCGGGCTATGAGCTCGCCGACACCGAAGGGCTTCTCGACATAGTCGTCGGCGCCCAGGTTCAGGGCTTCGATCTTCTCGGCTTCGTGGTCGCGCGCGGAGAGCACAATGATGGGGAGGCTCGACCAGGCGCGAAGGTCGCGGATAACGTCTTTGCCGTCTTTGTCGGGCAGACCAAGGTCGAGGATCATGAGATCGGGCGCGGCGATTGCGACTAGCCGCTCTGCCTCAGCGGCAGTAGCTGCCTGCAGCGGCTCATATCCCGCGGCGATGAGGGCGGGCCTCAAAAACCGCTGGATCTGAGGCTCATCGTCAACGACCAGGATGCGGCCCTCGCTCACCTGGCGGCCTCATAGATCGGCAGGCGCACCGTGAAGCGGGCGCCACGCTTTCGCACCGCCGGGCTCTCGGCCTTGATTGTCCCGCCCATCGCCTGGACGAAGCCGCGAGCGATTGAAAGACCAAGGCCGGTGCCTGCAGCTCTGCCGTCGCCCTTGGTGCGGCGCACGAACTTGTCAAAGATGCGTTCCAAATCACCTTCCGGAATGCCCTTGCCCTGGTCTGTCACGGCTATTGCCACGTTTTCTGCATCGCGACGGGCGAAGACCGATATGGTTCCACCGTCGCCGCCATACTTTGCGGCGTTGTCGAGCAAATTGAACAGCACCTGGCCCAGCAGCGTTCCGTCCCCGCGAGCTAAGGGCAAATCGGGGGCAATACTGACGTCGAAGGTGCGTTCAGGATAGAGCTTGCACGCGCGTTCGAGGGCGCCGCCTATCACATCCCCAACATCGACACTGTCGCGCTTAGCTTTGAGCGTGCCGGCTTCTATGCGGGTCATATCGAGCAGGTTGGTGACGAAACGGCCCAGCCGGGAAGTTTCCTCACCTATCGAGACAAGGAGGTCGTCCTGAGTGGCGCGGTCCATCTTGGAGCCGTATTGCTGCAACGAGCTGACGGCGCCTGCAATGCTTGCCAGCGGCGTCTTGAGGTCGTGGGAGAGTGACGAAAAGAGCGCGCTGTTAAGCCGTTCGCTTTGCTCCAGTGCCGCGGTGCGAAGATTCTCGCGCACGAGGCGCGCACGGTCGATCGCAATTGCCGCTTGCTCCAGCACGCCGCGAACAACCTGTTCCTCATGCGGAAGCAGTGGCCCGTCACCTTCGCTGCGAAGCAGGCCGATCACACCGGCGACGCCGCGCGAAGTGACGATTGGCCGGAACTGCCAGTGCACCTGCGGGAGTGTGGAGGTGAAGCGGCCTGCGGGCTCGCGTTTGTCGAGCGCCCATCGGGCAGCGGTTTCGTCCGTTGAATCGAGACCAAGGTCGGGGGGCCATGCGGCCTGCAGTTCGAGTCTGTCCTCCTCGGCGAGCAACACGGCGGCGCCGAGACCCGTGCTGGCGTAAATATGGGCGACCGTTGCGTCGAACACGTCACCCAGGCGCGCGGAGCCCGACAGCTTCCGCGAAAAATCATAGAGCGCCTGAGTAGCCTTCTCTTGCCGGCGGGCCCGTTCCGCCTGTTCGCGCATCCGGCCGGCGAGATCGCCCGTGAAGATGGCCGCACCGAGGAACACGACGAGTGCAAAGAGCTCATGCGGCCGCGCAACAGTGAAGGTGTAGACGGGATCGATGAAGAAGAAATTGTAGGCCAGGAAGGAAATGCCCGAGGCGATGATGGCCGCGATGCGGCCGTTCACAGTGCCGCAGACGATGACGGCCACGAGATAGAGCATCGAAATGTTCTGGAGCGGCATCAGCGCGGTAAGCACGAGGCCGGCGAGCGTCGCGAGGGTTGTCGCGACAACGGGGAATGCGATCGTCTCCAGCCACCGGCGGCCTGGTCTGCCGCGTAGGGTGAATCCTCCGAAAAGAGCGACTGGCTCGTCGTCTCCTTCCTCGGCGGAAACGACATGGATCGAGAGATCGCGCGATTGGCGTAGCAGAGCGTCGGGTAGCGAGCGGCGCGTAAGACGCGACAACCATGGCCTCGGCGACCGTCCGACGACGATCTGCGTAATGTTCTCACGCCGGGCGATCTTGAAGACTTCGGTGGCAAAGTCCCCGGCGGTCACTCGGCGGGTTTCGGCACCCAGGCGCTCAGCGAGCCGCAACCTGTCCTCGAGTTGCTGGGCTGTCGCCGTGTCGATATTGGCCGATGGACGGACCAAAGAAACTGCAAGCCAGGGCGCGTTGAGGCCGGAAGCAAGGCGGCTAGCTGTGCGCACCACTTTCTCCGACAGCGCGTCGGGACCAACCAGAACCAGCAGCCTCTCGGCCGTCGCCCATGGCCCCTCAATCGCGCTCTGGCGGAGGAAGTCCACCATTTGGTCATCGACGCGATCGGCAGTTCGCCGCAGGGCGAGCTCGCGTAGCGCGGTGAGGTTGGCGGGCTTGAAGAAGCTCTCGATCGCGCGCCGGGCGTTGTCTGGCAGGTAGATGCGACCTTCCTTAAGTCGGTCGATCAGCTCAGCGGGAGGCAGGTCGACGAGGATCACTTCGTCGGCACGCTTCAGAGCGATGTCGGGCACGATCTCGCGCACGGTGACGCCGGTGATGCGTCCAACAAGATCTGACAAGCTTTCGAGATGTTGGATGTTGAGGGCCGTCCAGACATTGATACCGGCTTGGATCAGCTCCTCGATGTCCTGGTACCGCTTGGGGTGGCGGCTTCCTGCTGCATTCGAATGCGCCATCTCGTCGACGACGATCGTCGCAGGACGACGCGCCAGGGCCGCGTCCAGATCGAACTCTTCAAGCTCCTGGCCGCGATACGCGACTTTGCGGCGGGGCAGGACGTCAAGGCCATCGAGAAGCTCTGCCGTCTCGGCGCGGCCATGCGTTTCGACGAGCCCAATGACAATATCGATGCCCGAAGCCACGAGTCGGCGCGCCCGGCTGAGCATCGAAAAGGTCTTGCCGACCCCCGGCGCCGCCCCAAGAAAGACCGTCAACTTTCCTTTGCCCGACGCTCTTGCCTGGGCGAGCAGGACATCAGGATCGGGCCGACGCGCGACGTTTTCGGTCGCCATCAGCTTGCTGGTTTGGCGGCAAGCGCGTCGAGAGCCAGATTGAGTTTCAAAACATTCACGTGACTCTCTCCCATGAAGCCGAGGATTGGCCCCTCAGTCTGGGCGGTCACCAGCGCGTCCACCTGGTCCGGGGGAAGTTTGCGAGCCTCAGCGACGCGGGCAACTTGGGCGTGAGCATACGCCAGCGAAATGTCCGGATCGAGCCCTGACGCAGACGTGGTAACTGCATCGGCGGGGATCGACTTGGTAATCCCGGTCGCTTCGAGGGTGGCGATCGACTGCGTCACACGCTCCACCAGCTTCTTGCTCGTCGGGCCGAGGTTGGAGCCGGAGGAGTTGGCCGCATCATAGCCGTTGCCGGCGGCCGAGGGCCTTGGCCAGAAATACCCAGGCTGGGTGAAGTTCTGCCCGATCAGAGCCGAGCCGACAACGACATTGTCGCGAAAAATCAGGCTCCCGTCAGCGGCCGCCCCGAAGACTGCCTGGCCGATGCCCGTGATTGCAAACGGATAGAGAAGCCCCGTGAGGATCGTGAATAGCACGACCATAACGATGGCGGGACGAATGGTTTCGGTCATGACGGGTTCCTCACGCGAGACCGAGCGCGGCGACGATCAGATCGACGAGCTTGATGCCGATGAAGGGCGCGACGAGGCCGCCGAGCCCATATACGAGCAGGTTCCGGCGAAGCAGGGCCGCCGCACCCACGGGACGATAGGCAACACCGCGCAACGCCAGCGGGATCAGAGCGACGATGATCAACGCGTTGAAGATGATCGCTGACAGGATTGCCGAATGCGGTGAGCTTAGACCCATGACGTTGAGCGCGTTAAGCTGCGGATAGGTTGCAACAAACAGCGCCGGGATGATCGCGAAGTATTTGGCCACGTCATTGGCGATCGAGAAGGTGGTGAGCGAACCCCGCGTCATGAGGATTTGCTTGCCGATCTCAACGATCTCGATGAGCTTGGTGGGGCTCGAATCGAGGTCCACCATGTTACCGGCCTCGTGCGCGGCTTGTGTGCCTGTCTGCATGGCGACACCGACGTCGGCCTGAGCAAGCGCAGGAGCGTCGTTTGTTCCGTCGCCGCACATAGCAATCAAGCGACCGCCCTTCTGCTCATTGCGGATGTAGTCGAGCTTCTGTTCAGGCGTCGCCTGCGCGAGGAAGGTGTCGACGCCGGCTTCCGAAGCGATCGCGGCGGCCGTGATGGGATTGTCGCCAGTCACCATCACAGTCTTGATTCCCATGGCGCGCAATGCTGCGAAGCGCTCCTTGATGCCCGGCTTCACGACATCCTTGAGGTGCACAACGCCCAACAGCTTGCTGCCATCGGCGACGGCAAGCGGTGTCCCCCCCGTGCGGGCGATCGACTCAACGGCGTCTGTGAAGGCCTGAGGCGCCTGGAGTTCGGTCTGCCCAGCGAAGCGAAGGATCGAGTCAACGGCGCCTTTGCGTAGGCTGCGGCCGTCGACATCAATGCCCGAGATGCGCGACTGAGCGCTGAAGGCGATGGGCATCGTTGTTCGGCCGCTGAGATCGGGCTCACGCAGCCCAAACTCAGACTTTGCAAGGGCCGCGATAGAACGGCCTTCCGGAGTTTCGTCCGCGAGGCTCGCGAGCAATACCGCCTCGGCCAGTGCCTGCTCGCTGACACCGGGAACCGGCAGGAGTTCGGTCGCCATCCGATTGCCGAAGGTTATGGTGCCAGTCTTGTCGAGCAGAAGCGTGTCGACGTCCCCTGCGGCTTCCACGGCGCGCCCGGAGGTGGCTACGACATTGAACCGGATCAACCGGTCCATGCCGGCGATGCCGATGGACGACAGGAGCCCGCCGATGGTGGTGGGGATAAGCGTCACGAGCAGTGCTGCAAGGACCGTGACAGTCATTACAGTGCCCGAGTAGGCAGCGAGTCCGGCGAGGGTGACCACCGCGATCAGGAACACGAGGGTCAGCCCCGAAAGGAGGATCGATAGCGCAATCTCATTCGGGGTCTTCTGCCGCTTAGCGCCCTCGATCAGTGCGATCATGCGATCAACGAAAGTCTCGCCGGGCATGGTGCCGATCCGGACCTTGATCCAGTCGGAGAGCACAGTCGTTCCGCCCGTCACCGCCGAGCGGTCGCCGCCGCTCTCGCGGATCACCGGGGCGGACTCGCCCGTGATGGCGCTTTCATTTACCGAAGCGACACCCTCGATCACCTCCCCGTCACCCGGGATCATCTCACCAGCCTCGACCAGGACGACGTTGCCGACGCGCAACTCTGTGGCCGGCACCACGTCATATTTGTCACCCTCACCCGACTTGAGGCGCTTCGCCGCAAGGTTTGACTTTGTCTTGCGAAGACTGTCCGCCTGCGCCTTGCCGCGACCCTCGGCGACAGCCTCGGCGAAAGTCGCGAACAGCACCGTGAACCACAGCCATGCCGCGATCTGGCCGGAGAACAGTGCGCCGCTGCTGGTGAACAGGTCGCGGACGAACATGATCGTCACAACCAGCGCCCCAGTCTCGGTGACGAAGATCACCGGGTTGCGCACGAGTCGGCGCGGATCGAGCTTGATGAATGCACTGCCGAGCGCCGGCGTCAGCAGAGCGGGATCGAAGATAGACAGAGCTGGAGCTTTGGATGCCATGGTTGTGTCTCAGAAGGTCCGGCCTGCGAGCATCAGGAAGTGCTCGACGATCGGTCCAAGGGCCAGGGCAGGAAAGAACTGCAGTCCGCCGAGGATAAGGATGACGCCCACCAGCAGGCCGACGAACAGCGGCCGGTCGGTGGGAAAAGTGCCGGTCGAGGCCGGCACTCGCGTCTTGGCAGCGATCGAGCCTGCAATCGCCATAACTGGCACCACATAGGCGAAGCGCCCAAGCAGCATCGCGATCGCGAGAGTCGTATTGTACCAGGGCGTGTTCGCAGATAGTCCCGCGAAGGCCGAGCCGTTGTTTCCCGCAGCCGACGAGTACGCATAGAGAATCTCGGTGAGACCGTGCGGGCCGGGGTTGAGGATCGACGACAAGGCAAATGGCAGCAACGCCGAGATTGCCGTGAAGCCCAGAATTGCGAACGGCAGGATGAGCACGGCGAGCATCGCGAACTTCATCTCGCGTGCCTCGACCTT